>Ga0302324_100019644_pt1 | contig 13256 bp, 13 predicted proteins | sample Palsa_T0_1_FD_201949 | JGI IMG/M metagenome (GOLD analysis project Ga0302324, IMG submission 201949) | Peat permafrost microbial communities from Stordalen Mire near Abisko, Sweden - Palsa_T0_1 | ecosystem: Environmental > Terrestrial > Soil > Palsa > Peat permafrost | place: Sweden: Abisko...
CCCAGGATGATGGATGTCGCGGTGCCGGCCAACATGCAGGTCGGCCTGCATCAGGACGACCTTGCCAAACAGGGACAGGCGCTCAGCGCCCGCGATGCCATCGAAAGCCTCGGCCGTCCCGATATCCTTCTGGTGGACCTTCGTGAAAACAGCGAACGCGCCAAGCACGGCACGTTATCGGGCGCGCTTCACGCGCCGTATCCCGGAATCGGCGAAAGCCTGCAGCCCGGCGGGATGTTGCGCGAAGTCGCCGCGGCGACCGGGCGGCGCATCGTGTTTTTCTGCGCCTTCGGCGAACGCTCGGCGATGGCCGTGACTGCCGCTAAAGATAAGGGCCTTACCAACACCGCGCATATCGCCGGCGGCATCGACGCCTGGAAGAAAGCCGGCGGGCCGGTACAGACGGGCTGAGTTCGCGGCTCGTTAGATTTCCGTCCACGGCACAATCACGGTCTCGCGCTGATATTCCGCGCGATAGGCGCTGATCCGGAACACATCCGCCATGACCTGTTCCGACAGCGCTTCGGCGGGAGCGCCTTGCGACACGAGGCGACCGTCCGAGAGCACCAGCACGCTGTCCGCGAATCGTGCGGCGAGCCCGAGATCATGGGTCACCACGATCACCAAGGTGCCTTTGTCGGCAGCCATGCGCAGGCTTCTCATCACGTCGATCTGGTGACGCGGATCGAGCGAGGATGTCGGCTCATCGGCCAGGATCACCGGCGCTTCGACGGCCAACACGCGCGCCAGCGCGACACGGCTGCGCTCGCCACCGGACAATTCCGTGACGCGGCGATCGCCGAAAGCGACGACATCGGCGACCTGCATCGCCCGCAATACGGCTTCGGAATCTCTCGGCGTCAATCGCGCGGGGTCGGTCGCGCCATGCGGATAGCGGCCGAGCGCCACGATATCCCGCGCCGGCAGCGGCCAGTGCACGATGTGGCCTTGCGCCAGATAGGCACATCGTCGCGCCCGCTCGCGTAACGGCAACGACGACAGCGCATCGCCGCCGACCTGGACGGCGCCGTTGGAAGGCACCAGTCCGGCCACAGCGCGCAGCAGCGTCGTCTTGCCGGCGCCGTTCGGCCCTACCAGCGCGGCCAGATGGCCCGACGCCAGCGACAGCGAAACATCCTTCAGTACGGCGCGGCCCGCCAGCGTCACGCCCAGTCCTTGCGTGGTGAGAAAGGAAGGCGCGGTCATGCGACGCCTCCGGCGAGCGCCTGCCGCTCGCGCATGATGAGATAGAGGAAGAACGGCACCCCGATGATCGAGGTCAGCACGCCGACCTTGATGTCGCTGGTCGATGGGATGATACGTACCGCGATATCGGCCGCCAGCAGCAGCGCTGCTCCCGTGAGCGCGCTCGGAACCAGCAGCCGCGCCGGATCGTGACCGATCAGCGGCCGCATCAAATGCGGCGCAACCAGGCCGATGAACCCAATGGTGCCCGACACCGCGACCGCGCCGCCGACGCCGAGCGCGACGCCCGCGATCACCAGCAGCCGCAGCCGGTCGACATTGACGCCGAGGCTTTGCGCCGTCTCCTCGCCGAGGCTGAGGGCGCGGAACGCATTACGCTGGTTGAACAGGATGATCGCGCCCGCGACAATGAACGGCAGCGCCAGCACGACATGACGAAAGCTGCGATCTTCCAGCGAGCCGAGCAGCCAGAAAGCGATCTCGAGCACCACGAAGGGATTGTTCGACAGATTCATCACCAGCGCGGTCGCGGCACCGGCGAGGCTGGATATGGCCAGGCCGGCCAGAATGAGAATCAACAGCCCGGCGTTACGGCCCGCGATCGCCAGCAGCACGAATACCGAGACGAACGCGGCAGCGATCGCCGCCACCGGAAGCGCGTAGGATCGCACATCGGCCAGACCAAGCGCGATCACCAGCACCGCGCCGAAGGCCGCCGATTGCGGCGCACCGAACAGCGAAGGCGACGCCAGCGGATTGCGCAACAAACCCTGCAGCGCGGCGCCGGAGAGGCCGAGTATGGCGCCAATCGCGCATCCCAGAATCGTGCGGGGCAGCCGGATTTCCCTGGTGATCACCTGCTGCACGTCGCTGCCGCCGCCGAACAGGGCATCGATCACCGTCAGCGGCGACAGTCGCACCGGCCCGATTCCGAGCGAGACCAAGGCCAGCAGCGCGACCAGCACGACCAGCGCGCCGATCACGCCGGCGCGCCGGCCCGCCGTGACATCAGCCGTCGCCATCACGTTCTGGGCAGTCATCGATCGTCCTCAGCTTGAGCGGGCGCCAACCTGCGATTCATCCCGCAACAGAACTCATGCGACGAAAAAGGCACACCGGTCCAGTCAGGATTACACCTCCGAAGGCGGAGCGCCGCGGCCGGCTGCCGGGGACTGGACCGGCGCCTAGCCAGCGACGAAAGCTTCTTCACCAAGATCACCGATTTGACCCGAAAAACGCCGTTTTACGGCCAATCGGGCTCTAAAGATGCCCTTTCGCAATGCAATGCATGATAGGATTGCGTCAAGGATCGTCGCACGACGGTGCGCGCGGTGAATTTTGAGGCCTCCGATGAATGACGAACCCAAAAGTGCTGCCGAACTGAAAGAGATCAGGCTGAACCGGAAGCTCGCCCAGGATGCCGAAGGCATCAAGGCCATGGCCGATATCGCGGCTGCGGATATCGCGATCCGAAAGCGGACGGCGGACCTGCGCGCGATCCGATTGGCGAAAGAAGCCGCCGACCGCGCCAAGCCGGCAGAACCCAAAACCAAGTCCAAGAAGAAGAAAACAGTTTAAAATGACAAAAGAAGATCGCAACCGCGCCGATGCGCGTTTCAACAAGGCGGCCCATGCGGCGCACGAAGCCAAAAATGGCAGGACCGAGCGCGACGCCGCGTTGAAGGCCGTGACCGACAACATGGCGAAGCTCAAAGCATTGCGGCTGGCTCGCGAGGCCGCCGAACCCCCTCGTCCCGCCGCGGCATCCAAAAAAGCGCGCGCCAAGTCGAAGACGTCAGGAGAAAAGAGCCCGGCGCTATCTGATTGGCTGGCAGGACAGCAAAGCGGCGGGCGCCGGACCTAGGCCGGCATCACACCGGCGCGGGCCATTCGACCATTGATCGGGTCTTGGTCGCGGCGTCGTAGACCTGCACCTGAAGCATCTGGAATTGATTCTTCAACGCCATGCCCGCCTCTTCGGCGGCTTCAACCGTATCGTGATGCGATTTGAAGTGTCCATCCACCACCAGCGAGTAGCCGTCGGTCGGCGCCTTGTCGGCGCGAATGATTTTGCGCGGTTGCTGTTCTTCTGCTTCGATCTTCGGCTTCTTCATACGAGGCTCCCAGATGATGATCCGATCAAACCGGATCTCATCTGTTTGTTGTGAACACGATCTTTGGGCCAACGCTTTCGTGGAAAGCCGGTTCCCGTTTTCCGGATCATGCTCTTTGTTGCGAGCATGATCTTTCGGAAAACCGGTACCCACTTTTCCGGATCATGCTCTGGTTGCGCCTCCCTTTACACTGAATGCCGGAAAAAGGCAGGAAAGATTGTCGGATTGCCACCAAGATTGCAGCTAATATGCCGCACCAAAGGCGGTGAGATCGAGGTAGCGGATGTGACCGGGTGGTCAGGCAAGACACCGATCCACCCGACCGGAGGGAGTGACATGGGCGGAACCGGCAAAAACAACCAACTTCCCAAGCAGGACGAGCGCAAATCAAAGAAATCGCCGCCTGCAACCACCGAAGACGACGACAGCGAAGATGGCGACATCGCCACGCCGAAGCGCGATCGCTATGGCGACGATGATCAGCCACTTTGAGACCTTGAAATATCCTGCGGCGCGCTCGCGGGAGCCCATCACTCTCGATCCGCCAGATGCTTTCTTCGGTTGATTTGATGTCCCGGGCGCGACCGCGTTTTTGAGGGCTGCCATGCAGCCGTATTCATAGACAAATAACCGGCCCAGCCGATAGTTTCCGCGCCGAAACCGGGTCTGAATCGGAAATGGTCGACATTCTCACCGCACCGCAACAAGCCAAGTCTGACGAAAAGACCGACGAATCGCTGCGCACCCTGGCCGCGATTTCGACGGCGCATTGGGTCAGCCATTTTCATATTTTCGTGCTGCCGATGCTGTTCCCGTTTTTGAAAGTGCAGCTCGGCGTCGGCTACATCGAACTCGGCTTTGCGCTGACCGTCTTCGCCGTGACATCCGGCCTGACGCAAGCGCCGATCGGCTATCTGGCCGATCGTATCGGCGCCCGCAAAATCCTGTTGATGGGCCTGACGCTGGGCGGCTTCGCGCTGATCGTGCTCGGCCTGCATCTGAGCTATCCCTGGCTGATCGCCAGCGCCGTGCTGCTGGGGCTTGCCAACAGCGTTTATCATCCGGCCGATTATGCAATCCTTTCAGCCCACATGAACGAGGCGCGGATGGGCCGCGCCTTTTCGATCCATACCTTCGCCGGTTTTCTCGGTGGCGCGGTCGCGCCCGCCATTGTGGCCGCCTTGGTGGCAATGATCGGAGGCCATGGCGCGCTGATCGCAGCCGGCGCCGTGGGTCCGATTGTCGCGCTGGCGTTACTCGTCGTCGGCATTCCTGATGCGAGTGCCGCGGACCGCCAGAGTCCGGGCGAAGAAACGCCGCAGCAAAAGGTCGTCACCCCTGCCCTCATCGTGCTGACGATCTTTTTCATGCTGCTCAGCCTGTCCAATGCCGGCATCGGCAATTTCGGCGTTGTTGCGCTGATCAGCGGCTATGGCGCGTCATTCTCAAGCGCCAATATCGCGCTGACGGCGTTTCTCGGCGCCAGCGCCATTGGCGTGCTGGCGGGCGGCTTTCTCGCCGACCACACCAGGCGCCACGGGAAAGTGGCCGCTGCCTGCTTTGCGATCAACGCGGCTATCGTATTCATGATCGCGACGATCAACTTGCCGTCGCCGCTGCTGATGGCCGCCATGGCATCAGCGGGTTTCCTCGGCGGCGTGATCGCCCCCTCGCGCGATATGCTGGTGCGCAACGCAGCGCCCCCGGGCACGGCCGGCCGGGCCTTCGGGATTGTCTCCACCGGCTTCAATGTCGGCGGCATCATCAGCCCGTTGCTGTTCGGCTGGATCATGGACCAGAATTCGCCGCATTGGGTGTTCGGCGCGTCGGTCGTGTTCATGGTCCTGACGGTCGTGCTCGCCCTGGTCACCGAGCGGGGTCCGCACGACAGTCCGGCCACCCCTGACGCGAGATCCCGGAGCCTGATTCCGGACAGCCAGTAAAGGCCCGGTCGTCGGGTCCGGGATCGTCAGGCGAATTTCGGCTGCGGAGCTTCGCCCGCCAAGCGCGCGCGCTCGGTATCGGGCCAGAGCAGCAGCAGGCCGAGCAGGCCGGACACGATCAAAATGACGGCGTTGATGCTGAAACCGGTCATGAAGCCGTCCAGTATTCCTGCTGCGCGCTGGATCACGCCGCCCATCACCGACGGGGCCAAAATGCCGGCGAGTGTGTAGATCGCGCCATAGATTGCGATCACGGCACCGCGCTGGGACACCGGCGTGAATTCCCCGAGCATCGGCGCACAGACCACATAGATCGATCCGCAAAGCCCGGAGCCGATCACCAGCAGGGCGATCTGCAGTCCCGCACCTTCGATATACGGAATAGCCGCGAAGAAAAGCCCGGCGATGATCAACGGGACTGCGCCAAGCACACCGCGCGCACCGCGGGTGGAAATGCCGCGCGCCATCAGCACCTGCGAAACCCATCCCGTCAGCAGCAACATGACGGCACCGGACACCCATAGCAGGATCGAGATCCATCCCGCATCCGTTTGCGAGAAGCCTAGTCCCTTCACGACGAACGGCGTGAACCAGGTGAGACCCAGCGACAGCGCCCAATAGGCGCCGAAGGTCGCGGCACAGCAGCCGATAAAGGTCCGCGTGGTCAGAAGCCGGAAATAGGGGATACGGGGATCAGCCGCCGCCATCGTCGCGGTTTGAACCAACGGCCCTTCCTTGCCCAGGATCAACCACGCCACCACCCACATCAGCCCGGCGACGCCGAGCGCGCCGAATGCATAGTGCCAGTTGTAGTTGACGATCACCCAGTTCAGCGCCGGTACCGCGAGGATGACGCCAAACGCCGAGCCCTGCGACAGCACCGCAGTGGGGAGCGTTCGCTTCTCGTCGGGAAACCATTTGTAGACCGCATGCACCGCCACCGCACCGGCCGGGCCCTCACCGGCGCCAAGGATCACACGGCAGATCAGCAACGTGCTGAAGCTGACCGTGCCCAGCATCGGAAACTGTGCCAGCGCCCATACCGTCGCCAGCACGACAAGAACCCATCGTGTGTCGATGCGATTGACGATAAATCCGACGACGATGGCCGTGATCGAAAACAGAAAGAAGAACGAGGAGCCGAGCAGACCGAATTGCTCCGGTTCGAGTTTGAGCTCGGTCATGATCGGCACACCGGCCAGACCGACCACGATCTTGTCGGCAAAATTCACCAGCATGAAGAGAAACAGCAGAAACGTGATCTTCCAGCCGCCTTTGGGCGTCGGTTGCACGATCATGGTCGTTCCTTCATTATCGCTTGCCGGCCCGGCTCGAGAGAGGCCGACCCGATGCTACCCAAGGCCTGTCAGCCGGTGCAACGGGGCATTTTGGCTCACTGCGATTGCGCTGCAACAGCCGGCTCCTCGCTGGACGCTGCCTGACGATGTTTCGCAAGCGAGTTGTAACCGAATCACGATCGCGTCGCCGCTGTGATTGAGGCCGTGATCTGTGGCCATGGTCTTGGTATGTTGAGCGGCCATCAGGGGGTGTTCATGCTCACACGCTTCGCATGACAATCGGAAACCAGATCGTGCTGAGCGTTCGCAATCTGACCAAGGCCTATCGTTCCGCCGGAGAGCAAATCACGGTGCTGCGCGGGGTGAACCTCCGCGTCGCGGCAGGCGAGCGCGTCGCGCTGACGGGCGAGTCGGGCAGCGGCAAGAGCACGCTGCTGCATCTGATCGCTGGCCTCGATCGGGCCGACGGCGGCGAGATCACGCTCGCCGACACCCCTATTTCGGATCTCACGGATGCCGGCCGGGCGGCGATGCGGCGCGATCGGCTGGGCCTGGTATTTCAACAATTCAATCTGATCCCGAGCCTGAATGTCCGCGACAACCTCGTGTTTCAGTCTCGCATCGCCGGCCGCCACGATGCGGCCTGGCATGCGGAACTGGTGGAACGGCTCGGTCTCGGCGGCCTCCTGAAGCGCTATCCCGAGCAGTTATCCGGCGGCCAGCAGCAGCGGGTCGCGATCGGCCGCGCGCTGGCGATCAAGCCGGTGCTGCTGCTCGCCGACGAGCCCACGGGCAATCTCGACGAGGCGACCGCCGATGACGTTCTCGCGCTGGCCCGCGACCTGGTGACGCGAACCGGCTGCGGCTTTCTGATGGTGACCCATAGCGCGCGGCTGGCCGCTACGCTTGACCGGCACATCCATCTCAGCACGGGACTGATCGCATGACCCGCAGCCTGTGGATTCTCGCGGTTCTGTTAAGCCACTGGCGGCGGCATCCGATGCAGCTCGCAACATTGCTGATCGGATTGGTTTCCGCGACCGCGCTGTGGAGCGGCGTGCAGGCGCTAAACCAGCAGGCCCGCAGCAGTTACGACCGCGCCGTCGCCGCTTTCGGCGGCGCCCGGACCGCTGTGCTGGTCGGCCGCAACGGCGCGACTTTCTCACAGCAACTCTTTGTCGATCTGCGTCGCGCCGGATGGCCGGTGTCTCCGGTTCTCGAAGGCCGCGTTCAGATCGGCGGGCGGTCGTTGCGCCTGCTCGGAATCGAGCCCGTCACGCTGCCGTCGGAAGTCGGGAATGCGCCGGCGATCGGAAGAGCGGGCCTGCAATCATTCGTCACGCCGCCGGGAGAGATGCTGGTGTCGCCCGAAACGCTTTCCAGTCTTGGCATTCCGGAAGGCACCTCGCCGCAGGCGAGCGGCGGCACCTCGCTGCCACCGCTGCGCGTACAGGCGCAACTCGTGCCGGACGTGCTGGTGGTCGATATCGGCATTGCGCAGCGGCTTCTCAAAATGCCCGATCAGGTTTCGCGGCTGGTGATCGGCAAGGCCAGCGGCGAGCGCGCGCCGCTTGAAAGTGTCACCGGCGGCAAGCTCCGCCTGGTTGCGCCGGATGCGGAGAGCGATCTCGAACGCCTCACGGACAGTTTTCATCTGAACCTGACCGCGTTCGGGCTGCTGTCCTTTTTCGTCGGGTTGTTCATCGTCAATTCGGCGATAGGCCTTGCCTTCGAACAACGCCTGCCGATGCTGCGAACCTTGCGCGCCTGCGGGGTATCCGCGCGCCGGCTGAACACGGTGTTGCTGATCGAACTGGTGTCGCTGGCGCTGGTTGCGGGCGTGGCCGGCCTGGTTTGCGGCTATCTGATCGCAGCGGCGCTGCTGCCCGATGTCGCGGCCTCGCTGCGTGGACTGTATGGCGCGCAGATTCCCGGTCAGTTGACGCTCAAGCCGGAATGGTGGGTCGCCGGCCTCACCATCAGCGTGCTCGGCGCGCTGGCGGCCGCGGCCGCGAGTCTGCTGAAGGCGATTCGCCTGCCGGTGCTGGCCGCCGCGCAGCCCCAGGCCTGGCAACAGGCGCAGCACAGATGGCTGATGATCCAAAGCACGGTCGCGCTCGCCGTGTTCGCCGCCGCGGGAGGCCTGTTGTGGTACGGCGATTCGCTGCTCTCGGGATTTGCGGTGCTCGCTGGCCTCTTGCTTGGCGCAGCCCTGGGATTGCCAGCGGTCCTGGAACTGGTGCTTGCGCTGGGCCAGCGGCGTGCGCATCACGCGCTCGCGATATGGTTCTGGGCCGACAGCCGCCAGCAGCTTTCCGGTCTGTCGCTGGCATTGATGGCGCTGTTGCTCGCGCTCGCGGTCAATGTCGGCGTCGGTACCATGGTCGAAACCTTCAGCCGAACGTTTATCAGTTGGCTCGACGGACGGCTGGCGGCGGACGTCTACATCAATGCAGCTGACGATGGACAGGCCATGGCCATCAAAGCGTGGCTCCATGAGCGCCCCGAAGTCGAGGCGATCCTGCCCGGCGGCCGCGCCGACACGCAGATCGATGGAGCTCCGGTTGAGATTCTGGGTCTCGCCGATCACGCCACCTACCGCGATCGCTGGCCGTTGCTGCAGTCAGCCGAAAGAGCCTGGATTCGCCTGCGCGCCGGCGATACCGGTTTCATCAGCGAACAATTGGCACGACGTATGAAGCTTGGCATTGGCGATACCGTCGAAGTCCCCGCGCCAGGCGGAAACTGGACGCTCGAAGTGGTCGGCGTCTATGCGGATTACGGCAACCCGAAGGGCCAGATCGCCGTCAATTTCGCGGCGCTGACCCGCCACTTCCTCGGCATTCCGCTGACGCGAATGGGCCTGCGCGTCGCACCATCAGCGGTGCCGGCGCTGATAAATGCGCTGCAGGAAAAATTTGCATTGGACGGCCGTAACCTGGTGGATCAGGCGACGCTGAAGGCCGAGTCGACGCGCATTTTCAACCGGACCTTCGCAGTGACCGCGGCGCTTAACGCCTTCACGCTCGGCGTCGTCGGCGTCGCCTTGCTGACCAGCCTGTTGACCCTGAGCAATTCCCGCCTGCCGCAGCTCGCGCCGCTATGGGCGATCGGCATCACGCGACGACGGCTTGCCGCGATCGAACTCCTGAAAACCCTGTCGGTGGCGCTGATCACCACCCTGCTCGCGCTGCCGCTCGGCCTGCTGGTCGCGTGGTGCCTGATCGCGGTGGTGAATGTGAAGGCGTTCGGTTGGCGGCTGCCGTTTCACGTCTTCCCGCTGCAACTATTCGAGCTTCTCGGCGTGGCGATGGCGGCCGCGCTGGTCGCCGCACTGCTTCCCGTGCTCAGGCTGGCGCGCATGCAGCCGGCGACTTTGGTCAAGATTTTTGCCAATGAACGATAGGCCCACGATATTCCGCAAGCTTTCCCGCCGCGCCTTCGCGGGCGGCGCGCTGGCTTTCGCACTTGGCCGCAAGCCTGCGCTCGCGCAGGGCTTTGCCGGACTTGGCATCAGCGGGAGCGGATTCGCCGCTGTCGTTCCCGGCAAGACCTTTGCCTTTCCCGCAGATCACGGCCCGCATCCGCAGTTCCGGATCGAATGGTGGTATGTGACGGCAAATTTAAAGGACTCAACCGGCACGGCCTGCGGCGCGCAATGGACCTTGTTTCGTCAGGCGACGGCGCCGGGCGCGCAGCAGGAAGGATGGGCCAATCAGCAAATCTGGATGGGCCACGCCGCCGTGACCCGCGCGGACACCCACAGATACAGCGAGACATTTGCCCGCGGCGGCGTCGGCCAGGCCGGCGTCGAGGCAACGCCATTTTCCGCCTGGATCGATTCCTGGGAAATGCGCGGATCGGATCAGATGCACGACACCACGCTCGCGCCGCTTGAGATCAAGGCCTCGGGAGCGGATTTCGCTTACGCGCTGCGGCTCGACACGGATCGTCCGCTGGTTCTGCAGGGCGACGCCGGCTACAGCCGGAAATCGGAGCGTGGGCAGGCTTCGTATTATTTCAGCCAGCCTTATTTTGAGGTGACCGGCCGCATCACCATCGATCACAGGCCTGCAGAGGTGACCGGAAAGGCCTGGATGGATCGGGAATGGAGCAGCCAGCCGCTGGCCTCGGATCAAACCGGATGGGACTGGTTCTCGCTGCATCTGAACTCCGGCGAGAAGCTGATGTTGTTCCGGCTGCGTCAGACCGACGGCAGCAATTACAGTTCCGGCAACTGGATCTCGCGCGACGGCAAGACCGGACAGATCGCATCCGCCGACATCAGCATGACGCCGAAAGCCGTGACCGAGATCGAAGGACGCAGGCTTCCGGTCACATGGGACATTTCGATTCCATCGCTCGCATTGGCGATCGAGTGCATCCCGCTGAATGCCAGGAGCTGGATGGGAACGAGCTTTCCCTATTGGGAAGGGCCGGTCAGCTTCGACGGAAGCCACGCTGGGGTAGGATATCTTGAAATGACCGGCTATTGAGACTACGCCTGGCGTCGTTCGGGGGGTGATACCCCGCATTGCCCCGAGATGATATTTTCACGATCGTCTTCAAAAAGGACACTGCGATGTTTCACTTCACGGCACTCGTCACCTGCCTGTCGGTCCTGACCTACTTCTACACCGGCCTGCTGGTGTCGCGGGCACGCGTCGCCTTCGGCATCAAGGCGCCAGCCGTATCCGGCAATCCGGACTTCGAGCGGGCATTCCGGGTGCAGATGAACACGCTGGAATGGATGCCGATTTTCCTGCCCTCGCTCTGGCTGTTTGCATTCTATATCAACGATGCATTGGCGGCTGCACTTGGCCTCGTCTGGATCGCAGGTCGCGTCCTTTACATGACCGGCTATTCGCAGGCCGCCGCCAAACGCGGGCTGGGCTTCGGGATTCAGGCCGTCGCCGCCACGCTGCTTTGGCTCGGCGCGCTGGGCGCTGTTATCTGGCGGCTGATTCATGCCTGAAATTGGGTCGCTTGATTCAAATATCCGTATCTACCTGTTGCAGCAGATGAAAACGTGCAACGCGCAAACCCGCCGCCGCTATTTGACTTCAGGCCAATCCCAAGTTTAACTACCCGCTGCGGCGGTGGAGCGGCACTGCCTAATTTTATGACGTTAGCTTTTGGGGTGCTTGCCGCACGCGAGAGCTGCAGCGAGCACACAATAATGAATTCTTATTTCAAGCATCAGCTTGCGATTTACGTGGAATATCACCGCAACCACTGGAATGGCGTGATGCATGTGTTTGGCATCGTATTTTTGTTCCTGGCCGCGATTCTTCCTCTCAGCCTATGGCCTGTTCACGCGTTTGGCGTGCGAACCACGGTTGCGCCGATCATGGCGCTGCCCGTCCTGATTTACTGGTTCCTGCTCGACGCGGCCCTCGGAGCGGCGATCCTGGGCGCTGCGGTCATTTTACTATCAACCGCTGCGGTTATCGTGACGTATGCGAGCGCGGCTGGCGTGTGGTCGATCTCGGGCGTATTGATCTTCATCGGCATAGGTTTTCAGATTATCGGGCATCGATTGTTCGAACGCCGGCAGCCTGCGCTGCTGGATAATCCAAGTCACTTGCTGCTCGGGCCGATGTTTGTGATGGCAAAATTGCTTATCGCGCTTGGCTTTCGGCACGATCTTGCCGTTATTATCGAACGGGTTCCGCAACCAGCGCCTCGCAGCTCTTCAACCTACGCCGAGGAACATCAGGTCGAGCCACTGCCGTATTCATGACCAGGGTACTTGTCACTGGCGGCAGCGGCTTTATCGGACGGCACCTGGTATCGGCGCTTGTCGCCCGCAATCGACAGGTGCGGGTACTCGATCTTCTTCCGCCGGCCCACGTCCTGCCCGAAGTGCAATATATCCAGGGTTCGGTGCTCGATCCGGATCTGGTGAATGAGGCGCTCCGCGATATCGGTGAAGTTTATCACCTTGCGGCTCTTCCGGGCATGTGGCTGCCGAATAAAGGCGACTTCCACACCATCAACTACCTCGGCACGGAGGCCGTCATCAAAGCTGCGCGCAAGTGCGGCATTGCCCGCTTCCTGCACTGCTCGACCGAATCGATCCTCTTCCGCGCGTCGACGACACAGCATGCCGTTTGCGCGCACGGTCTGCTGTCACCCCACGATATGCCAGGCCTGTATACGCGCTCGAAATTGCTCGCGGAACAGCTCGCCTTACAAGCTGCGTCATCCGGCTTTCCGCTGGTCGTCGGCACACCGACGATGCCCATCGGGCCTCATGATCACAACCTTACCCCACCGACCGCGATGCTCCGGCACTTTCTTGACGGGCGTATGCATCTTTATCTCGATTTCATCGTGAACCTCGTCGACGTGCGCGATGTTGCCGCGGGCTTGATTCTCGCGATGGAACACGGGCAGACCGGGCATCGCTACATTCTCGGCAGCGAGAGTATTTCGCTGAAAAGAATACTGGAGCTCATAGCGGCGATCAGGGGCCGCCGCTATCTCACCATCCCGGTTTCCGGCCGCATGGCGGAAATGGCCGCCACGATGCTGGAGTTCATCTCCGATCACGTGACGCGCCGCGCCCCGACCGGTACGGCGGAAGGTGTGCGGATCGCATTGCGGGCCGAGGATCTATCGATCGAAAAGGCGCAACAGGAACTCGGTTACGCACCCCGGCCGGTTGAGCCGGCGTTGCGCGACACCATTGC
>Ga0302324_100019645_pt1 | contig 13256 bp, 9 predicted proteins | sample Palsa_T0_1_FD_201949 | JGI IMG/M metagenome (GOLD analysis project Ga0302324, IMG submission 201949) | Peat permafrost microbial communities from Stordalen Mire near Abisko, Sweden - Palsa_T0_1 | ecosystem: Environmental > Terrestrial > Soil > Palsa > Peat permafrost | place: Sweden: Abisko...
GAGTGCATTCCCGCGCAACGCGATGTAGGGCTCGAGTGAAGCCATGGTGTCGTCGAATTCGGCGAAGTCGAGGGACTGCTCTCCGTCGCTCCAGGCCTTGTCGGGATTGGGGTGAACCTCGATTAGCAGGCCGTCGGCGCCGGCGACAACTGCAATGCGGGCTAGCGCCGGTACCAAGTCGCGATGCCCAGCAGCGTGGCTTGGATCGGCAACAACGGGAAGATGCGAGATGTGCTTCAAAAGAGCAATTGCCGTGACATCGAATGTGTTACGAGTTGCCGTTTCGAAGGTGCGGATGCCGCGCTCGCAGAGAATGATGTTGGGATTTCCGTTGTCGAGAATGACCTGAGCAGAACGCAGCAGATCGGCAACCGTGGCCACCATGCCGCGCTTCAGCAGGATCGGACGGCCCGATCTTGCCGCGGTCTCGAGCAGCGTGTAATTCTCCATGCTGCGCGAGCCGATTTGGAGGATGTCGGCATACTCGGCGACCAACGGCACGTCACATTCCGACATCACCTCGGTCACGATCGCGAGGCCAGTCGCTGCACGCGCGCGGTCCAGCAGCTTGAGGCCTTCGAGGCCGTGACCTTGAAATGCGTAGGGAGAGCTGCGGGGCTTGAATGCGCCGCCGCGAAGGATTTGAGCACCGGCGTCGCGGACGTGAAACGCGGTATCCATCAGCTGGGCTTCGGTCTCAACCGAGCATGGCCCTGCCATGGTGATGAAATCGTCCCCGCCGACTGCGAAATCCAGCACCGGCACAACACTTTGGCTGTGCTGCGGATTCTTCAGGACACCAGGTGTTTCGGCAAACCGTGCCTGCCAATTTACGCGCAACCGTGCGCTCCAGTCCGCCTCCGTTTACCAGGGAAGTGTCAGACTACTGCGATCGTTCGCGTGCCGCCTCCACCCAAAGGTGTAGGCGCACGAGCAGTGTGATCGGGCTCACACTTACTCGGGTTCTATCGAGGCCGAGCCTTTGCTTTGACGGATAAACTGACCGGGAGCGCGCAGAGTCAGGCGTAGGAGCCGACATCGATGGGGGCTTCCTGGTCAATGGACTTCAGACGCTGGGCATACTCCACGAGCCACTGGGCGCGCACCGATTCGTCGACGCGCGCGGGGCCATAGAAAATGGACGGCGCCAGCACACTGAAGCCGGTGAACTGGAAGATGCCGCGATGGATCGGGCGAAGGATGCCAAGGATATCGCCCTCCTCGCCGCCGGTGATGTAACTGGATTGAAAGCCGCCGGTGGTGAGCGAGAGCAGGGCGCGTTTTCCAAGGAAATAACCATTCTCATAAATGCGGCCGCTGCCGTAGGCGCGGCCCATGGCAAAGACGCGGTCGACCCAGCCCTTCAAGATTGCGGGCAACCCGAACCACCAGAGCGGGGACTGGAAGATGACGAGATCGGACGTTTCGAGCTTGCGGATTTCGGCTTCAAGTTCGGGAGCAAAGGTGCGAGTCTGCGTGGCGTGCAACTCCTCGGCCTGCGGCTTGAAAAAATCTGGGTTTTGAATATCGAGGAAGCTCCATGGCCCCGAGTTCGGCTCGAAGTCCATACGGTAGAGATCGCTGGCTTGAACGGTATGGCCTTGGCCGACGAGCGTTTCGACCGCGGCGTCGAACAGCGCGCCGTTGAAACTTCTGCGTTCGGGATGCGCCAGGACGATGAGTACTTCCAACTATGGCTCCTTGGAAAACCATTGATTTGACGGCGATTTATTTGAAGGATGCGGCTGTGCCGCCCTGCGCGCCAAAAGTTTTCCTTCAGCCAAGCGCCATGGACGGCGGCATGTAGCCGAAGGCGGCATCGATAACGGCTGCGACAGCGAGCGCGACCTCGTCTTGAAAGGGGCGAGCGGCGATCTGCACGCCGATGGGCAAACCTTCCGGCGAGCGCCCTGCGGGAACGACCGCTGCCGGTGCACCGAGCACATTGAACCACTGCGTGTGGCGAACGGCATCGAGATAGGCAACAGTGCGGCCATCGACGGTCCACTTGCGTTCGCCATGGCGGAAAGCGGGAATGCTGGCTACGGGGCAAAGCAGGATTGGATACGCGGACATCTCTTCGAGGGTTTTCGCGCGGAGCAGGTCGAGTTCAGCCCAGGCGTTGAGCAACTCTGTCGCTGTCAATGGTGGCGCGGATTCGGCAATGCTGAGGAACTCGGCGAAAATTGGGCTTAACTGGTCACGCTTGCCGGCAATGGCGGGTTCATAAAACATGGCTCCGCACTGCACAAAAAACATCCACCATAATTTGCGCAGTTGCTCTAGAGTGCGCGGCCGGAAAGGCTCGACGCGAAAGCCGGCTTCACGCAAGGCCTGGGCCGCGGAATACACGGCGGCGCGCGTTTCAGGCGTCACAGGAACCAGATCGTCGTCTTCGAAGAATCCGATGGTGATCCGGCGCAGATCGCTGGGTGAGTGCCCGCGCAGTGGAACAGGTGGGCTGGCGGGATCATGCGGGTCCTGGCCGCTCAGAGTGTGAAATGCCCACGTGACATCTTGGATGGTGCGCGCCATGGGACCAATTGCGCCGAGGACTGAAAATGGGCCGACGCATGGTGGCAGATGGCCGGCGCCCGGAATGCGGCCTGGCGTGGGTTTCAGCGAGCAGATTCCTGTGAAGTGAGCGGGCACGCGGACCGACCCACCGCTGTCCGATCCTAGTCCCAACGCCGACATGCCCGCGGCAATCGCAGCGGATTCTCCGCCGCTGGAGCCGCCTGGAGTGCGGTCGAGGTCCCATGGGTTCGATGTGCGCCCGTAGAGCAGGTTGTCGGTCTCGTAGGCCATCAGGAATTCGGGGCAATTGGTGGTCCCGAGAATCAATGCTCCCGCGGCGCGGAGACGGGCGACCACGACCGCGTCCTCGCGCGGCACGTTGCCTTTGTTGAGCAGACTTCCTATTTCGCATTTGTAGCCTGCCGTGGCGATCGATGACTTTACTGTGACGGGAAGTCCGTGCAATGGACCACTGCGATCTTTCGAAGCGCCGAGTCGTCGAGCTTGATTGCGGACCCGCTCTGCGTCGAAATCGGCGAAGGCATTCAATCGCGGATTGAGGCGCTCTATCTGCGCGATGTGCGCATCGGCCAGCTCGGGAATGGAAATATCGCCGGCACGCAGCAGTTTGAGCTGCTGCACCGCCGGTTGCAGCACGATGTCGGTCATGGTTTGGCAGCAGGAGTTGCCGGCGATGCGTCCTCCGCGGGCGTGGAGGGCCGCTCCTGATAGTTGAACCTGTAGGAGCGAACCGGCTCACCTGAATCGAAACGATCGTTCCATTTCAGCTGATAATCGAACACGTCCGCGTCGTCCGGAAACTTTTCGTTCGGGGGATAAGGGTATTGGCTCATGTGATGGAACGGCAGTTGCGATACGGTAAACGGCGACGCATCCCACCAATCCATATCTTTCACGTAGCCGTTTGCGTAAAAAAAGTAATCGCGCTTCCAGTGGCCGGGAAGTGCGGGCAACTTCGTCGCGTCGAATTCCGTTGCAAGCTCTTCGCCGCTGCCGAAGATGGCGTAGCGATCGTCAATGCCTTTGACCAGCTGAGTCACGTCGCCGAAGTGAGTGTAACTACCGCGCTGATGCTGGAATGGACCGGTGAGGCTGACGCGGTCGTAATCGTAATCGAGATCACCAGGGCTTCCGCCTTCGATCTGCGTCGGGTAGCCGCGGAAATGCTCGGTGGCGCGGGCCAATGGGATTTCCGTGGTGCGCGATTCAGCTTCAGGAGCATTGTCGATGAGTACCTGGTCCCAGTAGATTTCGAGATTCGTGACGAGGCGGATGTGGCGTGTGGCCGCTGGCAGTTTGCCGGTCAAGTCAACCACGATGGCGCGCTCCTGCCCCGCGGGAAACCCAGCTTCGCCTGGAATGCGCTGCCAACTTCCGTTTGGTAACTGCGCTTCGACGTAGGGCGAGATGGGCTTCACGCCCGCTTGCCATGCGGCGTAGAGGGAGGTCGCGCTGAAGTAGTTCACGTAGCCGGTCATGAGCAGTTTCAACGGGGACTGCGCATCGAGCGGACCCATATCCAGGGTAAGGAAGTGGAGATTGGCAAAGCCGTCGTAGGGCTGCGGAGTGAAGCCGCTGGCGAATTGATGATCGCGGCGACTCAAGACGTCGAGAACATCGCGGCCGTTTCCGTCCCATGCAGCGACGGGCAGGTGCGCGCCTTGCGATGCGACCACACGCCCCGAGGCAAACGGCGGATCGTCGAGGAAGCGTTCGTCGGGATTGACTTCGACGTTGTCGGGATGATCGACGGCAACGAGACGCAATTGGTCGATGTAGTTCACTTCTTCCATCGGCTCGATGAAGCGCAGGCTCAGCTTGCCATTGACCGATGCGAGCCGGTCGCCGTCCACTTTGATCCATTCGCCGGGATTCGGAATGTTGCGACGCGTGGGAGTGAACCAGTGGCCGACAACGCCTGCGCCAATCACATCCGTGATCATTCGGTATTTGTGGCCGTCCCAGGCGAACAGAACGGGGCAGGAGCTGCCGCGGCGGTCGGCCTCTTTCATGGCGATCACCTGCGTGTGTGGCAAATCGATCTCGTCCTGCAGCACGCCGGTGGGCCAGAGAATTCTGAGGAGATCGACGCCCTCCGCTTTGCCAAGGCCGACAAGAATTTGCGGCGGCGCTTGCGTTTGATAGCCGGACGAGCCAGCCAATTCCCATTTCTGCCACTGGCCATCGGCGAAGATCTCGACCTTTGCACCGATGGCCGTCTTGTTGTCGGCATAGCCGGTGAGGTCAATCCGCACGAAGTGATTCTTGTTCGCGCCAATGTTGCGCAGCAGGACGGGCGGCGCGTTCAGTTGGGTCACAATCAGGTCCGGCGCGCCGTCGCCGTCAACGTCGGCGGCGATGAGGCCACGCGGCGCAGTCAGCTTGATCTCGTCGAGGCCGAGCGCGTGAGTCACGTCTTCGAAGCTGCCATCGCCACGATTGCGGAAGACGCGTATTTGCGGGCCGGAGGCTGTCTCGATGATCGCTGCGAGGTCGACCCAGCCGTCGTTATCAATATCGATGGGGGTCACGCCCCATCCGCGTAGTGCGTCGTGAAGGGGGAGATCGACACGCGCGAAACGGCGGCCGGAATTGTCTGGGGCGGAAACATTGCGCCATAATGTGAGACCCGGCGCACTCGCGTGGGTGACGGCGATATCCATCCAGCCATCTTTGTTGAAGTCGAGAACGGCGATTCCTTCGGTCGGAGGCAGCTTCTCGTCATAGAGCGGCTGGGTGGGATATTTCCCTTCGCGTGGATTCACGAACAGGACCGGAGCAGCGCCATCGCCTGTGACTGCGAGGTCGACGGCGCGGTCGTTGTTGAAGTCAGTCAGGATGGCGGCGGCCGTTTTGCCTTGGCCACCTAAGCCTGTCGGATCGGTCCACTCGGTGAAGGTCTTGTTGCCGTTGTTGCGCCACAGCACGTTGGGCGCGTCTCCGGACTTCAGCGGTTCGCCGGTGAGCAGCAGATCCAGATCGCCGTCGTGGTCGTAATCGACGAACGTGATGCCGGTGGGACGATTGCGCGGCGCAAGACCAGCTTCCGCCGTCACGTCCTGAAACCTACCCTTCCCAAGATTGCGGAAGAGGAGGATCTTGTCGTCGAATGCTACAGCGAGATCGTTCAGGGCGTCGCCGTCGTAATCGCCAACTGCGCAGGCGACGGCGTGTCCCGAGACACTCAGGCCGGCGGATGCGGCGTCCACATCTTCAAAGCTGCCGTCAGCGCGACGATGGAGGACGCGGATGGCTTGGGGACCGGATTGCATGAGCACGAGGTCGATTTGACCTGAGCCGGTCACGTCCAACATGCAGGCGCCGCCCGTTTCTGTGCTGGCGCTTTCGTTCGCGACCATGGGGCGCAGCTCGAGGTGTACAGGGATCATCTCGTGCTCGAGGGCCTGTGGTTCTTCGACGGGGGTGACCGTGGAGTAGTGTCCTTGCTCGCCGTAAGCCAATCCGATTGCGGCTGAGATCTTGGTGCTGGTGAGGTGTTGAAAGACCTTGAAGTGCTCCTTGGCTTCGGGCGTGTGGCCGGTGCGCTGGAGTGCGCGCGCCAAGACAAATTCAGATGAAGCATGCAACGGTTGGATGGCAAGAGCCTGCTTAAGAATTTCGATTTGTTTGTCGAACTGCTTCAGTTCGCCATAACAGACAGCCTCGTAATAGTACGAATCTGCGTCGCGCGGATCGAATTTGGCGGAGTGCTGAAAGCTGGCGAGCGCCGCGTCGTTCTCATTGTCTGCGTGCTGCGCGAGGCCGAGGTTGTACCAGGCCTGGGGATTGCTCGGGTCGAGCGCGAGCGCTGCGCGAAAGGCCTTTTTGGCTTCATCGAGTTTTTGCAGCGTCATCAAAGCGATGCCATCGTTGATGGCTGCCTGCGCAAGTTTTGGATCGCGCTTGAATGCGTCGGCGAAGCTTGTGGCTGCGCGGTCAGTGAATTGCTGGCCCATGAGGGCGACGCCCTTATTGTTCAGGCGAATCGCTTGCGGATCGATGTGCGTTTCTGTCGCCGATGCCGCACCGGCGGCGGTGAACAGGACCACGACTGCGAGCGTGCACAACTGAAAATCTCTATTCCGCAAAATTCTTCTCCGAGGCTGCGACCGGTTGGGCTTTCGCAGCCTCATGATTTACCGGAACCATCCAGTGTATGCGAGCTAGCGGTCTGTTCGCGCTGGCCGAGGTGGGTACGGGTCCCGATATTGCGCGAGCAATCGTCAATTTATACTTTCCAAGTGATCCCTTCGCTGGATGCCATCGATTGGCATAGTTTTCTGGGGCGGCCGCGTTTGCCCCAGCCCAATTCTCAAATGGTCGATGACCTTAAGGAAGAGCGCGTCCTGGTTACAGGTGCGGGTGGTTCTATCGGGTCTGCGATTGCGCTTCGATTGGCTGGAATCGCAGCGGGGCAGCTGGTTCTGCTTGAATCTTCCGAGAGCGCTCTATTCGCGCTCCAAGGCAAGCTGGCTGAGGGCACGCTGCCGCAGATTCCGAAATATATTCTCGGCAGTGTTCTCGATGCTGATCTTCTCAGAGAACATTTCGAACATCAGGCACCAGGCGTCATTTTTCACGCGGCGGCATTCAAACATGTGCCGCTTCTCGAGGAGCATCCCCTCGCGGCGATCGAAAACAATGTCTTCGGAACCAGGTCGCTTGTGTCGGCTGCGACGGCGCATCGGGCGCGCGTCGTTCTGCTTTCCACCGACAAGGCAGTTGAACCGGCATCGATCATGGGCGCTACCAAGCGGGTCGCAGAATCGATCGTCCTCGGGGCAGGTGGAACGGTGCTCCGGCTTGGCAATGTGCTCGCATCGAGCAATAGCGTTGCTGCGTTATTCGCTCAGCAAATTGCCGCCAGATTTCCGCTCACTATCAGCGACCCGGCGGCTCGTCGCTACTTCCTGACGATCGAAGAAGCCGTGGACGTGTTGATTGCTGCGTCCGCGGAGCCGAGTCGTCCTATGCTGCTTGCACCGGATCTGGGGTCGCCGCAATACATCACAGATCTGGCGCGGTTCATGGCGCGCGCGCTTGCTCCTGGGCGGGAAGTCTCAATCGAATTCACCCAGCCTCGACCGGGGGACAAGGAACTGGAGAAGCTTTGGTCGTCCGACGAGGCGGCAAATCCAGCCACCGCGCTGGGCCTGCTTTCGATTTCTTCGGCATCGAGGGCCGCGGCAGCGTTCAATAGCGAGCTTGATGCTTTGGAAACTGCCGCGCGTGCCCGCGATCTGCTCGCGGCTCTTGCCTGCCTGCGTTCACTCGTTCCCGACTTCACTCCGAGTGCCTTTTTGCTGGCCCTTGCGCAGCGAAGCGCTTCGCGAGTGACCCCATGAGTGAAGCTCCGAAGCGCAGACGCATCGGTGTCGTGACCACTTCGCGCGCAGACTATAGCCATCTCTATTGGCCGCTCCGCGAGCTTCACGCGCGACCAGAAATCGAATTGGGCGTTTTTGCGCTGGGGCCGCACCTTTCCCCCGAATTTGGAACGACGGTCCGTGAGATCGAGCGCGACGGCTTTCCGATCCAGGCGCGGATTGAATGTCTGCTCAGTTCCGACACCGATACGGGTATGGCGAAGACGATTGGACTCGCTATTCTGAGCCTGGCGGACGCGCTGACTGCGTGGAGGCCGGATCTCTTGTTGCTGATCGCTGACCGTTACGAAATGCTGGCTCCGGCTGCAACGGCACTATCTCTGCGCATTCCCGTGGCTCATGTTGAAGGCGGCGAAGTGAGCCAGGGCGCCATCGACGACCAGGTGCGCAATGCCCTGACGAAGATGGCACACCTGCATTTCACGTCGACTGAAACTGCGCGGCGCCGGGTAATCGCCATGGGGGAAGAGCCGTGGCGCGTTCATCGCGCCGGCGCGCCTTCGCTTGATCATTTGAGGCGATCGACACTGCTCGACCGCGGGTCACTTGAGAAGCGTCTTGGGGTGCGACTTGTTTCACCCTCTCTGATCGCTGCGTGGCACCCCGTGACCATTCTGCGCGATACCAATGCGGAAGCCGATGCCTTTTTTACCGCGCTCGCTCAACACCGAGGACAGATTCTGTTCGTCTATCCCAATGCGGATGCAGGAAGCTATGCACTGATCGAGCGCACGCGTGCTTTGGCTGAGACGCGCACTGAAACCTGCATCTTCGTCAACCTGGATGCCGTGACTTATTGGAGCCTGCTTGGCCAGGTGGATGGAATGGTCGGTAACTCATCGAGCGGCATCATGGAGGCGGCTTCATTCGCGCTGCCCGCGGTGAATGTGGGCATGCGCCAGCAGGGGCGCGAGCGCGCCGCCAACATGATTGATGCGCCAGCCGATGCAAGCGCGATTTGCACGGCTTTGTCCCAGGCACTGGATCCTGCATTTCGGGCAGGGCTGCGCGGGATGGCCAATCCCTACGGGGACGGCACGGCCGCTGTCACGATTGCCAATGTGCTTGTAACTGTCCCGCTAGAGGGTTTGCTGATCAAGGCGCCGTGTCCGATTCCCAGCGGCACGGAGTTCGTATGACGATTCGGATTCCGCTTTCCGCGCCTGACATTACGAGCGCGGAGATCGACGCCGTGACGGCGGTGCTGCGTACGAACCGGTTGAGCCTGGGCCCGGAACTCGAAGCCTTCGAGCAGGCTCTCGCCGCTTATCACTCGATTCCCGACGCAGTGGCTGTCAGTTCCGGGACCGCAGGACTGCATCTCGCGCTTCTGGCTCTCGGCATCGGAGAAGGCAGCGAGGTCATCGTGCCGTCCTTTGGTTTTGTTGCGGTGGCGAACGCGGTGCTTCAGGTGCGCGCGACACCGGTGTTTGTGGACATTGATCCTGTCACTCTCAACCTTGATCCGGCGCTCGTGGAAGAGGCGATTACTCCTCGGACGCGCGCGATTCTGGTTGTGCACACCTTCGGCGTTCCCGCAGAGACGGATCGGCTTCAGGAAATCGCTCGTCGTCACAATCTGGCGCTCATCGAGGACGCTTGCGAAGCGATTGGGGCCGTGTACGATTCGAGCAAAGCGGGCAGCTTTGGCGACCTGGCGGTGCTCGGCTTCTATCCCAACAAGCAGATCACGACCGGAGAAGGCGGCTGTGTGCTGGTGCGCAACGGGGAGTTGGGCGATCGCCTGCGTAGCCTGCGCAACCAGGGCCGGACCTCCGGGCACAGGGAGGCCGCCGCGCGGGAGTTAGAGCGCGATCCTGCTTCAAGCTGGTTTGAACATGCGGAGATCGGATACAACTATCGTCTGTCTGAGCTGGCGGCGGCGCTGGGCCGCGTGCAGTTGGGCCGGATCGAAGAGATTCTCGCGATGCGTCGAGCCGCTGCCGAGCGCTACCAATCGCTCCTTGAAACAATTTCCGATGTGGAACTACCGCCCCTCGCGCTGCCGCGGCGTTCTATTAGCTGGTTCGTTTATGTTGTTCGCCTGGCCGCGGGTCCAGCTGGCGCAGCGGGAGATTCCGGCTTCCGGGATCGGGTGCAAAACGCGCTCGCGAGACGCGGCATCGCCGCCGGCCGGTATTTCGCCCCCATTCACCAGCAACCCGCGTGGTGCGGTCACGCAAGCTCCATCGCCGCCAAGGTTCCAATTACCGAGACGATCGCTCGGCGCACATTGGCACTCCCCTTTTTCAACCGAATCACGCCGGCTCAGCAGGAAGAGGTAGCCGCCACACTTAGTTTGACAATGCAAGAATGTAAACGTTAATAACTATCGTCTTTCCAAACCTTGGGACAAGTTATATACGGCACCCTCCCCAGACCGTGCCTGACCTACTGAGTTTTTAGAAATTTTGGCAAACTAATTTTGGGCGCGTTGCATCTCAAGCAAGGTACATCGATTTTATCGGAATTATCGGGATGATCCTTGACAGGGGACGAAAAGCAGCGCACGATCAAGCCAAGTTGGTATTTCAGTTTCGAGAGTTTCGAAACAGGAAATGCTGCAGCGGGATGCAAGGTTCCGCAATGGCTTCAGGCTACCCGGCTCAGTAAACTCACATCATCCAACCTTGAGAGCAGGCTACATGGTAGTCAAAACACAAAGTAAGGGTCGTGGAGTTACCGGATTGAACGTGGGCAGCAGCAACGTTCAGCGGTATTTTCCGCGAGGTGTTTCTTTTGTTGAGTTGCAGCTGGATCATCTGCAGATCCAATGCGATCTGTCGCCCAATTTCTGGCAGGATCAGCCTGAGATCTTTGATCCCCGCCTTTGCGCATGGCTTGAATCGAAGCAACTAAGTACAAACCCCGGCCGGGATCCGGTTCCCCTGGCGTTGATTCCTGCGGGCAAAAACTCGTTTCGGCTTCGACTCGTCCCGCCCAATACTCAACCCAAAGGAAAGCTACATCCACAACCGGCGGCCTAGAATCTCCGTTGTCTAGCAGATATACGAAATTGGATACTTCGCGAACCGCAAGGAGGTTTGCGAAGTTAGAGACCGAGCAGTCCCCCTTGTGACAATCTCCTGGTAAACGATTACTGTGTTGCTATCTGAGGACGTAGTGAGTTCGTGTTTCGGCAGCATCCTATCTCCTGCGATAACTAAATCGACTTACTGAGTTAGAAGGGGCGCGCCGCTCGCACTTTGGAGCCAACAAAGGTTGCGGGCATGAGACGCCATCCGTTTCGCGTCCCCGCCAGGGGCAGCATACAACTGGCCCAAAGCCTGATCTGGGAGACCCAGTTGATAAACTCAGGATGAAATGACGATCAAAGAATTGCAGAAGTCGATCCCTCAGCATTTTGCTTCCGGACCGTCGGCCATTGGGGACAAGTCAGCGATGGGGGCTTTCCTCGAATTCCGCGCCGCGCTGGAGCGCGGGGAGGTGCGAGCCGCCTCGCCGGATGCATCACAACCTCTTGGCTGGATCGTCAACACCTGGGTCAAGCAAGGGATTCTGCTCGGCTTTCGTATCGGGGCACTGGAAGATCGATCGGTATCTGTTTTTTCCTACGTCGACAAGGACACTTACCCGGTTCGACATTTCGCGGTCACAGACGGAGTACGCCTGGTGCCGGGAGGCTCTTCGGTGCGTGCAGGCGCGTACGTGGCACGCGGTGTCGTATGCATGCCCCCCATGTATATCAATACCGGCGCCTGGGTGGGCGAGGGCACCATGGTCGATTCGCATGCCCTGGTTGGATCCTGTGCGCAGATCGGCAAGCGCGTCCACCTGAGTGCAGCAGCTCAGATCGGAGGGGTGCTGGAGCCGATCAACGCCAGCCCAGTCGTGATTGAGGACGACGTGCTGGTGGGCGGCAATTCAGGAGTCTATGAGGGAACCATCGTGCGGAAAGGGGCTGTTCTCGCGGCGGGAACGATTTTGACGCGGGGCACACCCGTGTTCGACCTGGTCAACGGGGCGATTCTGCGCGCCAGCGAGACACTGCCTCTCGTCATTCCTGAGAATGCGGTTGTGGTTCCGGGGTCGCGTGCGGTTTCAAAAGGCAAGGGCCAGGAGTGGGGACTCAGCCTGTATGCCCCGGTTATCGTCAAGTATCGGGATGAGAAGACCGACCTGAGCACGACCCTTGAGGAGTTGTTGCGGTAGACCTTATGGTTCAAGTTGCTTTACCTTGCGATGCCAACCCGGCCGAAACCTCTGCTCAGTGAGCCCGCCCGTGGATCCTCTCGAAACCGAAGCAAAACTGCAAATCATCCGTTGGGGTATAGTCGGGCCCGGACGCGCCGCCGCGCGCTTTGCCGAGGGCCTGGACGCTGTCGTTGGGGCCTGGCTGGCTGCTGTGTGGGGCAGGAATCCGGAGAGAACGCAGGCTTACGCAAAGCGCTTCCGAGTCGATACGATTTGCGACACGTTTGACCAGCTGTTCGAGACGGACGTCGACGCAGTCTATGTGGCCACCCATCCCGATACGCACGCCGAGCTGTGTCTGCGCGCTTTGGCCTCCGGAAAACATGTGATGTGCGAGAAGCCTGCCGCGCTGAACGAACGGCAATTGAAGAAGGTGCTCAAGGTCGCCGCTCGAAACGACCGGTTGTTTATGGAGGCGATGAAGCCTCCGTTCTTTCCCCTTTATCTGCGGCTGCGCGAGCATCTCAGAGTTGACCCGGTGGGGAATATCGGTTTTGTTCGTGCCGGTCATGCGGACTCTACGCTGGCTCCGGACTACCCGCTGCATTTTCGCGAACTGGGCGGTGGAGGCATCATGGGAATCGGCCCGTACGAGGCGTTTCTTGCGCTCGACTGGCTGGGGCCGTTGAAACGTGTGCAAACGATGGGGAGGCTCAGCGCGGGCGGCGTCGACAACTTCGCGATCTTCCAAACAGAACATGAGCGCGGGATGGCGCAGCTTCATACCGGTCTCGACCTGCTGAGCCGCGGCGATGCGTTGCTATGCGGCGAGCGCGGCTATATCACGATCCACGAAAACTGGTGGAACCCTGTGCGGGCAACGATCCGGTACATTGACGGACGAATCGTCGAGCTTGATGCGCCGTTCCAATCGACCGGATTCAATTATGAGACCGATCACTTTTGCGAGCTTGTTCGCGGGCAGCGGCGGGAGAGCCCGGTGATCCCGCACGCCCTTTCGCTGGGAATGGCGCGGCTGCTCGAAGCCGGGCGAAAGCAGATTGGCGTTCGCTTTCCCAACGAATAGGCCCTTCGATTCACGAGCGATCGAGGCACATCACTTGCGCACCGTTTGTCCCGTGCCGGTTCAGGCAGGGCCTGGCCGATGTTTTCAGA
>Ga0302324_100019647_pt1 | contig 13255 bp, 6 predicted proteins | sample Palsa_T0_1_FD_201949 | JGI IMG/M metagenome (GOLD analysis project Ga0302324, IMG submission 201949) | Peat permafrost microbial communities from Stordalen Mire near Abisko, Sweden - Palsa_T0_1 | ecosystem: Environmental > Terrestrial > Soil > Palsa > Peat permafrost | place: Sweden: Abisko...
CTTCGCGAGATGTGGGAAAATTACGGACCTTGACGATCTGTAACCTCCGGAATCGATCGAAATTTCCAAGAGCGAGCGAAAAACAGCCGTGGAATTTCCCACATCTCGCAAAGAACGCGAGATATGGGGCACCCCAATTCGTTGTCGGGAAAATTCCTGAAATCGAGTTCTCACGCAGACTCTGAAGCCGTACCCGTCATTCGTCGAGTTCGTATTCGCGAGAGTGTGCGGTCAACGTTTGCCGTCGAGGTTCGCCCATTCGCCAACCTGGATGAAGCTGGCCCAGTAAAACGGATGTTCGCGTCCCTTGCGGTTGAGCATGGCCAGCTGGGCCTGGCGCAGAGCATCGCCGCGGCCGAGCCCAGCCTTTAGCCCACGATAGTAGGCGGTCATGAGTTCCCGGGTGACGGAGTCGCTGATGGGCCAGAGACTCATGACCACAGTTTCCGCGCCGGCGATGAAGAAGGCGCGGCGTAAGCCGTAGACCCCTTCACCGTTCCTCACTGCACCCACACCTGTGTCGCAGGCCGAGAGGGTTACCAGTTTCGTTCCCCAAAGGTTGAGATTTGAAGCCTCGAGCGCAGTCAGTATTCCGTCCTCTTTGCCATCTTTCTCGAAATTCGCTCCGGCCAAAGCCAGCCCGGAGCGCAGCAAAGGATTCTCGGTGTCAAGTCCGCCCTGGACGCCACGAGTCTTGCGGCTGGAGGTAGTGACGGAGTTCTCGCTGGCTTTTTTTTCTGCCTGTTCGTCGGCTTCGTTCTGGAGGAAAAATCCGTGGGTAGCTATGTGCAGGATGGTTGGCGACTTTACCAGCTCCAGCTCTGCCTTGCTGGCCTGCGGACCGGTGAGCACTTTGGCGTCAGGAAACAACGATTTGAGTTCACGTGCTTCCATCGCGGTGCCGGCGAGGGGCGCAAAGTAAAGATCGTTCATATCTGCGCCCTTGGCATCGCGGCGGGCCACAACGACATTGGCGGGGCGCAGCCGGGGAGTCTGCGTTTGCGCCACATCTGTCTGCGGATCGCCAAAGAATGGATTGGCCAGCACGACTGGATCGCTCTGGCCGGTACGGGCTACCTGCATCCGCAAGAGGTCGCGGCCGGCGGTGACATAGCTGATGGCGTCGTTCTCGATGAGGTAATGATCCTGCTCATCGACCAGCGACTCGAAAGGCACCAGGTTCAATTCCCCATCCGGCGAGATGATGAGATGTTTGCCGTCGAGCCCCAGCGACCGTAAGGGTTGCATGATTTTTGCATCAAGAGCACGGGCCTGTTGGCGGGCATCGGTGCGTTTGGGATCGCGTAGGGTCTGGCGGTAGGCGTCGATCTGGGCGTCGATCTGCTTGGCGTCGCCGAGGTCTTTCGAGCGGACATCGCCCTGGGCAGGAATTATGTATGCAACGTAGCGCAGAGCGACGTCTTCGTCGACGGGGTGCGTGTTCTGGCGGAAGTCATAAGGCTCATAGACCGCATACTCGATCAGCACGCTGCCGGCAGGAATGGCCTTGCGCACGGCTGCGAGCGTTACGGCATCGGTGCTCTGGTAGTAGCCGGCGGTGCGACGGCTAATATCGGTTTCAAGCTTTTCCTTCTGGCGCTGCAGCGCCTCAAGCCTGGCCTGATACTCTTGCGGGGTTGTTTGCCCGGGGCCGCGCAGCGCGGCCTTGGCCAGCTCCGCCAGCGTGTCGTTGAGTTGGGTGATCAACTCTTGATCCTCAGGGTCCAGTCGCCTGCGCAGCGCTCCCATGCTGTCGGCAACGGCGTCGAGCACGCGTCCCTTGCGCTGCAGAATGATCTCCGCGGCGAGGTTGGTCGCGTCAGGATCATTGGGTGCTTCGGAGAGGTTCAAAGAGATGGTGCGGGAAGTGTGGTAGGCAAACTTATCAGCGTAGGCCAGCCTTTCGTGTTCGGAGCCAATGGCAAGGTTGAGCGACAGGTTCGTCTCTGCAGCAGCATCCGTCCGCGCCATATAGCGAACCGCATTGGCGGAATCGCCTTGCGCGCCGTAGACCCTGGCCAGATTACCCAGGGTCATGAGCGTCCACTCGTGATAAGGGCCAGCGGCTTTTTCGAGAACGGCCAGGGCGCGCAAGTAGGTCTCGATGCTTTTGGGAAAATCGCCCTGCGAGCTATAGACATTGCCGATATTGACCAGCAGGCTTGCGGTGGACGCGTGCTGGCTGCCCAGGGCCTGCTCACGAATCTTTTCTGCGCGCCAAAGGTATTCCAGGGACTGAGGAAACTGCTTTTCGTCGCGGGCGATGATGCCAAGATTTTGCAGTGAATGGGCGACCAGAGCATGGTTGGGACCGTACTTCTGCTGCATAAGATGCAGTGTCTGTTGCAGAACCGGCACGGCCTGGTCGTAGTCGCGAAGATCGAAATAGAGATCGCCGAGGCTATCCATTGCAACGAGGGTTGCCGCATTGTCGGGTTCCAGCCGCTGCCGGTCAATCGCGAGTGCATGTTGAATTTCGGTGAGTGCACGCGCAAAGTCTCCACGCCGCTGGTGCAACAACGACAGGGTTGCGAGGCAATTGGCGATTCCCGGACTCTCCCGCCCCTGACCTTGCTCGGTGATCTGGAAGGCTCGTTGAAGGACCTCATCCGCTTTTGCGTAGTCATTGGAATGGATGTACACGTTGCCGAGGCCCAGGAGGGCGAGGGCAAGCTGCTGACTGTCGCCACCTTGCGCCGTCTCATCGATGTGAATCGCCCGTCGAAACGCCGACGCAGCCTGTTCCTGATCACCCCGGTAGAACTGGACGAGACCGGCGTGTTGGGAAAGCTCACCGATATACGAATCATCGGGCCCCAGTGCTTCTTCGGCTGATGCCAGCGCCTTTTGCGCAAGATCGAGAGCCGCATCGTAGTGCCCAGCATCGCTAAGCTGCTGGGACTGCGTGCTGAGTTCGTGGGCTTTGAAAATAAGCTGATCCCGGCGCGTTGCTGGGCGCACTTCTAACAGACGGGTGGCGTACCCTGCGGGCGGGTCGGCAGGATACTTCGCCCGCACGCGTATCTGGTACACGCCGGTCGACTCCGCGACCAAGCCGATATGTTCCTCGCCCACGGGCCGTAGTTCACTGTCAAAGATGGCCAACGGAACCGAGGCTGGGTCGAGTACGTCGACGGCGACCTCGATGCCTTTTTGTTGAACGGTAATGTCCGCGGCCTGCCCGGCCGAGAGTGAGAGCCGGTAAATTTGGTTTTGGCCGCCGGCCAGAGTGTGGTCGAAAATCTTACCCGGTGTGAGCAAGGTTTCTTCTGCCGCGGCCGCCGCAACCGGTGACAGTGCGCCCGCAGGTGTTTGGCTATCGGCGAGGGCTGCACCTCTGGCGGATGGGAGAGCACTGAGTAAGCTCGAAGCAACCAGCATCTGACACGCCAACTTGTACGTGGTTGGCGCCCGGCGGCGAGACGATGTTCCCGCTGTCCTCATCTCGAACTGCATTGTTTTTCTCCAAGGACTTTTTTGGAGGCCCTATTTGATCAGAATCCTGAAAACATAACTGCTAACCAGCTCGGAGTCCCCGTGGGGCGGCGTTCCTGTGAGGTCAATTTGATAGACCTCCTGCTTGAGGAGCTTTGCCGGCACACTTGCAGATAGTGCGCCGCTTTGCCCTTTCATTACAGCCTTAAGCCTGCCGCTGTGCCAAAGAACCTTATCCGTCTTGATGCTCCTGAGGGTCACGGAATAGTTGGGGAAGTCGTTGGTTTCGAGATCGAGGCGAAGATCGACGCGAGTCGTGCCCTGGGGCAGGGAAAGGCTGGGTATTTGCCCCGCACCGCGCAACTGGGGCGCGAGCGCAAAGGCCGCAACGCTCACCGGCAATTCAGAGGCGATGCGTTTACCGACAGAATTGTTTTCCGCCTGGGCAAGCGATTTGCGGACCTGGTCCAATTCGCTTGCCGTTTGCGCGTTCGAGGCGTGCTCGTCGTTGAGCCGGGCCTCAAGATCGTGCTCCCGTTGCTGCAACGACGCACGGTCGGCCGTTGCCTGGTGTACGGTGTCGCGCAGATGCAGGTTGTCGAAGAGCAGGCCACTTATGGCCAGCAGCATAGCCAGGCCACCAGCCAACGCGAAACGTGGGAATGCAAATGAACCCAGCGTAAATGAGCCCAGCGTAAATGAGTCCAACCAGGAGCGCAGCGACGAAGAGCTGGCCTGGTTGGTGGCGGCGAGCCGGTCTGCGGCCGACTGGGGAACGTGCGCGTTCGCGACGGAGGAGAGGCTCCTGGCAAACGCCACACGTTCACGGCGCCGCGGAGAAGACATATAAGCGGTTTGGAATTTATCGAGAGTGTCGCCGGAAAGCTCGCCCCGCACGTACGCGTCGACCAGGTCGCTCTCGACGGTATCGAGCCGTGCGGCAAAGTCATCGTCGACGACGCTTAGTTCGTCCAGCCGCTCGGTTGCATCCTGAGGCAAATCGCCAAAGAGATATCCCCTGAGGGTTTGGTCGTCGACTCGCTGCTGGCGTGAGAAGATCATCTTATTCTTATAAGAAAAAACCGGAAAACTATTTCACCGAAGCATTTTCGCAAGGATTCTGGCCCGATAAAAGACCGCGAGGAGTGGTTTTCCCTGAAAACCACGAACGGGACCGACTGCTTCGGTATACACCCATTGCCAAACTGCTTTAGAGCATTTTCCCAATTACCGTAGCTAGGCGGTAGAACATTCCCGGACACATAATTCAAGCTTATTGCGAATGCGGCATGCCCGGATGCTAAGAGCGTTTACGCTCAAGCGCAGACTCGCCGCCAGCCCGCGTCGGCTTTCGATTTTTGTTCGCTGCTCCCCACGATAATACCCAAGAATAAGGTCCCGGTCAGGCGGGGCCAGTTTCGCCAGACATCCCTCCAGGCAGTTGGAGAGGTGTTCCTTGCTGCGGGCTTCGTCGTCGACCAAAGCTGGAGTGCCGAGAACGGAATCCACTTCTGCCGGTGACATCTCAGCCAGGCTGCTGTCGGACCGCCTATCGCTGCGCAGATATTCGAGGAAGACGAATTTGGCGGTGATGTAACAATATTGTGCCGGAGCCGTACCGGTGATGGAGCCTTCTTCCTCTAACCTGCGGGCCACGCGGTTGAGAGTTTCATCTGCGAGCTCATCGGGGCCGACGCAGTTCTTCCGGTCGAAATACGCCACCAGCCTGCGGCGCATCTCGAGGTACTTTTCACCGTTGGACTCTGTACCCTCGTCGAGCCAGCTTAGAAATTGACGAAAAGCAGCCGCGGTTGTCGACGACTCCCGGTTCAGGCGCACGTTTGCCATGTAAATCCCCTGGCGCCGCAACAGCGGGGAACTGCGCGGGCAGTGTCTCGAGCGCCTTCAAAGCTTAAGAATATCGGCGCCACGAAATATTTTCCTCCCTTTGTCTTATGAGACTGAGAGGCAGACAAGACAACAGCAGATGAATCCTTTCACTGCACAGGGTAGCAGCAACCGCTTTCTTGTGCCTGCTTGTCTGGCCGGCCCCAAATAAGAGGAGGGATCTTATGTTCAAAGCGCTTTTATTCTCGATCGCTTTGGGCTCAGCCATGCTGAGCCCGTCTGCCCTGGCTTCAGCTCCCAATGCTAAGGCCTTTGACCGCCCTGTGGTTTTTGAACCCAACCGTGGACAGGCCCCGTCGCAATTCTCCTGGACCGCGCGCGGAGCCGGCTATGAGCTCTACCTGACGTCAACGGGTGCCTCCATCGTGCTGGCAGAGCCGGTAGCGAAACCCGCAGCGCCCCTGGCGGCGATTTCTGCTCCCAGCTTTCTTCGACCCTTGCCGACCAGGATGGGCTTGCCCCAGGCCCGGATCAGCGTGGTTGGTATGAATTTAGGCGGAAGTCATAGCTGGGGCAATGTTGAAGGCCTCGAACCGACGGGCGGCGTGAGCAATTACCTGGTTGGACAAGATCAGAAGGACTGGCACTCGGGCGTGCCGCAATACGGCCGGCTGCGGGTCAAAGGGGTTTACGACGGGATCGACCTGGTGTTTTACGGGCACGGCCACGACCTGGAATATGACTTTGTCGTAGCGCCGGGAGGTGACCCCAACCAGATTCGACTGGCGTTCGACGGCGTAGGCCAGATGCGGGTCGACGACAAGACTGGCGACCTGGTGGTAACGACCAAGACGGGCACGGAAATGCGGCATGTTCGGCCCAGGGTATATCAACAGATCGGAGACCAGAAGGTAGAGGTCGCCGGCGGCTACCAGCTTCTGGACAATGGGCAGGCAGCCTTTCGCCTGGCGGCCTACGACCGGCAGAGCGGGCTGGTGGTCGATCCGACAGTGCAATTCACGGCCTTTCTGCAAGGCAATGCCGAGGACTACACCACCGGCCTCGCGGTCGACTCCTATGGCAATTCCTACGTTGTGGGACAGACCTTCTCCACTGACTTTCCGGTGACGGCAGGGACGCCCAAAGTTCCAAAGGTCTGCAGCAATAACATCTGCCCGCCTTCGATGTTTGTGACCAAGCTCGCCCCGGGCGGCCAGATCATTTACTCCACCTTGATTGGCGGCAGCGCGGTCGACGTGCCCACTGGGATTGCGGTGGACGACACCGGCGTCTGGGTTACCGGAACCACAACCTCGCTCAACTTTGCCACCAACAATCAATATGCATACGGCTTTTGGAACGCCTTCGTCGCCAAGCTTACCCCGGATCTTACCGAGCTGGATTGGTGCCTCGCGTTTGGCGGGGGCGGCGATGAAAACACCTTCAACACCTCCAATGCAATTGCGCTGGATGCAAACCACTCCGCCTACGTTGCGGGCGAGACCTTCTCCATCGACTTTCCAACGACGGAGTACTTCTCTACCAAAGTCCAGGCGAAACAAAAAGCGTTCGCCGGCGCGAGCGACGCATTCGTCGCGAAAGTGGATCCCAACGGGGTGCTGAAGAACGGCTACTCCACCTATCTGGGCGGCTCAAACACTGACGCGGCCAATGGGATTGCAGTTGATAGCACCGGACATGCGTATGTGACCGGGATGACTTACTCCAAGAATTTCCCGACGAATGGGGAGCCAAACTACGGCTCTTTGGCGAACGGCGGCGTTTTATCCTTCATTACCAAGATGTCTCAGGATGGATCCCAGTCTCTCTATTCGATCACGCTCGGGGGCACGATGAATGGGACAGGCAACTACCCTGTGGACGTGGCGAACGGGATTACGGTGAACGGAAACAATGAGGTCTACATTGTCGGAACCACCTGTTCCTCGGATTTCCCGACGAATATGTATTCCTATCAGCAGCAGCCACCGACGCCTTGCGTAGTCCCGAACGTTTCCCAGTACTACCCCAGCGCCTTCGTGGCCCAGCTAAGCCAATACGGCACGCTCCTCTTTACCACCTATCTTGGGGGGACGAACGGCGCGGTGCATGGCTACAGCGTTGCGCAGAATCGCTCATTAGATGTTTACGTTGCCGGGGACACATCCACCAGCGCGTTTCCCGGTGCGCCGAACATCGCTCTCAATCCGTCGGCAGGTTTTGTGGCGAAATTTGGGAACACTTTGCAGTTTTTCAAATCCACTACGTTCCTGGGAGCTACGATCAGCAACGTTGTAGTCACAGAGCCGACATCACGCTTCGGGATCTTGTCGGTGCTAACCCCCACTACCATTTACACAGCAGGCGCACGGCTCCGGCCGGGTACGCAAAACTTCGACGCCTTCGTGGTCAAGTTGATCGATCAACCGGTTCTCGTCGCGGCGCCGTAGGGACGCTGCGTTGTCAGGGCCCAGTAAATGCCCATCCTTGTTTTTGCAAGGGTGGGCATTTCTGCTTTGCGTGATCAATGCTGCACTTCATAGGTCAAGGAAACCCTTCCTGAGCGGTAGACCTTATGCTCTGACAATTTGAGACGGGCTTGCCGCGCAGGAGGCCCCAGCAATGGCACGCCTGCGCCCAGCAAGACCGGGATGAGGTGTACCTCGACCGTGTCTACCTCTCCGATGTCGAGCAGCGCCTGGAACAGCTCTCCGCCGCCAAACAGCCAAATATCCTTGCTGCTTTGCGCTCGCAACGACTGCATTCGGTCCAGATCGGAAATGACCATGATCTCCGAGTGGTCTTCGCTCCTAAGTGTTCGGGAGACGACGACCACCTTTCTTCCTTTCATGCTCGCCTCGCCGAGTCTCGCGACTGCAGCTTCCCAGGTGCGACGGCCCATCAACAGGGTGTCGAATTGCGCCCAGATCGCAGCGAAGTTGACCTCAGGGTCCATCACAATCCAGTCCGCTTCACCGTTGGGACCGGCGATGAATCCATCCAGGCTCATCGCAACTCCATAGCGAATTTTCTTCATAGCGCATCCCCTTCTTCAGCTCCCTATTTTCGTACGATTCGACCGCGTCGTGACTTGGAGCGAAGAGCACCTCGTCAGTTCGAGCGAGGGCATACCGTCGATTCGAGCAGCAATCGACGCGACTGAAATGTTTTTCTTCCTTTGCCTTAACAAAGTGAGACATGGAAAAGACGGCAGCGGGAGCAACCTGGTTGGCTGACCAATCCAGCTCAAGAGGAGAGATCACATGTTCAAGACTATTTTGCGCTCGATTGCTTTGTGCTCGGCCATGCTGAGTCCGACTCTGCTGGTTGCGGCCCCAACCTCTGTTCCCTTCGACCGGCCCCTGGTGTTTGAGCCCAATCAAGGGCAGGCGCCATCGCAGTTCTCCTGGACGGCGCGCGGCGCCGGTTATCAGCTTTACCTTACCTCGACGGGTGCGTCGATCGTGCTGGCGGAGCCGGTGAAAGAAGCTCCTGCGGCCAACGCGAATCCCCTCCCTGGCATGGCCTCGCCGGTTAGGTTGAAATCCCGCGTCAGCGTGGTTGGCATGACCTTAGGTGGAAGCCACGCATGGAGCAACGTTCAAGGTCTCGCGCCAACGGGCGGAGTCAGCAACTACCTGTTCGGAAAAGATTCCAGGGACTGGCACTCGAACGTGCCCCAGTACGGCCGGGTAGAAGTAAAAGGCGTTTACGACGGAATCGACCTGGTGTTCTATGGCCATGGACACGATTTGGAATATGACTTCGTCGTGGGGCCTGGCGGGGATCCAAACCAGATCCGGCTAGGGTTTGCAGATGCCGGCCCAATGCAAGTTGACAGCAAGACGGGTGATTTGGTGATCAAGACGAAGTCGGGTGCGGAAATGCGGCATGTTCGCCCCAGGGTGTATCAACAGGTGGGCGATCGCCAGGTTGAAGTCGCCGGCGGGTACCAGATTCTGGACAGCGGTGAGGCCGCGTTTCGCCTGGCAGACTACGATCGGCGCAAGCCCCTGGTGGTTGATCCCACAGTGCAGTTCACCAGGTTTCTCCATGGAGATGCCGAAGACGTTACCAGCGGCGTGGCGGTTGACAGCCAACAAAACAGCTACGTTACCGGGCAAACCTATTCGACCGACTTTCCCAATACTGTAGGGACGCAAGTTGCCAAAAACTGCCCGGGCGGTATTTGCCCGTCTTACATTTTTGTGACCAAGCTATCTCCAACGGGCGCGGTCCTCAATTCCACCCTGATCGGCGGCAGTGACACCGACCTGTCAACCGGAATCGCGGTTGATTCAACGGGAGTCTGGGTGACCGGGATGACCGACTCACTCAACTTTGCGACGGGCAACGCTATCTACGCATTCGGGTTTTGGGACGGCTTTGTGGCCAAGCTCAGCACGGATCTGACCCTGGTGGATTGGTGCGTTGAAGTCGGTGGGGGCGGCGACCAGTATGTGTCGCAGTCTTCCAATGCCATCGCGCTCGATCCAAAGCACAATGCGTATATCGCGGGATATACCTACTCCAATACGTTTCCCACATCGGAGAACTTTGCGACGCCCCGCACCCCAAAACAAAAAGCTTCCGGCGGCGGGGTCGATGCTTTTGTAGTTAAAATGGGCCCTGACGGAGATATGGATTCCGGGTATATCACTTACCTTGGCGGGTCAAATGAGGATGAGGCTTTTGGCATCGCTGTCGACAGCGCCGGGCACGCCTTTGTAACCGGCTATACCGGCTCGTCGGATTTTCCAACAAACCGAGCAACGAATCATGGGTCGGTAGCCAACGGAGGTGTGGTTGCTTTCGTCACCGAGCTTTCTCAAGACGGATCGAAGTCGCTTTACTCGGTCATGCTAGGTGGTACCAAGTCTTATCAGTATCCGTATCCGTTAGACGAGGCCGCGGCGATCGTGGTGGATTCGAATGATGAGGCCTATATCACGGGAACTTCCTGCACTTCGGACTTTCCTACCACCTCAAGTTCGTTTCAGCCAACGCCGCCGTCTGCATGCCTGCCGCTGACTACCGGTCAGTACTTCACCAGCGCCTTCGTTGCCAAGCTGAGCTGCACGGGCACACTTCTGTACTCCACGTATTTCGGTGGAGCAGGGGGCTATGTTAATGGCAACAGTATTGCGATCGATAGAAAGCAGAATATTTACCTGGGTGGTTTGACCTCGACAAGCTTGATTCAGGATGCGCCTCCGATCACACTGAACCCGACTGCCGGCTTTGTCACAAAATTCCATCCGAAACTCTACACCGTTGAATCCACTACGTTGCTTGGAGCTTCGGTCACCAATATCGCCGAATGGGAGCCTGCACCGCCATCCGGGTCAACCAATACGTCTCCGATCACGATGTTTACTGCGGGTTACCGCTATGAAGTCGGCTCACCTACCAAGGCCCTCAGCTATCTGGATGCGTTCGTTGTCAGCGTTCTCTTTCCTGCGCCGTAGTAGTCCTGTGGTTTTGCCTGGTTCTCTTCGCCAACCGGCCGCGGCTTTTCGCACCTGCTTTGCAGGTGCGGGAGCCGCGGTTTTGGTTTGTTGGTCGACGAGTGCCTCAGCGGCCAAAGAGGGTGTGAGTGAGAACTAGATTTCAGGATTTCTCCCTGCCACGAATTCGGGTGCCCCATATCTCGCGCTTTTTTGCGAGATGTGGGAAGTGACCGAATCTTGACGTTTCTTCCTGCTAGTCGAAAAGTCAGGATTGGGAAGCGGTTTACTTCCCACATCTCGCAAAAAACGCGAGATATGGGGCACCCGAATTCGTGGCAGGGAGAATTTCTGAAATCTAGTTCTCACCCACCCTCTAAGCGCTCTCGAATACTCCTTGAAATGTTTTTTTGGATTTGTCTTACCTGAGTGAGACCACCGTTGTTACCTGGGTGTTTGGCTTGCCAGTCCGTTTCAAGAGGAGTGATTCGATGTTCAAGACTTTTTTGCGTGCAATCGCGTTCTGCATGGCCATTCTGTGCCGGATAGTATTGGCTGCAACCTCCAGCTCCGCTCCCTTCGATCGGCCGCTGGTGTTTGAACCGAATCTTGGCCAGGCGCCTGCGCAAGTCTCGTGGACCGCTCGGGGCCAGGGGTATCAACTCTATCTGACTTCGACGGGAGCTTCGATTGTAGTGGCTGAGCCGGTGGAGCAACCTGCGTCTCGGCGGCACAAACGGGTACGTCAATGGCAACAGCATTGCCATTGATAGCTCGCAAAATGTTTATGTTGCCGATCTTACATCCACGAGCCAGTTTCCCGATGGGCCCAACATCACGCTGAACCCAACCGCAGGATTCGTCACGAAGTTTCGTCCTAAGCTGTACACCATCGAGTCCACAATTTTTCTGAGAGCGGCAATCACCGGCTGTGCGGTCGAGACGGGCACCCGTCCAGCGGGTAGGGGCTTGTGGTGGGTCTCGGAGTTTTCCGCAGCCTCTTTAGTCCCTGCGCTCTACTGAATCAACTGTTACAGTTCACTAGTTGGAAAGGTCTTCGATCTGCACATGGTAAGGCTCAAGTAAGCTGCCTGTGGCGTGATCGACGGTAGCACGTGCGATCTGATAATTGATCTGGGTCTGCAGCAGGTCGAGCTGCGATTGCGCGAGCCTGGTTTGCGAATCGAGTACGAAGAAATTCGTCTCAGCGCCAAGTTCGTATTTGCGCTGATCGGCAGCGAGCGATTTTTGGGCGAGCTCAAACGATGTTTTGCCTGCCGCGAGGGTGAGTCTTGCCTCTTCAAGCTGATGGACTGAGTCGCTGACCTGGCGAACGATGTCTTCACGCGTCAGTTGGGAGTTGTAAAGATCGTGTCGGCGTGACACGAGCGCAGTGCCCAGAGCGGCCTTTGCGCCTCGATTCCTGAGCGGGAGATTCAAAGTGAGGCTCCCGCCGTAGCCAGGAAAGCCGAATCCGAACAGCTGGCTGTAGGACGTACCAAGACCACCCGTCGCGATCAATTGCCCGGTGTTGAGGTCGTACTGGTTGCCGCCGATGCCGTTGCTCTGGTAGAAGCCGGTGAGCGACAGGTCAGGTTTGAGGCCGTTGTGCGCCAGCCGTATGCTGGTCTCATCATTGGCGATGGCATAGTTTGCCGCCGTAATCTCAGGCCGCGCCTTGAGCGCCTTATCGAGAGTCTCCGCAGGGTCAATTTGCTCGACTTCTCCTTCTGGTTCCGGCTTCTCTGTAAGGTCGAGGTCGAGCGATGCGAAAGCGGGATCCTGATCGGCCCCGATGGTCAGGCGAAACGCCTCCTGTGCCTGCTTGAGCGCGTATTCCGCCTGGATCGCCTGCAGCCGCCGCGCAGCCACCTCGGACTGGGAGCGATAGATATCGAGTGGTGGCAACGCACCAAGTTCCAGAGCACGTTTGTCGTGCTGATAACTGGCCTCGGCCAAATCAAGAGACTTGCGCTGGACATCGAAGTTTCCCCGCCCCTGCACCACCGTCCAGTATTGCGTGATGACTTGCAGGATGGCGTCATTGACCTGCGCAGCAAAGCTGGCGTGCGATTGTTTCAATGCTCGTCGTGCAATGATGAGGGGCGCGGTATTGGCAAAGCGGCCGGCGTTGCGCAAGAGGGGCTGCGTGAACTGTAGATTGACCGATGAGCTGAAATAGGGATTAAGAAAGTAGAAGTCGCTGTTGGTAGAAGTCTTGTTGGTCGAAATACTGGCGAATATGTTTGTTCCAGTTACAAATGTCTGCGTGTAACTCGCTTGAAAGGTCTGAGAGAGTGTGTTCAGGGCGGCGTTGCTCGTCGTTCCCACACCTTGCAGCTGGCTATACCCTGAAAAGGAATAACGATTGATGTTAGCGCTGCTCTGGACGAGGGGATCGAAGGGCCTGTACGCGCCGAGCAGGGAAAACTTCTGGGCTTCCACCTGCGTTTCTTCAATGCGGATGCTGCTGTTGTTTTCCAGCGCCAGCAAGACTGCGTCCTGCAAGCGGAGGCGCAGCTTGC
>Ga0302324_100019651_pt1 | contig 13254 bp, 8 predicted proteins | sample Palsa_T0_1_FD_201949 | JGI IMG/M metagenome (GOLD analysis project Ga0302324, IMG submission 201949) | Peat permafrost microbial communities from Stordalen Mire near Abisko, Sweden - Palsa_T0_1 | ecosystem: Environmental > Terrestrial > Soil > Palsa > Peat permafrost | place: Sweden: Abisko...
GAGAATCCCATAAACCCAATCTTCGCTTTATTCACATTCCATTCATCGGCACGCGCCCGAACCATGCGAATCGACCGCTGCGCATCGGCATAAGGATGAACCTCCACCTTGTACGGAGACCCCTCCTCCCGCGCCAGCCGGTACTTCAACACAAACGCGGCAATCCCAATGCTGTTCAGCCATTCCGCAACGTTCGTGCCCTCGGTGTCGATCGATAAGAACCGATGACCCCCGCCCGGCGCAATAATCATCGCCGCGCCCGTGGCCTTTTCCTTCGACGGCAGATACACCAGCAGCGAAGGATTGTGAATATTGGACAAATGCGTCGAATCGCCGGGCTTGGCTGGGACGATCACCTCCTGCTTCCCGGTCATCCCTTCCGACCCCGGCGCACCGTTGGCCCAAAGCGGCACCGCGTCGCCGTTCTTCATGGCGAATGCATACGTCCCCATCAGCAGCAGCGCACCAATCGTTTTTCGCAGCATAATTCTCTCTCCCTACAGATTCGTCAAATGCTCAAGCCGGCCCGCGCTGTCGCCAACACTTTCCGGATGAACGTCCATCTTATCCGACAACGTCAGCCAAAGTCATTTACCGGTGAATTGAGCAGCAATGCCGGTCAGAACATCCCAGCGGTCGGTGCGGAAAGGCGCCGCGGGCAGGCCCTCGGCATTGTACAGATTGCACCCTTCAGGATAGTTGTCCCAGGCATAGCGAACCGCAACGGGACTGCCCACCTCGGGACTGCTGACCACTACCGAGTCGCCGTCGATCCGTCCGCTCGCCTCCACGAATTTCTGATCCGCTCCGGCAATCCGGAGCCAGCGGAGCGGCCCGTCTTTCGCGACCAGACCGCCTCCGGTGTGCGTGAAGCGGATGCGGACCGAACTCCCATCCGTCTGCATCGATTGGTATACGGGGCCAGAATATTCCATCTTCCTCCCGTACGCGTTCGCTAAAGCGATGCGCGTCAGGCGGTCGCCCAGCGGCGCTTTGTTGTGCGGATGTACGTCTTTCGGATCGCCGATATCTATCGTCACCGCAACCGCCGTATTCGGCAATTGCGTCAGTTGCGCCTGGCCTTCCCGGACCGCCGGATTGTTGCTGACATTCCCCAGCGCCGGTAACTGCACCGCATAGAACGGGAAGTCTCCCTCAGCCCACAACTTTCGCCAGTTGCCCACCAGCGTTTCCATCACATGCGGGTAGAGCGCCACCCCGGCCTTTCCCCCCACAATAGACTCGCCCTGATACCAGATTGCACCGCGAATCGCATACGGGATTACCGGATAAATCATGCCGTTGAACAGTACCGTGGGCTGGTGCTGATCCTGCACGGGATCGCGCAGCGGAGCCTTATCGTTGCCCGGACGCGCATTTATCGTTTGGGGCGCTTCCGGCGCTTCGCTCGCGAGCGCGCCCGGATGCTCCCGATGGAAGTGGACGATGTTGTCGAACTTATCCAGCATCGGCTTCAGTTGCGGGTCCTCCGCCATTGCCGCGCGCGGGATCCACGATTCCGCTGTACTCGCGCCGAATGCGACGGTCAGAATGCCGACCGGTACCTCAAGTTCCTTCTGCAGATCGCGCGCGAACAGATAGCCGACCGCAGAAAACCCGGGGACGTTTTCCGGATTGCAGATCAGCCACTCTCCGCCGATTTCCTGCCGCGGCTCATAGGTCTTCGCTGTCTTCGCGGTAAACATCCGGATGCGCGGATAATCGGCGGCTGCAATCTCTTTGTCTTCGTCGATCAGCCCCGCATAAGACGCCTTCTTCTTGGAAACGGTGAACGCCATGTTGGACTGGCCCGACCCCAGCCAGACCTCACCCACCAGCGCGTCTTTCACCAGAAGATGATTCTTGCCATCGATGGCCATTTCCATCGGACCGCCGGGTTTGAGGTCGCCCAGTCGCACCATCCACTTACCGTCCGAGCCTGCCGTAGCGGACTGACTTTGCGCGGCGATTGTTACGGTCACTTTCTCGCCCGGATCGGCCGTGCCCCAGACGGGGACGGACATTCCGCTCTGCAATACCATGTGATCGCTGAACAGCGCGTTAGGCTTTACGTCCGCGAAGACTAATCCAGCGAAAAAGACGCCGATAACGGGTAAAAGAGATCTCATTTGTTTCTATTCCTCTGATTCCTGAATGCCGGTTAGTTCCCTCGGGGCGGCACGTTCGAACGGCCGGGACTTGCAGGCACATCGAATGCCTCCGGCGCGTCCGGATGCCCGGGGTCGAACGGTTTGTAATCGCCAACGATGTGCCGTGCCAGATCCAGTTTATTCGCGCGAATGCCTTCGACGACGCACTTTGCCAGTTCATAAGCGCCATAAGCGCTGTGATGTGTGGCATCGCGTCCGCCTGAAAACGCCAGCGGCGCTTTTTCCGGCCCCAGCGCCTCATAGAACGCAATGCTCATCCTGGTCAGATCGATCAGCGGAACGTTCTCTTCGCGCGCCGTCTGACGCACCGATTCCGGAAAATCGCCCAGCGTATTTTTAATTTTCGACCCGTCGAAATTGCGCCGCTGCATGGGCGTCACCAAAACCGGTTGCGCGCCGTGACGCCTCGCCTCAGCGATCAGCACTTTCAGATATTGTTTATGGGTGGTGAAGGGTTCGACATACGTTTGCGGCCAGTTCTCTTTCATATCGTTGTGCCCGAACTGAATGAAAAGGTAATCGCTTTTTTTGATCTGGCTCAGAATTTTGTCCAGACGCAATCCCGTGATGAAAGACTTCAGCGTTTCACCCGACTCCGCGTGATTCGCGATCGCCACGCCCGGATCGAAAAAGCGCGTGAGCATCTGCCCCCAGCTTGTGGTGGGCTCGCGGGGCTGATCGGTAACGGTCGAATCGCCCGCCAGGAAGACCGTAGGAATATCGTCCACGCGTCTGATGTCCAGAGCGTCGAGACAGGGCCGCGCGCCGTTGAATTCGAGGGTCAGCTCGTCGTCCCAATGCAGCACGCCCTGTTCACGATCGTTCAGGCGTACCCGATCGCCGCCCGGCGCGTTTAATGGAGGCGCGGGGATCTTGAAATTCCGGACATTGACCGCGAAGGTGGCGTCCGTGAACTGCCCCGCCGCAGTGGCGGCATTTTCCACCATCAGGCGGCGGGACTCGGCTTTGATAGTGGTCTGGCAGGCGCCTTCGGCATTGCCGAGGTGCGCGGTAATCCGGTAGTTGCCTTCGGGCACTGCCACGGAAAAGAAGAACGGATGTGCCGGTTCCCCCGCTGCGGCGGGTTTCGTGCCCAGATCGAAGCCATATCCCGATGCCTTCGAGTACACCGAATCGGGTGCGAGTTTGGAAAAATCGAAGACAAAAGTTGAAGTTGGTTCAGCCCCGACGGCCACCACACAAAATGCCAGAGGAATGCAAAATAATTTCACAGACCCGGCAATATTATCAGGTTTAAGTCAGCAGCGCAGCGTCTATGTCAGCAAAGCCCCAAGCTTTTTCGTAGCCGTCGGGAACTTCGCAATGCCCGCGCCCACAACCTCATTGGCCACGGTTGTATATACATCGCCCACCGTTCCCGTAACCCGCGTGTGCGCTCCGCGCGCCAGGTTCTTGCTGCCGCCCGCCACAATCATCGCGAGGCCGCTGTTCTTATGCGGATTCGCCTCCGCATGCTCGTGCGCAAAGATCAGAGCTGTGTGGTCGAACAGATTGCCATCGCCTTCGGGCACGGACTCCAGCTTCGCCACCAGATACGCGAACTCCTCCACATGCCAGCGGCAGATATCCCGAAGCACGTGCTGCCCGTCCACGCCGTCCGCGCCCGACGTTTTGCCCTCGGCGTGAGTGTAATCGTGATGGCGGGAAGACGTGTATCCCAGCCACGGGAAACGCGTAATGCTCTGGCACTTCGTCAGCATGTAAGAAGCTACGCGGGTCTGGCGCATCGACAACGCCTGCACCAGCAGATCGCTCTGCAGTTTCGCAATGCGCGGCCAGTCCTTCATGTCGCCGTCGAAATCCGGCGGATCCACCTTGTGGTACTCGGGCGGCAATCCGGCAATGGCCCGCTCCAGATCCCGGATGCCCGAAAGATGCTCTTCTACGCGCGTCTTATCGTCGCCCGGCAGTTTCTTTTCCAGTGCCGTGGCATCCGCCAGAACCGTGTCCAGAATGCTGCGCTTGCGGTTGACCCAGCCCTCTTCCTGCGCCCCGAACAGGCGGTCGAACAGCCGGTGCGGAATCATCTCCGGAGGCAGCGCGCGCTCACGGCCCGCCCAACTCATATTCCGCTGCATGCTCTCGCCAAACGATTCCTGCGCCACTCCGATCTGCAGCGAGCGGAAGCGCGAATCGCCGCCGATCTTCCCCGCAATCAGCTGGTCAATCGACGGACCGCCCGCGCCGCGCCCGGTAAAATCCAGACCGCTCATCAGACCGCTCATCGAGTTCGTGTGCCCGTTGCCTTTGCCCGCGGCTGCGGCATTATCCACACCGCTCAGCACATGAACGTCTTTGCGCCACGCGGCCAGCGGCTCAAGACACGGCGTCAACTCGTAGTCCGCGCCTTCTTCTGACGGTATCCAGTAGCGTTCGGGAATGCCGTTGCCGTTGAACCACAGGACGAACCGCGTCTCGATGGGCTTCGCCGCCGCGCCGGCTTCCGGAACCGCCGCGTAAGCCGTGCCCGCGGCGTTGAACATCGAGACCAGCGGCGGCAACCCGACGGCAATGCGCGCGCCCGCCGCCGTCATTCCCTTAAGCAGAGACCGGCGCGAGGTTCTAATGCGGTTTGTGACGATCTGCGACATTGGCGATGGCCTCGTTCCTTCCATTATCTGCTGGAAATTCTCTCAGAACCGTTAACGATACTATAAGCTCTTCGAATCGGAAACCGGAAGTGCGGAATTCGTCGGTCACCCGGCGGATCAGCGGACGGTCGGCCGCGCCCTCCATCCTACCAGCGGTGTAGCGGAAATACTGCTTCACCATGCACTCCTGACACTGCGGGCTTTTCGCCAGCACCGCACCCAGTTCGGCGGGCGAGGAGAACTGCGAATCGGGTATGCCTGCCACGAAGGCCGTCGTGTCGATCGGGATCGTGACCGTGCGTGGCGCCATTCGCCTCGTCTTGCTATCGGCGGGAGGTGCATCTGCCGGAGCGCCGCGAAACTCGAGCGCGAGATTGTCGTGCCGCGCCCCCACCGCGTCGAATTTCTCCAGGCCGAAGCCGATTCCGTCCATCAGCTTATGGCAGCTGGCGCAGGCCGGATTAGTGGCGTGTTCCAACATCCGATCCCGGTTGGTTTGCGGCTTTGCTTCCGTCACCGGTGGAAGATTGGTGTTAACGCCCGGCGGGGGGTCCGGCACGTGCTGACACAAGAACTGCTCGCGCACGAAAAGCCCGCGCGCTGTCGGCGATGAGTCCTCCGGTTTCGAAGTGAGCGCGAGAAACAGCCCTTGCCCGAGCAGTCCCGCGCGTTCGGACCCGGCAGGGAAGGGAACGCGGTCGAAGTCTTTCGCGGGCGCGGGAACGCTGTAAATCGGGGCCAGTTCCGGACTCACGTAACCGTAATCGGCCGTGAACAGCGTCATGAAGTTGCCGTTGTTCCAGACCAGATCGGAGACGAACATGCGCGCTTCTTCCGTCATGGCGCCTGCGGTTTCACGCGTGTAAAGGGGGAACTTGCGGCGGTCTTTACTCGCCGTCACCAGGCGATCGAAACGCAGCCACTGGCTTACGAATTCATCGAGCGCTTCATGAGCCCGCGGGTCGGCCAGCATGCGGCGCGCGGCTTTTTCAACGCCCGTGCGCGTGGCGAGGTCGCCGCGCTGGGCCGCCGCCACGAGGTCGACATCGGGCATGGTGTCCCAAAGCGAATAGGATAGGCGGCTCGCGGTGGCCCACGGTTTCAGCTTCGGATCGGGTGTTACGTCGAGCCGGAAAAGAAAATCGGGCGACTGCAGCATGGCTTCCACCACCAGCTGTGCGCCTTTCAGGAAATCGGTTTCGTGCGCCATCAGCGTTTCGTAGCGCTTCTGTTCCGAAGCGTCCAGCGGACGCCGAAAGGACTTCATCCCGAACTCGCGCACAAAGCGGCCGCGGCAGGCGGCGGAGGGTTTACACGGAATCAGCCCGTGCGTGTCGCCGCCCCGAAATGCCGAGCGCGCGAGCCGCTCCGCCGCGCTGCTGTACGCCTCAATCAGCAGCGGCGAAACGCTCTGGGCGCGCGACTGATTGCGGAATCCGTTGATGAAATCTTCCGGAGGAAACTGGCTCGCCGGAGCCGTCTGGTCGCCCAGCAGATCGCGCACGGTGTGGTTGTACTGGCTGTGGGTGAGACGCCGCAACTCGGCATCCTGCACAACCGCGCCCGCGCCAGATTCTTCCCGCTCCCGATACTGCAGCGCGGTGGAAAGCTCGGACCCCGAAAGATGCGCCAGCCGGTCGATCCAGGCTTTCAGCACCACTTCTTCAGGCGAACCGGGCTTGATGCGTTCCCCGCCTGCGTGTGCGATGCGCGCCGTGGGTTTTCGAAGCAACAGCGAGGCTTCAGGATGCTCCCGGTCCACCAGCACGACCAGCGAATTTCCGAACGCTTCGATGGCGGGTCCCGTGGCGTCGGGTTCCGGAAAATGCAGCCTCGTGGCGGACGCCACGCCATCGGTATTGTGACAAGCCCGGCAGCCGGCTTTTTCGAGGATCGGGTAGAGACCGGTTTCAAAACTGCCGCTCTGCGCCCATAAGGCGCTGGCCGCAAACCCGATCAAAATCCCGCACCGGCGTTTCACTCCCATAGGCATTCGTTAGAATAACGCGTGATGCGCCTTGCGATTGCAGCGATGTTCATTTTCACGGCCGCGGCGTATGGCGCGAATGAGCGGGATATCGCAGAATGGGTGCTGCGCTGGGAAGGTAGCGTCGTGATCGAAGGCAAAAGCCAACCGCTGTACGACGTTTCACAACTGCCGCCGGGCGACGTTCAGATTACCTCCATCGACCTGACTGCCGGCGTCATGCATCCCGCCGAGCTGCGGAAACTGGCTGGTCTCACGCACCTGAAGCAGCTTTATCTGCCCGGTCCCATCTGGAATCCCGGCGCGGGCAACGAAGATAAAACCGGTGTCTTCGAAGCGCTGAATACTTTAACGGGCGTGGAGCGGCTGGCCTTCGGGTGGCACTTCAACGCGACTATCGAAGTAAAGGACGCCGACATCGCCAAGCTTTCCGCCTGGCACGACCTCAAAGAATTGCGCTGCACGCAATGCAGTCTGGCCAAGGCGAATCTGTCTTCTTTCGGCAAGTTGCGTGCCCTCGATCTTACTTACAATCCGTTCACCGATGAAGGCATGGCGGGGCTTGCGGCGCTAAAGGATCTGCGGCGGCTCATGCTGCGCGACACGCTTATCACCGACGAGGGTCTGAAGTATCTCAAGGATCTGACCAACCTCGAAGAGCTTGATCTTTCGGGTACCCGCGTCACTGATAAAGGGATCGAATACTTGCGCGGTCTGAAATCCATGCGGCGGCTGAATTTGCTGGGCGCTCAGGCGTCCGATGCTTCGCTCGACGTGCTGGCCGGCATGACACATCTGGAAGTACTGAATCTCTACCGGACCAACGTCACGAACTCCGGTCTGGCAACGTTGCAGTCGTTGACGGGGCTCACGGATGTCGATGTTCGATACAGCCGTGTCAGCCCGAACGGCATAGACGCGCTGCACGCTGTGTTGCCCGCGGCGCATATTCGCTTCGTAGGTTCGGCCACTCCCAAAGCGAAATCGGCAGGCGCCGCGCGGTCGCTGAGCACCGACGTCAAAGCTGTTGACTTCTCATCGACAGCTGTCAGCGACGCCCAAATCGCCAGCCTCGAAAACCTGCACGACCTCGAAAAGCTGGAACTGCAGGTGACACAGATCTCCGACCTCGGCCTTGACTCTGTAGCGCGACTCACTGGTTTGCTCGAGCTGAATCTCAGCAACACAACTGTCTCCGATGCAGGCCTGACGAAGCTCGCCACCCTGCACGCGTTGCAAACCCTAAGGCTTTCCGCGACCCTGGTTCGCGGGCCGGGCCTGGCGCATTTGAAAGATCTCAAAGAACTTCGCGAACTGGATCTTTCGAACTCTCGACTGGATGACAGCGGGTTGGCGGAAGTCGGCGCAATGACCGGTCTTGTCACTCTGCGCCTGGCCTATCTGGATATCACCGACGCAGGACTCGCCAGTCTCTCCGGACTCACGCACCTTGAAAAACTGGACCTCACGAGCACAGAGATTACCGACGAAGGGCTGAAGCACATCGCCGCGATTACCAGCCTTCGCGAACTCTACCTCAATCACGCGCGCTTTACCGACGCCGGACTGACGGCGTTAAAACCGCTGCAGCACCTGGAGCGCATCGAGCTACTCAGGACCCGCACCACAGATGCCGGAGTTGCGGCCTTAGCCGAATTGAAGAATCTGCAGTTCATCAAGCTGGATTACACGCCGGTGGACGACAAAGCAATGAATTCTCTGAAAGCTCTCCCGCAGCTTAACGAACTTAGTCTCGATTCGACCGCTGTGACCGATGTCGGTGTCGAAGCCCTGCAATCGATGACCGGGCTAAAGACCTTGAACCTCTATCACACTCTGGTAACCGAGAAAGGCCTGGCGGCGCTGAAAACCGCGCTGCCGGATTGCAAGATTGTATTCGATCGCGATTCGGCGCTGCCGAACCGGAGGGTGAAGCAATGAGATTGGGATTATCTGCGTTACTGGCCTGTTCCGCATTTGCGGGAGATGTGAAGGTGGATGACACGCAGTGGATCGTTGACCTCGGTGGGTCGGTCGTTCGCAACACTCAGGGCCGTGTTACCGGAGTCGGTCTGCGCGGCACATGGGTGGGCGATACGGATCTGCGCCGTCTGACTGAATTACCCGAATTAAACGCTCTGGATCTTTCACTGACTCACATCACCGATCAGGGCATGCAGGAAGTTAAGAACCTGCGCGGCATTACGGATCTCAATTTGTATTTCACTGAATACGTCACCGATGAAGGCGTCTCCGCGATCAAAGACTGGAAAAAACTGCGGAGACTAAACCTGCACGGCACCAAGGCCAGCGATACCGCTCTGGAGCACGTTGCGGGCATCACGGCCCTGGAGTCGCTGAATGTAGGATCAACGCTCATGACTGACGTAGGCCTTGAGCGTCTCACGCAGTTGCCCAACCTGAAGGAACTTTCGATGGGCGGCAATGAACTCGGCGATGCAGGCTTGCAGGCGTTGCGCCAGATGCCAGGCCTGACCTACCTCGATCTAAGCGGACGCCAGGGCACGGATAAGAATGTCTGGACGGTTGCAATGACGGACGTAGGTCTGGAGGCTGTTCTGACTCTCAAGAACCTGCGTGAACTGCGCTTCGGATGCGTTTCCATCGGAGTGGGAATCGAAGGCGCAAAATTCGGGGAAGTAAGTATGTTGAACGTAACTCCGAAATGGCTGGAGAAGATGAAGCGCCTTCCGCAGTTGCAGCAACTCAAGCTACAGGGATGCAACCGAATCAACGACGATTCCGTCGCAACGTTATTGCAGATGCCGAATTTGCGGGAAATAGACCTGCAGGGCACAACCGTCACGGAAAAAGGAGCGGCAAGCTTGCGGGCGGCGCGGCCGGGCATAGTGGTTTGGGTCGGCCCGTGGGATGCCAAAGCCGCCGGTTACCGCAACAACTGAATCACGGCTGCGTCCCTGTCGCCCACCGTCACCGTCGCGGACTTACCGCTCACCACCACTTTCTGCCGGGCCCAGACGTCTTCACCGGCCGTATACGCCGACGGCAGAGTAACCTCGATCTGTCGGGGTTTGCGGTCGGGATTCACCACGTAAAGGTAAACTCCTCCCGGCCCGGTGTGCAGGCGAGCCTGCGATCCCGGCGCGTTTGTGTGAATTTGCGGCGAAACTTTGGCCCAATCCAACAGTCCGGCGAAGAAGGCTTTCTGCGCCGGCGAGTGATGCAGGTAATAACCACCGCCTGGAAACGTGCCGATCAGCAGGGCTTTGCCTTTGCCGAACGAGTGCTCCACCGCGGCTACGCGGCCATCCGCATAAGTTCCGGCGGCAGTGCCCCCGGCGGGCGTGTAGGTCTGCAGAAAATAGCGTCCATAGATCTCGGCGCCTCTTACTTTGAGCGTAAGGCCATCCAGGATATCGGGCGTGAATTCCACGTAATTCTCCTTCGCGCCGAATAACTCATCGAGCCCCAGGTTTGGCTGCACGGTTCCCGCTTTTCCGTGATCGCCGAAGTAGGCAGGCAGTCCCTCGCTGATCAGAGTGCCACCCTGGCGCACGTACTCGATCAGCTTCTTCGAAGATTCGGACTTCAGCATCACCGGATAAGGCAGATAAATCACCGGGTATTGCCCGATATCGTCGATATGCACAAAATCCGCCTGAATATTGTTATCGAAGAAGCCCTGATAGGCGCCGCGAATCGATTGCGCATAGAAGTCCGTGGAACCCTGCTGAACATAGTTGAATGTCTCGGATTCCGGCACAAAGACCAAGCCGATATCGCCCTTCACAGGCCGCGACCGCCACAAGTCCCCGTGCGCGTTGGCCCATGTCGCCACCTTGCCGGTCATATCCGCGCGCGGCGTGACCGATCCATCCATTCCGAACGCGCCGAATGCCCCGAACAAAGGACCGTCAAGCAGCGGGCGCCAACGCGGATAGAGGATCCCCGTAGCTCCGCCCGCAATCGAAATCAGATTCCACAGCCGGACGTCTTTCTCATCCGCGATGCGTCCGTCTTCACGCTCGCGCTTCAGCACCTGCGGCTGCATCCAGAGCGGCCCGGCCTGCGCTTCCGCATGCCAGAACGGCTTCCCGCGAGCGCCGCCGCGCACCAGATCGAGCGCATGAAACTGCTTCCATGGTTCATCGCCCTTTCGCGCGGCAATCCACGTGAGTCCCCAGGTATCCACCAGTTCGGCAGAGCGCCACTCGTTATGCGTGTTGGCCGGAAACGTATCGAGCGTGCCCGCTACGCCATGCGCGATCACCTTGTGCGCCGGGTCCAGCTTGCGGACCAGATCCGTGCGCCACCTCATCAACCGGAATGCATCGTCGGCGCGGAAATCCAGCCAGTCGAGGCTTTCGGGATAGCCGGTGAAGTTCGGCGGCGGATGCACGTTGTCCCATTCGGCATAGCTGTATCGATGCCAGGTCTTGGCCAGCGCGTCCAGCGAACCGTAATGGCCCTTGAGCCATTCCCGGTATTTCCGCTGCGATGCATCGCAATAGCAGTACATACGCTGCGGCGACCCGCCATCATAAGTGTTCTCGTTCCACACATCGAAGCCGTGAGTAGCAGGATGGTTCTTGTAACGCGTGATCAAGGCTGTTAGGAATTTCTCCGCCAGAGCGCGCACGTCTTCGTTATCCAGGCAAAGGCCGGGAAAGCCGCCGGTGGCGCTCGATGGCGAGACGCTGCTGTTGACAACAGATCCGTCGCTGCCCTTAAACCGCGCGTGCGGATATTTCTCGTAGACCCATTCGGGAGCGGACGTAACAAACTCGGCGATCACCACCTTGATACCGTTCTGAGCGGCCAGGTCCATCATGCGGTCGTAGTCGGCCCAGTCGTACGTACCGGGCGCGACTTCAATCGACTCCCACATGAACCAGTGCCGGAACGTGTTCATGCCGATGCGTGCGGCGGTTGCGTGGTCGCGTGCCCAATCCTGTTCGGGAGGGTTCGATTTGCGGAAATAGACAGCGCCGTAGGGGAACACCGGGTCGGCCGCGGGCAGGGAATACGCCGTCAGCAACAGCGCCGCGACAGCCGGAAAGGTTGTTCGATTCACGAACTCTGTTTTATCAGGTCTGTGCGGGGTATAGAATCCTGGGAATGAAACCTGCCGGATTTGCCTTACTATTCGCGTTCGCGACCGCCATTTCAGCCGCTGACCCGGCCGGTGCGGGCATGGACGCCACGCGTCTGGCCCGCATTCCCGCCCGCATGCAGGAATTCGTCGATGCCGGCAAAGCGGCCGGGATTGTAACGCTGGTTGCGAGGCACGGAAAGGTCGCCAGTCTGGACGCGGTGGGTTATCAGGAACTGGAGACTAAGATGCCCATGCGCGTGGATACCATCTTCCGCATCGCATCGCTCACCAAGCCGATCACCTGCGCGGGCATCATGGCGCTGGTGGATGAGGGCCGGCTTTCCGTGCTGGATCCCGTAGAGAAATATCTGCCTGAGTTCCAGGGCCGGAAGGCGAACGGGTGCGGTACCGGTTCGGGCTACGATTGCGCTTCGGTAACGCCGTCGCGGCCTGTCAACATCCTGGATCTCATGACGCACACCTCCGGACTCCCCGCCTCGTTCCCCGCCAACCGCGGGACCGCGCCCGGGTCTCTTGCTGACCTGGTATCATCCGGCACAAGGTTAACGCTTTTATTCCAACCGGGAACCGCATGGAACTACAGCAACGTAGGCTATGCCATCCTCGGGCGAATTATTGAAGTAGCAGGCAAGAAGCCTTACGACCAGTTCCTGGCTGAACGCATCTTCGCGCCGCTGCACATGTCGGACACCTACTTCTTCGTGCCCGCCGAGAAGCAGAAACGCATCGCGGCAGTCTATACGGACGACAACGGAACCCTGAAACGCGCGGCATCGGTCGGCGCCACGGTACCGAAGATTCCCGCGCCAGAAGGAGGCATCCTTAGTACCGCGGCGGACCTCTTCCGGTTCAATCAGATGATGCTGAACAAGGGAACGTTGGACGGTCAGCGGGTATTATCCGCCGCCGCCGTGGAACTGATGACGACCTCCCTGACAGGCGATATTAAGGCCGGATTCGCCCCCGGCGTAGGACACGGCCTTGGCTACGAAGTTGTTCGTGAAGCCAAAGGCACCTACCGTTATAACTCGATCGGCAGCTATGTTAAAGGCGGCGCCTACCGCACCTATGAATTCGTAGACCCCGCCAGGGACATGGTGGGCCTGATCCTGTTGCAGCGCACCAACGGAGGCGGCGACGTTGCCGACGAGATCAACATCTTCGCCGCCATGGCCGCGGCTGCGATTGAGCGGTAAGTTTGGCTCCTGTGGGGCAGATTGGCAATCTGCGCGCCGGTTGTCAACCCAATGCCACTTACTTTGTGCCGGTTTTTCGTGGGGCAAGGCTTCGGCATTGCGTGCGGGCTTCCGCCTGGACCGGAGTTGCTTTTCTGACCATAAATGACTCCGGATTCCTCGCCAAACGCCCGATCATGCCTCGATCCGC
>Ga0302324_100019657_pt1 | contig 13251 bp, 12 predicted proteins | sample Palsa_T0_1_FD_201949 | JGI IMG/M metagenome (GOLD analysis project Ga0302324, IMG submission 201949) | Peat permafrost microbial communities from Stordalen Mire near Abisko, Sweden - Palsa_T0_1 | ecosystem: Environmental > Terrestrial > Soil > Palsa > Peat permafrost | place: Sweden: Abisko...
AGACGCCGCGACGGACTGGTTCGAGCTCCTCGATGATTTCCATGGCTCGTACTTTTGGGGCGCCGCTCAAGGTGCCGGCTGGGAAGCAGGCTCGCAGCGCGTCGATCGATGACAACCCGGAGCGCAGCTTGCCTTGGAGGGAGCTGACGAGGTGCATGACGTGGCTGTAGCGCTCGACTGACATCAGCTCTTTCACTTGGACGCTGCCGTACTCGCTGACGCGGCCGACGTCGTTGCGGCCGAGGTCGACCAGCATGACGTGCTCGGCGACCTCTTTTTCGTCGGTGCGCATTTCCTCGGCGAGGCGGGCGTCTTCGGCTTCGTCATCGGAGCGTGGGCGGGTTCCTGCGATGGGACGATATTGCAGGCGCTGGCCGGTAACGCGGACCAGCATCTCCGGAGAGGAGCCGAGGACGACGCGGTCGCCCATGCGCAAAAAGTACAAATACGGTGAGGGATTCAGCCGCCGCAGCGCGCGGTAAATTTCAAACGGCTCGATGCCCGGCTCGATGATGGTGCGCTGTGACAGGACGACCTGGAAGACGTCGCCGGCGGAGATGTATTCCTTGGCCTGCGCGACTGCGGCTAGGAAATCCTTCTTGCGAGTTCTAGCTTTGACGACGAGCTTGCCGGGCTTTTTCGGCGACGACTTCGCGAGCGGCTGCTGGAGCTTTTTTCCGAGCGCAGATAATCTGCGGCAGGCTGCGTCGTACTCGGCGCGTAACTTTGCGCCGCGCTTGCCGCGGACGTCGGCGTGGACGACCAGCACCATCTCCTTGCGGACGTGGTCGAAGGTGACGGTTTCGCGGAAGAACATTAAATATGCGTCCGGGACATTCGTCTCGTCGGCAGCCAGTTCGGGAAGAGCTTCGATCTGGCGGACTGCGTCGTAGGCGAAGTAGCCGACGGCGCCGGCGCTGAAGGGCGGCAGTCCCGCGACTTCCGCCGGAGTGTGTTCGGCCAGCATGGCCTGGAAGGCCGCGAACATGTCGCCGTTGAATTTCTGCACGCGCGCGCCTTCACGGACCTCGAGTTCGCGGCCGCGCGCTTTGAGGGTAGCTGAGGGGCCGGTGCCCATAAATGTCCAGCGACCGAGTGTTTCTCCGCCTTCAACTGATTCCAACAGAAAGGCTTGCTGGCTTTTTGCAGCTTTGCTGCCGCTGGTGAGCCGCAAAAAAGCGCCGACCGGCGTCTCCAGATCAGCCGGCAGACGAGTCCACACGGGGACCAGAGTATGCCCTTTGGCCAGTGCGGAAAATGCCTTCCAATCCATTTGTTCTTTTATCTTCAACGCCTTGAATTCCCGTCTTTATCCTGCGTTCGCTCGCGGAGGTTATCGTCAGTGTACCCGGGGGTTACCAGTCCCACTTCCGTGGCTTGCAGGTGCTGTGCGCGGAGGCCTACAATCCACAGGTTTGGCTATATTCCATAACAAACCGGGGGCCGCATCCCAACCAGGAGCCGGGTCCAAAACCGCAACCAACCAAGGGAGCAATTATGTCGTCGTCTGCAATCAGCCTTGAGCAAGAAATTAATCCGTGGGAAGCTCAAGCAGCCCGTTTCGATTTTGCCGCAAGAAAACTTAACCTCGATGATGGACTCTGGAAAGTTCTGCGTTACCCGGCCCGCGAAATCATCGTCCACATTCCCGTCAGCATGGACAATGGCTCAATCGAAGTCTTCACCGGATTTCGAGTACAGCACTCCATCGCGCGCGGCCCCGCAAAAGGCGGCATCCGCTACACTCCCGATTGCACACTCGACGAAGTGCGCGCCCTGGCCAGCTGGATGACGTGGAAGTGCGCCGTGGTCAATATTCCTTTTGGAGGCGCGAAGGGCGGCGTCATCTGCGACCCGAAGAAGCTGTCACTCGGAGAGCTGGAGCGGATTACTCGCCGCTACACTTCGGAGCTGATCGAATTTATCGGTCCGGAAAAAGATGTGCCGGCGCCGGACATCAACACTAATGAGCAGGTCATGGCGTGGATCATGGATACCTATTCCATGCACATGCGCCAGACGGTGACGGCTGTAGTCACCGGCAAGCCGCTGAACATCGGTGGGTCGCGCGGACGCAAGGAAGCGACTGGCCGCGGCGTGCATGTCATGGCGGACGAGTCGCTGCGCTATCTGAACATTCCGCTGGATGGGACGCGCGTCATTATCCAGGGCTTCGGCAATGTCGGATCCAACGCGGCGCGGCTGATGATGGAGGCGGGCTACAAAATTACCGGCATCGCGGAATATGACGGCGGGCTCTACAATCCGCACGGCATCGACATTCACGCGCTGCTGGAATATCGCACGCGCAATGGCACCGTCGTCGGCTTCAAGGGCGCGGAGCCGGCTGATCCGCACGAGCTGATCACGCAGGAGTGTGACATTCTGATTCCCGCGGCGACGGAGAACGTCATCACCAGCCGCAATGCAGACCAGATCAAGGCGCGCATCGTCGTTGAAGGCGCGAATGGGCCGACGACTGCAGTGGCGGATGAAATTCTGAATGACAAGAAGATATTTGTCGTGCCGGATATTCTCGCCAATGCGGGCGGGGTGACTGCTTCCTACTTTGAGTGGGTGCAGGACCGCCAGGGATATTTCTGGAAAGAATCCGTGGTCAACGAGCAGCTGGAGAGCATTCTGCGCGAGAGCTTTGACGATGTGGTTCGCTACGCGGAAGCCCACCAGGTCAACAACCGGATTGCGGCTTACATGCTGGCGATTGATCGCGTCGCCTTCACCATCAAGCAGCGCGGCATTTACGCATAACGCTTTTTTGTACTCTCCCGGGCAGCCTCAGTGGCTGCCCGATTTTTTTTAACGCAAAGCAAATCAGGCCATGCTTTCAGCGGGATCTTTTACTTCGGGTCGAGCAATTCTTCGGGTGCCGAACTTCACGCTGAGCCAATCCACGGCTGGCTTTTCGGCCCACAGGTAGATACCGATGGAGAGCAGGGTCACGAATGCAAGGCTGACGAAAGATCCGAGGGCGGTCGACAATTCGAGTGCCGGGAATTTGGGGACGAGCAGGCGCTCCATGCCATCCAGGACATAGGTGTGGATGATGTAGATGACATAGCTGGCGTCGCCGAGCAGGACGAGGAATTGAACGCGCGTGTCGGCGCCTCCCTTAGACAGCAGCGCTGCGCTGAGGACGAGGACGAAGGCGGGCAATCCCCAGTCGATCAAACGGTCCCAATTGAGGGCGGCAAATTGCGGGAGGCCTTCCAACACGGGGACGCCAAACGCTGCCACGACGGCGCAGAGTGCGGCCAGCCAGCGTAGGCGGCGTGCGCGCGCCTCGGTGGTCGCGCGAACCAGCGCGTAGGCGGCCATGCCGAGGACGAACTCCAGCATGAGCCACTGGCCGTACAACGATGTGAAGCCCCAGCGTCCGCGAAAGGGGCGGCAGGCGAGGATGGTCACGAAAATTACGACGGAGGCCAGCAAAGGTGCGCGCTTGCGATTCACTGCGAGGCAGATCGCCAGGACGACATAGAAAAACATTTCATAATTCAGCGTCCAGCCGACGAAAAGGATCGGGTTCGCGGTGCCGCTTTCTTTGAAAAAGGGGACGAACAAAAGGCTCAGCGCCAGCTCCCACGGGACGGCGCGGGTTGTCTTCATGAGATTGGGAGCGAGCATGGCGAGGATGTAAACGCCGAGCGTGGCCGCCCAATAGAGCGGCAGAATTCGGATGAGGCGGCGCAGGAAAAACTTCTCCGGGTTGCGATTGCAGATCATCGCCATGATGAAGCCGCTGATGACGAAGAAAATATCTACACCGGAAGGCCCAAAAGGGATTGTGCGCGGAAGAGTAAACCGGGTGTGTCCGAGGACCACGAGCAGCGCCGCAAAGCCGCGCAGCGCCTGCACATTGTTGATACGCGGGGGCATCCGCCTGCCAGCCTAACAGATGCTTCCGTGCGATCAAATTCCCGCTGCGGGCAAATGTGTGTGCGGCGCATCGAGCTTTGAAGACGCGGCCTCGCGCGCTAAGGCATAATGGCCGTAAGCGCTGTGAATCTGCCCAACTACTTGACGATGAGCCGCATCTGCTGCGTGCCTCTGCTGATTTGGATGCTGTCGCCGGCGTGGCCGTGGCGCGGTCCCAACGGTGAGCAGGAGATCCTCGCCTCGGTGCTGTTCATCCTGGCGTCGATCACTGATGGCGTCGACGGCTATCTTGCGCGGCGCCGCGGGCAGATTACGACGATGGGCATGCTGCTCGATCCGCTGGCCGACAAGCTGATGGTTGCCGCGGCATTCATCGCGCTGGTCGAGTTTAATCCGCGGATTGTTGCCGCGTGGATCGCTGTTATTGTGATTGGCCGCGAATTTCTGGTCTCGGGATTGCGGGGTATCGCGGCCTCGGAGGGCTTCACCATCGAGGCCAGTGATCTTGGCAAGTTGAAGATGGTGACGCAGATTGTGGCTGTGGTGGCGGCGATTCTGGACCATCGCTGGGATGCGTGGCGCATTGGTTGGTTCGAGCTGCCGGTGCACATTATTGCGGTCGAGGCGATTTACTTCATGGTCGCGGTGTCGATTATTTCGGCGGTCGATTACTTTCTTGGCTTCTGGAAGAAGATTGATCATGCTTCGGCGACGCGGCGCAATCGGACGAGCTTTGTGCTGAGCCGGCGGAAGAATATTTCGCCGGCGAAGTAGCCTCTACTCGCTAGTCTTTCGCTGGGGCTTGCGCAGAGTAGACACCCAGATCAGATATGGCGCGGCTGCGATCATGAACAGCAGGAGCGCGTAACTTACCTGCTGCAGCCAGCTTGCCAAGGCGAAATTGATCCGGATGTGGCCGGTTCCGCCAACGATGGCCGTCCCCGCCTGGACTTGGGTCATGCTGCCGACCGAGGCCGCTAGCAGCGAGCCAGTAAGCGGCCAAAACATCTTCGTCCTTTGACGCACCGCGAGCCATGCCACCGCCCAACCGGCGAGAACTGGCGCCGCGTAGTACAGAGTTCGACCGAACTGGAAGTACAATCCTTCAAATCCGCGGACCGGGTGACCGAAGGGCGTAGCTGCTCCGGGAAGAAACATCTTCCACCCCGACCACAAGACGAAGAGCGCAACAAAATACATCGCCGCCAGCAGGCAGATCGGCACGGCGCTGAAAGCAGCCCACGGTGCTCGCGCACTCCACGATTGAAATTTTCGCTGCGCAATCATCGCAGTCGCGAGTTCGTCCGTTCCACCGAGGCGCGCCACGGCTCGCGATGCGATGTCGGCCCGGCTGCCGCCCGCGCGCGACTCTTCTGCGGTCAAGTCCACCAGATGTTCGGACAACTCCGTCACATACCGCCGGACCTGCCGCGGCGCTACTCCCGCAGTCAGCAGCCGCTCCCGCAATTCATCGAATGGCTTTGCCATGTGGCGCTCCCGTCAGCATCAGTTGAATTGCTCCGGCCAGACTCGACCAATCCTTTTGCAGCCCGGCAAAACGCCGCTTCCCCGACGCAGTCAACAAATAATAAATACGGCTGCGCCCGCCTACCGTCTTGCGTCGCGAACGGACTGCCCCGTTGCGCTCGAGCCCATGGAGCACGGGATAGACCACGCCCTCGCCCACCGTAATCACGGCGCCTGTCTGGCTGCGGATGGCTTCCACAATTTCGTAGCCATACATCTCGCCCTGGCCGAGTAACCGAAGGATGAGAAGCTCGGGCACGCCGTTCATGAAATTCGGATTTGTTTCGCGCACGGCCATGGATCGTGACGATACCTTGATGTTCAAGGTATGTCAAGCCGGCGAGGTGAATTCGAACTAATTCGGCAGGTTCTTCGGCATGAACTCCACCTTGAAATAGGGAGTCAGCAGGCGCTGCGACAATGGCGGCAAGGGCTCGAGCTTTTCGTGGGGCTCGGTCTGGTACCAGAAGGCGACGCTGGTGTATTTGTCCGAACGGTCATTGGCTGAGCCGTGCTCCATTCCAGCGCGCAGTGATTTTGAGAAATGAATCGGGTCCTCGATGTTGAAGCGGTACATGACGTGGACGCCGGTCCAATCCTCCGGGCCCTTGGTGATCAGGCCGGTGTAGGGATAGCTGTACTCCTCGCGGAATTGCCAGGCGCTGCCGAAATAATCTTCCAGGCCAGTGCCGTTGATGCTGGGAATGTCGGCGGCTCCATCGATATAGAACATGTCGTCGCCTTCGCCGGGCCATCCCGTGGAGAGGCCCTGGACTGCGAGAATTGCGCCGACGAACTGGCCGGCGCCGACCGCGTGCATGAACTGGTAGTTGTTCTTTCCGTCGAGATTGATGCCCTTGGAATCTTTGTCGGCGACGGCTTTCGTAATCTCGCTGCGCCACTGGGCGTGAAAGCGGCCTTTGCGCTGGACCATGCGGGCGTCGGCGTAGCTCTCGTAGTCAATCTGATAGAAGAAATTTTTGACATCGACGGTGCCATCGTTGGTCAGCGTAATCCGCGCGCCCTTGCCGAATGGCATTTCGAAGTACATGTTCATTGCCTTGCCGTAGACGGTGATGGGCAGCGAGCTCCACGATTTGTAGCGCTGCCCGGTGTGGCCGCCGGGGATGTCCTCATATTCGAAGCCGGTGCCGAAGAAGTCGCCAATCGGGCACTCGACGCTGGGGTCGGTTTCGCCGTCCCAATACATGCGCAGGACCAGCTCGCGGAGATGGTTCGGACTGGGCGAATTGATCGTCGTCCAAATGTGCCGGATGGAACCGGCGCCCTTGAGGTCGGCCAGGGTAATGGTTGCGCCCGCCTTGACGACGACCGAATCGGCGTTGCCGCCGGTGGCGTCCCAGCTGGACGCACGCGCGCTCGTCACCCCGCGACGCAAGTCGGCGACGTGTCCTAACGGGCCGTCAGCCTGCGCGAAACCTCGAGTCACCAGCAGAAAAGAACAGCCAACCACAAACAGCAAGTATTTTTTCAGCACCAGTTTTGTCCTCAAGGGGATCTGCACGGAATTGTAGTGACAACTGTCACTGGCCGCATTCAGATCCCACTGCGATAGTTCACTGCATGGAAGAGACCGCCGTGTCACCACGCTCTCGACCCAGCGCTGGCATCGACGCCCTCGGCGTACTCCGCGGCCCGCTCCCCTGGGGAGAGCACCGCTGTCAGATGTACAACTCTCTCCCCATTTCTGGCCATACCACCTTTGATTTCCGCGCTGAACCCTCAACGCTACTTGATCGAGGCGCAACTTTTGCGTCATGCGGGAGCCGCCATGCCCACTTTTAACGCGAAGGAAAGAATCGGAGCGCCGATCTCGGAAGCTACGGGCACAGCCAAGCCGGTCGCGTCACCGTGGCACCTTGCCGGCTACCTGCTGTTCATGGCGTACCTCACCTACGCCGGCTTCCGCGCGCAGAGTACGAGCACCGCTTCCGCTGGCCAGTTGGTAGACCACTCCGGCGCGATGCGCTCGTACTGGATTTCGATCCTCGCCAACGTTGGCATCACGTATTACTGTTGGGCCGGCGTGCACTGGCGGGGCGGCACGCTGCGCACTCTGACCGGCGGTCGTTGGACTTCGCTGCGCGGCGTCCTCGTCGATGTTGCGATCGCGATTCCATTTTCCTTGCTGTGGCTGGGCGTCGCTGACGCGGTGCAATGGATGCTCGGGCCTGATCATGGGCGCTCCGTGTCATCACTTCTGCCGCAATCAGTCGCAGAAATTCTGCTTTGGATTCTGGTTTGCGTCGTCGCCGGGTTCTGCGAAGAAATCCAAAGCCGGGGCTATCTGCAGCAGCAACTCCACGGCTTCAGCGGCAGCATCGTCGTGGCTGTCCTCGGCCAGGCCGTGATTTTCGGGCTGATTCACAGCTATCAGGGCTGGAAGCTGGTCCTCGTCATCGCGGTGCTCGGCGTGCTCTACGGGGCGCTTGCGGCGTGGCGCAGAAACCTGCGCGCCAACATGATTTCCCATGCGGGCCTGGACATCTGGGCGGGCTGGCTCAGCGCGGTTCTAAAAAGGCAGGGAGCGAATTAGGCCGACAATTCGTGGACTTCCCCATTGTGTGCTCGCAGGCGTATACTCCGATTCGTTTGCGGGCTGCATCCGATTGTGTGACGGAGCGGCACTGGAGAAATCATGAGCGTTACCACTTCGCGTCAACCTCGCCCCTCGGCACAGCCGGGCAGCGGCTCCCCTAAAGTCACAGTCCAAACGATTCAGGACAAGAAAATTGCGCGCATTCCGATCGCGTGTCTAACGGCTTACGACTATCCGACGGCGCGCCTGGTCGATGAATGCGGCATCGATCTGGTGCTGGTGGGCGATTCACTCGCCATGGTCGTGCTCGGCTACGACTCCACTCTGCCGGTCACCATGGACGAGATGCTGCACCACACCCGCGCGGTTCGCCGGGCGGTTGGTCGCGCCATGGTTGTCGCTGACATGCCATTCGGCAGCTATCACGCCAGCGTTTCCGAAGCCGTTACGAATGCTGCGCGCTTTTTGAAGGAAGCTGGCGCCGAGGCGGTGAAGATTGAGGGCGGGGCCAGTCGCGCGGAGCTTGTGGCCGCATTGACCGCCGCGGAAATTCCAGTGCTCGGACACATTGGGCTTACGCCACAGTCGTTGCACAAATTGGGCGGGTACAAGGTGCAGGGCAAGACTGTCGCCACCTTCGACGCTTTGATTGAAGATGCGCGCGCGTTGGAGTCCGCTGGCAGCTTCGCCATCGTGCTGGAGGGGGTGCCTTCTGCGCTAGCTGCGTCCATCACGGCACAGCTTTCGATCCCCACCATTGGCATCGGCGCCGGTCCTTCCTGCGATGGTCAGATTCTTGTCTTCCACGACCTGGTGAACTTGACTTTCTCGCCGGCTGCGAAATTTGTTCGGCGTTACGCTGATGCTGCGTCCCTTTTCCGCGAAGCCATCACTCATTACTGTGAGGACGTGGTCAACCACCAGTTCCCCTCTGATGCAGAAAGCTATCATCTGCCCGCGGAAACTGCCGCCCTCCTGGACATGCGGGCTTCCGGCCAGCGCGAAGTCGGACAACGGTCGTCGGGACCGCGTCCCGCAGCGCGGAAAAAAGCCTAGTCCGCAAGCATGCTGGTCAGGAAAACCATCGCGGAAACTCGCTCTGCCATTCGCGCGTTGCGTTCGGCCGGCAAATCCATCGGCTTTATCCCGACCATGGGGGCGCTGCATGAGGGCCATCTCGCGCTGGTGCGCGCGGCCCGGCGGCAGTGCGACGCGGTGGTCGTCTCCATCTTCGTCAATCCGACGCAGTTCGGGCCGAGCGAGGATCTCGATCGATATCCACGGCCTTTCGAGCAGGACAGTGCACTGCTGGCGGCGGAAGGGGTGGACGTGCTTTTCGCGCCCACGCCGGAGGAGATGTACCCCGCAGGCGCAACCACATTTGTAACCGTAGAAGAGCTTTCTTCCCGGCTCGATGGCGCATCCCGCCCGGGACATTTTCGCGGCGTTGCTACCGTGGTCGCCAAGCTCTTCAACGTCGTCCAGCCCGATGTCGCTTTCTTCGGCCAGAAGGATGCGGCCCAGGTCGCTGTGCTGCGCAGAATGGTCCGCGATTTGGATTTCAACGTTGAGATCGCGGTGCAAGCGACGGTCCGGGAGGCAGATGGCCTGGCGATGAGCTCCCGAAACCGCTATTTGTCACCGCAGGAGCGCATTTCCGCGCTGGCGCTTTCGCAGGCTCTGTTGTTGATGGAAGTGATGGCCCAGAACGGTGAACATGATGCCGAACGCCTGCTCGCGGAGGGCCGCCGCAAGCTGGTAGCCGAGCCCGGGGTTCGCCTCGACCATCTCAGCATCGTGAATCCGCACACGCTGGAGCCGCTGGAAAATGTTGCATCCGGCGCGCTGATCGCCGTCGCGGCCTATGTTGGCAACACTCGCCTGATCGACAACATTCTGCTGCACGGCAAATAGCGAGAGGCGGAGTCATCGCGAGACGCAGCCGTGGCCGGCGATGCAGAATCGGAGCTCCAACTCTGCGGCCCTGGTAATTCCGATCCTCCGCGACGCTTCGACCTTTTCCGGGATGTATTTGTCGTCCCGCAGTTGCAAATCACTTCTCGGACTCATGAAATTTTTGCCGTCATCGCGTGGGCGGGTGATGCCGAAGGCTTCACAAAGCCGGGCCGGGCCGCCGGTGAGCATTTTCGGCCGCGCGCCTGGAGCCAGGTCTCGCGACTGTGCCATTCGATCCAGCCCCGACAGCGGTTCCAGCGCGCGAAGCAGCACGGCGGCGGGGAATCCGACTGGACTGCACTTGGCGTTCACGCAGTAGTGCATGCCGTAAATGAAATAGACATAGGCGCGACCCGGCGGCCCGAACATGACTGTGTTGCGCGGAGTCTGTCCGCGAAATGCATGCGACGCCGGGTCGTCGGGGCCGAGATAAGCTTCCGTCTCAACGATCCGGCCGACCAGCCAGCCCCGCTTTTCACGCCGGACGAGCAGTTTTCCGAGCAGATGGCGGGCCACCTGCTCCGGCGCGTGCATAAAAAACTCCTCGCGCAGCAACTTGCCGGGGGCAATGCGAGCCAGAGTGGCGCTCAATATCCGCTGGCCTCTGCGTCCAACACTGCCAACACTTCGTCGGCGTGGCCTTCCGGCGTGACCTTCGGAAAAATCCGCACCAGGGTCTGGTCCTGGTCGATCAGAAAGGTAGTGCGCTCTATGCCCATGACTTTTTTGCCATACATATTTTTCTCCTTCAGTACGCCGAATTGTTTGCAGACCTTCTCTTCCGGATCAGCCAGCAGCGGATAATTCAGATGGAATTTCTCGGCGAATTTTTTCTGCGCTTTCACCGTGTCCCGGCTGATGCCCCAGACCACGACGCCGGCGTCGGTGAGCTTCGACAAATTGTCGCGGAAGCCGCACGCTTCGACCGTGCAACCGGGGGTGTCGGCGCGGGGATAGAAAAAAAGAACGACCGGCTTGCCGGCGGTGTCACTCAATCGCACCTGCTCGCCGTCCTGATTTTGCAGCGTGAAATCTTTGACCTTCTCGCCGACCTTCATTGTTCCTCCATAAAAAACTTAAAAATCATTTCGCAGGATGTGACCAGCTCGCTGCACGCATCCTCTGTCTACAGGTACGATTCTTCCATAGGCTGTTGGGGGTTCCGCTGTGCGCTGTTCATATTTCGCAATTCGGCCTGGTTCCGCGTTCGGATTCATCTCGTTGCGTCGATATCTAGCAGTAGGCTGCGCAGCGCTGCTTGTTGCGCCGGTGCTGCTGGCGCAGCGCGGCGAACAATCGCGGACGCAGGAACGCGCGGGTGCCGACGAGGTCGCGCGCAAGCCGAAAAAGCCTGCGGTGCAGCCGCCGCGCGCGATCTCCGTTCTGGAGTGGACACCTGACGTGCCGCCGCCGGCGAAGGCAATTGCGCAGGTCGGCCCTGCTACCGCCTCGGCTGCTCCGTCGAAGCCACTGCCGGCGGCGATGAGCACACCTCCGGCTGGCGCGGACATTCCGAAGTCTGCCCGCCTCGTGCCGGTGTCGATTTATTACCAGGGCGCATACCAGGACGGCGGCCTTTTTCTTTCGCAACCGACGCCGCTGGCGTTGCAGGCGGACACGGTCTATGACCTGGAAAAAGCGGGCGACCCGGCCGGCTCGTTTACGCTGCGCACGGCCGCGCATCTGCAGGACGTTTGGATTGGGTACGGCGTTTTCGCGCCGGTGCCCCCGCCGAAGCCCTTCAAGCCGAATGTGCCGGGGGTGAAGATTGCGGCGGTCACAGCGGATGACGATAGCGGGGATCGGCCGGTGCTCAAGCGGCGATCGCCTTCTTCAGGATCGGGATCCGGTCAGGGTGGCGACGCAAAAGGTCCAAGTTCGACGCAGGCTCCGCCGGATAGCGACGATCCTGACCGGCCGAAGTTGAAGCGTCCCGCGCCGCCGCCGGCTGACGGAACGGCTGCTCCGAGCGGCGCTGACGATGCTGACCGCCCCAAGCTTGAACGCAAGCCCAACTCGGCCAGTGGAGCGTCTGATCCGCGCACCAGCGACGATTACTTGAACCCGGCAGACGATGCCAGCCGTCCGCACATTCGCCGAGGCACGTTTCGCGAAAAGATGAAGACGCTGCCCGAGCTGCTCGGCAATCCGGAGAACATTCGGCAAACTGTGGCCGTATCTGACGCGGCGCGCAGTGATGAGCACCCCTTCGCGCATGACTGGAATGACAACGCCGAACGCGACCGCGCGCGCGACGCGATGCAAAAGCTCGCATTGCAGCAGCTGGCGGCATGGCAGCAGGCCAATGCGGTGCCCGCCGCGACCAAGGTGCCTCCGCACTCCACCGTTGTGCATCCGGCGACCGCGCATCCGGCTGCCGGCACGCGCTCCCACAAGTCCGCGCAAAAGCCGGCGCTGACGGGAGATTTCACAGCCGTCCAATTTGCGGCGTACGATCTCGCTTACCAGGACGAGCCGACCTATGTGTTCGCGGCGCAGACGGCAGCTATTGGCCTCGATCAGAAATTCGTTGCGGTGGTGGCGCGGCCGGATATTTACGGGAACTTGCAGGTCGTCTTCTCCGCCATCACCGACGGGAGCCATCTTGCGCTGACGCCGCGCTATCGGCTGGTGGACGCGGTGGACGGGGACGGCGATGGCCGCGCCGAATTGCTTCTCGAGGCGCGGAATATGGATGGGCGGCGATTTGTGCTGCTGGATGTCTATCGCGGGGCTGCGAATAAGGTCTTTGAGACTGGCCTGCTGCCTTGAGGGCGACAGAAAAAACAAAAAGCACGATCTCGATGACCGTGCCCTTTGTACATTTATTTTTACGTTTTTGATTTACAGTTCGAGCTCTTTCAGCCAGGCGCGAAATCCTGGGCCAAGGTCTTCCCGCTTGAGCGCGAAACTGACCGTGGCTTTCAGGAAACCCATTTTGTCGCCAGCGTCGTGCCGGGTGCCATCGAAGCTATAGCCGTAGACCTTCTCGGATTGCAACAGGCCGCGGATACCATCGGTCAGCTGCAATTCGCCGCCTGCGCCCAGCGGCGTTTTTTCCAGATAATCGAAAATTCGCGGCGTCAGAATGTAACGGCCGATGATCGCGTTTCTGGAGGGCGCTTCGCTGGCCTTTGGCTTTTCGACGAGGTTGTCGACTTCGAAGACCCGTGGACGCCCCGGCACTGGCCGGCAATCGAGCACGCCGTAGGAGGAAATCTCCGGGCCTTCGACAACCTGGGTGGCGAGGACGCTGGCCTGGACATCGTCGAAGACATCGATCATCTGTTTCAGGCATGGCACGGTGCCGT
>Ga0302324_100019658_pt1 | contig 13250 bp, 14 predicted proteins | sample Palsa_T0_1_FD_201949 | JGI IMG/M metagenome (GOLD analysis project Ga0302324, IMG submission 201949) | Peat permafrost microbial communities from Stordalen Mire near Abisko, Sweden - Palsa_T0_1 | ecosystem: Environmental > Terrestrial > Soil > Palsa > Peat permafrost | place: Sweden: Abisko...
ATCCGATTTGAGTCGCGTCGATTTCAGTCGATCAAACTGGAACCAAACTCACGAATCCCGCGTAACCTCGTCTATGATGCTCGGCGGGAGTGTGCCCGCCCAGCGGAGGATTCTTATGAAACGCATGCGTCTCGAACGCGGGCTGTTCTTGGGTCTAGTTCTCAGCGGGTTTGTTTGCGCGTGGATGGCTCTGCCGGCCCGCGCCGACGACTGGACGAAAACTTACACCCTCACCGGCAAGCCCGATCTGCGGGTGGATACGTCCGATGCCAACATTCACGTTTCCACCTGGGACCAGAACACGATTGAAGCCAAGGTGACGACCACGCATTACAAGATTGGCGGCGACGGCATCCGGATCGAAGAGCATCAGACGGGCGACGCGGTCGAGATTGACGTGCGCTACCCGCATCATTATGGCGTTACGATCGACCTTGGCGGTCATCGCGTGGAGATTAACATCCACATGCCGCGCGAGGGCAAGGTGGACCTGCATACCGGCGACGGCAAGATCGACCTTGCCAACTTTAAAGGCGAGATGCAGTTGCGCAGCGGAGACGGCTCACAGGAAATCGACGGCGTGGACGGCAAGCTGCGGGCGACGACCGGAGATGGGCACATCCGCGCCAACGGGCGCTTTGACGAACTCGAACTGAAGACGGGCGATGGACGGGTTGAGGCGCGGGCGACGGCCGGGTCGGCGCTGGCCACGGGCTGGAGGCTGGAAAGCGGCGACGGCACGGTGACGCTGGAAGTGCCGGAAAACCTGGCGGCGGACGTGGAACTGCACACCGGCGACGGCCACATCGATCTGGATATGCCGATCACGACGGCGGGGAAGATTCGCGAGAACGAGGTTCGCGGCAAACTGAACGGCGGCGGAAATCTGCTGGTGATTCACACCGGGGATGGATCGATCCGGCTGCGGAAGAGCTGACGAAGGTCGAATTCCGCTTTCGGAAGCTTGCGGTGTGCTCGCGGAGAACAAGCCAAGCCTTATACTCCTTGGTTCCAATGTTAGATTCCAACAGGCGAGGTCCTTTCATGGCAATTCTGCGGACTTATCTGGTTGCGCTCGCGACCGCGTCGCTCGTTTCCTTGGCCGGGGCACAACAGCCTACAGCCGCCGCATCGAAGCATGAACCGGCGCTGGACGTGACGTCGATGGATCAGAGCGTCGATCCGTGCGTGGATTTTTTCAAGTATTCCTGCGGCGGGTGGATCAAGAGCAATCCGATTCCTCCCGATCAGTCGTCTTGGGATACGTATGCCAAGATGCAGGACGAGAACCGGGGAAGGCTGCGTGGGATCCTCGAAGCTGCCTCGGCTGCCGACCCCAAGCGCGATGCGGCTGCGCAGAAGATTGGCGACTACTATGCTTCGTGCACCGACGAGAAGACAATCGAAGCCCAGGGCGTGGAACCGCTTAGGCCGGAGTTGGAGCGAATTGCGAAGGTAGGGTCGAAGGCGGAAATCGCCGACGTGGCGGCCGCTTTGGTTCGCAGCGGCGTGCTCTTTCGTCTCGACTCCACGCAGGACTTCAGAGATGCAAGTCAAGTGATTGCGGAAGTGGACCAGGGAGGGCTGGGCTTGCCCGACCGCGATTACTACGTGAAAGAGGATGCGAAATCGGTCGATCTAAGGAAGGCGTACGTGGCGCATGTGCAGAAAATGTTCGAACTGCTGGGCGACCGGCCGGATGCGGCGGCTGCGGAGGCGCAGACGGTGATGCGCATTGAAACCGCTCTGGCCAAGGGTTCGATGACGCGAGTGGAGCGGCGCGAACCGAAGAATCTTGACCACAAGATGACCAGCGGTGAGTTGGAGAAGATTAGCCCCGATTTTCAGTGGCAGGTTTATTTCACCAAAGTTGGGTTGCCGGCTCTGGCATCGTTGAATGTGGCGTCCCCGGGCTTCTTCAAAGCGTTGAATGAGGAACTCGACAAAGAAAGCCTGGCGGACTGGAAGACTTACTTGCGCTGGCACGCGGTGCATGCGGATGCGGCATTTCTTTCGTCGGCGTTTCTTAACGAGAACTTCGCTTTCTATGGGAAAACTTTGCGGGGCCAGCAAGAGCTGCAGCCGCGGTGGAAGCGCTGCACGGAGTACGTGGACGACGACCTGGGAGAGGCGTTGGGCCAGGTGTACGTAGAGAAATATTTCAGTCCGGAGGCAAAGCAGGAAGCGCTGAAGATGGTGAAGGAGATCGACGCGGCGATGCAACAGGACATCAACTCGTTGCCGTGGATGTCCGCCGCCACGAAGCAGCAGGCGCTGGTGAAGCTGCGTGGGATGGCGAATAAGATTGGCTATCCGGAGAAATGGCGCGACTACAGCAAGCTGGAAATCGTGCGCGGGGATGAGTTGGGCAACGTGGAGCGGGCGCGGAAATTTGAATTTGAGCGGCAACTGGCCAAGATCGGCAAGCCCGTGGATCGGGGTGAGTGGGATATGACTCCGCCGACGGTGAACGCGTACTACAACCCGCAGATGAACGACATTAATTTTCCCGCGGGAGTGCTGCAGCCGCCGGCGTTCGATCCGGCGTCGGATGCGGCTCCGAATTACGGCGACACCGGCGGCACTATCGGCCACGAACTCACCCACGGCTTTGACGACGAAGGCCGGCAGTTCGACGCGCAAGGTAACCTGCGCGACTGGTGGACCGCGGAGGATGGCAAAGAGTTTGTGAAGCGCGCGAGTTGTATTTCAGACCGGTATTCGACCTACACGATCATCGACGATATCAAAATCAACGGGAAGCTGACACTGGGCGAGGATGTCGCCGACCTGGGCGGATTGATTCTGGCCTACATGGCGTGGAAGGACGACACCAAGGGAGAGAGCTTGCAGCCGATCGAGGGTCTCACGCCCGAGCAGAGATTCTTCGTGGGCTATGGGCAAAGCTGGTGCGGAGAAACCCGCGACGAGACCAAGCGGCTGCGCGCCACGGTGGACCCGCATTCTCCCGAGAAATATCGTACGAACGGCGTGGTCTCGAACATGCCGGAATTCCAGGAAGCGTTTCACTGCAAAGCGGGATCGCCGATGGTGAATCAGAACCGCTGCCGCGTGTGGTAGAGGAAAGACCGTTGGCCGTTCGTCGTTCTTGATCCGGCGAGATCGGAGGGAGCTACTCCAAGTCTTCTTTGGAAGGATTGTAAAAAAAGCGGAAACGCAGCGCCAGATACTGCCCGCCAAATTCCGTGGGTAACGGAGGAAATGGGCTGGAGGAAGTGATGCCGCCCCAAGCGGCGCGGTCGAGCGGCACATCGCCCGAGGAAGCCACCAGGTGCATGTCCGCAATCTTCCCATCTTTGGTGATGGCGAACTCGATCGCCAGTTTGCCCTTCTTCATCTGAGCGGACTCTGGAATCAGCCGGTACCAATTTTCGCGGACGTCGTGCAGAATGCGCTGAAGGTAGGGGCCGAAGTCTACGCCCATGGTATCGCTGAGCACTTCGAGGTTGCCCATTTGGCGGCCGCGCGCCCCAGTACCTAATCCGAAATCGCCGCCATCGCCCTGCTGGCCAGCCCCCCGCTTCGCCGCCGCGGCGCGAGTCGCCTCCTCAATGGCCGCGCCCGCGGACATGGAACCGGAGTACTTGCTGAACTCGTTGCGAATGTTTGGCTGCTCCGGCGTTTGTAACTGAGCGATCTGCGGATTGGGCGCTTGCTGAGGCTGGGACGCAGGTTGGTTTTGCGCAAACCCGGCGGACGATTGAGCGGGGGGTTGCTGCGCCATCTGGGGCGATCCCGGAGCTCCGGGCGGCGGTGTCGCTAAAATCTTGCGTAATTCCTTGACGTCCAGCTGGGGATGCCGCGTCATGGCGATGCGGTCCTTGTCGGAAGCGATATTCGTGTTGGGCTTGTGTTGCAGCTTTTGCAAGTCCGACGGAAGCTCGAGAAAAGTCAGGTCCTTGCCGCTGGTCACATTTCTTGATTGCACCGAATGCCAGGGCAGGTATTTGTCGAACCACTGAATATTGAGGATCAGAAAGAGAAGAACGAGATGCGTGATAATGGAAATCCACGCCGCCTCGCGGCGCCGCGAACGCGCCAGATCATCCTGCAATTGGATGAGCAGGTGGGGTACGCGGGCAGCATCGTCATCGAGCTCGCGATAGGCCGTTTCCCATCCCTGGGCATCGTACAAGCCGAGCTGCTCCGGCTGAGGCTTCTCAGGCGGAGCCACCGGATCCTGGAATGGAATTTGCGTGATGGGCATGAACTAAATTTGTCCGAGCTAGGCTTGTCCGAGCCAGACTTGCCGGTTAGACACACATTCCCGCCGCCACGTTGCATCCGTCTTCTCTCGGATGACCCAGCGACCAGACACCGGCCAAGCTACATTTATTCTCGCACCTTTCAGGGGATTCTGCTCTCACAAATGGTGTGGGACTTGCGTGTGTAAACATTTGTAAAACGCGCAAATCAGCGGGAGAGCACGGAGAGCCGTTAGCTGTCCTTGCGGTAGAGGAGGTCGCGCATCGCCAGTCTACGGGCCTCGTTTGCCTCCGCCAGAGCCTTGCGTTCGTCGGCATCCATGGCCTGCTTGGTGGGGCCAGCTTGTTCGGGTTCGCTGCACTCCGGGCAATGGTTGGCAAAGCCGGGCTTATCCGGCTTCAGCTCGAACTCTTCTGAGCAGACGGCGCAGACTCGGACAGGAAATGTCATGCAGCCATCATGATACAACTCACGCGCAATCCTTGACGCAAGCAACGATTCCACTGACTGGGAATTGTAAGGTAAAGCCTAGCGTTTCGCCTTCGCCAAGCCGGCGAGGCCGACTTTTTTCCCATGCTCGCGAATCGCACCCACAATGTCGAGGGCGAGAGCGAGCGAGCGCCGGCCATCTTCGAGCGGCACTACCGGCGTGGAGCGGTGGATCACGGCGTGCAGAAACGATCTCAGTTCCGCGTGCAGCGGTTCTTCCGACGTGACCGGCGGTTTGCCCACCTTGATCTGCGGATTGATGGTGGGAGTGCTGGAGGCTGATCCATCCTCCCCGACAGTGAAAACCAGAACTTCCTGGCGTCCATAGTCGACGGAGACATACTGGCGGGGCTGGAAGAAACGCAGCTTGCGCACGCGCTCGGTGGAGACGCGGCTGGCGGTGAAGTTGGCCACGCATCCGGATTCGAATTCCAGCCGCACATTGGCGATATCGACTTTGCCGGAAAGAATGGGCAGGCCTACGGCGCGCACTTCCTTCACCGGCGAATTCGCGAACGAAAGCACGATGTCGAGGTCGTGGATCATCAGATCGAGCACAACATCAACGTCGAGCGAGCGCGGCGTGAAGACGCTGAGGCGATGCACTTCGAAAAACATGGGCTGCGTGAGCAGCGGGATCGTGGCTCGCACCGCGGGATTGAAGCGCTCGAGGTGTCCGGCCTGCGCGATGCGTTTGTAAGTAGCCGCCAGCTGCACCAACTCATCCGCCTCGGCTAGCGATGCGGCCACCGGTTTCTCGATGAGCACGTCCACCCCGGCTTCCATGAGGGCGCGCGCCACCTCAAGATGATGAACGGTGGGCGCCGCCACCGACGCAGCGCGGATTTCGCTGTGCGTGGTCAGCATCTGCTGGACCGAACCGAAGGCGCGGCAGCCGAACTCGCGCGCCACCGCGTCGGCGCGGTCGAGATCAGGATCCACCACACCCACCAGCCGAACCGCTTCGCCTTGCTGTTGCAGCTCTTGGTAGACTCGGGCGTGGTTGCGTCCAAAAACGCCTACACCCACCACCGCGACGAAAATAGCATTGTCCGCTTGCAGGAAGGAACTCTCGGCTGGCTGGTTGCCAGCGGGAACAACAAATTGTAAACGTAAAGCCGGGAAAGAGCATCTGGAATACATTTGGTAATTTCGTAATCGGGTAATTTTGTAACTGGATCCCCAACTGGAGAGGGTTCTCAATTACTAAATTGCGAAATTCTGAAGGAGCCGCTCACGCCATGCGAACCATTGCGCTGCTTACCGTTTCCAACATCTTCATGACCTTCGCCTGGTATGGCCACCTGAAATATCGCGATGTGCCGCTGTTCAAGGTGATCGTGATCAGTTGGATGATTGCCTTCTTCGAATATTGCTTCCAGGTGCCGGCCAACCGCATCGGCTCGTACGAGTTCAGCGGCGCAACTCAAGACTATTCAGGAAGTGATTACGCTGGTGGTGTTCTCCGTGTTTTCGGTGCTCTACCTGAAGCAGCCGGTGAAGTGGAACCACGCCGTCGGATTCGCGATGATCGTGGCTGCCGTGGGAGTGATCTTCAAGCGGTGGTAAGCCAAGCTCGAGCTTTCTTCAAGACGGCAATCTGCCCGGCGTGATAGAGCTCATGTTGCGCGATTCCGTGCAGCATGAAATAGAAATCGTATTTCTTGCCAGGCACGCGCTCGCGCAGGCGGGACTCGGGCAGCGCCGCAACCGTCGTCACCAGCACATCGTGCGTCCGTTTTGCCTTGGCGATGGCTTTGCGCCATGTGGCTTCAGTGGGCTTTGGAACGACCGGGAAATTGTCCGTGCCTTCGGGCTGGCATTTCTCTCCGGCCAACCGGTGGCACGCGACAGCGTCCCACACCGTCACGTGCAGCACCAGTTCCCAGATGCTGTGGACTTCGGGCAGAGGCTTGGCCGCGGCCGTTGCGGCATCCACATCTTGCAAGAGCTCAAGCAGGGCAGGGCCATGCCAGGCATCGCCCTCAAAGGCGCGGCGAAGCTGCTCGGCTATGAGGGCGGGTTCGGAAGTTCGGGAGGTCATGCATTTAACTCCTGTGAACCAAAAACAATTGGAAGCTGCAGGCTAGTCAGGCCGGGTCCGCTACTACTGCGATCCCAGCCGCATTCGCCGCGTCAGTAATCTTCTCTCCATCCAATAGCAGGCACTTTCCGGCATCCAGAGCGAGGCAGGATGCGCCTGCGGCCTGCATGACTTCGATGGTCTTTACTCCGATCACGGGCACATCGAAGCGCATATCCTGATTGGGCTTCGCGATTTTGACCACGGTGAGGGCGCGGCTCAGTGTGGAAGCGTCACCGTGCAGCGAGCCCATGATTTTCCCGGCGCGCTCGATGGCCGCGTCGGTGCCTTCCATGGCCTCGACCGCCACGCACGCCGATTCGGCGATCACGACTGTCTGGCCAATGTCGTGCTGCGCCAGTTGGCGGGCCACGGCGCGGCCGTAGTCGATGTTCTTGCGTTCTGGTTCGCTGGGCGCGCGACGCGTGAGCACCCCGGACTTGACTAGCAGCGGCTCCAGCAGCCAGGTGGAACTCTCCAGCGTGATGCCTTCGTCTGCAAGAACCTTGGCTACGGCGCCGAGCAGGCTGTCGGTGTTGCGTGTGGTGAGCGAGAGCAAAAGCTTGGCCAGACGCCAGTCCGGCCGGATGGCGGAGAAAATCTGTTTGTGCTTCACTTGACCGGCCATGACGGCGCGAGTCACACCTGCGCGATGGAAGGTTTCGATCAGCTTCGAGAGCTCTCCCAGCGACAGCCAGTGGACCGAAGCCGCGCCGTGGGATTCGATCTCAGCAAAAGTTTCTTCCTTGATCGCGGCGACAACCACGTCGTATCCCGCCGCCCGCGCCGCGTCGAGCACGAGAAGCGGAAACTTGCCGTTGCCAGCGATAAGGCCGATGGGTTGCATTGCAGTTGTCAGCCGCTAGTGGCCAGTGGTCAGTGCCGGAGTTTGCCCAGCCACGGATCCCTGATTACCGGCCACTCTACTTAATCACTCCTCGTTCCGACGCCTCGATGAAGCGGATCAGCAGGTCAACATCTTCGCCACGATCCGCTTCGGACTTCAGTTTTGCCAGGGCCTGCGACGTATTCTTCTTGGACGCCAGGAGGGTCTTGTAAGCGTGATGAATCTTGCCAATGCGTTCCTTGGAGAAGCCGCGGCGCTCCAGGCCGACTTTATTCATCCCATAGGCGTGCGTGTCGCGCGCGGCCGAGGTCATGGAAAACGGCAAGACGTCCTGCGTGATCGTGGTGCCGCCGCCGATGTAGGCGTGCGCTCCGATGCGCACGAACTGATGCACCGGGCAAAGCGCTCCTACTACCGCCCACTCTTCCACGGTCACATGCCCGCCCAGTGTTGCGCCGTTCACCAGCATGCAGTGGTCACCGATCACGCTGTCGTGCCCGATGTGCGCGTAGGCCATGATGAAAGTGTGGCTGCCGACTCTGGTGAGACCTCCGCCTTTCACCGTGCCGCGGCTGATGGTCACGCACTCGCGAATCTCGTTGTGGTCACCGATCTCCAGCCGGGTCGGTTCGCCCCCGTAGGAAGTATCCTGGGGCGCCATGCCGATGGCGCAGAACGGGAAGAAGGCGTTATTGGCGCCGATTTTGGTTGGCCCTTCGATGGCGACGTGTGATACCAGATGGCAGTCTTCGCCGAGTTGAACGTCAGGTCCAATTACGCAGTAGGGGCCGACCTTGCACGATGCCGGCACCTTGGCCTGAGGATCGATGATGGCGGTGGGATGAACATTCATGATTGAGTCATTGCGTCGCCGGGAGATGGGATCACTGCGGCCCTCTGCCTCACTCCGCAGCCGCGCCGTCAGAGCCTTCGCCGCGCCCGCGCGAGCTGTCGATGAGCTGGCACGATACTGTCGCTTCCGCCACACGCTTGCCCTCGACATACGCCATGCCGTGCATCCGCACCGCGATCATGCGCGGAACGGCGCGCCAGCCCTTCACTTCCACCTCGATTCGCAATTGGTCACCCGGGCTCACGGGCCGGCGAAATTTTGCGCGTTCGATTCCCGTAAACACCATCACCTTATCGGTACGATCTTCCACTTCGGTAAGCAGCAGCGCGCCGCCTGCCTGCGCAATGGCTTCCACAATCAGCACGCCCGGCATGATGGGCAGTCCCGGGAAATGGCCGTTGAAAAACGGTTCGTTGATGGTGACGTTCTTGATGGCTACGATGCGCTCTTTGCGTTTCAGTTCGAGTACGCGGTCGATCAGCAGAAACGGATAGCGGTGCGGCAGAATTTTAAGGATGTCATGAATGTCGAGCGCCGTCTTGGATGCGGCTGCGTCAGTCACGGGCGGCGTGCTCTCAATCATGGTTCGTGTGAATCAGGTCTGGTGCGAATCAGGCTCGCCTCAATCGGCCTGAAGATTATACTGTACCGCGTTGCATTCGCGGCTGAGCGGCGACCTTGATCGGCGAAAGGAACCTGTGCCCGGTAAGAAAACGGAAGAATCGGCAGTAGCTGTGCGCCCCGCGTGGGCCGACCGCCTGCGCCACTTCTCGGAACATCTGGACCGCATGGTAGAGACGGTTCGCGGGCTCACCGAGATCGAATCTCCCAGCGACAACAAGCAGGCAGTCGATCGCATCGCCGCGTCCCTCGCACCGAAATTTGAAGGGCTCGGCGGGCGCACTCAACTCCATCGCAGCAACGATTTCGGCGACAGTTTGCAGGTTGACTTTCGCGGGACCTCTGGATCGGCGAATCGCCGTCCGGTCCTGCTGCTTGGGCACTACGATACGGTGTATCCGCTGGGCACACTGGCTGGCATGCCTTGCAAGATTGAGAACGGCCATCTGCTCGGACCGGGCGTTCTCGACATGAAGTCAGGCATTGCGCTCATGCTCCACGCCATCGAGGCGTTGCAGGCATGGCACGGCGAACTGCCGCGGGCGGTCACGGTCTTTCTGGTTTCCGACGAGGAGGTGGGCAGCCGTTCTTCGCGAAAGGTCACGGAAGCGCTGGCGAAAGACTCAGCCGGAGTGCTGGTGCTGGAGCCTGCCGCTGGACTTCGAGGCGCGGTTAAGACCGCACGCAAAGGCGTAGGTGAATATACCTTGCGCGTCAAAGGCGTAGCGGCGCATGCAGGGCTCGATCCCGGCAAAGGTCACAGCGCCATCCTGGAGCTGGCGCGCCAGATTGCTGTCATCGCGAAACTAAACAACTTGCGGCAAGGCCTGTCGGTGAACCCCGGCGTAATCCGCGGCGGCACACGTACGAATGTGGTGGCGGCCGAGGCGTCTGCAGCCCTTGATGTGCGCATCAAGAGCGCGAGACAAGCCGCCGGAATCGATCGCAAGCTTCGTTCCCTCAAGCCGTTCGACAAGCGCTGCAAAATCGAAGTGACCGGCAGCATCAACCGCCTCCCGATGGAGCGAACTCCCGGAGTGGCGGCGCTGTACGAAAAGGCCCGAGGAATTGCGCAACAAGTCGGATGGACATTGGACGAAGCCGCCGTGGGCGGCGGCTCCGACGGAAACTTCACCGCCGGGATGGGAATCCCAACGCTTGACGGCATGGGCGGCGTGGGCGAGGGGGCGCACGCTGTGCATGAATACATTGTGATTTCCGAACTGCCGCGAAGGGCGCTGCTCTTGGCCGGAATGATCGAGAGCGTTTAACTTTTTGACTCCGCGGGTCGGGTAGCCTAGAATTTTCTTGGGACTTCAGCCGGCTTGCGTAAGGCTCGCCGAGAACGTCCGAGATGGAGGAGTTATGGGTGAATTTTCGCCCTTGCATTGGCTATTAGTGATCGCGATCGCCCTTCTGCTCTTCGGGACCAGCAAGTTTTCCGCCGTCGGCAAGGGCATCGGCGAAGGCATCCGTAACTTTAAGGCCTCGATGAAAGAACCCGAAGAAGACAAGAAAGAGAAGAAAGAAGAAGAACAAAAGTCTTAGCCTCACGCCGGGTCACTTCAAAGATTTTCTTTGTTCCTGCCTGCCCTCTTCCGCAATCGACTTGACGTAGAGTAAGAACCTGTGAACTTAGACGACCGCCCGTTCGCGCAACATCGCATACACCATCGCCACCGGCAATCCCACCACATTGCTGTAGTCGCCATCGATGCGCGGGATCCAGCGCGAAGCGACGCCTTGGATGGCGTACGCTCCCGCCTTGTCCATCGGTTCGCCAGTGGCGATGTAGTCGCGGATATCATTCTCGCAAAACTCGCACATGGTCACGAGCGTGGTTGCGGAGGCAGTTCTCTCAAAAGCAGTTGCCGCTGGCCGATTGCCGGTGATCGGTTTTGATTCGGTCTTGCGTGCAATTGGCAACTGGCTGCTGGCTGCTGGGCCCACAAGGCACACTCCCGTGATCACAGCATGGGTGCGGCCCGACAATAGCCGCAACATGCGGGCCGCATCGCCGGCATCGCGGGGTTTGCCGAGGATCGCGCCATCGATTACGACGATCGTGTCCGCGCCCAGGACATCAACCTGCGGATGGCTTTGAAAGACGGCCAGCGCCTTTTGTCGCGCCAGCCGCTCCGCGCAATCTTGCGGAGACTCACCAACCAGCGGCGTTTCATTGATGTCGGCAGGCTGCACCGTGAAAGTAATCCCGGCGTTGCGCAGCAACTCCTGGCGGCGCGGCGAAGCGGAGGCGAGAATGAGCATGCAATCCGAATTCTAATTGAAGAAGTACCGAGTACCGAGCGCATCTCAGGTGTGCGGACTACGCATGATCTCGATACTCGGTACGCGGTACTTCGTACTATCTGCTTCCAACCACTCCCCGCACCGACTCGATCAGCTTGGCTGAATCGTAGCCGATGCCGTCTTTGAATACGGTTTCGACGTTCTCAATATCTTCGATCTTCTGCGAGGGGTCGCCCTTGATCACAACTAAATCCGCCTGCTTGCCGGGAGCGATGGTGCCGATACGATCCAACTCTCCCAGGAACTGCGCCCCGTTTGCGGTCGCGATGTGAATTGCCTCCACCGGCGTGAAACCCGCTTCAACCAACAACTCGACCTCGCGCTGATCTCCGAAGCCCGCGATCACGCCTCCCATGCCGGTGGGGTCGAGTCCCGCCAGCAACAGGCCTCCGGCTTGCACGAAGGCGTGCTCGAATTCCATTTCCTTCTTGAAAGCGGCGGCCGTCGGCGAACCCTCGGCCCCGAAACGCTTGCGGATTGTGGCTTCATCGCCGGCGAGGAGTTTGTTCGCAAGCAAGGCGCTGCGCGCATCCGAGGTTAACGCGTCGAGCACGCGCGGCTGGACGGTGGGCCGCCCCGGCACAAACATTTCGAACACCGGCAACGTGGAAGTAATCGCCACGTGATGCTGAACCAGATCGAGGATCATGTCGTGTACCGGTCCGGATTGCACATCGAGCTTGCCGTAGCGCGCGAATTCGTTAGGGATGTTTGGGCACTCGCCAGGCTTCTTCTCGGGGAAGAATTCTGTGTCCACAAGCAAACCGTGTTCCAGGTCGTCGATGCCAATTGCGGCAGCTTCTCGAAACCCAATCGAGCAAAGATGTCCGGTAACCTTGGCGCCGCGCTGGTGGGCCGCAGCCACGGTGGCGGAAAGTTCGGCGGGAGTGATGAACATATACGCCTTGAAATTGTCGACGCCTTCGTCCATCCAGTAATTCACGGTCTTGGTGGCGTCGTCAGGCCCGGTGAGCTGATGCATCTGGAGCGCCCAACTTCCCGCGCCTTCAAGATAAGGCCCGGTTACGTGAATCTTCGGGCCCGGCGTTTCTCCGTTATCGATCTGCTTCTTGAGCTCAAGATCGGTATAAGGTTCAAGCGCACCTGTGGTACGGATAGTCGTCACGCCGCCGGCAAGGTACAAGCGCGGAAAACTGAACGCCATCTCGCCGAAAATGCCGTTGCCCATGGGGTAAACGAGGTGATCGTGCATGCCCACGAGGCCTGGGATGACACTGTACCCGTGCAGATCGAGCGTCTGAGCATCTTTAGGGACATTCGCCGACGCGGCGTCGGAAACCGACTCGATCTTTCCGTAGCTGAGAACGATGGTTTGATCTTCGCGCGCGGACGCGCCGGTGCCGTCGATCACGCGCACATGCATTAAAGCAACGACCGGCGCGTCCACTTTTACAAAGCCGCGCACCTGCGGCGAGAGAGTTTGAGTCCCGAGAGCGACGCAGCAAGCAACCATCCAGAGGACAACAACCACCAGTTTGCGCATGGTTCTGCCTTCCATAACCACAGGCAGGATTCTACAGAAGAAAAGAAAAGTCGGCGCGGGAAGGTCAAAAGCCAGCGTCTTCATGACGGCAACTGAGAACCGAGAACTGAGAACTACTCTCCACGCCTGTTAAAATTAAGAATTAGCCTTATGGACGCCGCTTTCCTCCGCAACTTTGCGATCATCGCACATATCGACCACGGTAAATCCACGCTGGCGGACCGCCTGCTGGAGCTGACCGGATCGCTGACCGCGCGCGAGATGCAGGCGCAGGTTCTTGACTCCATGGACCTGGAGCGCGAGCGCGGCATCACCA
>Ga0302324_100019659_pt1 | contig 13250 bp, 10 predicted proteins | sample Palsa_T0_1_FD_201949 | JGI IMG/M metagenome (GOLD analysis project Ga0302324, IMG submission 201949) | Peat permafrost microbial communities from Stordalen Mire near Abisko, Sweden - Palsa_T0_1 | ecosystem: Environmental > Terrestrial > Soil > Palsa > Peat permafrost | place: Sweden: Abisko...
TCACCGCATCGCGCGTCGCGCGGATCGTCGCGTTCCGCGACCCAGGCCTGTTCGCCGCATTCGGCCTCCCAGCGGTGCTACCCGCTGCCAGCGCCGTGCCACTACCGCGCCAGGTGCCCTCTCAGGCACAAATCGAACCCGCATGACCAGCTCCGAAGGCTGCCAGCACATTGGGTAGAACGACGGGGCTCCAACCAGCCCGTCACACCAGCATAACTCGGTTCGAAGGTCCTATTTGACCAGCAAAAACACTAGAATGGACGCCGCAGCTGGCCAATAATCGGCATCAGGCGACAACGAGCCAAACAGTTGGACGAAAATTACCAATAAAGTAGGGTCTATGGCGGGGATTGACTGCCGGCTAACTGATGCCTCGGATCAGCAGACTTAATCTTCAGCGGCGACCGGAGATCGGCGATGTGCGCGTCCTCGAGCGCATCGCGACGGGAGTGTCTAGTACGGTCGACCTGTACCTGTCTGGTACGGCAAACGCGTACCACTCTGAAAGGAGCATACGGCAGTGGCGATCAGTGCCAGCGAGGCCCGCTCGCGCCTGTTCCCCCTCATTCAGCAGGTCAACGACGACCACGTGCCGGTGCGGATCAACTCCAAGAGCGGGGACGCCGTGCTCATGTCCGCCGCGGACTTCGACTCCTGGCAGGAGACTATCTACCTGCTGCGGTCTCCTGCCAACGCCCGGCGGCTCATGGAAGCCGTCGCCCGGGACAAGTCGCACCAGCCCGCCGTCGTCAAGACCATGGAGGACCTAAAGGCCCTAGCGGGCGAGTAGTGATAAGCATCCACCGGGCGAGTAGTGAGAAGCATCCACTTCGACCCCGCCGCCGGGGAGGACTTCCTGTACTGGCTGGCCGTAGACCGGAAGATGGCGGTGAGGATCACGCGCCTGATCGGTGAGATCCAGCGCGACCCCCGTTCGCCGGGATAGGTAAGCCTGAACCCCTGACAGGTGACCTGTCCGGCTACTGGTCCCGCCGCATCGATGACGAACATCGGCTCGTGTACCGCGCCGACGACAAAGAGGTGAAGATCCTCAAGGCCCGGTATCACTACAGCGACTGACCAAATCGCAGGTTCTGCCCATAACCGGCCTTGCCTGACGCGCGCCAGGCGCCCGCTGGCCCGCGCGGTGGCAGATGTCCGGGATCAGCGCGACGTGCCTCACGCCCGCCAGCCGGTCGCCCATCTGCGCCGGATCGTCTCTCGCGCTCCGCTGGCGTCCGGGAAGACCTGCACGCCCGGCCACGGGCCATCGCCGTCAGGGACGTGCAGCGTGCCGCTGCTGTGTCCATCGGGTGCCGGGATCTGGACATCCGTGCGTGTCGCATTCCGATGCCTCCGCTGAGCTTGCCGGGGCTGGTCGCCCGGAAGGTATTGCTGCGCTGCTGTGGGTTCGGGCTGCTCGGCGGCGATTGTGCGCTGGCAGCCAGGTCCCTAGATATAGGGTCAGCGTGTTCACTGGTGTTCGCGGGGGGCGAGCTTGGAGCAGCCGATGACGGTCAGCGAGGATTTCACCGGTGTCGCCGGCCGGTTGCGGGGTGAGTTGCTGGCTCACTGCTACCGGATGCTGGGCTCGGCCGAGGAGGCCGAGGACCTGGTGCAGGAGACGTACCTGCGGGCCTGGCGGTCCTATGACGGGTTCGAGGGCCGCTCGTCGGTGCGGACCTGGCTTTACCGGATCGCGACCAATGTGTGCCTGACCGCGATCGAGCGCCGCGGGCGCCGGCCGTTGCCGTCCGGGCTGGGCGGCCCGGGCGACGATCCGGAGGCTCCGCTGGTGCCTGCGCCGGAGGTGCCGTGGCTGCAGCCGTTTCCCGACGCGCTGCTGGACGGGGATCCCGCCGCCGTGGCGGTGTCGCGTGCGGGCATCCGGCTGGCCTGGGTCGCGGCGCTGCAGCACCTGTCCGCCCGGCAGCGCGCGGTGCTGATCCTGCGGGACGTCCTGGACTTTCCGGCCGCCGAGGCGGCGGATCTGCTGGGCATGACGACGACCGCGGTGAACAGCGGCCTGCGGCGGGCCCGCGCCGACCTTGCGCAGGCGCTGCCCGCCGAGGATGAGCTGGCCGAGCCGGACGAGCCGGACCGGCGGGCGGTGCTGGACCGGTTCGCCGCGGCCTTCGAGTCCGCCGACCTGATCTCGCTGGCCGGGCTGTTGCGGGAGGATGTCGCGCTGGAGATGCCGCCGGCGCTGACCTGGTTCGCCGGGCGGGCGGCGGTGACGGCCTTCTTCGCGTTGCGCGCGCTGGACGCGCCCGGACGGTTCCGGCTGGTTCCGGTGATGGCCAACGGACAGTCGGCGTTCGCGGTCTACCAGCGCGACCGCGACGGGGCCTACCAGGCGTACGCGATAACGGTGCCCACGGTCACCGCCACGGGGATCGCGCGGATCGTCACCTTCCTCGACCCGGGGCTGGTCGGGTTGTTCGGCTTGCCCCGGGAGCACGGCGCCACCTGAGCCCGCGGCGATTCCGCGGAGTGCGGCTGGTCTATATGAGTAGGCCCGCCCGCGCATACGGCAATGCGGCGCATGCCCGGCGTTCAGACCCGTCTCATCTTCGGTATCTCCGGCCCAGACTGGACGGCCGGTCAGCGTCACGGCCGTCGAGGGAAGCCCTGTAACCAGTGAGGGTTCATGGCCATTCCGATGTCTTGGAACATCACGTTGAAGCGAGCGACGGGTGGAGCGGGCGTCGGAATCGAACTTGCATGACCAGCTTGATGGCTCCTGCACTTTGGGTAGAAAAATGGGATTCCAGCCGGCCCCTCACGCCAGCATAACTTAGTTCGAAGTTTATGTTTGAACGGGGAAAACACTCGAATGGACGCCATGCCGACCAGTAGACGGCATCAGGCAGCAATCAGGTGAACAGCAAATCGAAAATTATCAATAAGGTGAACTCTCCGGAGAGCGGGCGACGGGAATCGAACCCGCATGACCAGCTTGGAAGGCTGGAGCTCTACCATTGAGCTACGCCCGCGGCAGCCGCACGCAAGACGCGGCCATCACCCGGATAGCGTACCGTCTCCGGCCACGATCGCCATCGGACCGGCATCCCGGGGGTGCCGGTCGCCGTGTCAAGCCGTGTCAATCGGTGTCACGTTGTTCGTGAACTGGTTCACACATACGGGCGGCTGTCACCCGACCGGCTCTCCCTCGGCTGACCCAGTCCGAAGCTAGAGGAGATTGCCAGCGGAGATGCGCCGGGCCCCGCCACAGGTTGCAACCGGGCAGGATTGATCGCTGCGCAAGTGGCATAGTGACGGTTATCGACCAACGACAGGAGAGGCGCAGCAGATGGCCGCCACCGGGCAAGCAACCGCACAGATAGGGGTCACCGGGCTCGGCGTGATGGGCCGCAACCTGGCCCGCAACTTCGCCCGCCACGGCTACGCCGTCGCCCTGCACAACCGAACTGCCTCCCGTGTCACCGATATGGTCAAGCAATTCGGTCACGAGGGCGAGTTCGTCGCGGCCCAGACCGCCGAGGAGTTCGTGCAAGCCCTCGAGCGCCCCCGCCGCCTGGTCATCATGGTCAACGCGGGCGAGGCCACCGACGCCGTGATCGACGAGTTCGCCCCGCTGCTCGAAGACGGCGACATGATCATCGACGGCGGCAACGCGCACTTCAAGGACACCCGCCGCCGCGAGGCCGCCCTCCGCCAGAAAAACCTGCACTTCGTCGGTATGGGCGTCTCGGGCGGCGAGGAGGGTGCGCTCAACGGCCCGTCCATCATGCCCGGTGGCTCGCAGGAGTCCTATCGCTCCCTCGGCCCGATGCTGGAGAACGTCAGCGCGCACGTCGACGGAACCCCGTGCTGCACCCACATCGGCCCAGACGGTGCCGGCCACTTCGTCAAGATGGTCCACAACGGCATCGAGTACGCCGACATGCAGCTCATCGCCGAGGCCTACGACCTGCTCAGGCACGGCATCGGCTTCGAGCCCGCGCAGATCGCCGAGACCTTCCGCACCTGGAACACCGGCCGGCTCGACTCCTACCTCATCGAGATCACCGCCGAGGTGCTCGCGCACACCGACGCCGGCCCGAATACCACCGGCAAGCCCTTCGTCGACATCGTGCTCGACCAGGCCGAACAGAAGGGCACCGGCCGCTGGACCGTGCAGGACGCCCTCGACCTGGGCGTTCCGGTCAGCGGTATCGCCGAGGCGGTCTTCGCCCGGTCGCTGTCCGGCCACGCGGACCTGCGCCAGGCCGCCCGCCACCTGCCCGGACCCCAGCGCTCGTCCGGCCAGCACCAGGCCGCCGACTTCGCTGACCAGATCGAGCAGGCCCTCTACGCCTCCAAGCTGGTGTCCTACGCGCAGGGCTGGAACATGATGGACGTCGGCAGCCGCGAGTACGACTGGGGCATCGACCTCGGCCAGATCGCGGTGATCTGGCGCGGCGGCTGCATCATCAGGGCCGCCTTCCTTGACCGGATCCGGGCCGCGTACGCCAGCAACGCGGAGTTGCCGACGCTGCTGGTCGACGACGAGCTCGGCAAGGAGATCGCCGCCGCCCAGGACGCCTGGCGCAACGTCGTCGCGACCGCGGTCCGGCTCGGCATCCCGGTCCCCGGCTTCTCCGCCGCCCTGGCCTACTACGATGCGCTGCGCGCCGAGCGCCTGCCGGCCGCCCTCATCCAGGGCCTGCGGGACTACTTCGGCGCGCACACCTATCGCCGCGCGGACCGCGACGGAACATTCCATACCCTGTGGGCACAGGACCGCTCAGAAGAAGCGCGTTAGCAGCCGCCGGTTCCTCAGCTGCCAGCCCCCGCATCGCCCCTGACCGCCTGGCGGGTCAGTTCGGCTAAGCGCAAACGGTTGCGCTCGTTCCGGTCCTTCGGTGTACTGGGGTCCCCGAGCATTGGAGAGGTCTCTCGGGCAAAGGAGATGGCAGTGCCGGAAGTTACAGAAGAAAAACCCAGGGTTCGGGCCGTGGCCGCGAGCGTCTGGCTGCTCGAGCACGCGCAGGACCTGGTGTCTGTCATCGTCGGCGTGGTGCTGATCGTGCTGGCGGCGGCCGAGCTCGTTTCCGGCATTGTTGATTTCTTCAGTGACGTGAAGAAGAAATCCTCGATCGACGTGGCGGGCATCAATTTGCTCTATCGCGTCCTTCTCGTGCTCATCCTGGTCGAGATCGTGCACACCGTGGTGCTCTCGCTGCGAGCTCATCATCTGGTCGCACAGCCGTTCATCATTGTCGGTCTGGTGGCTGTCATCAGGAAGATCCTCGTCGTCCTCAGCGGTACCGGGACGGTCCCGACTCCGCAGCTGGCCCTGCTTATCGCGATGGTCTTCGTGTTCGTCGCCGCGCTGCTCGCCGTGACCTGGTTCGACCGGCGGTGGAAGGGTGAGGATCCCGAGGTCGCCGAGCAGGAAATCGCCTGATCCCGAGCCATCCGCCGGATAGCCGCCTGCCCCACCGCGAGCCAGCCGGTCCGGCCGAGCCGCTACACTCAGCTCACATACGGGCTGTAGCGCAGCTTGGCTAGCGCGCCGCGTTTGGGTCGCGGAGGCCGCCGGTTCGAATCCGGCCAGCCCGACCAACAAATGCCGCGCGCCGCGGAACGACTCGCTCGGCGCGCCACCGACGACCTACCTGACCTGGCTACCCGCGGAGCGGCGATGCGCCGGAGGTTCGTGCCGTACCGCGGCCCGGGTACGGAGCAGGAACTCGGCGTAGGTGTCCGGAGGCTGATCCGACTCGGCCAGGCCGTAGCTCAACATCAGCTCAGAGGCGCGTTTAGTCGCGTAATGCATCTCGCGGACCGCTTGGTAAATCCGGCGGGCGAGTCGAACGCACCAGGACGCCCGTCGGCTGGGGGATGAAGAAAAACTGTAAGCGTCCATGTCTCCAGGATGCCAGGATGGCGCCCCCGCCACCACTTCCGCGCCTGGCCCCGGCACCACCCCGAACGCTTACCGCCGCATGTTCCGCGGCGACCATGCCGGGCCGGTGCTCACAGGTCGATGACCGTCCCCTCCGCGGCCACCATCACCCCGGGGTCGGCGCGGAACCGGTCCGCCAGCCGGTCGAGCTCGTCGTCGGTCCGGCTCGGCCTATGGTGGGCCAGCACCACCCGCCGGACTCCGGCCCGCCGGCCAAGCTCGACCGCGTAGCCGGCCGTGGTGTGCCCGAACATCGCCTCGCCCGCCGCCTCCGCGCCGAACCAGAAGGCGTCGTGCACCAGCGCGTCCGCCCCGGCGGCCAGGGTTAGCGCGGCGGGATGGTACTCCCCCCAGCCCTCCGGGCCTGGCCCCAGCTCGGCCGGGCCGTGGTCGGGCAGGTAGGCCAGCACCGAGTGTCCGTCGCTGACCCGGTAGCCGAACGTCCGGCCGCCCTTGTGCGGGATCTCGGCCGCCTCCACCGTGAAGCCCTCGGCCTTGAGCTCCCCGGCGGTCAGCAGGCCGAACGACCAGCGGCCGCGCAGCTCGCCCGGCCCGATCGGGAAGTGCGGCGGGGACATGCCACGGGCCAGCACCTCCTCGGCGCTGCCCGCCCCGTCCTGTTCGGGCAGCAGCAGCGTGACCCGGGCGTCGGGCCGGTCGCCCGCGGTGAAGAACGGCAGCCCGTGCACGTGGTCCCAGTGCAGGTGGGTGAGCAGGATCGTGCCGTCGAACGGTCCGTCCAGCAGCGCTGAGGCTCGGCGCAGCCCGGTCCCGGCGTCCAGCATGAGCCGCGGCGGCCCGCCGTCGCCGGCCAGGGCCAGGCACGAGGTGTGCCCGCCGTACCGGACGAACTCCGGGCCGGGGGCCGGCGTCGAGCCGCGTACGCCGCACAGGTGAACGCGCACGCTCAGGACCGGACCGCATCGCCAGCGTCCTCGCGCCGGTGTCCGGCCGCCAGCTCGGCCAGCACGGCCGGCTCGAACTGCCCGGCCGGGACCGAGGCCACCCGGCAGGGCGTGACCGCGGTCAGCGTGGACGTCCGGATGCCCCCCTCGAGCTGGGGGCGCGCGCCCACCAAAGCGCCCGGGCCGTACTCGGCCAGCTTCTCCCCGTCCCGCTCGACCCGGATCGCGCCGTCCAGGATGAGGAAGATCTCGTCACCAGGCTCGCCCTGGCGGACCAGGGCGTCGCCGGTCGCCACGGTGCGGACCCGCGGCTTGGCCGCGCCGCGCATGAGCTGGACGGACAGCGACTGCTCCAGCGCGGTCTCGACCGCAGTGACCAGGGCGGGGGAGTCCTCGTCACCCCACGGGGTGTGGCGGCCGAACGACACGCCCCACCACTGCGCGTAGTCGGTCAGGCCCGACTTGCGCGCCAGCCGTCCGTCCGCGTCGTAGATCCAGTGCCGGGGGAACCGGCTGGCCCCCTCGACCGCGTACTCGGTCCGCCCGTCCGCGTGCAGGGTCAGCGACAGCGTGGTCCACACCAGCGGGGCTCGCCACTGTATGAACGGCCGGTGCCGCACCCGCCGGGGCGCGGGCAGCCCGGTGCGGCCGCCCGTGGTCTGCACGAAGCGCACCCACCCGTCGCCGCGCTCGGGCTCGCGCCGCAGGTCGGGCAGGGCCGCGGCCTGGAAGACGTGGCTCAGGCCGCCGAGCCTGACGATGGTGATGCCCATCAGCCCGCCGCCGTCGTATCCGCCGGCCGTGATCCGGCCCGTGTTGTCGACCTCGATCCAGGCTCGCAGCACGTTCGCGAACCGGAACCGGTCGGCCGCCCGGAGCTCTTCGATGTCGGCGAACTCCGCGGGCGGCGGGTTGTCGTAGTGGGTGACGCCCTTGTCGAACACCGCTCGGCCAAGGCCGGTGACGGCTTCGGAGGGAATCCAGGACAGTGAGGTAACGCAGCTTTCGTATCGCATGCCACGATCGTGCGCGGCGGCCAGGCCCGGGACCAGGATGGTGCCCGGCACTTGCCGCGGATGCTGGCCCCGGCGCGACGTCGTGCTACCACCACCGCACGCTGGCATGCCTGCTCTCTGGTCGTGACCAGGCCCGTGTGCGACAACTGTCCACATGGAACACAACAGCGGCTCGCCGGGCCCGATCAGCGTCTTCCTGGCGGATGACAACCTGATCGTGCGTGAGGGAGTCCGTGCCCTCATCAACGCTCGCCGCGACCTTAAGGTCGTGGGGGTGGCCGCCGATTACGACGAGCTCGTCGCCGGCGCCGACGCCACCGAGCCCCAGGTGATCGTGACCGACATCCGGATGCCGCCGACGTTCAGCCGCGAGGGCATCGACGCCGCCCGGGAGGTGCGCAAGCGCCATCCCGGCACCGGGGTCGTGGTGCTGTCTCAGTACGAGGAGCCCGAATACGCGGTCGCGCTGCTGGCCGAGGGTTCGTCCGGGTACGGCTACCTGCTGAAAGACCACGTCGCCGAGGGCAGCCAGCTGGTCGACGCCATCCGCACTGTGGCCACCGGCGGCACCGCCCTGGACCCGTCTATCGTCGAGGCGCTGGTCGCCCCGGTGGTCCCGGCCGGGAACCTGCTGCCCGCCGAAGAGGAACTGCTCGGGCTGATCGCGGAAGGCAAGACGATCAAAGCCATCGCCGCGATCCGCCAGGTCCCGCCCGAGGCGGTCGCGGACGAGGTGGACGCGGTCTTCGTCAAGCTGTCCCAGAGCGTGTCGGGCGGGAGCCAGAGCGCGCTGCGCCGCCTGCGCATGCTCCACCAGGCCATCGTGGACCGGGAAGAACAGGGCGAGACCCTGTCCCGGCTGCTGCCGAGCGGCCTGGCCGCCAAGCTCCGCCAGGAGCGACGCGGCATCGGCGAGACAGAACGGGTCGAGGTGACCGTCCTCATGAGCGACATCAGGGCCTACTCGACCATCGCCGAGCACGCCGACCCGAGCCAGCTCGCCGGGCAGCTCAACACCCACCGGGCCGCGATGAACCAGGCCATCCTGGGCCAGGCCGGCACGGTTATGCAGTTCGTCGGCGACGCGGTGATGGCGGTCTTCGGCGCCCCGTTCCCGCAGCCCGACCACGCCGACCGGGCCGTGGTCGCGGCCCTGGCCATGCACGCGGCCCAGGACGAGATCAACACCCGCTGGCGGGCCGACGGCCTGCCGCCGTTCGGCCTCGGGCTTGGCCTGTCCACCGGCGAGGCGGCCGCGGCCCTGCTCGGATCGGCCGAGCGGCTCGAGTACACGCTGGTCGGGGACACCGTGAACCTGTCCCAGCGGTTGCAACAGCTGGCCGCGCCCGGAGAGACTGTTATGTCCGAGGCCACCTTCAAGGTGCTACGCACAGATGTGCCGGCGACCGCACTGGGCGCGCAGCTGGTCAAGGGACGCGACACTCCGGTCTTTGCCTACAAGATCATGGGGGACCAATGAGCGAGAACCATCCGGCGCTGGCCGTGCGCGGCGTGCGTAAGACCTTCGAGGCCGAGAACGCACCGGTCCGGGCGCTGCGCGGCGTGAACCTGACCCTCGAGCCGGGTGAGTTCGTCGCCCTGATGGGCCCCTCGGGCTGCGGCAAGTCCACCTTGCTGAACCTGGTGGCCGGGCTCGAAACGCCCGACGAGGGCGAGATAGCGGTCGCGGGCGAGCTGGTCACCGGCCGGACCGAGGACGAGCTGGCCCGGATGCGCCGCCATCACATCGGCCTGGTCTTCCAGTTCTTCAACCTGCTCGAGGGCATGACCGTGCTGGAGAACGTCGCGCTGCCCGCCATCATCGCGGGCCGCAAGCGCAGAATGGCCGAGACCCGGGCCCGGGACCTGCTCGACCTCCTCGGTATCGGCGACAAGGCCCTGGCCGTCCCCGGCGTGCTGTCCGGCGGCCAGCGCCAGCGCCTGGCCATCGCCCGGGCCCTGGCCAACGACCCCACGCTGCTGCTGGCCGACGAGCCGACCGGGGCGCTGGACTCCGCGGGCGGGGTCGAGGTCATCGAGTTGATGCGCCGCCTGCACCGCGGCGGCCAGACCATCGTGCTGGTCACCCACTCCGCGGAGGTGGCCGCCGCAGCCGAGCGCGTGGTGCGGATGCGCGACGGCAGGATCGCCGAACCCGAACCGGCAGACGGCGACAACGCCGTCGCCGTGGCCGGCTGACCATGGAACCGGCGGCCGCCACCCGGGCCAGCAGCCGGTACAGTGCCCGCCACCTGGCACCCCGGCTGCTGGCGCCGCTGGCCGCGGTGGCGGTGGCCGCGATCGGCCTGCGGGTGCCCGGCGGCTGGCCCGCCGCCGACGCGGTCGGCTTCGCGCTGGCCATCGCCTGGGCCCTGGCCGGGATCGCGGGCCCGGTCGCGGCCCGGACATCCCGCCATCACCCGCTCGGGCAAATGACCCTGGGCCTGCTGGCCGCCTTGGGTGCGCTGGTCGCCGCGACCGCACTGACCGCCGCCCGCATCGCGGCCCACGACGGCACCGCGGACCAGCACCAGACCGCCCGGACGGTGGCCACGCTGGCCGCGCCGCTGGTCATCGCGGTCAGCTTCCACTTCCTGCTCGCGCTGCCAGACGGACATCTGGTCCGGTCCGGTCGGCGGGTCCTGGCTGTCCTGGGCTACGTCAGTGCCGTCGGGACCGGCGCCGGGCTGGCCGTCGCGCACCAGCCGTTCACTGTCATCGCAGGCGCGTTCGTCTGGCCGATTGCGCTGCTGTTCGCCCTGCCGGCCGCCCGGATCCGCTACGTCCGCACGGCCGGGCACGACCGGGAACTGATGCAGTGGCTAGGTACCGGCCTGCTCGTCGCGGCCGAGGTGGCGCTGCTCAGCGCGGTACTCCATCTCCTGATCGGCTGGCCAGGACCGGCCGGCGCGGTGGCGGTCGGCGCCGCCGTGGCCGTCCCGCTGGCCCTGGTCCTGGCCGAATGGCCGGGCTTGGCGCCGTTCGGCGGACGGATCCTGGTGCACGCGATAGCGGCCGCGGGCAGCAGCGCCATCGTCGCGGCCATCTACCTGGTCATCGTGCTCGGCTTCGGTCAGGCGCCGGACAACCAGGCCACCCGCGACATCCTCGGGCTGTCCGTGCTCGCGGCCGCGATCGCGGCCCTTGGCTTCCTGTCGGCCCGGGCCCGGCTGACCGCCTTCGCCGCCAGGTTCGTGTACGGCACGCGAGAGGCGCCGGACGAGGCCCTGCGCACGTTCGGCAGCCGGATGACCCGGGCCGTGGCCATGGACGAACTGCTGCTCCAGCTGGCCGAGTCGCTGCGCAAGACCATGGGCCTGACCCGAGCCGAGATCTACACCGGCACCGGCGACGTGCTTGAGCGCGCCGTGTCCGTCCCCGACGCCGACCGCAACTCGATCGTGCTGACCGACCGCGAGCGGCCCATCGTGGCCCGGGCCGGGGTGGCGGGTAACGCCTGGGCCGCGATCTGGCTGCCCGGGCTGCTCCATGGCCGGGAGCACGCCCAGCTCCGGGTGACCCCGGTCAGCCACGCGGGCGACCTGCTAGGCCTGATCGTGGTGGAGCGGCCCGAACGCGCGGACGCCTTCACCGACGAGGACGACCGCGTGCTGACCGAGCTGGCCCGCCAGGCCGGCCTGGCCTTCCACAACGCCCGGCTGGACTCGGCCCTGCAGACCACGCTGGACGCACTGCGCCAGCAGGCCGGGGAACTGCGCGAGTCCCGGGCCCGCATCGTGGCCAGCGGCGACGCGGAACGGCGCCGGGTGGAACGCAACCTGCACGACGGTGCCCAGCAGCACCTGGTGGCGCTGGCCATCAGCCTGCGGCTGACCAAGGACATCGTGACCGAAGACCCGGCGGGCGCGGCCGAGATGCTGGCCCAGCTGGGCGAGGACGTGCAGGCCACGATCAAGGAGCTGCGCGAGCTGGCGCACGGGATCTACCCGCCGCTGCTGGCCGACAACGGGCTCGGCGACGCGCTGCGCGCCACGGCCAACCGCAGCCCGCTGACCGTCTACGTGACGGTGGCGGACGAGGTGGGCCGGTATCCCGCCGAGGTGGAGGCGGCCATCTACTTCTCCTGCACCGAGGCGCTGCAGAACGCGGCCAAGCACGCTCAGGGCGCGACCGTGCAGCTGCGGCTGTGGACCGAGGCCGGCGGCCTGCTGTTCTCGGTCGCCGACGACGGGCCCGGCTTCGACGCCGCGGTAGCGCGGCGCGGGCACGGCTACGTGAACATGGCCGACCGGCTGGGTGCCATCGGCGGGACCGTCCGCTGGGACTCCCGGCCCGGCCACGGCGCCGTGGTCAGCGGGTCGGTTCCGCTGGTGCCCTGAAACCTGGCGCGGAATCGCGGTCCTGCCACAGCCGCCGCAGCGCGTCGGCACCGAAGTGCTCCTTGTTCAGGTAGCCGCGGGCCCCGCTGGCCGCCGCGTTGCGCGGCAGGTCGGCGACGTCGTAGGTCGAGCACAGGAAAACCACCACCTCGGGGTGGGCCGCCACGATCTGCCGGGCCGCCTCGATGCCGTTCATCCCGGGCATGTTGATGTCCATCAGCACCAGCTCCGGATGCAGCTCCTCGACCAGGTCGATGGCCTCGGCTCCGCTGGCGGCCTCCCCGGCCAGCTCGAAACCGTCCAGGCGGCGCAGCACGGCCTTGACGGCGAAGCGGAACGGCGCCTGGTCATCGACCACGAGTACAAGATGCGAGCCGGTCACGCTCTCAGCTTGGCACAGGCCGCGGGCCCGGCGGCAGGGTGCTGCCACCGCCGTGATGGTGGGGTCAGCCTCCCCGCCCCCCCTTGCCCTGCCCCAGGAACATCAGCACCGCCTTGACCCGGCGGTTCACGTCCTGCTCTTCGCTCAGGCCCAGCTTGGCGAAGATGGAGTTCGTGTGCTTCTCCACCGCCCGTTCAGATACCAGCACAGCCGTGGCGATGGCGGCGTTGTTCTTGCCCTGGGCCATCTCGGCCAGGATCTGCGTCTCCCGCGGGGTCAGCGTGTCCAGGTGAGAGGCGGCCGGGTACGAGCGCGACCGGACCAGCTCGTCCACCACCAGCGGATCGATCACCGAGCCGCCCCGTGCCACCGTGTGCACCGCGCGGACCAGCTCGTCCACGCTGGTCACCCGCTCCTTCAGCAGGTAGGCACGGCCCGCTGAGCCGTGCTCGAGCAGGGCTACGGCGTAGCCGGGCGTCGTGTACTGGCTCAGCACTACCACGCCGACCTCAGGACGGTGCTCGCGCAACCAGGCCGCGGCCTGGATGCCCTCGTCGCGGCCGGTGGGCGGCATCCGGATGTCGGTGATGACCACGTCCGGCGCGCAGCGCTCGATGACATCGAACAGCTGCGGCAGGTCCCCGGCCACCCCGACCAGCTCGAGGTCCTTATCGGCCGCGACCAGGCGGGACA
>Ga0302324_100019663_pt1 | contig 13248 bp, 14 predicted proteins | sample Palsa_T0_1_FD_201949 | JGI IMG/M metagenome (GOLD analysis project Ga0302324, IMG submission 201949) | Peat permafrost microbial communities from Stordalen Mire near Abisko, Sweden - Palsa_T0_1 | ecosystem: Environmental > Terrestrial > Soil > Palsa > Peat permafrost | place: Sweden: Abisko...
CCTACGAGTCCGTTCGTTAAGATGGGGACCTAACTTCCGATATTTGTCGCGCAACACCGTCGCATCCATGCGACACAGCCTAACACTAAATCAGCAATTGTAAATGTTATTTATTAACAGTCCCTAACGGAGAATTCAGGACGCGGTTTAGAGTTGTTGTTGGCAATCCAACAGAGAAAAGCCGAATTGTATACTCTAATTCACCTGATATTGGCTTTTTAAAGGCCGAGTGTTCCACGGAGGAAAGCACCTTTGAGATTAGCTTGAACACTGATAATGGCCAATCACGCGGCGCGCCAGTAACTCGCCTTCTGTTGGATTTTTGGACCAGTAAAAGGGCTCAACAAAATGATTTCCATTTTGATGTCACAAATGAACCGTAATATTGAGTGCATGCTGTAAATCGGGTGTGCAAATGGCCCATTAGCGTCCTGTCTGCACGATTTCCTGCACCAGATCGCCAACGGTCCATTTGCCGCCGCCGATGATGTAACGGATGTGACCGCTCGGGTCCACCACCACGGTGCGAAGGTTGTGGCCGATGCTGGCGCCTTCGTGCCAGTAGTTCTCGCCTAACTGCTCGGCCGAGCCACCGATCTGATCCTCATCGCCCATCAGAAAGCTCCATTGGCTCTTGTCGTACTCGGCGGCCAGGGGGTAAGTCGCCAGCCTTGCACGAAGCCGCAACCAAAGATGAATTGGCCGCAAAAGAACGCAGCCGCCGCCGCCGAGGCTATGGCGGGCCAGGAAAATCACAAAGAATACAAACGATCTAAGTTCTTATCTATGTGTTCTTTGCGTTAGCGGATGCGGTTGGCTTGAGATGGCAAGACTCGCGCCGCGATCAGGCCGATCATTTCGCGGGCGGAGGGAATGTTCATCCACCAACTGAGCGCGAAGTAGATGGCGCTGGCGGCGGTCATGGGCAGGAAAACTTCGCCCAGGCGCGGCAGCAGGCTGTCGTGGCCAAAATGGTGCTGCCACAAAAGCCGCCCGCGCCATGCCACCAAGGCGGCAGCCAATCCGGCGGCGGCCAGGAACGGCAGTTGCTCCACGGTTTCTTTCATTTCCAGGTTGCGCAATTTCTTGCGCAAAGCGAAAACCAGAAGGAAGAGGTTGCAGGCCGCGCTGAGGGTGTTGGCCAATCCCAATGCGCCCGGCCCCAAATGATAGGCAAAAAGGAAAATGGCCGCGAAAAGCAAATTGATCGCCAGACAAAAAACGCTGACCTTCATCGGTGTGATCAAGTCCCCCAGCGCGTAAAAGGCGCGCGCGAAAATATTGACCAACGAAAAGGAAACCAGCCCCGGCACCAGACACACCAGCGCGTAGCTGACCTGCTCCGTCGAGTTGGCATGAAATTCTCCGCGCTCAAATAGCAGGCGGATGATCGGCGCCGCCAGCGTGAACAGCAGCACCGAGGCCAGCAGGTTGATGAAGATGATGTGTCCAGCCGCCTGCCGAAGCGTGGCGCGGAATTGCGCAAAGTTCTTTTCCAGCGCCAGCCCCGACAAGGTCGGCAGCAAAAAGGTCGCCAGCGAGAGGCCGAAGACGCCTTGCGGCAATTCCATCAGCCGGACGGCATAAGCAAATTGGCCCACGATGCGGCTGTTCTCGCCGAAGGCCAGGCCTTGCGTGAGCATGACGTTGATCTGGAAGGCGGCCACGCCGATGATGCTGGGGATCATCTTGGTCACAACATCGCGCACGGTAGGATCGCGCCAGGGCGAAACCCACCGATAACGGAAGCCTTCGGCCCGCAGCGTGGGCACCTGGAAAAGAGCCTGCGCCACGCCCGCCGCCAACACGCCGATGGCCAGGGCGAAAATCCGGGTGTCCAAATGAGGCCCCATCAGCGGGGCCAGCAGCCAGACCGAAGCGATCATGACGATGTTGAGAATGGCCGCGCCCAGGGCCGGAATGAAGAAATGGCCGCGCGCGTTGAGCATGCCGATGAACACCGCTCCCACGCAGGCCAGCGCCATGTAAGGAAACATCATGGCCATCAATTGCAGCATCAGGCGCGTGTTGGGTTCCCACGAACTGAGGAGCAGCAGCGACCCAATGACCGCCACCGCCACCAACACAATCCCACTGGCAACGACAATCAATCCCGACAGTACCGCGTTGGCCGCCCGCCACATCGCTTCTGTTCCATCCGTTTTTTCCTTGGCTTTGAAGATGGGGATGAAGGCGGCGGTCAAGGCGCCTTCGCCCAGGAGGCGGCGAAAAAGATTGGGCACCATGTACGCATAAATGAAGGCCCCGTACACCGCGCTCGTTCCCATGAACGCCGCATAGACCTGCTCCCGCACCAACCCCAACACACGGCTTGTCAACGTGGCCGCTCCGATCCCTCCCGACGATTTCAACATCTTCGACATTCGATTGCGCGCCGGCCTGGCGCCGCCTACTCGCCCAAATTGGCCAGTTCGCTTTGCACCAACTGCATCAGCGGCCGGACAGTTTGGCGGCTGAAATCGAAGCGGCAACCCGCCGCCGCAAACAACTCGGGCAACGGACGAGAACCGCCCAGAGCCAATCCGCGATGGTAAGCCGCCAAGGCGCCCGGTTTGTCTTTCTTGGAATTAAACCAGACCTGCAACGCGCCGAGTTGGGCAATCCCGTATTCGACGTAATAGAACGGATGCAGAAAAATGTGCAATTGACGGTGCCAAAGATTCGCGCGCGCTTGTTCGTGCCCGCTCCAATCCACGTCGCCGCCAAAACGATCCATCAATTCCAGCCAGGCCCGCTGCCGCTCGGCCCGCGTGTGGCCGGGATGCGAATATATCCAATGCTGAAACGCATCCACTGTGGCGATCCAGGGGAAAATCTCCACGGTGCGCTCCAGATGGGTGCGGCGCGCGCGCCGCGCCTCGCCGGGCGCATAGAACTTTTCGATGAATTCGTTGCCGAGCAATTCCATGCTCATCGAGGCGACTTCGCAGAATTCAATCGGCGCGCTGCGATAGGCGTGGAGATCCTCTTCGCGCGCCGCCAGGGCATGGAACGCATGGCCGGCCTCGTGCAGGATCGTCTCCACGTCGCGCTGCATGCCGACGGCATTCATGAAGATGAAAGGCAGACGGGATTCTTCCAGGGTGTATTGGTAGCCGCCGGGGGCCTTGCCTTTGCGATTGTCCAAATCCAGCAAATGCTTTTCGCGCATCAGGCGAAAATCTCCCGCCAGCCTGGCGTCCAATTGGTTGAAAATCTCCGCCGTGCGCGCCACCATGATTTCCACGTCTTCAAAAGGACGCAACGGAGGCTGGCTGGAAGGATCCACGGCCAGGTCCCATGGCCGCAGTGTCGGCAGGCCCAGCTTTTCGCGGCGTTGCGCCTGCAATCGGCGCAGCACGGGCATGACCTCCGTCTCGATGGCGTCGTGAAATTTGCGGCAATCCTCCGGCGTGTAGTCAAAGCGGCGTCGCATTTTGAAGGCGAACTGCAAATAATCGGGAAAGCCGGCGTTGGTGGCGATCTGCTCGCGCAGCTTGAGCAATTGCTCGAAGAGGTCCTCAATCCGGTCTGCTTCGTGCAAACGGCGCCGAGCGACCAATTCCCACGCTTCCTGCCGCAAGGCGCGGTCCGTTTCCTCGAGATAACGGCCCATCTGCACCAGCGTTCGCTCCTCGCCGTGAAACGTCACCGTCAACGATCCGATCAGCTTTTGGTACTGTTGCGAAAGTTTGGCTTCCTCGGTTTCCAGCGGCACGTTTTCCGGGCGGAACAATTCGGCCTGCACCTGCGTGCTTCTGTCAAAGACAAAATAACGCTCCCGCGCCAGCCCCGCTCGCGCCGGATGCTCCAGGAAAAGCCGCGCCAGTTTGAACTGCCGCGGCTTGACGCGCGGCTCGACCTCCTCGACGAAATGCAGGTAAGCCTTTTCCGCCTCGGGGTTGTCGGTGTGGCAGGTCATGGCGATATAACGCCGGCTGGACTCCTCATCCAGCGCGGCTGTCAACTCGCTGCCGTCCAGCAGCCACCGCTCCAATTCCGCCGGCGTGCGCGCCGAAGCGGCGGCGGCCTCCAGCTTGTCAAACAAAGGCGCGACCTGGTTCCAATCCCCCAGGTCAATCTTCTCCGGCACAAACGCGCGCGGCCGATAAGGCGGCTGCGGCTCAAAGGGCAGCAAATTCATGGCCGGCAGCATAAGGGCATCAGCGGCGGTTGGCGACTTGGGAGTTGAAGAACCTCATTTCTTCGGACGGAATCCTGGGGGCAGGTTCGGTTTTGGCGGTTCGGACGCGTCGGGGGGTTGCGGCGGCGGCTCCGGCTCGGGATTCGGCTGATGATTTACAACGTAAACGACGGGCTGATCCTGCGTCGCTTCCGGCTCCGCCACGGCGGTGGCCTCTTCCTCGGTGTCTTCGGTTTCCGGCTCCGCCAGGCCAAGGCGGACTCGCGCTTTTTTGGCTGCGCCTGTTTTGGGATATTCGTCGGCGATGCGGTGCAACAGGGCCAGAGCCTGGCTGGACTTATTGAGTTTGGAATAAAGGTTGCAAAGATGAATGGCCGCCCATCCCCATCGCTCGGCCGGCAACTTGTGCTTGAGCACCTCCTCGTATTCCAGCGCGGCGGCCAGATGGTTCTTAAGGTCCTTCTCGTAAATCTCCGCGATGCGCAAGGCGACGTAGAGTTCGCGCGGATTTTTTTTCAGATAGTCGCGCATCAATTGGATGGCGTCGAGAAACTTGCCGTTGGTCCATTCCGCCTCGGCGCGCTCGTACTCCGGGTCGCGCTGGCCTTCGCCGGCGTCGTTAAAAAGAAAATTAACCGCCTGGGTGCCCACGAAGTGAGTCACGTCGCTGGCGACGAGCAATCCCAATCCAATCATCGCCCCGATAAAGGCCGCCAAATAAACGATCATGGCGCCACGCGCCGAACTGACATCAAGCGCCGACGCGGGTGTTCCGGCGGCATGGCCAGCCGAAGCAGGAACAGTGGTCTTGGTGCGCGGCGCGTTGGTTTCTGACGCCGCGGCGACATTGGTTTCCGGCGTCCCAGAGGCGTTGGTGTTTGGCGAAGACGCGTCATTCGTATTCGGCGCCACGGCCGCGTTGGTGTCCGATGCCGCGGCGGCGTTGGTCACGGCGCCGGCGTTGGCGGGATTATTCGAACTGGCGTTCGCGCCGAAAGCCGGCTTTGCAGAGGGGGAATTGGAGCCGGAGTCGTCCGCGGCGTTCGTGACGGCGGAATAGTTGGAATAGAAGCCCCAAGCAAAGCAGGCGCTCAGAATCAGGAACACCACGTAGGCAGTTAGTTTCAATTTTGGACTCATCTACCAAACCAATGTGCCTGATGCCAAAGTGTTTTTCAATGCGCTTGCGCCAAACGGCCCATGCGGGATACTGGAAGACGTGACGAACCATGCACAGACAAGCACATCTTGATACTGAAGAGGACCCCACTTTTCGGGCAGGCTCGCGCTCGACCTGGGAGGTGGTGCGCCGGGTCGCGGTCTATTTGCGGCCTTACCGGGCGATGGCGGCGGCCAATATCCTCTGCGCGCTGGTTTCGCTGGGGTGTTCCCTGGTGTTCCCGCGCCTGGTCCAGACGATCGTGGACGACGTGGTCCGGGGCCAGCGGTCGGGCTATTTGCTGCCCGCGGTCGGTCTGGCGGGGGCGTTCCTTTTGCGGGACTTGTTCAACAGCCTGCGCATCCTCGTCAACAATTTCTTCGAGCAAAACGTCATTTTCGACATGCGCCGCGATGTCTTTGCGCGACTGCAACGCCTGCCGGTCGGCTATTTTGACCAGCGGGCTTCGGGCGACTTGATGACCCGCATCATCGAGGATGTCAACGCCGTCGAACGCGTGCTGATTGATGGCACCGAGCAGGGAACGGTGGCGATCTTGAGCGTGGCGGGTGTGCTGATTATATTGTTTTGCAAGAACGCGACCTTGGCCGCCATCGCCTTGATGCCGGTCCCGTTTTTGGCGGCCGGGGCGCTTTGGTACACGCTGACGGCGCACCGCCGTTACCGCGCGCAACGCCGGGCCTCCAGCGCCATGAACGCCTTCCTGATGGACAGCCTCCAGGGCATCCGGCAAATCAAGGCCTTCGGACGGCAACGGCACGAGGACGAACGATTCGCCAGCCGGGCCGACGATTTGCGGCAGAGCACGCTGGGTGTCATGAAAGTCTGGGCGATCTATTCGCCGGCGATGACTTTTGTCGCCTCGCTCGGTTTTGCGGTGGTGCTGTGGCTTGGCGGTTCCATGGTGGCCGCGCAGAGGCTGACGATTGGCGAGCTGGTCGGATTCATCATTTACCTGGCGCTGTTCTACGAGCCGGTCGCAAAGCTGCACGGTTTGAACCAGATGTTGCAATCGGCCCGCGCCGCCGGAGAACGGGTCTTTGATATTCTGGACACGACTGAGGAGCGCGCGGGCGCGGAGACGCGGCGCCAAGTCACGCTCCGGGAGCCGGTGCGGGGAGAAGTTTGTTACGAAAACGTCAGTTTCAGCTACGGGCAGGGACGCACCGCGCTCAAAGAAATCTCCCTCCAAGCCCGGCCCGGGCAGATGATCGCGTTGGTGGGGCCGACCGGCTCCGGCAAATCCACCCTGGTCAATTTGCTGCCCGCCTTTTACGAGGTTTCCTCGGGGCGCATCACCATTGACGGCCAGGACATCGCAGGGGTTTCGCTGGAGTCGTTGCGCGCGCGCCTGAGCGTGGTCAGCCAGGAGGCCTTTCTGTTCAATGGCACCGTGCGCGAAAACATCTTGTACGGAAAGCTGGACGCGAGCGCCGGCGAGCTTGAGGCCGCCGCGCGCGCGGCCAATTGCCACGAATTCATCGCCCGCCTGCCCGAGGGCTACGATTCGCGCGTGGGCGAACGCGGCGTCAAACTCAGCGTCGGGGAGAAGCAACGGGTGAGCATCGCGCGCGCGCTCTTGAAGAACGCGCCCGTTCTCATCCTCGATGAGGCGACGGCGAGCGTGGATACGGCGACGGAAAAATTGATCCAGGAGGCGTTGGAACGGCTCATGGCCAACCGCACCAGCTTCGTTATCGCGCACCGCTTGAGCACCATCCGCGGCGCGGACCAGATTTTGGTGATGCTGCACGGCGAAATCGCCGAGCGGGGGACGCACGAGGAATTGATCGAACAAAACGGGCTTTACGCCAAATTGTCGCGCATTCAAAACACGACGTTTATCGAGGAGAGTTTTGCAAGGATCGCGGCGGTCCCATAGATGAATGATCTTGGAAAAGTGATGGTGGTGGCTGGCTTGGCGCTGGCGGCGGCGGGAGCGCTGTTGTGGTCCGGCTTTGGCCGCGGCTGGCTGGGGCGATTGCCCGGAGACATTCATTACACAAGAGGCAACGCCAGTTTTCATTTTCCAATCGTGACTTGCCTGCTCTTGAGCATTTTATTGAGCGCGCTCCTGTGGCTGTTGCGGAAGCTTTGAAATAAACCACGGCGACAGCCAAAACAAACAAAAGGCCGCCGCGGCAAATCGAACGGCGCAAAGTTTGACCGCCACGCTCCAATCCGCTCCTGAAAACGCGATGGCAAATTGCACGAACGCCACGGCCGCGCTGGCCAGGACAATGAGCCAGGCTCCGTAATCCCAATCCTGCCGCCGGCGGCGGAGAAACCATCGGACGCCGACTCGGGCCCAAAGGACCATCGCCGGCCAAAAGAGCAAATCGCGCCAAAGCAAGCCGGGACCGCCCCAGAAAGCGTGGAGCACGATTTCCAATGCGATCAAGCCGCCAACGATCAGGGCGATGTTCTGTGCCGGCAAAGCGCGCGCCAAAACCCACGCCGCCGCCAAAAGCAGAACCGCAGCCGCGATGGAAACGAGTTTGTCCATTAGTTCCGAGGCAACCACGCAACTTTCACGTCGCCGTCAACTTCCTTGAACTCCGGGTCGCCCGTGACGACTTCCACGTTTCTAAGCTTGGCCAAGGCGGCGGCGAAGCAGTCGGCGTAGGCCATTTTCTTCGACGCCTTGAGTTTCGCGGCTTCCCGGACTAGTTTCAGGTCATCGCTCAAAGGCACCAGTTCAATAGCCAGGGTTGCGAGGTCCGCGACCTTCTGCTCGGCGACAGTGTGGCCCTCAGTGCGCGCAATGGAGTAGTAAATTTCTCCCCAATTCACGACGCACAGGAGCAGCTTGTGCTTGTCCTCCGCAGCCTTGAGCAGGAGTTTCTCGACCTCCGCCGCGGCCGGTTCGTCTTGGAGGAAGGCCATCAGCGCCCAACTGTCCAGAACTTTGGTGGCCATCTTAAAGCTCCCGCTCCTTCTTGCGTTCGCCCGTGAACACCTCCATCGCTTTGCTGCCCTTGAGCGAGCCGCGAAGGTTGCGAATGTGTCTGGCCGTGAGCGGCTTGATCAGGATGCCTTCGGGTGTGGATTGCACATAAGCCCGCGTGCCCGCCTCGATTTCAAACTCTTTGCGAAGCCGGCTGGGGATGACCACCTGGCCTTTTACGGAGAAGTAAACGGTGTCCATTTTAGTTGCCGCATTCATCACTAAATCCTACATGTCCACAAAAGTAAGTCAACAGCCATTTTGTTGGAAATGATTATTCCAGTTTTCCGCTCGAGATAAGGGCCGGCCACCACACTCGGATGAATTTGACGAGGACCCCGTGTTGCGTTTAACTTTCACAGATGAGCACGGTTGCTGAAATCAAGGCTGCCATTGACCAGCTTTCACCGCAGGAGCGTTGCGAGTTGGAGGCGCTGCTGCATCCATGGGCTGAGGATGATTGGGATCGCCAGATGACCGCCGACGCAGAACCGGGAGGCAAGTTGCACGGAATAATGTCCTCTTCCCGCAAGAATGCCCAGGTTGGCAAGCTGATGGACTTCCCGCATTCCGATTCGAAATGAAGTCGAAGGTTGACCCCGCGTTTTGGCGGCGGTTTAACGACTTGCCATCGCCGGTTCAACAGCTTGCACGCAACTGTTTCAAGCTCTGGCAGCATGATCCGTTTTATCCCTCGCTTCATTTCAAAAAATTGAAAGCTGATTTGTGGTCGGTTCGCGTCGGCAATCATTATCGTGCGACGGGCTATTTTCTTTCATCCGACACTTTCGTCTGGATTTGGATCGGCACGCATGAGGAATACAACAAGCTGTGAAACCCACACACGGGTTCACTCTGTTACCATGACATCGACACGCGTCCCTTCCGCACCGCCGTAATACACGCGTTCGACGGCTTTTTGGAAATCGGCTGCCTTAGCCTTCGGAATGTCCTCGAATTCCTGCGGGTTGCGGTCCACCAGCGGAAACCAACTGCTCTGGATTTGCACCATGATCCGATGGCCCGCCAAAAAAGTGTGCAGCACGTCGGGCATGGCGAACTCGATCTTCGAGGGCTGGCCGGGAATGAACGGCGCCGGCCGCGCCATGCTCTGGCGGAACTTGCCCCGGAATGGCTCCCCGCGCACCATCTGCTGATAGCCTCCAAAACGGATGCCCTTGGGATTCGGCTCAGGGTCGGGGTAATCGTTCGGATAGACGTCAATAAGTTTGACAATGAAATCGGAATCCGTGCCGGAGGTAGATACGCGCAACACCGGCGTGATCGGGCCGGCGATGGTCACGTCCTGTTTCAGCGGTTCGGTCTCGTAGGTGAGCACGTCGGTGCGCCGGGAGGCGAAACGCTGGTCGTAGGTCATGTAATCACCGGGCATGCCTTCGCCGATTTCGCCCGTGACCGGAACCGGCTTGGCGGGGTCGCTGGTGTATTCGTCGAACTGTTCGGTTGAGCTGGCGTGAGGCGAGAAGGAAAGCTTTCCCCCGGCCTCAAGATACAAGGAGCGGCGGGCGGCGTTGGTCGGCGGCCAGGCCTCGAATTTGCGCCACTCATTCTTGCCCGTCTCGAACATCCACGCCTTGGGGAGTTTTCCATCGCCAACGTCTTTAAGGGAGTGCATGAAAAACGGAAACTCAATTTGCTCGCGGAAGTAATCCCCCGTTTTGGACGCAAAGCTCAGATTGCCCAATTTTTCAGCGCCGCCCCGCGACCACTGGCCGTGCGACCACGGGCCCATGACCAGCGTCAGGGCGGGCGCGCTGCCGTCGGCCTCGATGGCGCGGAACAATTTCAGCGTGCCGCCGAGGTCTTCGGCGTCAAACCAACCGCCAACCAGGAGCACCGGGGCGGTGAGGTGGCGCATGTTCGGTCCCAAGGCGCGGGAGGCCCAAAACTCATCGTAATTGGGATGTTCGAGCATATCGCTCCAATAGTGGTTCTTGTGCTTGAAGCACAGGTCTTCGGCGTTGGAGAGCGGCCCCATGCGCAAATAGAAATCGTATTCATCCGCCGTCCCGAACTCAAAACGATTGCGCGAACCGGACTGGCTGGGCGTCGGCCCGCGCGGCCAGAAACCGGTGAAAAAACCGAAATTGGCCGCCAGAAAAAACGCGCCGTTATGAAGGACATCGTCACCGTCTCCCACGTCGCCCATGGGCGCCTGCGGTGAGGCCGCTTTGAGGGCCGGGTGGGAGTTGATCAATCCGTAGGCGGAATAAAATCCCGGATAGGATACGCCCCAAGTCCCCACGCGCCCGTTGTTGTTGGGAATATTTTTGATCAGCCAATCAATCGTGTCGTAGGTATCCGTGCTGGGATCAACGTCCTTCGGCCCGTCCAAATGCGCCTTGTGCGGCGCCTCATCAATGAATTCCCCCTCCGATTCAAAGCGGCCGCGCACGTCTTGATAAACGAAAATGAAACCTTCCCGCGTGAAGGAATCCCCCGGGCCGAGCGAGCCGCGATAATTGTTGCTGCCGTAAGGCCCCACCGAGTAAGGCGTGCGCAGCAGGAGGATCGGATACTGCCGGCTGGCATCCTTGGGCGCATAGACCGAGGTGAACAATTTGACGCCGTCGCGCATGGGGACGTGGTATTCGAACTTGGTGTAATTGGAGTGGACGTTGAAGGGCGTCTTGGCCGCGTTTGTGGCGCGATCCTGCGCCTCCAAGACAGACACCGAAAGAAAGACAAACAAAGCCATGAATGCTGTTGATTTCATCGTGGGAGCAGTTTTACAGAAGCCAGCCCGGAAAACGAAGACAAATCCCAGCGCGGCGGGCCGCGACCCAATTTCACCACGAAGGACGCGAAGGACACGAAGTATTGAAGGAGTCCATCTGCGTGATTTTTCTTCGTGTTCTTCGTGTCCTTCGTGGTGAAAAATTCGGAGGGCGCAAATCTGGTTTTGGCAAGGCAGGTGAGTCCGAACATCAGAAGAAATCCCCGCTCTGCCCCGCATTCTGTCTGAATCATTCATCCGCGGGAAAAATATTTTCAATGGTTGTATTCACTTGTACTGACTTGTACTGGCTTGTACTGGCCTGTGTTGGCCCGTGCTGGCAAAAGCCTGTTTTGGGTTGGTTTGGGAGTTTTTTTCGCGGATTTGTTTCCACGCGCCCGCCTGCCCGGTGAGCGGAAGCGGGCAGGATGCTCGCGAGGGTCCGACCGTGGCCGGCCGCGAGCCTGGCATCCTTTCCCAACTGGGCGCAGGGGCGCTGCATGGAACCCACTTTACCACATATAATTGGGAATGCAACTACAAACTGCGAAAAAGTGCAAATGAGGGCGCGTCTTCGTTTTCCGCCAATCCCCGGGCCGGGAGGGGCGCGCCAGCCCGGCCGGCGCGGAAACGGAACAACCCCCGGCTGATTTTGGGCGCATCTTGACACTGCTACCAACTTGGGTAAGGCAAAGCTGCCGCTCACTGGTGTCCAGCTATTCGGAGAGGTGTCTCATATAAATCCTTATCTTTGAGACGTTTCTGAGCGGACGGCATTGCTATCGACATGAGCTTCGCGGCCAAAAAATCCTTCAAAAATCAAAAATAGATCTTGACCGTTGCGTGTTTTTTCAATCGGTTTTCCAGCTATCATTTTGGATGCAGTTGCATCCGATTTTTTTTTCTCAGATCACCAGCAATCTCCATGCTTGGGAATTTTCCCGTTTGCTCGAAAAATTCCCCCATGCCAAGCCGGTGCGCGGGCTCACCGATTACGACCCTTTTCTGGCGATGTGTTTTGGACAACTGACCTATCGTGAAAGCCTGCGAGACATTGTTGGCTGTCTGAATTCAAAGCCCAAATCGCTTTACCATTTGGGATTTAGGGGCCGCCTTACTCGAACCAATCTGGCCTATGCCAACAAGCATCGGAATTGGCGACTCTTCCAGAGTATCGCCGAGACGCTGATGCGTCGGGCCGGCCGCCTCTACCGACCCGACTCGCCAGACCCGGATGTGCCTAACATGGTCTTCGCGCTGGACTCTTCGATGATCTCACTGGCTCTGAATTTGTTTCCCTGGGGCTACTACGCCAGGACCAAACAAGCCGCCCTGAAACTTCATTTAATGCTCTCTGTGCAGGGGAATTGGCCCGCTTGGGCTGTTGTGACCGGCGCCCAGGTGGCCGACTTGACCATGATCGATCACATTCCCGTCTATCCCGGAGCGCACTATGTGATGGACCGGGGCTACATGGATTTCGTCCGGCTTTACCGTTTGCACCAAGGCGGTGCTTTCTTTGTGGTGCGTTGCAAGGAACCGGTGAGCTTTAGGGTTCTGGAAAGAAGACCTGTCCTTAAGTCCGCGGGATTCAAGTGCGATCAAACCGTTGGCCTGAAAAGTAATTGGTCAGAAAAATCCTATCCTGAGCCGATCCGAAAAATTCGGTTTTTCGAACCGGAGAACAAAGTCATGTTGGTCCTGCTGACCAACAACTTTTCCATCTCCGCCGTGACCGTCGCGCAACTCTATAAGCAGCGATGGCGAGTCGAATTGTTCTTCAAATGGATCAAACAACATCTGCGGCTGCGTGCCTTTTACGGCCGCTCGGAGAACGCGGTGCGCTGTCAAATATGGAGCGCGATTTGCGCGTACTTGTTGGTCGCGATTCTAAAAAAGCAACTCGGCATCACCAAGACTTTGAATGAAATTCTGCAAATTTGCAGTGTCAACATTTTCGAGCAAGCTCCTGCCACAGAGATACTTGCAGCGCAAACGGAGGAAAACTTATTGTCTGGCGGACAGTTCGTTTTCCAGAAGTCATTTGAGTTCAATGACTTATAGCTGGACATCAGTGCGCGGCAGCGCCGCCCTACCGCAGTAGCGGTGTCAAGATGCGCGGGTGTGAGACAAAATTCTTCAAGCGGTTTGTCTCCGTGGGGAAGACCATCAGAGTTGTATATGAATGCGTATATAAACGGCGGGCTTGCAGGAGAAAGCGGCGCTGCCGCGCGCGCACT
>Ga0302324_100019664_pt1 | contig 13248 bp, 12 predicted proteins | sample Palsa_T0_1_FD_201949 | JGI IMG/M metagenome (GOLD analysis project Ga0302324, IMG submission 201949) | Peat permafrost microbial communities from Stordalen Mire near Abisko, Sweden - Palsa_T0_1 | ecosystem: Environmental > Terrestrial > Soil > Palsa > Peat permafrost | place: Sweden: Abisko...
CCCCGTCACCGGCGCACGGCCGTCAATGCCGCGATATTCGCGCTCCGCGGTCTTCTCCGGCAGCGGCGTGCCGAGCCGCGACCACAGGATCAACACGACGATATCGAAATCGCTCGGCGGCTCTATCGCATCCTGGAAATGCGCGGACGCGAGCATCGCCTCATGCTCCCATCGATAGGACTCGATGGAGAAGAAGCGGCCGTAGTCCTGCGACAGCTTGTCGACGATGAGTGCGGCGCGCAGCCGCTCATCCGGCACGTCGGACGGCGATGAGACGAAAATCCTGAGGCGCTGCGGCATTCCACCCCTCAGTGGTACGAGGCAATGTTCGCGCATCGTCAGCCCTCGCACAATGGCACTTTTTGAGAGATCGCTCCCGTGCCGCTTGTCGCCTTTGGGAGCGTCACGTGCTTATCCGGAACGCGCAACATTACGAGAGATGAAGGAGGCCCTTCGCCTCCGACAAAAAGGTGTTGAACTCCGCACTCGCATCTGCCGGTGCGGAGTTATACATCACCACCAACTGGACACTGGCGGCAAAATTCGACGGCGATTTTGCACCCGGCGCGCAGACCTGCGCCGCCACCGGCGCGCTGTGCTATTCGCGGTAAGACTATGAGTCGGAATAGCTGCATGCTGCCCGTGCTGCGTTGCACCGAAGTCTCGCAGAAAATCGGCGCTTTTGGTCATTCACGTCTGCGGGAAATCCAAACGCAATCTTCAGCTCGCGATTCTCATGTGCTGTGTAGACTACGTAGGGCGGCAGACCATCAACCGCATTAAGATCACGGCACCGGGCCACCTTCGGGCGCCAGTAACGGCGCGTAGTCCGAGGGCACGTGAAAAAAATCAGCCGATTGCGGACTATAGTTTACCGAACGCGCCTCGGAAACTATCTGGCCGTTGATGAGAAAACGAAGCAGCGCGCCGTCCGCGGTGATGCACACAGTGCGCGTCTCCACATCTTCAGTCCATGACCAATCGACGCAGTGCGATCCCGCAACGACTGATTCGTTGCCGCGCTAGAGTGTGACCTTCGGCCCGGGCTCTTGCGGCTGCTGCGGCATATCCAATTTGAGAACGGTACGGTTTGCTGAGTTGATGATGGTCATCTCGTGTGTGTGACGGTCAAAAATTGGCGTCGAGTTGTGCGGACCGTCGACACGCTCTAAAAGCTCGGCTGCGCGATAGTGCACCCGTTCGCGAATGCGCGGTTGGGATGGTGGGGTCACTTCGTAGATGATGTCGACGTCGCGCGTCGGTAAAAGTAGCGGTGGCTGTTCAGCTCCGGCCTTTCCGACCAGCAACGATGCTAGTACGGCGGTTGGTAGCGCGAGGCGAACATGAGCCATCGGCATGCGTCTTTGTGTTTTCCCTAGTCCGCGCAACAGGACAATGCTATGAGGGGCGACAATAGCACCAAGCATCTTCGGAGCTTGCACTCAGCAGGCACAGGCGCGCAGCTACAAATATGACTGCTTTTTGCGCAAGAGACAAATGTCGACTTCGGGTCACTCGCTGCTGAGCTATCCCGACCCCGATGCCGACCGATGTCCGCTATGCCCCCATGAGCGGAAATGAAAATCAAGGTATTAATGAGTCCACGCCCTGGTCAGTTCCTTCAATCGTCGATGCGAACGCGTGAAGTTCGATTTATCTTGGCGCGGGTTGCCCAGTTTGTTGGGCAATGCAAATTCGACATTCGCACTTCATATCGTGACTGCCGAACATGTGACGCTCCAGCCAATGTGGATAGGGGCGTTTCTTTTTGACCTTATGATGTATGACTCGCGGCTTCTTTTGCAGCTGATTAAAATATCTGTCGGCGCCATAGCGGATGAGACGCTCCCTCGGAGCAAGGTGGAGACGCCAGCCGTAAGACTCGGCGCGGTCCCTTTTCTTGGGAACGTGGTCGGCTTGCACTGAGTTCGGCGGATGCCAATTGCGAAGGTCGGGCTTGAAAACCTCGATTAAGGTGCTAGCCAAGTCACTAACTGCCTTAACGGAGCAAATGTTTCTAGAGTGGCCCCGCCGTCTCCGCTGAACCGCAAAGGCCTGCCGCAGTTCCTCCTGTACCATTCCCGCAATGATCACGTGGATCTCTCCGATCCAGCGTTTGGCAACGCGGTCAATCGACGTCTTGAATAGTCCCACTGACAACACATCAGAGCTATAGTGCGTGTCTAGACGGCGGCGGTGAAACTGCTTGGCGGCTCCAATGCTGATCGAGTTGAGTTTACCGATTGGCCGTTGCCAGGAGTCACGAATTAAGCGCACCTCATAAAGAGGGCCTCGGTGTTTCGTGAGAAGCTTGTGAGCGTCGAGGACACGATCCAACCAACGACGGTGGGTGCCAAAGGAACAGGCGTCCGCGCATTTGACAAGTCCACAGTGATTCAGTCGACAGTCGTGAAATCCCACGTATGACCCCGGGTCGCGGCCGGCCCGTTCTAGGCGACGCAGGAGATCCGTCTGGCGTTGACGGACTTCCTCGACGCTCTCGAAATTCGCGATGCCGAGCTTCGCAAGGCGCCTTAAGGACCTTTTCTCGTTTGGCACCATAGTCACGGCCGTCAGCTTTCGCCCAAGATCGCCGCCCTCACGCGGTCTTGGACAACCTGAGGAGCATTGCGATAGGCAACAATAATCTCGTCGAACGTGCGCTGATCCCCCGAGGATAAGGCTCGGCGATCCAAGAACGCTGGGATCGTCAAATCTGCCGGCAAGGACATATCCACCTGGAGCGGCGACACCATCGGCACATGGGCCGCATACTCGCGGAAAGCGCCCGCACGAGCGTCGTCAAGCTCCTCTTCGACGCGGTGGAGGCGTTCGACCGTTTCGGCCAACTCGAGCTTGACGCGATTGAGCTCAGCACCTGCGCTGAGGTCAAAGTGTTGCTGATCAGCGGGCGGCAAAGGACGCCGATCGAGAAACGTATGAATGTCATCGTTCTCCGCTGGCTCTGAGGATTCTGTTTCGGCCGGTGAGGGGACGGATTTCGACGCTGCCTTGTCCTGCTTCGCACGTGCAGGGCGGTTCGCCGAGTTTGAGCGCCGCTGACGCGCCGCCCGCTGGCGGAGTTTAGAGATTTGCCCCTCCGGCGTTGGTAGCTTAGCAGCGTCCAACAACGCCGATTCATTGTCTTGCAACCCAAGGGCCTTGGCTTCGGCCTTCGCCTCCTCGGAGAGGCCAGAGACAAGACGGCGACGCCGCATCTTCTCGCGGCTGACGCCCAGCCTTTTGGCGGCCTTCCGAAGCCCCTTGTCGTTCGGCTGCACGCCGCCGGGTGGTGCATCTTGCACGCCCTTATCGAGCTTCTCGCTGAATAGGCGATCGAACTCGGTCGCATTATCAGCGACCTCGAGGATGGAGGGAACACGCCGATCGACATTTTCCGCAATCGACCAAAGCTTGGCGTCGACTTCATCCCCATCAAAAATGAGCGCATCGACCCTGTCGGCGCCGCCGCGTTTCATCGCATCAAGCCGCGCGTGCCCCGTTACGATTTCATAGACGGCTTCGGAGTTGCCGCTGCTCTTCCCACGCATAACGGTGATCGGGGTGCGAATCCCCAAGACCTCGATAGATTCTTCGAGTAGGCACACATGATCTAGATCTGATAGGTGCGCCGGCTTGACCGAAATTGAGGAAATTGGAATCGATATGAGCTGCAGCACCGGGGCATCAACAGTAATTTCAGTGGAAACGGCCTCACCCGTCGCCGCAACGGGTAATCCCGTGGACACGTCCGTAGGAGATTTCGGTCCTATCGCGTCAGCGGCGTGTTCCCTTATCGTCTCGGTAATCACTGTTATGGCACTGGCATTCGAGTTGATGCCGCCGCCCGGCTTCGGGCCGGGCGGCTCGTCCGCGATTAATTTAATCAGCCAACTTGCAGCGCGAGCAACTTTTACCTCGGAAAACGTCCGGCACCGCGCGAAGCGGCATTTTGCCCCGGTGGGCAAATGGCTGCCAGGGCCCGGGACGATTGACTCGACCATTATGTCGATCCCCTTGCCGAGAAGGCCGATCGAGCCGCGCACGTGTGCCCCGGGTGCCGAGAATATATAGAGCCGCGCCCGATCGATCCGCAATGTAACGGTTCTCGCGAGGCGCTCACCGTGGTCTGCGGCGAGCCGATCTAGCCGCCGTTTTGCACTCCTATTATTGGCGCGGACGATGAACACCTCGTTGGTCAGCGCGATACCGTAGTTGTACGTCGGGTATTTCTTAAAAAACTTTTTCAACGTTTTGGGGGCAGTAACGGCAGCACTGGCGCCGCCGGCGACGGCCGGCGCGTTGGTTTCGGGCGCCAGTGGCAAGATGCCGATGCCGTGTTCGGCGAAGGCACTAAGGAATTTCAGTTTGGATGACATGTTGCGGCTCCTTTGTTGAGGGAGCCGAATAACTATGCGCCTGACTTGACTGCGTAAAAAGGAAAAGTGCGCAAATCTGATAATCTGGGATTCGGGCAACCAGCGAGTGTTTGCGACTTCGTCTTCATCGCTTGGATCACATCAGACCTTTTTTTTCAGTTTGAAGGCAGATTTCTCCAATAAATCAACCGCTTTCGACACTTGTTCCTTGATCGTCGATCCGGCGGGAACGTCAGGAACACCATCACCCGTTGCGATATCGTGGATTGCCTCGCCGGCCTCATCTATCTTTAATTTGACCGCCGGCTGGTCTTTGTAATGAGCAACCATGTAGGCCGCCATGTAACTGCAAATTTCTCGCCAGCCCTCCTTTCGGTGTCGTCCGCCACTACCTCTTGGCTCCTTCTCTTCGAGGCCGCGAATTCGCAGAAAATTCAAAAAGTCATTGGTCTTAATGGTTACTTCGTTCAGCTTGCCAGCCGCCTGGATCACAGCGGCTACTCCTCCAAGTGAAGACGTGAAATCCTTCTGATCGGGTTTGATTCGATCGCATACAACTCGCGCGACTTGATCTGGAAATTGATCGCCTCTCAGCGCGTAACTCCCGGACTGTGGATTGTGGGAGTCACGCACGATCTTGCGATACTTCTCGATCTTGATCCCCTCCCAGTAACCGATAGGGATGTCAATCCAAGCTGTTCCTCCCAATATGTAAAAGCCTGCTCGAAGCTCGCCTGCGCGAAGCAGGCTGAAAAGCTCGCTGGCCTGAATCCCCTTAGCTTTTGGGTTTCTAGCTCGCGCAAACCGACGGGCTACGTCTCGCAGGGTCATGGTCTCTTCGGTCACGTTGAACGCCCCTCCCCGGCTCATACGGATTTTCCCTATTTTCCAATTTTACGAGTTTCGCGAACTGATCCAAGGGCATGTCAGGCGCCGCTGAGAGCGCCATCTGGTCGCGAACTCGACCAACTTGGCGTTAGCGGCAGACATTTGCGAACAATCGAGCCGTACTACATGGTCATCCAAGCCATATGACTTATTCAACCGCCCTCTCCACCGTCAGGCCGATTCCGCGCCGCGGCCTTTCGCGCGTGGAAGCTGCGATGTATGTCGGCATCTCCGTCAGCAAGTTTGACGAGCTCGTGCGCGATGGTCGAATGCCCGCTCCGAAGCGCATTGACGCCCGGAAGGTCTGGGATGTGTATCAACTCGATCTTGCGTTCAACGAGTTGCCCGCAGATAATGATCTGATACAGACCAATTCATTTGACGACGCGTGGGGCCGTGGTGATGCGTCATGACAGTCGTTCGGCTCAGGTATCTTAAAGTCTATAGAGATCGGCACGGCAAGCGAAGGGCTTACGTTCGCCGACGCGGGCAGAAGGACGTTGCCTTAACAGGCCGGCCTGGAACCGCGGAATTCTTGCTAGCCTATCAAACCGCGATCGGCATAGCGCGCCGGTCGTCGACGAGGCGAAGACCGGAACCTTCAATAGGCTCATTGTTGAGTATTGTCGGTCGGCCGCTTTCGCCAATCTCAAGCCGGCGTCGCAGAGACTCTACAAGCTCGTCCTGGATCGTATGGCCGAGCGGCACGGGCATCGTCTGGTGCGTGATGCGCGCCGTAATGACGCTCGAAAGATCATAGAGGAGATCGGCGCCGCCAAGCCGGCTATGGCCAACATCACTCGGGCCGTGCTTCGCCTGCTCATGCAATTTGCGGTCGAAACCGAATTGCGCCATGACAACCCGGTCATCGGGCTCAAAACCTACCGCACGGGGACCCGCCATACTTGGACCGAAGACGAGCTAGCGAAGTTCGAGCGACGATGGCCAGTTGGAAGCCGTGAACGGCTCGCTTATGCCTTGCTCGTCTTCACCGGACAGCGTGGCGGCGATATCGTCAAAATGCGCCGATCTGACCTTTCGGGCGGATCGATCCGAGTCGTTCAAGAAAAGACCGGCGCCGAGCTTTCCCTCCCTGTGCATCCAGCGCTACTCGCCGCGATCAAGGCCGTGCCGGCAAGAGGCGTTACGTTGATCGGCGATACCAATGGCAGGCCGATCAAGCGCGCGACCCTGACCTTCATCATGCGGAGAGCGGTAGCGTCGGCTGGTCTGCCGCCGCACTGCGTGCCGCACGGCTTTCGCAAGGCGATCATGCGCCGACTGGCCGAAAGCGGCTCTTCCGCTAAAGAAATCGCAGCGATTTCCGGGCATCGCACGCTCAAGGAGATTGAGCGGTGTACCGCCGCGGCCGATCAAGCCACGCTGTCGAAGGCCGCAATGGCGAGGCTCAGAGGCAACAAAAAGCGAACATAAGTGTCTAACCTCCCTCGGAAAGTGTCTAACCTTGTCACGCAAAGCCACAAAACGGCAGATTTCGAGGCCGTCGCGTTAACCGCTCATTAGGGTTAACGTTCTATTGCTGACCTGCCCTGCGGCGACGACACGCCCGGCGCCACAATGCCTTTATTGGCAGCAATCGAGATGCGTTCGACCGGTAGGAAAACCATCCGCTCTGCACGCCTGTTGGCCTCGGCCGCCGTTCTCGCCGCTGCCGCGGCGGCAATGGCCGGCTGCCAGACGACGCAGAGTAGCGAAACGACCGGCTCGCTGCCGATTGCGACCGCCAACCCGCCGAGCGGTAACTCCCGGAGCGACGTCGAAGCCTACGGGCAGCAATATCGCGCCAATCCGTCGAGCGTCGACGTCGCGTTACGTTATGCGCAGGCGCTGCGCGCGACCGGACAGCGCGCCCAAGCTGTTGCGATCCTCGAGAAAGCCTCTATCGCGGCTCCGCACGACAAGGCCGTGCTCGGCGCTTACGGGCGCGCGCTGGCGGAAGCCGGAAACTATGATCAGGCGTTAGAAGTGCTGGACCGCGCGCATTCGCCCGACCAGCCCGACTGGCATATTCTGTCTGCGCAGGGCGCCGTGCTCGACCAAATGGGCCGCCATGCCGACGCACAACGTTATTATCTGACAGCGCTGAAAATCGCGCCGGACGAATCCTCGGTCTTGTCGAATCTCGGACTCTCCTACGCGCTGGCGAAAAACCTCCACGAGGCCGAATCGACCCTGCGCCGCGCGGCAGCGCACCCTCCGGTCGATCCACGCGTACGACAGAACCTCGCGCTCGTGGTCGGCCTACAAGGTCGCTTCGCCGAAGCCGAGACCATCGCGCGCGCCGACCTCCCGCCGGATGAGGCCGCCGCCAACGTCGCGTATCTTCGGCAGATGCTCGCTCATCGCAAAGACCTGCACGACCCGAACCGGGACGTCCACACTGCGGCCGGTTCCAGCTAATACCGCTCCCGCGCAAAACCTGTCCGTCGCGAGAGCGGGAACGAAGCGCGATAGGCTCTACTGGATTGCCATCACGCGGATCGCGGCCGGACCGAGAATGACGATAAACAGCACCGGCAGAAAAAACAGGATCATCGGCACCGTGAGCTTCGGCGGCAAGCCGGCGGCCTTCTTCTCGGCTTCGGACATGCGCATGTCGCGATTTTCCTGCGACAGCACGCGCATGGTCATTCCGAGCGGCGTGCCGTAGCGTTCAGCCTGCTGCAAGGCAAGGCACACAGCCTTCACGCCGTCGAGACCGACGCGCTGCGCCAGGTTGTCGTAAGCCTTGCGGCGATCCGGCAAGTAAGACAGCTCCGCCGTCGTCAGCGTGAGTTCCTCGGCAAGCTCGACGGACTGCGTTCCGATCTCTTCGCTGACTTTCTGAAACGCAGCCTCCACCGACATGCCCGACTCAATGCAGATCAAAAGCAGATCGAGGGCATCCGGGAACGCGCGCTTGATCGAGACCTGCCGCCGCTGAATCCTGTTCTTGAGAAAAAGATTCGGACTTAACATCCCGAAATAAGCCGCGCCGATCGAAATTCCGAGCTTGATCATCGTCGGCTGATCGAGGTGCACCACCACGAACACGTAAAACAGGGACGCCAGCAGCATGGCGACCGGCATCACCATGCGGAAGAAAAGATAGGTGACGTAGGGCGCCGGTCCGCGATAGCCGGCCTGAAGGAGCATCGCATGCGCCTGGTCCTGGCCGACCCATTTCCTGAGGTTGAAGTTCTCGACGACGGTCTTCATGTACGCTTTCGGAGATTGCCGTAGCGTAATCTTGCTTCCCTGCGCCAATCGCTCGCGCTCGCGCTGCCGAATCTTCTCGCGCTCGAAGGCCACCGCCTTCATGCGGGTGGACAACGTGTCCCTCACCAGCAAGGGCATGGCCAGCGTAAGTACGGTCGCGCCCGCCGCGATCGCGGCGAACAACATGGTAAGAAAGTGCGGATCGATGAACTGCTCAAGTTGGCGCAACATCGCGTGCCTCAGAAATCGAAATTAATCATCCTGCGCATGACGAAGACGCCCATCGACATCCAGACAGCGCAGGCAGCCAACATCATGCGCCCGAGCGGTTCAGTCCACAAAAGCGAGATGTATTGCGGGCTCGTAATCCAGACGATCGTCATCACCGCGGGCGGCAGCGCGCCGATGATCCCCGCGGAGGCCTTGGCCTCCATCGACATGGCCTGGATCTTGGCTTTCATTTTTTTGCGGTCGCGCAGAACCTTTGACAGGTTGCCGAGCGCTTCCGAAAGATTGCCGCCGGCGCGCTGCTGGATGGAAATGACGATACCGAAGAAGTTAGCTTCCGGCACCGGCATGCGCTCGAACAGCTTGAGGCAAGCCTCGCCGATCGGGATGCCGATCGTTTGCGTTTCGATGATGCTTAGGAATTCGCCGCGAACCGGCTCTTCGGATTCGGCAGCGATCAGCTTGAGACTATCGAGCAAGGGCAAACCGGCCTTGTTGCCACGAACGATGACGTCGACGGCGTCCGGAAAAGCCGCAAGGAAGCGGCTTTCCCGCCGCTTCTTCAGAAAGCGCAAAATCCAGAACGGAAGCCCACCCCCAGCCGCGAATGCCAAGCCAAGACTAGCGAGGATTCCGGTTCCCAGCAGCATGGTGAGCAGGAAAATGCCGAGGCCCAGCGTACCGGCGGTCACCATAAATCGTCGTGTCGACCATTTGAGCCCAGCCTGGGCAATGCGCACCGAAAGCGGCACACGTTTGGCGGTCTTCTTGCGAGCTTCGATCTGCTTAAGCGACCCCTCGACCTGCTCACGCCGCGATTTCTGGACACCACGCGTGGGACGTCGCGCCGCCGGTTCAGCGCGGGCGACACTCGCTACACGCCGTTCGGCGTTCCGTTCCCCGGAGAGAAACGGATAGACGAAAACCCACGCGACGCCGCCGATCGCGACCACCGCCATTAGAAAAACGACATATACGTTCATTGTCGATCCCGCGGTCAGTTTCGGACCAGATCGGTCGGCTGCGAAGCGTCGAGCGCGGCCGCCAGCCGTTCCTCTTCGCCGTAGTAGCGCGCCCGATCCCAGAATTTCGGGCGGCCAATGCCGGTCGACCGATGCTGCCCGACGAGGTTGCCGTTGGCGTCCTCGCCGAAGATGTCGTACAGAAACAGATCCTGGGTAATGATGACCTCGCCTTCCATTCCAATGACCTCGGTGATGTGCGTGATGCGGCGCGAGCCGTCGCGCAAGCGCGCCGCCTGAACGACAACGTCGATGGAGCCGACAATCATCTCCCGGATGGTCCGTGAGGGCAGCGAGTAGCCGCCCATCGTAATCATCGATTCCAGACGCGAGAGCGCTTCGCGCGGCATGTTGGCATGCAACGTACCCATCGAGCCGTCATGGCCGGTGTTCATCGCCTGCAACAGGTCGAACGCTTCCGGTCCGCGCACCTCGCCGACGATGATCCGTTCCGGGCGCATGCGCAGACAGTTGCGCACCAGATCACGCATGCTGATCTGACCCTCGCCTTCCAGGTTCGGCGGCCGCGTTTCCAGCCGCACGACGTGCGGCTGTTGCAGTTGAAGTTCGGCCGCGTCTTCGCAGGTAACGATGCGCTCATCGTTGTCTATGTATCGCGTGAGACAATTGAGCAGCGTCGTCTTGCCGGAGCCCGTGCCGCCGGATATGAGGACGTTCACGCGGCAGCGGCCGATCACTTTGAGGATTTCCGCGCCTTCCGGCGAGATCGTACCGTATCTGACGAGCTGCTCGAGCGTCAGCTTGTCCTTTTTGAATTTGCGGATGGTGAGCGCCGGCCCGTCGATGGCGAGCGGCGGCACGATGGCATTAACGCGAGAGCCGTCGGGCAGGCGCGCATCGCAGATCGGCGACGACTCATCGACACGACGGCCGACCTGACTGACGATGCGCTGGCAGATATTGAGCAATTGCTGATTGTCGCGAAAGCGAATGGCGGTCTTCTGAATCTTGCCGGCGACTTCGATGTAGACCGTGCCCGAGCCGTTCACCATGATGTCGGAGATGTCGTCGCGCGCCAGCAGCGGCTCGAGCGGTCCGTAGCCGAGCACATCGTTGCAGATGTCGTCGAGCAGGTCCTCCTGCTCGGCGATCGACATTACGATGTTCTTGATCGCGATAATCTCGTTGACGATGTCGCGGATTTCTTCGCGCGCCGAATCGACGTCAAGCTTGGCGAGCTGACCGAGATCGATCGCCTCGATCAACGCGCCAAAAATCGTGCCCTTGGTTTCGTAGTAAGCATCGGAGCGGCGCGTATCGACCGCGGTGGGGACTTGCTGCGGCGGATTTTGTACGCTTGCTCCGTTCCGGTTTGGCGTCGGCGCCGGAATAATCGGCGCGCCGAGACCTGCGGACGGAAACGGTGTACGCCCGCCTTGCGGCGCCGCCGGAGCGGCGGGAGGCGAGGCAAGCGGCGGCGCTGCCTGACGCGGTGCCACTTGCGGCGGTTCCGCGAGACCGGGGGCAGGACTACCGAGAAGGGGACGCTTGCCAAACACTAACGCGACTCCGACGGACGTTCACGGTTACGATTGCCTTTGCAGCAGTTTTTCGAACAGCGGCGACAGCAGGCTTGAACGCTGTTTCTTCGGCTCGATGCGGCCGGTCATTTTCTGCGCCAGTTGCCGCAGCATCTCGGTGGTACGATGGCCCGATGAAATCTCGGCGATCATTTGCCCGTTATTCGCCGCCGCGCCGAACAGTTGCGGCTCGAACGGAATAGCCGCGACCGGCTCGTCGTCCAGCGCCTTGGCGAAGTCGGTAGCTTTGATCTCAGGCCGCTTGGGAACGCCGACCTGATTGAGACAATAAAGCGGACGGTGATCGTTGGGCCGCGCTGCTTTGAGGAAATCGTACAGATTCTTGGTATTGCGCAGATTGGCAAGATCGGGGGCGGCAACGATCAGGATGTCGTCGGCACCGATCAGCGTCTGCTTGGTCCAACCGGTCCATTGATGCGGCACGTCGAGAACGACGCAAGGCACCGTCGCACGCAGCGAATCGAAGATCGCGTCGAATGCGTCGGCGCCGAAATCGTAAACGCGGTCCAGGGTCGCCGGCGCCGCGAGCAGGCTCAGGTGATCGGTGCACTTGGAAAGCAGCCGGTCGATAAAGGCGTTATCGATGCGGTCGGGCGAAAACACCGCTTCGGCGATGCCCTGCGGCGGATCCTGGTTGAAATCGAGACCGGCGGTGCCGAATGCGAGATCCAGATCGGTCACCACAGCGTCGAGCGTAAGGTCGCGAGCGATGGAGAAGGCGATATTGTGGGCGATGGTAGACGCGCCTACGCCGCCTTTAGCCCCGACCACGGCGATGACCCGACCGACCGGCTTGGCATCGGGCGCGGAGAACAGGCCGCACACGGCGCGCACAATTTGCAGCGCACCGACTGGAGCGATCAGATAATCGCTGACGCCGCGGCGCACCAGCTCACGATAGAGCGCGACGTCGTTCATGCGGCCGATAATAATGACGCGCGTCGCAGCATCGCATACAGGAGCGAGTTGATCGAGGCCGGTGAGCACATCTTCGCCGCGGCTTTCGGATTCGAGGATGATGACGTTCGGCGTCGGCGAGCTCTGATACGCCTCGATGGCGGCGACCAGGCCGCCCATCTGGATACGCAGATGCGCTTTGGCCATTCGTCGATCTTCGCCGGCCGCCTGGATGGCGGCCGCGGTCTCAACGGTCTCGCAGAACGCCTGCACGGAAACGCGCGGCGCCGGCGCGATGCGTTCTTCGCGACCGGCGACATCCGCAGCCGCGGTGTCTTGAAAGGCGGCTTGGCTAGCTGGTTTCATCGTACAGCATCATTTGCCAAGGTCGCTGATTTTGGATGAATCGTTGGTCGAATATTGCGTCGCGGTCGAGGTGCCGGCCCGGTATTTTTCCACGACCGTCGTGCGCCGCATCGTGTAGGTCGGGGTCTCGGCGCGCGGTTGCACAAGGTCGGCCGGGTTATCGACCATGGCGGCGAGGTTGCGCTGGGTCGCGCAGCCGGCGTTATAGACCGGCTGGTTCTCGAAATAGTTGCGGTTGAAACTCGGCCCGATGTCTTCGGGCCACAGGCCGCAAGGTCCAGCCTGCGCGCCAATCCGCGGATAAGTGATACGGATGGCCGCGATATTGCGTCCTGGCGGCTGATAGCCGCGCACCACGATTCCGTCCGCCGGCACCCCGCTCGCGGCAAGGATCGACCGGATTGTACGCACGGCTTCCGCCGACGCGTGCTCGTTGCTGGTCCCGGTCGGCAGATTCACTACCACACCGCCTGTGGCTTCTCGTCTCCAGGTCTGCGCGAATGCCAGCACTTCCGCGCGCTGCGTCGCACTGAGATCGCCGCGACTGGAGCCGACAAAGACCTGGAGGGAATGGTCCGTCTCGCTGAGCGTGATCGGATGCCGCAACCGGTAATCGGTGGGGACGTCTGGAACCGCGGCGACCTGCTGGTCGGTATTGCATCCGCAGACGAAAATCGCGCATCCGCC
>Ga0302324_100019667_pt1 | contig 13246 bp, 9 predicted proteins | sample Palsa_T0_1_FD_201949 | JGI IMG/M metagenome (GOLD analysis project Ga0302324, IMG submission 201949) | Peat permafrost microbial communities from Stordalen Mire near Abisko, Sweden - Palsa_T0_1 | ecosystem: Environmental > Terrestrial > Soil > Palsa > Peat permafrost | place: Sweden: Abisko...
CACGGGCGCGTCGTCTTCCAGTTTTTGCACCATGATCTTCGATTTTGTGCTGGCTCCCTGGCCGTCAATCTTGCCGTAGGCTACCAAGGCGCCATCGGGAGAAACCGCGGGCGCCGTAGCGAAGGTCCCGCGAGCCAGTTCGAACGGCTTGCCCCCATCGGTTGAGACCTTGAAAATTCGTGCCACGCTATCAGCGGCGATGAACGAAACCGTCCGAAGGTGAGCTGCTTCAACTCGCCGGTCGCAACGTTCAGCCGCCACAATTGCACCTGGTTGTCTTCGGACAATATCGCCAGCACGGCCGCGTCTCCCGGACCACAGGCAGTCACATCCGTGACCAATGGGTCGTTCTCGAGGAGGTGAACCCGATTGCTGCCGTCGCTGTTGGTCACGTAGGCATGGGACGCGGTATCTACTTGTAATAATTTGCCTCCACCTGTCCAGGACAGCGAGAAGCCGGTCGCTTGTTCGGTCGAGATCGGAGTGAGCTTCCAATCGATTTTGTCATTCAGTACCGCTGGGGAATCGCTTACATAAATCGTTGCCTGTGGGCGCTCCTGGGTAGTAACGAACGACTTACCGTCCGCAGTGACGCTAAGCGAGTTGTAGTGACTCAAATCGTTGCTGATCTTGAGTAGCTCTCCAGCGGGATAAGGCTGAAACCAGATCTGCGGGCGCAACCCAGTCGATTTTTCGGCGCCGATCACGAACAGCCCGGAGGAATCAGGCAGCCAGGTCAGGCTAACGACGATCATGGGCAGCGAAAAACTTCTGACCGGCTTGCCTTCCGGCGTGAGCACCAGAATGGATGCCAGCGTGTTCTTTCCGAGCGCCAGTGCGCCCACGGCGATGAGGTCGCCCGAAGCCGACCAGGAGGGGTCCGTGCTGAGGCCCTTGATCCCGGACTCATGCCGCAGGATGACATTTTCACCGCTGCCGTCCGCATTCGCCACTAGCAACTGATCTTCGGCTTTTTCCTGAAGGAAGCGTCGGTAGACCATGCGCTTACCGTCGGGGGAGAACGAGGTCTTGCTGGCGATGTCGCTCACGATCTGTCGCGACGCCCCACCGAGGGCCGGCACACTGTAGAGATTCATGTTGTTCTCATTGGCCGGGTCCAGGTGAGTGTAGTAAAGATAGTTGCCGTCCGGTGTGAACGTGGCCCCCGAGCCAAAAAATCCGGTCTGCGGGGGCACAACCGTGACCTCGCTGCCGGTAATGACCTGCTTCACGCGCAGGCTGCGTTCACCTTCCCGTCTGCCATAAGCCATCAATCTGCCATCCGCCGAGATGGTGGCAAACCCGACGGCCTGTCCGTGATCGGTCAGGGGCCGAATACTGAGGTTGCGGGTATCGATCGCCGGCGAGTTTTTGGTGAGAAGTTTCGAAACCCCAAATGCGGCCGCCGCCACCAGCGCCAAGACAACCACGGCGGTCGCGACCAGGATGCCCTTGTGCCGACGGGCCTCGGCGATCAGCACAGAACTGGACGGCGCTGAACCAACTGGCGCAACGCTCCGAGGACCGGAGCGGGAAACCGCTGGCGGAAGCGATGCCGAGGATCCGCCGGATGACGCCTCTGGAACCACCCGCCCCGATTCGGTTTCGCGCTTCAGCCGCTTCAGATCTGCGCGCATATCGGAGGCGTGTTGATAGCGTAAGTCTCGGTCCTTTTCGAGAGCCTTATTGATAATCCGTTCGAGTTCAGCGGGAACTTCCGGATTCAGCCGCACGGGAGCCGCTGGGGCCTTATGCAGGATGGCGTCGTAAATATCACCCGAACCTTCGCCGCGGAACGGCACCACGCCGGTCACCATCTCGTAGAGCGCGGCGCCGAAAGAGAACAAGTCGGTGCGCGCGTCCAATTCTTTCCCACGCACCTGCTCGGGCGACATATAGGCGACTGTGCCGAGCGTGGTGCCGGGGCTGGTAAGGTGGTCTTCGCTCGGGACCGTTTCTTCGGCGGTTGCTCCCGACAGCTCCGCGGTCCTGCTGCTGCGCACGGTCAGTTTGGCCAATCCGAAGTCGAGAATCTTGGCCGAACCGCGCTTGGTGACGAACAAGTTCGCCGGCTTGATGTCGCGATGGACGATCTGCTCGGCGTGCGCGGCATCGAGAGCCTCGGCAATCTCGATGCCGAGCGAGAGCACGGTTTCAATCTCGAGCGGTCTCGCCCCGATGCGATGCTTCAATGTCGTCCCGTCGAGAAACTCCATGGCGATGAAGGCATGGCCCTCCTCCTCGCCAATGTCGTAAATCGTGCAGATGTTCGGATGGTTCAGCGCGGATGCGGCCTGGGCTTCGCGCTGAAAACGGGCGAGCGACTGCGGGTCGCGGGCCACCTCGTCGGGCAGGAACTTGAGCGCCACAAAACGATGCAGCCGTGTGTCCTCGGCCTTGTAGACGACCCCCATGCCGCCGCCGCCCAATTTCTCGAGGATGCGGTAGTGCGATATGGTTTGGCCGATCATGTTGGGCCAGTCAGGATTATTGAGCAGCCATCTTAGGGGGGCAGCTAGGGCAAGTCAAATGGGACACGCGTTTCGGCACGTTTCGGGGCGTATATAATGGCGCTCACGCATGCCTCTGACGCCTGGCACAAAACTGGGTCCCTACGAGGTCGTCGCTCCGATCGGTGCGGGTGGCATGGGGGAAGTTTATCGCGCGAGGGATACGCGACTCGGGCGCGATGTCGCGCTCAAGATTCTCCCCGAATTCGTTGCCCACGAACCCGATCGCCTGCACCGCTTTGAGCAGGAGGCGCGAGCGGTGGCGGCTCTCAATCATCCCAATATCCTGGCTGTGTTTGATATCGGTCAGCATGAGGGCTCACCTTTTTTGGTTTCCGAACTTCTGGAAGGTGAAACCCTGCGGATCACGCTCGACGGCGGCGCCCTGCCCCAGCGTAAGACGATCGAATATGGAGTTCAGATCGCCCATGGACTGGCGGCGGCGCACGACAAGGGAATCGTCCATCGTGACCTGAAGCCCGAAAACATTTTCGTCACCAAAGAAGGCCGCATCAAGATTTTGGATTTTGGCTTGGCGAAGCTCGCGCAAAGGCCGGGCGCAGAGCCGGACGGAGTGACCCTTACCAGCCAGCACACGGCGGTGGGCGTGGTCATGGGAACGGCGGGCTACATGGCGCCGGAGCAGGTACGCGGTGAGGGCGCCGATCCTCGCACGGACATCTTTGCCTTCGGCGCGGTCCTCTACGAAATGCTTTCCGGCGTGCGTGCCTTCCGGCGCGACACCGCGGCTGAAACCATGACCGCGGTTCTAAAGGACGAACCCCCGGAGTTGTCCGATCCGGCTCGCTTCGTCTCTCCCGCGCTTGAGCGCATTGTTCGCCGCTGCCTGGAGAAGCAACCGGAACAACGCTTCCAGTCGGCGCGAGACTTATCGTTCGCGCTGAGCGCTTTTTCCGGAACCGAGGCGAGCGCGGTCGGACGGGCGCTGTCGGTGCCACGCCCAAAGGCCTGGCTTCTCTGGGCCTCGATCGCGGCCGCGCTGGTCGCGGTCGCCGGGGTGACCTGGTGGGTTGCGCGGCGCCCGGTGCCAACCACGCGCATGCAGTTTGCCATGGCGGTTCCGGATGAAATGAGCATCAGCCATATGGCGCTCTCACGCGACGGCTCCATGCTGGTCTTTGTGTCGCCGGAAGAAAACTCAGCCTTGCCCATGCTCTTCGTACAGCGCGTGGGCTCATCCAAGGTGACACCTCTGCCAGGCACCGAGGGCGCGAGTTTTCCCTTCTGGTCGCCGGATGGCGCTTACGTTGGATTTTTCGCCAACGGCAAGCTGCAGAAAATGGCGATCGCCGGAGGCACGCCCCAGGTGCTCGCCACAGCTTTGGCGGGACGCGGCGGGAGTTGGGGGAGCAAGGGTGTAATCCTCTATGCCGCGGATGCCCAAAGTCCGCTCCAGCGAGTGAATGCCGATGGGTCGGGGATGGCGTCAGTCACCGAAGGCATCAAGACCGCGGGTGATCAATCCCACCGCTGGCCGGTGTTTCTTCCCGACGGCGCCCATTTCTTGTTCTGGGCCGGTGACTTCGGAAACCTCAAGGACGACCACTTGAGCGGTATCTACCTCAGTTCTCTCGCAGGTAAGGAAAGAAAACTGGTGGTCCTCTGCCACTCGAGTTTTGGCTTTGACGCCCACAATTTGTATTATGCGGATGAGCAAAGGCAGGTGGTCAGCGTGGCTTTCGACGCATCCGCCGGCGCGATTTCGGGGAGCACGACCGTGATCGCCAATGGTGTCGGATTCCAGCCCTCCACTTATTGGTCGGCGTTCGCGGTCGCGCAGAATGGCACGTTAATCTATAACACCAGCGTCGGGGCGGCGGAATCCGCGCTCACCTGGATGGACCGATCGGGCAAGGAACTGGGCCGCATCGGCGATCCCGGCATCATGGCGAACCCCACGCTCTCGCCCGACGGCAGCCGGGTTGCGCTCGATATCAGCGACCAGAAGGCGAATAACGTGGATATCTGGATCGAAAGTACAACCGGAGCCGGCAACTCCAGGTTTACTTTCGACCCGGCGGAAGAAGTGGTGGCTGTATGGTCGCGAGATGGAGGCACGGTAGCCTACCGCGGGGCCGTTCCGACGGGCTTGGATCTGTTCTTAAAGCGAGCGACCGGCCTCGAACGAGAGAAGGGAATATTCGCCACCAGTCCCACCACGATGGACGACTTTATTCCCAATTCATGGACTTTGGATGACCGGCAGATTCTGTGCACACGTATGACCTCGTCCGGCAACCATCTGGAATTATTGCCGGTCGCTGGCGGACAGCCCACCCCGTTTCTGGCCAGCAAGAGCAGCGACATGAACGGACAGATTTCTCCCGACGGAAAATGGGTGTCCTATGCCTCGGATGAGTCGGGGAATTGGGAGATTTACGTAACGTCGTTCCCGGGCGCGGCTGGAAAGTGGCAAGTGTCGCGCGGCGGCGGCACCGAACCGCGCTGGCGCGGAGACGGCAAGGAAATTTTCTACATCGCACCGAGCGGCATGCTGATGGCGGTGCCGGTCAACGGCGAAAGCATTTTCGCGACCGGAACACCCTCGCCTCTGTTCCAGATTCGCGGCCGCGCCCCGATTTCGAGCACCGACGTTTTTACCTACGACGTGGCCAAAGACGGCAAGCGCTTCCTGGTGAACCGTTACGTGAAACCCGAACACGTCGAACCGCTGAGCATCTTGCTCCAGGCAGCTTCCGGCAGTGCCTCCGACTGAGTTAGAGTACGCACCCAGCATTGCGTTGTCATTCGGAGCGAGGCGAAAGGACCGAAGTGATCTCAGGGACTTGCTCGCACCGGCTGAAACCGATCGGCATTCGCTCAGGTGTCTGAAGATCTCAGTCTAGAGATCTTCGTTTGGAGATCTTTGTCTGGAGATCTTAGTTTAGTCTAGCGATCTTCGTCTAGAAGATCTTAGTTTAGCGATCTTGGTCTACCGATCGTAAAGCATGACCAGGTTTCGCAGGCGCGCGCTCAACTCCCCGCTCAACGCCCCCGCTCGATAACGCCATTTCCAGTTTCCGCTGACCTTGCCGGGAAAATTCATGCGCGCCGCGCTGCCCAGGCCGAGCACGTCCTGCAGCGGCACAATCGCAAGGTTCGCAACCGACTCGAGAACAGCCCGGATCATAATCCAGTTGATCTCGGAATCGTCGTGGAAGTTAAGATAGGCGCGAGCGAATTCGTGCTCTTTACGGACGTCCTCCGGCGTACGCGTGCTGTCGCCAGCGCCCGAACTGGTCCACCAGCCGACCGTCGTGTCATTGTCGTGGCCGCCGGTGTAGGCAGCCAGATCGCGACTGTAATTATGCGGGCGAAACGACGGACCCTGCGGATCGGTGCCGAACGCAAATTGCAAAAGACTCATGCCCGGTAACCCGAACTTTTGGCGCAGGTTCTCAACCGCCGGTGTGATGACGCCCAGGTTCTCCGCCACGATCGGCAGCGCGCCAAAGGCGTTCTCGAGCGCCGACAGCAAACCTTCGCCCGGCCCTTTGACCCAGCGCCCATTCTGGGCGGTCGTTTCATTGCCGGGAACTTCCCAGTAAGACTCAAAGCCGCGGAAATGATCGAGCCGCATCATATCGAAAAGCGCGAGCGAGCCCCGAAAGCGCTCGATCCACCACCGGTATCCGCTCGACGCGAGCAAGTCCCAGCGATAAATCGGATTCCCCCACAGCTGTCCAGTGGCGCTGAAATAATCCGGGGGCACGCCGGAGACGACGGTGGGGCGGCCCTGATCGTCGAGATAGAACAGCTCGGGATGAGCCCAAACGTCGGCGCTGTCATGCGCGACGTAGATCGGGACGTCCCCCATAAAACGGATGCCGCGCTGCTGGCAATAGCTTTTGAGACTCTCCCACTGCTGGAAGAATTCGAATTGCCAGTATTGGAAGGCCTTCCGTTCCGTCGCCAATTTTTGCGACCACTCCTTCAGCGCCCGCGGGTCTCGTTTGCGTAGCTGCGGTTCCCAGGTGGTCCACATCGCGCCCTGGTGCGCAGCTTTGCACGCCATGAACAGCGCGTAGTCGTCGAGCCACGGACGGGCGCTCTCGCAAAAGCGGTCGAAGGCCGAACGATCGGTGCGGGAACCGTCGGCAAAGAAAGCCTGCGCCGCCCGGCGCAAAGCCGTCATCTTGAATTCGATCACCGGCCCATAGTCGACGAAATCCTCGGGAAACGGCGTCGCCCGAGCTAGATCCGACTCCTGCAGCAAGCCTTGATCGCGCAAGCGTTCAAGACTGAGCAGCATCGGGTTGCCGGCAAAAGCGGAGAAGCACTGGTAGGGGGAATCGGCGTATCCGGTCGGATTCAGCGGCAGCACCTGCCACAACTTCTGTCCCGCGGCGGACAGGAAATCGGCGAATTCGTAGGCGGAGGGGCCAAGGTCACCGATGCCGAAGCGCGCGGGCAGCGAGGTGAAGTGCAGCAAAATGCCACTACATCGCGGAAATTTCACTCCGCTACAATACGCAGGTTAGCCGCATAGGGCAAGGAGCCCGGCAACCAACCAGAGCGACGAGAAACACATTGGAACTCCTCGACAGTTTCAAACCGACATTCTGGCAAGGACAATTGCCGGCGCGGTATGATCCTCTAAGGGTTACCAATAGGTTCCGGACCTCGGGAAACGGAGACCGATCGATGAAGAAAGGGTTCCTCTTTGCCGCGGCACTCATTCTAGGGGCGATCTTGTCGCAGCCACTGGTTGCCGGTTCGAACGACAACAGCTCCGACGATCAAACTTCATGGCAACGCGATCTGCTTGCTTGGCGTGCTCAGCGCGCAAGCAAACTTCAGGCTCCTGAAGGCTGGCTTTCTCTGATCGCACTCGGATGGCTGAAAGAAGGGGACAACAGCTTCGGTTCCGCTGACGACTGCCGCGTTCAGATCGCGGGCAAAGGGCCGGCCCATATCGCAGTCGTACATCTTGAGAAAGGTGGTTTGCGCCTGCTGCCTCCAGCCGAAGGGTTTCCCAAAGATCTCCTGGTCGATGGTCAACCCGCCAAGCAGCAGGATCTGCTCGCTGACGATGCCGACAAACCCTCGAAGCTCACGATCGGCACGCTCACCGTCATCGTGATCCATCGCGACGACCAATTCGCCCTGCGCGTCAAGGATCCCGAAGCTCCCACCCGCGTCGCTTTCCACGGATTGCGCTGGTACGAGCCGAATGCCGCCTACCGCGTGCACGCGCGCTGGATCCCCTACAACCCGCCCAAAGTGCTCGACATTCCAACCGTCCTCGGCACGACGACCCACTTGCCCGCGCCGGGCGTAGCCGAATTCAATCTCGACGGCCAGGTTTTCCGGCTCGAGCCCGTTCTCGAAAGTCCGAACTCCACCGACCTTTTCTTCATCCTTCGTGACTCTACCAGCAAAACTACGACTTACGGTGCGGGTCGGTTTCTCTATTCCAAACTGCCCGACCATGGCTTAACTCAGTCCGGCGAAGTCTGGCTCGATTTCAATCAACTGGTAAACCCGCCATGCGCATTCACCGCCTATGCGACCTGTCCGTTGCCTCCGCCGCAGAATCGCCTCAGCGTCCCGATCCCGGCCGGCGAACAGCGTTACCACGATTGAGCGCCCGCCTTGTGTGGAAAGAGCTGCGCCTCGCTCGGAAGGGGCGTAGGCTCGTCCCCCACACGAACCTTTGTGGAATGGTGGTCCGCGAGTGCGGGACCCCGCCTGACCGGGCAATGGTTGGCGCAAATTGAAATCATGGATAATGTGATCTCAGGAATTCAACTTTCGTTAGAATATGTGGAGAGTCCTGCATGAGATGGGTGTTGATTGTGCTTGCCGTCGTCGGTATCGTTGCCTCTTCACTCGCCCTGCGCGAACATTACCGCACCGACCCCTCGCCCTGCAGCATCAATGAGCGCTGGGACTGCGGCATCGTCAATCACAGTCCGTACGCGATGCTGTTCGGAGTTCCCGTGGCCGTGATAGGCATCGCCGGATATCTGCTGCTCGGCGTGCTCGCCTTCAAGAAGGCTTATCGCGTCATGCTGATCGTCGCCCTCGGCGGTCTGGGTTTTGCGCTTCATCTCGCCCATATTGAGTCGGCGGTCCTCGGCGTGTGGTGCATTTATTGCGCGATCTCGCTGGCAGTGATTTCCTTGCTCAGTCTACTGGTTCTGGCGACCGTGATCGTCGGCGCCGCGGGTAGAGGGCAAGAGACCGCGTGATCTTGGCAGCGCCAGCCCCTAAAGAGTGGTCGTGAGAACTTAGCCCGGCGCCTCGGCGCCGGGAAACGTGGAACAATGATTTCATTGAGTCGAACAATCTGAGTGTTGTACTTGCTTTTGGGTGGGGCAGCGGCTTTACCGCTGCGATCACGGCCCCGCGCGCAGAGGCGGCTTTAGCCGACGAGATCAAACGGCGGCTGGGAAGATACTTGCTCAGCGTCGAAAACGATGTTGTTTTCTCATTCGTAGCGCAGACTTTCAATCGGATCCAGTCGCGCCGCCCGAATTGCCGGCACCATTCCACTGAGCACCCCGACCAAGCCGAGAATGCCCGTCGCCACCACCAGACTGCTGAGATTAATGTGCAGATGGATATCGCCCGCCTGCAGGTTGTCGCCAAAGGCGCTCATCAAGGGCAGCGCCCCCACGCCCCACGAGATCAGGTAAGCGATCCCAATCCCGGCCACTCCCCCGGCCAAGGTAATCGCCAGCGCTTCCGCGAGAAACTGAAACAGGATGTGGCTCTTCTGCGCGCCTAGAGCCTTTTCCACGCCAATCTCCCGCGTTCGCTGCTGCACCGAAACCAGCATGATGTTCATCAGCCCGATGCCGCCGATTCCCAGGGTGAGCGCGCCGATGAATGCCAGCAGTATCTTGAGAGCAGTCGTTACGATCGTGAACTCGTCAAAGTCCTGCTTAAAGTCGGCGATGAATACGGCCCGGCGATCATCCGGCCGGTAGTTGTGGTGTCCGGCTAGCACGCTGCGCAGCACGCGCGCGAGTTGCTGATGATCCTGCCCCTCGTAGTCCATAAAAATGCCGGTGATGTACTGCGTGTCGTAGAGATCGCCCATTGCGCTGAAAGGGATCACTACCATGGTGTTGTCGTTATTGTCGCCGCCCTGCACCTTGTGCTGATAAATGCCGATCACCTGAAAGCTCACCCCGTTGATGCGGATGCTCTGTCCGAGAGCCTGTTCGCCCGAGAACAGTCTCTGCTTCGCCTCGTCTCCGATCACCGCGACTCGGGCGTGTTCCAGTTGATCCTGCTCGCTCAGGCCGCGGCCGGCAGCAACGGCGAAGCCGCGAATGCGTTCGTACACGGGGTACACACCGGTGAGGAAAAGATTGGTGAAGGTACGCGCGTCGTGCTGAATGGTTACGCCATTCTGCTTGTCGAAAACCGGGGTGACCCCTTTCACCATGGGCACTTCGTTGCGGATATAATCCACATCCGCAAGCTTCAACCGTACTTCGGTCCCCGCCTTTGCGCCGCCCGCCTGCAGCGACGTTCGTCCCGGAAACGCCCCGATCACGTCGGTGCCCCACGAGCTGAAAATCAGGGTAATGGCGCGCTCGAATCCGGAACCGAAGGCCAACAGGATGACCACGGTCGCAATCCCCCAAGCCATCCCCAGCATCGTCAAGGTAGTGCGGCGGCGATTGTGTTGCATCGCGCCGTACGCTTCTTTCAGCAGATCGCTGGTCATTTTCAGTCTTCTTTCAGTCCTCTAGTTGGTGCGGCGACGGGGCTTTATCCTGTGCGAGCGGGGCAAAGCCTCGCTCCCACCCAGGCATTCTTGGCCGCATTTCTGTCGATCACTCCTGGCGCAGGGCTTCCACCGGTTCGAGCATCGCCGCTTTCCGCGCCGGATACAACCCGGCGGTGATGCCCGCGAGCGCCAGTGATAAAACCGCGCCGATCGCCGAGACGGGCACGATTCGCGGCGTGTCAAACCCCTGCGGCAGTTGCACTCCCGAGAGCAAGTGTATGACCAGCATCGCGCCGCTAACTCCAATTGCGCCGCTCAGAAGCGTCAGGAATGCGCCTTCCAGGAAAAACTGGAACAGGATGTTGCGGTGGGTTGCACCCAAGGCCTTGCGCAAGCCGATCTCACGCGTGCGTTCGGTCACCGCCACCAGCATGATGTTCACAATGCCGATTGCGCCGAGCATAAGCGTCACCAGCCCTACCCCGCCCAGGAACCAATCCATGGCGGTAAAAATCTTGCCCATGGTCTTCTGGTTCTTGACCGTGTCCCACTCTTCCCAGATGTCGGTCCCCTTCGGATCGAATGCGCCGTGATTGCGGGCTACGATCCGGTGCAACTCAGCCTTCGCAGCTTCGTTCTCCTCAAAGCTGCGCGGCTGATAGTTGATGAACGAAATCGCGTTGCCTTCTTTCGAGTTGTCGCCCGTGAGCGGAAACAACTCGCGCATGGTGTTGAAGGGAACAAAAATACGAATGTTGGTCGCGTTCTGCTCTTCGTGTCCGATCATCGAAAGCACGCCGATCACCTGGAAGCGAACGCCATTGAGCAGGATGGTGTTACCCACCGCCGGACGTCCCGGAAACAAATTGCGCGTCATTTCCCGTCCCAGCAGGCACACCCGCCGCCGCTGCTCATTGTCGTCGTCATTGATCCAGCGTCCCATCTCCAGCGGAATCGTCCGCACCTGGCTGTAAGTCGGCGGCACACCCGAGACCTGGCCGTTGGTGCTGGTGTAGTCGCTGACCGCCCGAAGATCGTCGCGTGCAATCACAGGCGAGACATGGACGGCGAGCTTCGCTTCCTTTTGGATCGCGAGGGAGTCGTCATAGGTGAGGTTGAACCACTTGGCCGAGTTGAAACTGCCCTCGACCGCGGGGGCGCGCCCGCCGTAAAAAAAAATGATGTTCTTGCCGAAGGTCTCCAGGTTCTTGCGATTGCCGTTGCGGAAGCCTTCGCCCACCCCGGCCAGCAACAGCAGCGAGCCTACGCCCCAGGCGATCCCGAACATGGTTAGGAAACACCTCAGCTTATGCGCCCAGAGAGTCTGGAAGGTTTGCGCGAAGGTGTCCAGCAGCATATGCATGTCGCTACCTCGAGGTCGGCAAGCGGAGGGCCCAGGACGCAACCACCCCGCAGTCGTTACTTTGACTTACGAAAGAGGGAGGCGTTAGCGTTCCAATTTTCTTGGGAGTTTCTTTAGGATTTCTCGGAGAGCTTCCCGAATGAGCTACCGGATTTGCGTCCTCAACACTTAACAACCCGCGGCTGCTCAGGCTATGTTTCGCTCTCTCCGGTCGTGCCCAGCTTCCACGCGATCTGCCGCAGCATTCCGAGCAGCACCTCTGCGTCATCGGCGTTCAAAGTCAAGCGCCGGACCAGGCGCCGCAGCTTCTGTTCGGCCGTCGATACTCGCGGATTGACAAATCCGCTGGTTCGGAGAACCTCAAGCAGCATCCGCGTCAGTCGCTCCACCTCCCCCGACTCGGCGGGAGTCTTCTCCTTCTGGCCGGGCGCAATTCTTGTCGGCGCTGTCTTCTGTCCTCGCACCAACTCATACAAACAGACCGCGACCGCCTGCCCCAGATTCATCGAACCGTGCTCCTCGCGCGTCGGAATCCGCATCATCCAATGGCAGTGGCTCATCTCTTCATTGGAGAGTCCGAATCTTTCCGAGCCGAATATCAAAGCCACCGATCCCGTCTTCAGTTGTCGTTTGATGGCGAGAGAGCCCTTGTCCAGTCGAAGCAAGCCATGCTGCAACTCTCGCCGCGCCGCCGCCGTCGTTCCGACCACCAGCCTGCAGTCCGCAACCGCCTCGGCCACGTTCCCGTACTGCTCCGCCTTGGCCAGCAACCCGGCTGCGCCCACCGCCGACCGCGCCTCTTGAAAGGCCACTTCGTAAGGATTCACCACCCGTAATCGCCGCACCCCAAAATTACTCATGGCGCGCGCCGCCGCCCCAATATTCAGCGGATTGCGCGCTGCCACCAGCACAACGCGGAGATTGTCGAGATCGCTAGCCATGATTCGAGGCCGAAATTCGAAAAACCCGGATTCGCGACCGGGATTCCAAAACGGTGATTCCCCAGACACTCATTCTACGGCGCTCCGCGCCTCCAGCCTCACTCCCGCTGACCCCTGCGACTTCCACCGTTTGCGGAGCATCCAATCGATAGTGTTACGATAGTAGTGCCGCCTTGCAGGACGAATCGGTCCACGCTAGGGGAACTGAAATTCTGGAGGATGAATGGCAAGCAACGGCATCGTCGAAGTCACCGACGCCAGTTTTGATTCCGATGTACTGAAGTCCGATAAGCCCGTGTTGGTCGATTTCTGGGCCGCCTGGTGTGGCCCGTGCCGCGCGATCGCGCCCATTGTCGAGGAACTCGCCGGTGAGTATCAGGGTAAAGTAACGGTCGGCAAGATGGATGTTGACCGCAACGGTGCTACCCCCATGCGCTACAAGGTCACCGGCATTCCTACTCTGCTCGTTTTCAAAAACGGCCAGGTCGTGGAACAGCTCGTAGGCTATCGCTGTAAAGACGACATCCAGAAAGCCTTGGATCGACACCTAGGATAGCTCTCATTCTTGCATCGACCGACGAACTGACGACTGACAGTTGCGTTTTCAGTACTTCCGCAGCACGCCAATCACGCGCCCCTGAATCTCGACCGAAGCCGCGGGCACAATGATCGGCTTCATGGCCGCGTTCGAAGGCTGCAGTCGGATGTTCTCTCCCTCGCGAAA
>Ga0302324_100019670_pt1 | contig 13244 bp, 15 predicted proteins | sample Palsa_T0_1_FD_201949 | JGI IMG/M metagenome (GOLD analysis project Ga0302324, IMG submission 201949) | Peat permafrost microbial communities from Stordalen Mire near Abisko, Sweden - Palsa_T0_1 | ecosystem: Environmental > Terrestrial > Soil > Palsa > Peat permafrost | place: Sweden: Abisko...
GCCGTCGTTGGAGGATAGCTGAAGGCGGTTGGCGCCGTCGCGATTCACCTCGCGCAGATACGGCATCGGCCGCAGCATCTCGGCGATAGCGTCGGGATTCTGCTCAACCACGAGATCGATCCGATCCGCACCCGGCACCATCGACTTCAGTCCGACCGGCGTGTCGAGGGCGATTATCTTGCCGCCGTCAACTATCGCGATTCGATCGCACAGCGACTCCGCCTCGTCCATATAATGCGTCGTGAGCGATATGGTTATCTCGCTCTCGCTGCGCAGCGTCTCGAGCAGGTCGTGCACCGCCCGCCGGCTTTGCGGATCGAGCCCGATGGTCGGCTCGTCGAGGAACAGCACTTCGGGCGAATGAATCAGGCCGCGCGCAATCTCGAGCCGGCGGCGCATCCCGCCCGAATAAGTTGCTACCAGATCGTTGGCGCGCTCGGTCAGGCCTACCATGTGCAGCAGGCGCTGCCCGCGATCGCGGCGCTCGCGTCGGGAGAGGCCGAAGAACTCGCCGTAGATGTCGACGTTCTCCCATCCGGTGAGATCGAGGTCCGAGGTGAGGGCCTGCGGGATGACGCCGATGTTCTCGCGCACCTTGCGCGGGTAGCGGGCGACGTCGAAGCCCGCGACGTAGGCATGGCCGCCGCTTGGCGGTATCAGCGTGGTGAGCATCCGCACCAGCGTCGTCTTGCCGGCGCCGTTGGGGCCGAGCAATCCGAAGACCTCGCCGCGGCGCACTTCGAAGTTGACCTTGTCAACCGCGGTGAAGGTGCCGAAGCGCTTAGTCAGGTCTTTGGTCTGTATTGCTAGTGACTCGGGTTCCATCGTTCCTCGGAAAAGTGACCTCGGCGGTCATCCCTGGTTTGAGTTCGCCCTCGGCTTGCAGCGCCTGAACCTTGACGTAAAACGTGCGAATATCCTGGCGCCCGCGCCGCACGTCGCGCTCGGTCGCGAACTCGCCTTCCTGACCGATCGCCATGACCCGGCCGGTGAAGATTTCGGGAGGCTGTGTCGGCAATTCAATCTGCGCCGACTTGCCGATGTAAAGAGAGCCGAGGTCGGTCTCCTCGACGTCGACGCGCGCCCAGATGGTCGACAGATCATCGACGGTCAGAATCGGCACGCCCGGCGTCACCCATTCACCGACTTCGAGCGCCTTGCTCACGATGACGCCTTCGACCGGTGATTTTATCTGGGTGTCGACGATTTGATCGGCGTAGAACTTTGAATTGGCCTGCGCGCTCAGCAGGTCGGCTTCGTCCTGCTGGACGCTGGTGATGGCGTCGTCGCGAGTCTTGGTTGCGATAATGTTTTCGGTCGAGAGCGCGGTGTCGCGCGCGAGGTCACGCCGCGCCTGCGCGAGGTTGGCCTCCGCATGAGCGAGGTCGGCGTTCGACTTGGCCAGCTCGTTTCTGAGATCGACATCCTCGATTATGGCGACGACCTGTCCCTTGCTGACATGGTCGCCTTCGATCAAATCGAGCTGCCTGATACGGCCGGCGATGCGGCTGGTGATATTAACTTCGGGCGCCTCGATCATGCCGACGACCTTGATCGTCGAACGATCTTCGGGCGGCCACAAGTAGGCGCTGCCGAAGTAATAGAATCCGGCCGCGACACCGACCAGGATAGCCAGCCGGATGAAGCGGCGAACGATCGTTCGAATCACTGCGAATGCACCGGCCGAAGGGGCTGCGCCGGGTCAGCGCCGAGCGACCGGAGCATCAGGTTGCCGAGTTCGCGGCTGAGCTCGGAGACCGGGCGGCTGTCGCCGTAGTACAATAGCAGCGAGCGAATCGCCCCCTGGATTGTGAACGTGGCGAGGCGGGGATCCACCCGCACGAACACGCCGGCGCGGATTCCTTCTTCGACCAGCGACGCGAAAAAGTTGAAGCCGCGCTCGCGCGAACCCTCGATGATGCGATTGCGCGCTTCGGCCAGCCGCGGCTCCTCGGTAGCGTAAAATTGAAGAAAATCGCGCCGCTTGTCGAAAAACTCGACCATCACGGCAATCGAACGGCGCATCCGCTCGACCACCGGCAGCTTGGGCTCTGCGCTGGCCTGGTAGGTGCGATAGGCGGTGTCGAGGCCGTCGCTCAGGACGCCGAGGTAGAGTGCGTCTTTCGACGGAAAGTAGAGATATAACGTGCCCTTGGCGACCCCCGCCGCCTCTGCGACGCGGTCCATCGTGACGGCCTGGTAGGGCTCGTGCGCGAAGAGCTTGAGCGCGGCAGCGAGGATACGCTCGCGCTTGGCGGCCTGCTCGTCATGGATATGGAAAGGGCGGTCATCGGAAACTCTAGCCGAATTGGTGCTTGTTCTGTTCATAAACTGACCAGTCAGTCATATATATGAGCGACCCGAAGCCGAGTCAACAGCCATGAGCGGAGATACCGGTCACGAGCGCTCCGGAGACAGGCAGGATGATGATCGCTCCCATCCGCAAGGCCGTCGAGCCCGGTTGGTTGCGCGTTGCTGAGGGCGTGCCTAAACTTCTGGATTCCGAACGACGGCCATCGAGGCGCCCGTAGCTCAACTGGACAGAGCATCAGACTTCGGATCTGAGGGTTGGGGGTTCGAATCCCTCCGGGCGCACCACGTCCGCGAACTTGGGCGGGAGAATCATCGGGAGAATCATATGGAACGCGCGCTTATCAATGGAGTCGGGCTGGCCTACGATCTTCGCGGCGACGGTCCCCCGATCGTCATGATTCATGGCGCCCAGGGCGACCAGACCATGTTCACCGGGCTCGCGGCGGCCTTCGCTGCAAATTATCGCGTGCTCACCTTCGACCAGCGCGGTTCCGGTCTGAGCGACAAACCCGACATGCCCTACAGTATCGCGATGCTGGCCGACGATACTGCCGGCCTTATGGATCACCTGCGGATTTCGGCGGCGCACGTGATCGGAGTCTCGATGGGCGGAATGATCGCGCTGGAGCTCGCCATTCGTCATACGGACAAGATCAACTCGCTGGTACTCGGATGCACCACTGCGGGCGGACCCAACGCGATTCAACTCGGAGGCAGCGCCCTCGCCAACGCGTACTCGACGCAGCCGTTGTCGGCCGAAGAGCGCGGCAAGGCGCTGGCCGAGGCGGCGTTCAGCAAGGGCTACCTGGCGAATCATCCGGAAGTCGTGACCTCGATGATCGAAGCGCGCCGGCAGCGGCCGATCGACTCTACCGCGTTGGCGCGCCGGATGAAGGCCGTCGTCGATCACGACGCCTACGATCGGCTGCCACAGATCAAATCGCCGACGCTGGTAATCACCGGCAAGGACGACGCGCTTATCTCGTGGGAAAATTCGCGGATCATCGCGGCTCGAATCAAGGGATCGAAGCTGGTCGTCCTCGAACCCGCCGGCCATTGCTTCTGGATGGAGCAACCAGATCAATCGCACGCCGCCATCGCGCGCTTTATCGAGACCGTTGCCTAAAGCGGGATCGCCGTTCTGAATAATATGAAACGGCCCAGCATCTCACCTACCAGCACCGACATCACCGCGATGTAGAGCAGCCCCGTCGCCGCCATCGTCTGCGGAATTTTCAGCGTCTGCCAGCACATCCAGACCAGGACGATCGTCGCGCCCGGCCCCAGTATCAGGCGAACCGCCAGCAGCCCGAGATGCGACGCGAACAGCTCATTCACCGCGGCCGCCGAGTTCGCGTTGCCGAGAATTGCCGGCAGCCCAATTGCGAGTCCCAGTGCAATCAGGTCCGCTATCAACACGATTCCCAGCAACCGCACGAATGTGCGCAGGTAGTCGACCGGCATATCGAGGTCGATGAGGTACCAGTGTCCGAACAGCATCGCGCCGCTCACCAAACCCAGCACCAGCGCCGACGTGATTGCCGTCAACGCATAGGCGATGGCCGCGACCGCGCCGAACCCGGGCGGCATCAGCAGTGTCACGTTGGCAATCAGTGCGATGAGACCCAGGCCCAGGCCGAGCGCGTATGCGCGCGCGCGCAGCAGGCCGTTCTCGGTCCACAGCGTGTAGAGATAAACTGCGATGACGCAGCTCGACAGGGTCCACAGCGCGGCCGCCGTCCACAATGAAAGCACGCCCGGACCGGCCGGCGCGCCGCCGCGCAGCGCGAGCAATCCCAGGCCGATTGCAGTGGTCAGCGCGGCGGCCAGGTAAACCGAAGCGCTGGATTTATAGAATCCGCGCTCGACGTTGAAGAACGGCGGAATCGCAAGCGCGAAGAGCCCGCCCCAGGCGAGTTCTCCGAAAACCAGGATGAAGCAGGCGGCGAATCTGGTCACGGCCGAATACTACCGGTCGCGGCGCACCCCCGACAGCCTTGAGCCGGCCCCCGCCGCATCGCCGAATCGCTTGCCCCGGCGGGCCGTTCGGTGAAATAAAATGGCACAGGACGGTCCGCGGCGCGATTAGACATATTTTGCGGCGGGACTATAATTGATGTCGATAGACGGGGACACATGGGGAACAAGATGCGTTCATCAAAAATCTTAACCTGGTTGGCGATCGGACTGGCGCTCTGGATTTCCGGCTGTGCCGCTGCTCGTGAGAATGAAGTCGCAAAACAGCAGGTGTTCGAGCATCGCGTCGACATGGCGCATATCTGGGTGACGACCGATCCACCGCCGGCCGGCAAGCCTTACACGGAGCTCGGCGATCTGACCTACACGGAGCCGTTCTCGCCCGATGCAATCGACGAGGCCAAAATCAGCGACAAGCTGAAGACGATGGCATTCGCAAAATGGCCTGACACTATCGACGCGATCGTGAACGAGGATCAGACCACCTCGGCCGACGGCTCGCAGATAACGGTCACCGCCAAGGCAATCAAATACGACTCGTCGGTTGACCGCGACGCGTTGCATCACATGAACGAGAACATGGTCGCGTCGCCCAACGGCAACTAGCAGCTCGCGACACAGCGCTTTTGCAAGACGGGCGCATCGCGGTAACAGTCCGCGATGCGCCCGTCTTTATTTCCCTGGTGAGCTGGTGGTGACGGCTGAGAAATCAGGCCGGCGCTGATTCGGCCAGCAGGCCGTCGAGCTTGCCGGCATCGTTGAGCGCCTTCAATTCGTCGAAGCCGCCGACAATTTTGCCGTTGATGAAAATTTCCGGGACCGTGCGCCGTCCACCCGACATCTCGATCATCTTCGCGCGCAGGGCGTCGTCGTCGGTGACGTCGATTTCATCGAACGCGATACCCTTGCTCTTGAGCAGGCTCTTCGCGCGCGTACAGAACGGGCAATAGGTTGTAGTGTAAAGTTCGACTTTCGCCACGTCACACCTCGCTGCCGCCATTGTTATCCGCGCGAAACCCCCTGTCCAGTGCCGCTGAGATCTGGTTCCCCTTCCCGCGCGGGAAGGGGTTAGGGATTAGGTTCCCCGCATCGTCCTCGATGCTCTTTCCGAGTCATTCGAAGCAAATAATTACCGCGCATCATCATACAACCGCTTGAGGCGTGCGGGCGGCACGCCCAGCAGGTACATCGCGCGGATCAGCCACATCAGTAATACCGTACGCACGACGCCGCTGCGGCTCCATCTGCGCGCTGACGTGGTCACTCGACTGTGCAGACATGCGACCCGTCCCGCCCGCTTCATTCGCCGCGTGAACTCCAGGTCTTCACATATCTCAATGTCGGCGAAGCCGCCGATACGGTCGAAGACGTCGCGCCGCACGAAGATCGCCTGGTCGCCGGTGCCGGTGCGGGTGATTCGCGAGCGGAGGCTGATCATCGCGCCGATAATTCGATAGGGCAGGGCGTTCGAATCGAGCTCTACGTCGAAGCGTCCGCCGATCACCGCGCGATCCGACAGCGCGGTCGCAATATCGGCGGCGAAAGTCGGCGGTACTATCGTATCGGCGTGGACGAACGCCAGTACGGCCCCATCCGATGCGCGCGCGCCCGCATTCATCTGCAGCGCGCGGCCGCGGGTGGCGACGATCAACTGGTCGCACAACGGTCGCGCCGCCGCGATGCTCGCGTCGTTGCTGCCGCCGTCTACGACGATGATCTCGGCGCCAGGAGCGCCGCGGCGAATCGCGTCCAGCGTGGTCGCGACCCCGGCCGCCTCGTTGAGCATCGGCACAATTACCGAAAGCGTTCTCAATCTCGGAATCAATCCACTGGAGGATTTATAATCGGCGGCGAATTCGGCTTCCCGGTCTCACCTTTGATGACGACGCGGCGCCCCTCGATCTCCAGGCGACCCTGCTGGAAGAGCGCGATCGCGTGCGGAAAGATGCGATGCTCCTGCTGCAGGATTCGCGCGGCGAGACTTTGCTCGTCATCACCCGGCAGCACGGGCACCGCCGCCTGCACGATCACCGGACCCACATCGACCCCCGGCGTGACGAAGAACACGCTGCATCCCGCAATCTTCACCCCGTATTCCAGAGCGTCCTTGGGCCCGTGAATTCCCGGGAACGACGGCAGCAGGCTGTTGTGAATATTCATGATGCGGCCCGGAAACGCGTCGAGCATCACCGGCGACAGCAGGCGCATGAAACCCGCGAGCGCGACCAGTTCGACCGCGCGCTCACGCAGCGCGGCCAGCACTGCGCGATCGAAATCCTCGCGCGACCGAAACTTGCGATGCTCGATGACGGCCGTCTCGATTCCATGGCGCCGTGCACGCTCGAGTCCCGGCGCGTCGGCTCGATTCGAGATGACGAGCCGAACTTCCGCCTTGAGCTCGCCGCGCAGGATCGCGTCGATAATCGCCTGCAGATTCGATCCGTTGCCGGAAATCAGGACACCGAGTTTGACCGTGGGATTTTCCGGCATCAGATTGGCCGCCGCTCAGCGGATCGACACTCCGCGTTTGCCGCGCGCGACTTCGCCGACAACCCAGGCCGCAAATTTACGGCGCCGCAGATGAGCGATCACGCGATCAGCCTCGCGCGCCGGCACGATCGCTACCATCCCGAGGCCGTTGTTGAATGTGCGATCCATTTCATCGCCGGCGATTTTGCCAAGCCGTTGAATCAAGCAGAAAATTGGCGGCGTCGGCCAACTCCCGCGCTCAATGATTGCGCGCGTGTTAGCCGGCATCACGCGCGGCAGATTTTCGATCACGCCGCCGCCGGTGATATTCGCAAGGCCGCTGATTTTGAAGCGCTCGAACAGTTCGCCAACCACCTTCGCGTAAATGATTGTCGGTCGTAGCAGCTCCTCGCCGAGCGTGCATCCGAGCTCGCCGATATGCGCCCCCAGCTTGAGTCTCGCGCGCTTCACCACTCGCCGCACGAGCGAGAAGCCGTTGGAATGGAGTCCGCTGGATGCGAGCCCGATCAACACGTCGCCGGCGCGCACGTGCGACGGCTCGGGGATTCGCGCGCGCTCGACGATTCCGACCGCGAAGCCCGCCAGGTCGTACTCGCCGGGTTTGTACAGTCCGCTGAGTTGCGCGGTCTCGCCGCCGACCAGGCTCATTCCGGCCTCGGCGCATCCGCGCGCCACGCCTTTGACGAGATCGATCGCGATCTTTTTCTCGAGCTTGCCCGACCCGATGTAGTCAAGAAAAAACATCGGACGCGCCGCGTGACAGATGATGTCGTTCACGCACATCGCCACGCAGTCGATGCCGACGGTGTCATGCCGCCCGCTCTCGAACGCGATCATCAGCTTGGTGCCGACGCTGTCCGTGCCCGCGACCAGCACCGGCGCCCGCATCCTGCGCGCCCCGTTGAGTCCGATAAGCGCCCCAAAGCCGCCAACCCCGCCGATGACATGCGCGCCCGCCGTCGTCTTCGCGATCGAGCCGAACAGCGGTATCAGGCTCTGCTTCAGCGCGATATCGACGCCGGCCGCTTTGTATGTCATTGCCGTCGCCATCAGATTGATTCCGTGCGCCGCGCCACTATCGACGCGCGGTACGCGCGCTCGCCATCCGGGTAGGTCAGCATTCCTTCCCCATATTCTTCGATCTCCAACACGCCCGCGAGCGCGCGGAGCTCGCCGTGCCCCAGCAGAAAGCGTGGGTCGCGTGGATGGCCGATCGCGGCCTGGTCAACCGTGAACGTCTCTGCGATCAGCATGCCGCCGGGGCGGAGAGCGCGAGCGAAATGTGGGAACAGCGCGCGGTCGAGGAAGTTTACATTTACGATGGCGTCGAAAGACTTGTCCTTGAGATGGAAGCTATCCAGGTTTGCGACGACGGGCCAGACAGGCAGGTGCGCAGTGCGCGCGGTTGCGGCCAGCAGCCGCATCGCTTCGCTCGAGTAGTCGACTGCGACGACGGTCATGCCGGCGTGCGCGAGTGCGATTGCATTGCGGCCGCGTCCTGCTGCGATGTCGAGTGCGATGCCGCGCGGAATTCGCGGGAGCATCGCCGTGACGAACGGCTCGGCTTCGCCTGCGGGCTTGCCGCGATGGCGCTCGTTCCATTGCGCGCGCTGCGGCTCGTTCATAGCGCACGCGCCAGCGTGAAGACGTCCACGCTGGCCGCGCCTGCCGCAAGCAGCGCGCGTGCGCATTCGTCGACCGTGGCGCCGGTGGTCATCACGTCGTCGACGATCAGCACGCGGCGATTGCGAACGCGCGTGGGATTTGGGATCGAGAATGCGCGCCGCACGTTCTTCATGCGATCGTCGTGAGGTTGCGAAGTCTGCGGCGGGGTGTAGCGATTGCGGGATATGGCGGTGGTGTCGAGCGGAAGACTGAGCCGTCGCGCTACTTCGGCGGCGAGCAGTGCGGACTGGTTGAAGCCGCGCCACCATAGACGGCGCCAATGCAGCGGCACCGGAATGACGACGTCGAAGTCGGCGGCCGATACCGGCAGCTCGTCGCCCAGGTACTCCACCAGCGCGCGCCCCACTGACTGATCGAGTCCGTATTTGTGACGCCGAATCAGTGCGGGCAGACTGCCGGGCTCATCCTCGGCCGTGGGCCGATAGCGTGCGACAGCGTGCGCGGTCCGGTAGCGTGGCGGATGCGCGAGGCAGCGGGCGCATCGGGTCGCGCCGCTGACGGCAGACTCGAGCGTTCCGGCGCAAACTTCGCATCGCGGATCGGGCATCAGCTCGACTCCCGCGATGCATCGATCGCAAACTCGCCGTCCGCTCCCGGCGCGGAGCGCGGTGCCGCAGGCGGTGCATCGGGGCGGGTAGAGGAAGTCGAAGACCTGGGCGAGTGCGGGCATATATGATTGATCCGTCCGGGCGCGCCCAAACTCAAGAGGGTTGTGGTATAGAAAAAGCCATGAGCGGACCACTTGACGGGATTCGAATTGTGGATTGGACCATCTGGCAGCAGGGCCCGGTTGCTACGCAGATGCTCGCCGACCTGGGCGCTGAAGTGATCAAGATAGAGGAGCGCGAGCGCGGCGACCCCGGCCGCGGCATCGCGGCGATTGCGGGCAGCGCGACCGGCAAGGGCGGGCGCAACTATTATTTCGAAGCGAACAACAAGCACAAGAAGAGTATCGCGCTGAATCTGAAGCAGCCCGAGGCGCGCGAGATAGTTTATCGGCTGACGGAGCGCAGCGACGTGTTCGTGCAGAATTTTCGCAAGGGCGTAGCCGGTCGGCTCGGTCTCGGCTACGTGGACCTGGCCGCGCACAACCCGCGGCTGATCTATGCGAGCGCGTCGGGCTACGGCCCCGACGGCCCGGACAGCGGCGAGCCGTCGTTCGATTACCTGGGGCAGGCACGATCGGGAATCATGAACGCGCTGGGCACCGGCAGCACGGTGCCGACTTATGTTTACGGCGGTATCGCGGATCAGATGGGCGCAATCATGCTGGCCTACGGAGTGCTGGCGGCCTTGTTCGCGCGCGAGCGCACCGGGATTGGGCAGGAGGTCGACGCGTCGCATCTCGGATCGATGATGGCGCTGCAGGGGCTGAACGTGGTCTCGCGGACGATCATGGGCAAGGAATTTCCGCGCAACACGCGCGCGAACGCCTACAATCCGCTGTGGAATCATTATCGATGCGCCGACGACAAGTGGATCTCGCTCGCGATGTTGCAACCTGATCGCTACTGGGAAAAATTTTGCGCCGTGGTTGGAAAGCCGGAGCTGACCGGCGACCCGCGATGCGCCGACGCGAGGGTTCGCGGCAAGAACGCGGCTGCGATCGTTGCGATCTTCGACGAGGTGTTTGCGACGCGGCCGCGCGACGAGTGGATGCGAGTCCTGAAGAGCGGCGGCGACTTCATCTATACGATCGTGAACTCGGTCTCCGACCTGCCCGACGATCCGCAGGTGCGGGCCAACGGCTACGTCGTCGATTACAATCATCCGGAGCTCGGCGAGCTGACGCTGCTTGGGATGCCGGTGAGGTTGAGTGCGACGCCGGGCGATGCGCGCGGACATGCGCCCGAGCTGGGCGAGCATACGGAGCTGCTGCTGACCGAGATGCTCGGTTATTCGTGGGACGATGTGGCGCGGCTGCGCGAGGCCAATGTGATTTAAATTGCTGCGCGCCCGCGAGACGCGGCATGGGGAGTGTTACGATGGGGATTACAGGAACGCTCGAGGACCGCGAGGAAGTTCGCGTGCTGCATGCGCGCTACTGCCTGACGATCGACACCGGCCGCTACGAAGAATGGATCGATTGCTTCTCCGACGACGGCATTTTCGAGAGCCCGCGCTTCGGCAAGTTCGGCGGGCGCGACAGCCTCAAGCGATTTTGCGCGGTGTATAAGGAGTCGCTCGGCGGCGCGAAGGTGATGCACGTCGTTGCCAACCCGGCGTTCGATCTCGACGGCGACAGCGGCACCGGCATTTCCTACCTGCTCTACTACCATTGCAAAGAGGGCAAGGTGCAGCAGTGTACCGTCGGCTACTACACCGACAAGCTGCGCAAAACGCCGGCGGGATGGCGCTTCGCGAGCCGGCAAGTGACGATCCTCGGGACTCACTGAAGCCGCGCAAAGTGGACCCGAATTTCGGTCCTGACAGGATTATCTTAAGAGCCTTGGCGCAAGCCTGCGCGCGAGCTGGGCCGTGCGGGGCATGTTGGTGAATGAGGAGCCAGACGGCTTCTCGGGCGTTCGTTTCCAACCGCAGGTTGAGGATCAAATATGGATCAATCGACAGGGGAACTGATCGGGCGGCTTTCACGCCTTGAAATGCAGCAGGCCAGACTTCAGCGCAGCAACAAGCATTTGCGGATCGCGACCGGCGCGCTGATGCTCATCTGCGGCGCGCTGTTCACGATGGCGCAGACCAGCTCCGCCGTGCCTGAAACGCTCGAGGCGCAGCAATTCCTGCTGCGCGACAGCGCCGGCAAGCTGCGCGGCGCGATGGGCGTGACATCCGACGGGGCGGTGGGCCTCAACTTCGAAGATGCCAGCGGCCGTACCCGGCTGACCCTTGACCTGTCCTCCACTGGCGTGCCGGGTCTGGATTTGTACGATCAGGACGGCAAGCTGCGATCGACGATGGCGCTCGGATCGGCGGGCGAGCCGGGCTTCGGTCTCTACGGATCCAACGGCCATCTGCGGACGAGCCTGGATGTGCCGGCGGCGAAAATTCCCGGCCTGGCGTTTTATCATGAAGACGGCAAACCGGCCTGGGGAGTTCCCTGAGGTGGGCGCGCGTCGATATTGGCTGATGCGTTCACCAATCGCAGCGCTGATTCTGATCGGTGCAATCGCATGCGCGGTGAGCGGCTGCGGATCTTACGAGGGCGGCGGCTATGGCTACGGCGGTGGCTATCCTAACTATGGCTACGCGCCTTACTCATGGGGTTGGGGAAATAGCTGGGGCTACGATCCCGGCTTCGACGTGCATCATTCGTGGGAAGATCATTATGGCGGCGGCGGCCATCATACGGAGTTCTATCACGGCGGTGGTGGCGGCGGAGGTGGATATGGCGGTGGACATGCGGGTGTCGGCGGCGGTGGCGGCGGAGGCTTTCACGGCGGTGGCGGCGGCGGCGGAGGAGGCGGCGGTGGACATTCGGGAGGTGGCGGGGGTGGCCATCATTGAGGTGCTGGCGAAGAACCTAACCCCTAACCCCTTGCCGCGCGGGAAGGGGAACAAGATGTGGGAAATAGTCCGGCGCCGGATCGTTGTACGAGCCGGCGCCGTGTGAAGGCGGGCACGGCGGCCCGCCCCACTACACGCCGCATTTTCTTTTCGGTGATTGCCGCGTCAGAAGGCTGCGTACCATGGGACTTCGTGCGGACTCATCACTTCCCAGCTTATGTTGAACGCTTGTAGCAGCGTGCCGTCCGAGTGCTCGAGCGCGAGCTTCGCGTTCTCGAGGTCGACCTCCGCCTGTACCTGGTTGCCCTCGGCGCTCACTTCCTCTTCCTGGAATTGCAGCAGGTCATGCGTCGTGGCCAGGCCGACGCGGAACCTGACCTGCTCATCATGCAGCGACTGGCGCGCGTAGTAGGTCGCCGACGCCGTGGCCGCCGCGCGCTTGTAGTCGGCATACAGGTTGGCCAGCGAGCTCTGCACGTCGATCACCGCCTGCGACAGCGCCGCGCGATAGAGCACGCGCTGCTGCTCGTATTCCACCCGCGCCTGCGCCAGGGCCGAGCGCGCGGCGTCGTTGTTCAGCGGCATCTGGAAGGTCAGCACGGCCGCGTAGCTGTAGTAGGAAAATCCCCACAGCCGGTTCAGTGCGTCGCCGTAAATTCCGCCGAACGGAAGTTTGTTGCCGGCGCCGCCATCGCAGTTCCCATCCGTGATCGGTTTCAAACCCGGCTGACAGGGCGTCGTGCCGGCGGTTGAAGTCAGGCCGAATTGGCCGCCGAGGTTGAGCTGCGGCAGGACCTGGTTTTCCGAAAACTTCACCTGCAGCAGGGCGTCGCGAATCGCCTCGCGCATGCTGCCCAGCGACGGCCGGTATTCGACCGCGAGCTCGAGCGCCCGCTCCTCATCGACCACTATCTGCTCCTGCGGATTGGGCCGCGTCAGCGGCTGGATTTCCTCGGGGATAAAAGTGCCGTACGGATTGAGCATCACGTCCTGCCGCAGCTGGACGCGCGAATTTTTCAGGTTGGCCTCGGCGGTGTAGACGTTGGCCTCGGAGGTGGCGGCTGCCGATTGCGCTTCCTGCAGATCGATTGGCGCCAACGTGCCGACCTTGACGCTGATGGCGTTCTGGCGCACGAGGTCAAGATTGAAGCGCAGAGCGGCGCGCGCGACCTCGAGATTTTCCTCGGACAGCACGACGTTCCAGTAGTCGCCGCCGATTCGCTGCACGAAATCCTGCAGCGTCTGGCCGTAGGTCCATTGCGCCTGCTTCTGGCCCGACTCCGCTATCTCGACGTTGATAGTCGCGAACTTCC
>Ga0302324_100019671_pt1 | contig 13244 bp, 8 predicted proteins | sample Palsa_T0_1_FD_201949 | JGI IMG/M metagenome (GOLD analysis project Ga0302324, IMG submission 201949) | Peat permafrost microbial communities from Stordalen Mire near Abisko, Sweden - Palsa_T0_1 | ecosystem: Environmental > Terrestrial > Soil > Palsa > Peat permafrost | place: Sweden: Abisko...
ACGATCGAGCACGCGGCGGCGGCCTGAATTGGTGCTGTCCTGGTCTGCGTGAACGACGATGCGGGTGTTCTGCAACTGCGGCGCGACGCCACGCGGCTCACAGTGGATCCGCAGCGCGGTGGCGCGATCCGGGAATTCGACTGCGGCGGCCACGCCATCTTCAGGCCGACGGCGGCCGATGCCGGAGATGATCCGTTCGACATGGCTTGTTTTCCCATGGTCCCGTACGTCAATCGGATCACCTGTGGCCGCTTCAATTTTGGCGGGCATGCGGTGCGGCTGAGGCGAAATTGGAACCAGGATCCACATCCCCTGCACGGGTACGGCTGGCGCGCGCGCTGGTCGGTTGTGGCGGCATCGGCATCGAGTGCCACCGTCCGATTTGACGGCGGGGCGGATGAGTGGCCGTGGCGTTACCGTTGTGAACAGTGCTTTGAATTGCTACCGGACGGACTGTCGGTCGAACTGTCGATTGCAAACCTGGGTGATTCAACGATGCCGGCGATGTTGGGCTTGCACCCGTATTTTCCGGACGCGGCGCGCGTGCAAGTGCAGGCGCACCTGCCCCGGATATGGCTGACCGATCGCGCGGCGCTGCCGGTGGAGGAGGCGGCCACGCCGCCTGCCTGGGGTTTTGATGCGCCCAGAGCCATCGACGCACTGCCGCTGGATCACTGCTTTTCGGGATGGAATGGGAGTGCGACGCTGCGCTGGCCGGATCGGACTGTCACCATCCGCGCGAGCTGCTGCAGTCATCTGCATATCTATGCCCCGGCGGGCAGGGATTTCTTCTGCATGGAGCCGCAGACCGCGGCACTGGGGGCGCTCAGCCGTGATAGCGCAGAAGCCACTGCGGTAGCGCCAGGGGAACGCCGCGCGATTCGGGTCGAATATCTGGTTGGAGCGGCTTAGGTGTATCTGGGTATAGACATCGGCACCTCGAGCGTGAAGGCCGTTATCGTCGATGCGGTGGGCGTGCTCGCAGCACAGGCCTCTGCTGCCCTCGATGTAAGCCGGCCTGCGCCTGGGTACTCCGAACAGGATCCGGAAGCCTGGTGGCAGGGCACTGTTAACGCTGTGAGGGCGCTGCCACCGGCCGCGCGCGCGGCGGTCCGGGCCGTGGGTTTGAGCGGACAGATGCACGGGGCGACGCTGCTGGATGCCAACGATCGACCGCTGCGGCCGGCGATACTCTGGAACGATGGCCGATCAGTGAACGAGTGTCTTGAGCTGGAGCGACGCGAGCCCAATGCGCGCGCCATCACCGGCAACATCATGATGCCCGGCTTTACCGCGCCGAAGCTACTGTGGGTGTCGCGTCACGAGCCCGAAATCTTTCGCCGCACCGCATGCGTGCTGCTGCCCAAGGATTTTGTGCGGCTCAGATTGACCGGCGACAAAGTCAGCGACATGTCCGATGCGTCGGGAACTGCGTGGCTGGACGTGGGCAGGCGCGACTGGTCCGATGCCTTGCTCGCCGCAACCGGTCTGACGCGCGCGCACATGCCCCGGTTGGTAGAGGGAACGAGCCCCTCGGGGAGCATTGGGATCGCGGCGGCGGAATTGCTGCAGCTGCCGCGCGTCGTGGTCGCGGGCGGTGGTGGCGATAATGCAGCCAGCGCGGTGGGGCTCGGTGTCGTGCTGCCCGGCCAGGCGTTCCTGTCGTTGGGAACTTCCGGTGTTCTGTTCGTGGTGACGGATCGGTTTCGCCCCAATCCTGACCGGGCCGCGCACGCCTTCTGCCATTGCCTGCCCGGTCGCTGGCACCAGATGTCCGTGATGTTGAGCGCGGCCAGCGTGCTCGATTGGGTGGCGCAATTGACCGGTGAATCCGATCTGCGGCGTCTGGTCGCGGCCGCGCGGGAACGTGCATTGACCCGGCGATCGCCGTTCTTTCTGCCCTATCTTTCCGGGGAACGCACGCCGCACAACGACCCCCATAGCCGCGGCGTATTCTTCGGCATCAGCCCCGACACCAACGCCGCGGATCTGACTGCTGCAGTGCTTGAAGGGGTGGCGCTAGCCTTTGCCGATGGGATGGACGTGCTGCTGGAAACCGGCGGCTTGGTCGATGAGATCAGCGTCACGGGCGGTGGTGCGCGCCTGCCGTACTGGGGTCAGTTGCTCGCCGCGGCACTCAATCGGCCGCTGAGCTATCGGCGCGGAAGCGAAGTCGGCGCCGCTCTGGGCGCGGCACGGCTGGCGCGCCTCGCGCTGACCGGCGAGCGCGTGGAAGACGTGTGTGTCGCGCCGCCTGTCGAACGGGTGGTGCAGCCGGAAGCCGCGTTGGTCTCGCTGCTTGCCGATCGCCGTCGCACGTTTACCAGGCTGTATAACGATCTCAAGAACACATTTATGGAGTTCTCAGCATGAGTCTGTTTTCAAGCGTCGATCCCATCCGCTTCGAAGGTCCCGGCGCCAAGAGCGAGTTTGCCTACCGCGTCTATGACAAGGATCGCGTGGTTCTCGGTAAGCGCATGGAGGATTGGCTCAAGGCTGCCGTGTGTTACTGGCACTCCTTCAACTGGCCTGGCACCGATATCTTCGGCGCTGGAACTCTGCCGCGCCCGTGGCTGGGCATCCCGGTCACTCAGGCCATGGCGGATTCCAAGCTCGAGGCGGCATTCGATTTCTTCACGCGGCTGGGCGTGCGTTATTTCACTTTTCATGATCTGGACGCGATGGCAACGGCCGCAACGCTCAGGGAGCACGAACAGAACCTTCGCAGAATTGAAACGGGTATGGCCGCGAAGATGTCAGCGAGCGGCGTAAAGCTGTTGTGGGGCACGGCTAATCTGTTCAGTCATCCGCGTTATGCCGGGGGTGCAGCCACCAGCCCCGACCCGGAAGTCTATGCCTGGGCGGCAGCGCAGGTGCGCTACTGCATGGAGACGACCCACCGGCTGGGGGGAGAGAATTACGTTCTGTGGGGTGGGCGCGAAGGCTACGACTCGTTGTTGCACACCGATCTGCCGCGCGAACTGGACCAGTATGGCCGTTTCCTATCGATGGTCGTGGAGCACAAACACCGCATCGGTTTCAAAGGCGCGATACTCATTGAACCCAAGCCATTCGAGCCTACCAAGCATCAATACGACCATGACGTGGCAGCCGTGTTCGCGTTTTTGCAGCGCTATGGTCTGACCAAAGAAGTCAGGCTCAATGTCGAAGTCAATCACGCCACGCTGGCTGGATTGGACTTCGAACACGAGATCGCCGTGGCGCGCGCCTACGGAATCTTCGGCTCGATCGACATCAATCGAGGCGATCCGCGCAACGGCTGGGACACCGACCAGTTTCCCAATAACGCGCAGGAGCTGGTGCCGTCAGTCATTCAACTGGTGCAGGACGAGGGGTTTGAAACCGGTGGCTTCAACTTCGATGCCAAGCTGCGCCGGCAATCCGTGGATCCCGCGGATCTGTATCTGGCTCATATCGCCGGCATCGACACTATTGCGCGCGCGTTGCTGGCAGCGGCCGATGTCGTGGCGGGCGGCGATTTGGCGCGGCTGCAACAGGAACGCTACCGGGGTTGGAGCGGCGAACTTGGACAGCGGATCTCCGGCGGAACGATGACCCTGGCGAGTCTGGCGGATCTCGCGCTCGAAAGGAATTTCGATCCCGCCCCGCGCTCCGGCCGCCAGGAACTGGCGGAGAGCATTGTTGCCCGGCATTGCAAGTACTGACGCCGGCGATGAATCGAGTGGGCACTGATACCGGCACCGGGCGCGTACCCGGACCACTGCGCCTGGCGGCAGCACTGCTGCTGGTAGTCCTCGGCCCCGGCACCCTGCAGGGCGCCTCCGAGGCGCTGTACAAGAATCCCGCAGCTCCAGTGAGCGCACGCGTCGACGACCTGCTGGGTCGCATGACGCTCGAGGAGAAGGTCGCGCAGATGCTGGCCATCTGGCAGAAAAAGGAGGAGGTGTTCGACCAGGACATGCAGTTCGACCCGGCCAAGGCGGCGGCCAAATACCCCAGCGGCTTTGGTGGATTTTCCAGGCCGTCCGACGTGCGCGGCGCGGTCTCGCCGCGCCTGGCGCGCGGCCGCGACCCACGAGCCACGGTCAAGCTGGTCAACGCCATTCAGCATTTTGCGGTTGAGAAGACGCGCCTTGGCATTCCGGTGTGGTTTCACGAGGAAGGGCTGCACGGATATGCCGCAGTGGATGGCACTCACTTTCCACAGGCGATCGGCCTGGCCAGCAGCTGGGATCCGGAGCTGATACGCCGGGTCAACGCCATCGTTGGCCGGGAGATTCGCGCCCGCGGCGTGCGCGAGGCGTTATCGCCAGTGGTGGACGTCGCCCGGGATCCACGCTGGGGCCGGATCGAAGAGACCTTTGGCGAGGACCCGTACCTGGTGTCGCAACTGGGCGTGGCGGCGGTGCGAGGTTTGCAAGGCGATGCGCTGCCGCTGGGCGACGGCAAGGTATTTGCGACGCTCAAGCATCTGACCGGGCACGGCCAGCCGGAGAGCGGCACCAATGTCGGCCCGGCCAGCATTTCCGAGCGCACGTTGCGCGAGGTTTTCTTCCCGCCATTCGAGGAGATCGTCCGGCAGACGAATATCCGCGCCGTGATGCCATCTTACAACGAGATCGATGGCATCCCCTCGCACGCCAATCGATGGCTGCTGCACGATGTGTTGCGAGGGGAGTGGGGTTTCAAGGGCGCCGTCGTGAGCGATTACGACGGTATCGAGCAGCTGATGACGGTGCATCATGTGGCTGCTGATCTGCGCTCGGCGGCAATCCGTGCTCTCAATGCCGGCGTCGATGTCGATCTACCGGACGGCAAGGCCTACCGGAACTTGGTCGACTTGGTGCGCGAGGGCAAGGTGGCCGAGGCACAGATCGATGTGGCCGTGCGCCGCATCCTGGAATTGAAATTTCTCGCCGGACTGTTCGAGCATCCCTACGCCGACGCACAGGCGGCCGATGCGCTGACCGGCAACGCCGAAGCGCGCGCCGTAGCGCTCGATGCCGCGCACCGCGCAGCGGTGCTGCTGAAGAACGACGGCATGCTGCCGCTGTCGATCTCCGCCTCAAAGAAACTCGCCGTGATCGGACCCAACGCGGCCGTGGCCCGGCTCGGCGGCTACTCGGTGACGCCGCGCCAGGCCATTTCGGCGCTCGAGGGCATTCGCGCCAAGCTCGGAACCAGGGAGAGCTCTGTCTATGCCGAGGGTGTACGCATTACTGAAGATGATGATTGGTGGGCCGACGAGGTCAAGCTTGCTGATCCGCAGAAGAACGCACAACTGATCGAGTCGGCTGTGAAAGTCGCGGCGGGCGCCGATGAGGTGGTGCTGATTCTCGGCGACACCGAACAGACCAGCCGTGAGGCCTGGGCCGCCAATCACCTGGGGGACCGGGACAGCCTCGAACTGGTTGGCCAGCAGAATGATCTCGCCAATGCGATCTTCGACCTGCATAAGCCCACCGTGGTGGTGCTGCTCAATGGGCGACCGCTATCGGTGGTGAATATTGCCGCGCGCGCGAATGCACTGATCGAGGGGTGGTACCTGGGCCAGGAAGGCGGCACGGCGTTGGCCGACATCCTGTTCGGCGACTACAATCCGGGCGGCAAGTTGCCGGTGACCATCGCGCGCTCGGTGGGCCAGCTGCCCATGTTCTACAACCGTAAGCCCAGTGCTCGCCGCGGTTACCTGTTCGATACCACCGAGCCGTTGTTTCCGTTCGGATTCGGCCTGAGCTATACCACTTTCGAAATCACAGCACCGCGCCTGTCGACAGCTTCGATCAAGACCGACGGCTCGGTCACCGTCAGCAGCGAAGTTCGCAATACCGGCAGCCGCGCAGGCGACCAGGTGGTGCAACTCTACATCCGTGATGAGGTCAGCTCGGTCACGCGGCCGATCAAGGAACTCAAGGGTTTTCGCCGCGTGAGCCTCGATCCCGGGCAGGCCAAGACGGTGACCTTCGAACTTACGCCACGCGAACTGCAGTTCTGGAACGCGGATATGCATAGGCTGGTTGAGCCCGGGGCGTTCAGCATCATGGTCGGGCCCAACTCCGTGGATTTGAAGACAGTAGTCCTGACGGTCACCGACTGATGGCTACGCCGAAAATTCGTTGCGGGCAGCAGACACACGCGCGGCATGGGGGCAAACGTTCGCGGCATTGAATCGCCGCGCATGTACGCCGTGACTCAGCGCTGACAATCGCTATGAATGCTCGGTGATAGCGCTATCGAAAGAAAGTCTCTGGCCGATTGCCACGCAATCGTGCCCACATCAATTGAGTGCGGGCACCGGCCGGTCTAGTGCGGAAATGATTTGCAGGAGCCTTCAATTCAGTTGATTTGGGTTTGCAACTGTGTCTATACTTCAGTCACTAAGATAGCGCTACCAAATTAGGTGAACGCTAGATCGAATCGGAAAGGCGCGGGGGTCTCGATGATTTGCTCAGCTAGGGTTTTGCTGCCCCCACGGCTACGGATGGCTGTTGCTTGATACCAATTCAGTGCACGGGGGATATTGCCAATGAGCCGAAAGACAGGGCGGAACGCTTCCAAAAACGCGGCCAAGAGATTTAGAGCTGCCGCTGCGCGACGGTCCTACGCCAGGCTCGGCATGTCGAGCCTCGCCCTGGGATCGGCGGCCTTTTGCAGCTCGGCATTTGCGGAAGATGCCGCGACCACCACAGTCGCCACCGAACCCGATCAGCTCACGGAAATCACCGTTACGGGTATCCGTGCCTCGTTGCAGAGAGCCTTGGATATCAAGGAAAACGCCACCGGCGTCGTGGACGCCATCTCCGCCGAGGACATCGGTCAGTTCCCCGACTCAAACCTCGCCGAGGCCATGCAGAGAATTCCCGGCGTGTCCGTGAGCCGCGGGGCCTCGAGCCTGGGCGGTATTCCCGGAACGACCGGTGACGGTACCGAGATCACGGTGCGCGGCTTTGGCCCGACTTTCAACGAGACGCTGTTCGACGGGCGCCCGGTGGCCACCGGCACCATCGACCGCGGTTTCGATTTCAGCTCCGTGGGCTCGGATTTCGTGGGCGAGGTCGACGTGCTCAAGACGCCGGATTCGGCGTTGTCGAGCGGCGCGATTGGCGCGACCGTCAATATCAAGTTTCCCAAGCCATTCGACTATGACGGACCCAAGCTTGCCCTGACAGGATCGGCCAGCGATGCGGCCGACGCGCACAAAGTCACCCCCAACGGCGGCTTCCTGGTCAGCGACACATTCTTCGGCAACACCTTCGGCGTTTTGATCGATGCGGCTTACACCGACCACAAAGGCCAGGACAACCACGTCAACATCCAGGGCTGGCCGGGCTTTAACCTGGCGCCGTCGCAGCTCGCGGGCGCCGCCCCTGGTGCCTCGACCGTGGGCAGCATTCCGTCGTGGGAAATTCAGGACTACGGCATCTATCAGGAGCACACCGAGGACCAGCGCGTCCAGGGTCGGCTGGCGGTTCAGTGGCGACCGATGGATACCATGCTGGTCACCGTGAACGACGATTATTCGCGTGACCAGGTCACCGATACGATGTACGGCTATAGCGTGTGGTTCAACAGCGGCGCCATCACCGATGCCGTGCGCAATCCCGACGGTACCCTGACCAGCTACGTTCAAAACAATACCCCCACCGACTTTCAGGGTCAGATCGACTCCTCGGTGATTCAGAACAACCTGCTCGGCCTCAATGTCGCCTGGGACGTCAGCGACAAGTTCAAGGCCATTTTCGACGCCGATCAGTCGAACTCAAAGCTCAATCCCAACGGCCAGTTGAGCGAGATCGACGCGGACGTCGGCTACGGCCCGTCTGCGGCCGGGAACACCGCCAACGGCAACAATATCGGTATCGCCGGGATCGGGGTCGGGCAGTTGCCTTACCCCACCGGCTTCGGCCCCAATGGCAACCAGGCGGCGTTCATCAACAATGGGATCATCGGCTCACACGTGCTGCCGATTGGCTCGCAACAGAACGATGACACCATCAATCAGATGAAGTTGGAGGGCGAATGGAAGGAGGATCACGTCACCGCCAAGTTCGGACTGCAGTACATCTACGACAAGAAGGATGAGGCGGACTACAGTGACTTCCAGAACAACGAATGGCAAAGCTACGCGGGCTACGGTCCGGCGTCCGGTAACCCGGGTGGCGTGGCGCTGCCGCAGTCGTTCTTTAACACCAACTTCAGCACCTCGAATTTCATCTCAGGCTTCTCCAACAACGGCAAGCTGCCGCCCGGGATCATCCAGTACAACCCCTACACGGTCCTGAACTACCTGCAGAGCCTGGGTAATCCGAACGTCAAGAACATCCCGGGATTCAACTACTGCAGTGAAGCAATCGTTCCCTGTGTCAACGGCGTCGGCGGCGGTCCGGGCAACACTTACTACAACGGCCAGTATGTGACTGCATTGAATCCTGGAACCGTGCAGGAAATCCAGGAAAAGACCATTGCGCCGTTCGTCAATATCAGCCAGGACACGCTGATCGGTGGCATGCCGCTCAAGACCAGCATGGGCGCCCGGTATGAGCGAACCGATGTGACCTCGAGCGGTCTCGGGCAGCAGCCCACGGGATTGACCGTCCAGGCTTCGGATCACACGGCCTTCCTGGTCGCTTATGGACCGATTTCGCCGGTGGTCAACAGAACTCACTACTCCTATCTGCTGCCGTCCCTGGACATGAATCTGTCGGTCACGGAGAATTTCAAGCTCAGATTCGACGCCTCGCGTACCTTGACGCGCCCGCCGCTCAGCGACATCACTCCGGTGACGACAGTCCCGCAGGATCCGCGCACCAATGCGCTGCAGGCTACCGGCGGCAATCCGAACCTGTTGCCGTATCTGTCGGACAACGTGGATATCGGCGCCGAATGGTACTACGCCAGAAACTCCTATATTGCGGTCGATGCCTTCGTAAAGGAGTTGACCAATTTCATCGTCGGCGGCACGACCACACAGAACATCAACGGTGTCACCGACCCCACTAAGGGTGGCGCACTCGCGATTTTCAGCGTGACGACGCAGGTCAACGGTCCTGCGGCCGAGGTGCGCGGCGTCGAGATCGGGCTGCAGCACATGCTGTGGGATACCGGATTCGGTGTGCAGGCGAATGCGACCTTCGTCGGTACCGACCATCCGTACGACCCGTACAACATTACCCAGAGCGGCTTTGCCGTCACTGGTCTGGCGAACTCGGCCAACTTCGTCGGGTTCTTCGAGAAGTGGGGTTTCCATGCGCGCGTCGCGCTCAACTGGCGCGGCGAGTACCTGGATCACTTCGGCCAGACGCAGAATACCGGCTCCTTTGGTGCGGAACCGACATTCGTCAATTCCAACACCGAGGTTGATTTCAGCACCAGCTACGATATCAACCGGAACTTTGATGTGTTCTTCGAGGGTCAGAACGTCAACAATTCCACCTACAGCACGCATGGCCGGTTCCCCGAACAGGTGTTGGACGTGATCGATTACGGCGCGCGTTACACGGTGGGTTTTCACTTCAAGATGTAAACGCGGCATTTGACCGAGAATCGGGGCCGCCGGGAGGACTTGGCGGCCCTTTTCTTTTATACGATAGTAGCCACGCCACGCCACACCACAGCCCCTGCGCGAAATTGCCCATATGGTTCAACCGCTACAATCGGTCGTAATCGTCGGAGGCGGAACCGCGGGGTGGCTGACTGCGGGCATTATCGCTGCGCGCCACCACTCCCGTATGAAGGCGGGGTTCAGCGTTACGCTGATCGAATCGCCCGACATCAAGATCATCGGCGTGGGCGAGGGTACCTGGCCGACGCTGCGTTCGTCGCTGGAGAAAATGGGGATCCCCGAGACCCAGTTCTTCCGCGAGACCGATGCGGCGTTCAAACAGGGCGCCCGGTTCGCGCGCTGGACTACCGGCGCCGAAGACGATGCCTACTATCATCCGCTGATGCTTCCGCAGGGCTTCACGCAGATCAACCTGGTACCGCACTGGCTGCAGGACGAGCACGGACGCAGCTTCTGCGATTCGGTCTGCCCTCAGGGCCGGCTTTGTGACGACGGACTCGCCCCCAAGACCATTACCACGCCGGAGTACAAGGCGGTCGCCAACTACGCCTATCACCTCGATGCCGCGAAGTTCGCACCGTTCCTGCAGCGGCATTGCACGGCTAAGCTCGGGGTGCGGCATGTGCTGGCCGACGTGCAGACGGTGAACCAGCATGAATCAGGGGACATACGCAGCCTGACCACCAAGCAGGCCGGTGATATAGCGGGCGATCTATTCATCGACTGCACCGGCTTTGCGGCGTTGCTGCTCGGCAAGACGCTCGGGGTCGGCTTCAAGGATTGCAGCGATATCCTGTTCTGCGATACGGCACTGGCGGTACAGGTACCCTATGAGACGCCGGACGCGCCGATGCAATCGCAGACGATTTCGACCGCGCAGTCGGCCGGGTGGATCTGGGACATAGGATTGCCGCAGCGGCGCGGCATCGGCCACGTTTACTCGAGCCGCCACATGAGCGAGGCGCAGGCTCACGAAAGCCTGATGAACTATATTGGCCCGACGCATCAGGATCTGCGCGTGCGCAAGATACCGATCCGGCCGGGCTACCGCGAGACTTTCTGGAAGAACAACTGCGTGGCGGTGGGCTTGGCGGCGGGGTTCCTAGAGCCGCTGGAGTCATCCGCGATCGTACTGGTGGAGCTGTCGGCCAAGCTGATCAGCGAGCAGATGCCCGCAAACCGCGAGGTCATGGACATCGTCGCCGCGCGATTCAACGAGGTGACGCACTACCGCTGGGGGCGCATCATCGATTTCCTTAAGCTGCACTACGTGCTGACACAGCGTACCGACAGCGCCTTCTGGCGCGAGAACCTGGACCCACAGTCGATTCCCGACCGGCTCAAGCACCTGTTGCACCTCTGGAAATACCAGTCGCCGTGGTTCTTCGACGAGTTTGACCGCCTGGAAGAGGTGTTTCCGGCCGCGAGCTATCAATATGTGCTCTACGGCATGGGCTTTCGCACGCAGGTGGGGCCGATGGACAATGTCGACAGCGAGCCGCTGGCCTCCCGACTCATGCAGGAGAACATTACGATGACGCGGCAGATGTGCGTACAGCTACCTAAAAACCGCGACCTGATACGCAAAATCCACGAGCACGGCATGCAGCCCATTTGACATGACCAACATCGTACCCCTCAACAGCCTGATTCACCGTTCACTGCGCGTCTATGGCGCCGCATCGGCGCGCTACGGCGACAATCAGCGCTTCGTGCAGGTGGTGGTCGCAGAGTTTCCCCAGCTCGTGCTGCACTATCCGATCCTTCTGTCCAAGGATGCGGATACCGGCGTATTCTTCTGCGGCGCCGTGCTCGGCTTTGAGCGCGATGAGAACCTGTTTCTGAAAGAAGGCGAAGGGCACGAAGGCTATCGACCGCTGGACCTGCAGCGCATGCCCTTCTACTCCGCCGGCAGCGACCTGGCAATCGACCTGGATCATCCGCGTGTCGGGGCCGAATCGGGGCAGGCGTTGTTTACCGAGAGCGGTCAGCCGACCAACTATCTCGCTGGCATTATGCACGCGTTTCGCGATATCAAGCCCGGCTTGGAAATGACCAAGGTGTTTATCGCCACGCTGCTGCAGCACAAACTCATCGAGCCGGTCGACATCAGCGTCTCATTCGACGATGGTTCCACGCACAATTTGGCCGACCTCTACACCATCAACCAGTCCGTTCTGCGGGATCTGCCGGATCAGACGGTGCTGGATCTGTTTCGCAGGGGCTACCTGCGGCTGATCTATCTGATGATTGCTTCGTTGAAGCAGGTCCAGGAGCTGGCAAAGAAGAAAAACGCGCGGATGTTGCGCGGCAGCGAGAGCTTGTCGGCGCGCGTGGGTTGATCCTCAGCTGCAGTCCGGCCTGACAGTGACCAACGACGCCTTGAGAGAAATCCGCGGTTCTGACATCGGTACGCCCGAACAGTTTGTGCGCGAGATCGTCGAGCCGTGCCGGCCCGTGGTGCTGCGTGACCTGGTCAGCGACTGGCCGATCGCGCAGGCAGCGCGGCGGTCGCCGCAGGCCTTGCGCGATCTGCTGGTGCCGTTCGATATCGGCGGCGAGATTGAAGCCTTCTTCGGGCAACCAGCGATCGCCGGAAAATATTTCTACGCCGACGACTTCAAGAGTTTCAATTTCGAGCGCCGGCGCATGCGATTTAGCGAAGTGCTGGAGGCAATCGTCAACGCTCTGCAACGGCCCGGCGCGAATTCCATCTATGCCGGCTCGGTACCGGCCAATGATTTTCTGCCCGGCTATGCGGCGCAGAACCCGATGCCTTTGCTGCCGCCGGCGGTGGGTCCACGCCTGTGGCTCGGGCACGCATCGAACGTTTCCGCGCACTACGATGCTCTCGACAACCTGGCCTGTGTGGTCGCCGGATCGCGCCGCTTCACCCTGTATGCGCCGGAATTGATCGGCCGGCTGTACGTCGGGCCGATCGACAATACCATGGCCGGCCAGCCGGTGAGCCTCGCGGCATCAGCCGCGCCGGATGCGCAGCGCTTCCCGCTGTTCGAGCAGGCGCGCGACCAGGCGCTGAAGACCGAACTGCAGCCGGGCGATGCGCTGTACTTGCCCAAGCTCTGGTGGCATCAGATCGAGGCGACAGCGCCGTTCAACGCGCTGGTGAACTACTGGTGGGACGCATTCAGCGCCGGGCCGGACTCGCCGCAGACCAGCCTGCTGTTGAGCATGATCACGATCGCCGAGCGTCCGCTGGCCGAACGCCGGGCGTGGCGCGCGTTTTTCGATCACTACGTGTTTCGCGACGCCGGTCACCCGCTGGCCCACCTGCCGCCCGAGCACCATGGGCTGCTGGGCCCGCTGAAGCCGGACAACTACGGCAGGATCCGGGCGCGCGTGATGCATCTGCTGCGCGGCGGATGAGGCTGCTATCCCGCGGCCGCGAAAATCACTCGTTGTGCAGGTCGATGGCCTTTCCGGTGCGAGCCGATTCGTATATGGCCATCATGATGCTCACGTCGCGTATCCCTTCCTCGCCGGACACCTTCGTTGGCCTCTTTTCCAGGATGCACTGAGCGAAGTCATCCATCTCTAGCGCGAACTGATCGGTGGCTGGCTCATCGATCGGCTTGCCATCGCTGCGCAGGCCCTGGATGCCGCCATAGTTAAAGGCTGGATCCAGGCCGAACCAGCCGTGTTCCGCAATCGCGCGGAAGTAGCCTGTGGGAGCGGCATT
>Ga0302324_100019673_pt1 | contig 13243 bp, 9 predicted proteins | sample Palsa_T0_1_FD_201949 | JGI IMG/M metagenome (GOLD analysis project Ga0302324, IMG submission 201949) | Peat permafrost microbial communities from Stordalen Mire near Abisko, Sweden - Palsa_T0_1 | ecosystem: Environmental > Terrestrial > Soil > Palsa > Peat permafrost | place: Sweden: Abisko...
CCTCGATGGTTCCCGTCTTGGAAATAGTGGCCTGCAGGACGACTGTTCCCTGAATTCGCGCGGCTTTGGCAATCGCCGGATATTGGGGCTGCGTCTTATTCAAAATGTTGCCGGCCATCACGCCCTGAGACACGTTGATCTTCTTCGGCGCCGCCGCCTTGACCACCGGCGCCGGTCCGGTTCCAATGCCGCCGAGAATGCCCCCCATCACGCCGCCAGCGGAACCGTTGGGGTCGCCTCCCATGCCGGCGACGCCGCCAGCGGAGGGCGGGGGCGCGGCGGATTCAGTGATCTGCTTGATAACTTTTGGGATTGTGCTCGGCGCCGTCAGCTGGTTATTCAGCATTTCCGACTGGATTTTGACGACTTTAACCGCCGGCGGGGGTGGCGGGGGGGGGGGGGGGGGGGGGGGGGGTGGCGGCGGCGCTGCAAGCAGCAGGGCCTGGGCCTGTGTCGGCAACGCTTCCGGGTTCAGAAGCGGAATCAGGATAAGGACGACGAGAATTCCGCCGTTAAGGATAAAGGCCCCGATCGCCCAATATTTGCTTTTCGTTTTCAACCTACCGCCTGATTCCACTAGGCTGTCTTCGAACATGGCCTACCTCGCTGGGAACAACTGGTTCTGAACTCTGTAGACACCACGCGTCATCATTTTGTTTCCAGAACGGGAATCACACTAAAGTTGCAGAAAATGGATTCTATATCACAAGGCGAATATGTCAAAAGAGAATAGTTTGGCCCCTATGCCCGACTCCGTTTGGCCGCCGGAAGCGCCGCGTTCCGCCCCCCGTCCCGCCCCCTGGACGCGCTTCTCCACTGCTGGTATGCAACTAACATTGGGGCTGCCACCGCAATCGATGAATAGGTCCCGATTAGAATGCCCACGACCAGCGCAAATGAAAAGGGATGTAGCACTTCACCGCCAAAGAAGAATAGTGAAAGCACCGTCAGGAAAGTCAATCCGGATGTGAGTACAGTCCGGCTCAAAGTCTGATTAATGCTGCGATTCACCACGTCCGCCAAGGACTCACGCCGAGACGTAGCCAGATTCTCCCGGATGCGATCAAAAACGACGATCGTGTCGTTCATCGAATAACCGATCAGGGTTAGAATGGCGGCAATCACCGTCAGCGATATCTCCATATTGAACAAGCTGAAGAAGCCCACCGTAATCAAAGTGTCGTGGAAAACAGCAACAACCGCGGCGACGCCATAAATCAGCTCGAAGCGGAACCAGAGGTACACCAACATCCCGGCCAGGGAATAAAGCGTCGCTAGCAGCGCCTGGTTGCGGAGCGCCGCGCCTACTTGCGGGCCAACGATCTCCACGCTACGCACCGAGAAACCGGACAAGAAGGCGTCCTGCTTTAACTGGGCCAGGATGGCTGGGTCTACCACCCCACCAAGGTCGTCGATTGACCCGATCAGACCGCCGTGACGGATATCCCGATAATCGAGAACGGCGTCCGCCTGCTGCGCATAGTGTTCCTCAGAGGATGCGTTGGTGCCCAGATGCAATGGATCTCTTGCCGACAAGTAGCTCGTCAAGGCCTGGCGTCCGACGGTATCCAGATCGAGTTTGCCTGGGTTCGCCGGAGCTGTCTGGGAGTAGTTCGTCTGTAGCGCTGTGATGATGGCCGCACGTCCCGCGTCCAACGAAGTCTCTTTGGTGTCGCGTTGCGGCAAGGCAATGATGACCTCATTGCCTGCATTAGCATCGCTCGCCGACGCCGTAAAGCTCGTGACGCGCGCATCGCGAAGTCCGGCCCGATCGGTCGCCTGGCGAATCCGGTCGACATCCGGTTTATGGTCGAACCGCACCCTCACCTGTGTGCCGCCCTGAAAGTCGACGTCCAGCGGCAGGTGATGCCAGAAGAGAAGGCTCAAAACACCCGCTACGCTGAAGATCAGCGAGAAGGCAAGGAAATACCACTTCTTTCCAAGCCAATCGATATTAACGCTACGAAACAGTTCCACGAATCCGCCTACTTGCTTGTATTGGGCCTGACGGCCACGCCGCGCCCTGAAAATTCCGTTTAACCCCTACCTAAGCTCTACTTGGCCCTGGAACTACCGTGCCCGGCAATCGCGTAAAGCAGGGCTGCCTGGGCCGCAAGCGCCGCTCCGCACAGCAGCATGCCCCCCAGGAATCCAACTCCGCCGCGCACCAGACTCTGGCTGTGCGACTCTCCAGAGCCCAATAGCTTCTCTTCGCCGCTCATATCGAAAGCGCCTCTCCGCGCTGTTTCCGGTTCAAATTGGAATCGAAGATCACACGAGAAACAAAAACTGCAGTAAACAGGTTGGCCAACAACCCAAACGTCAGGGTGACGGCAAATCCGCGCACCGGGCCCGTGCCAAAGATGAACAGGATCGCCGCCGAGACGATGGTTGTGACGTGAGTATCGATAATCGTCGTCCACGCGTGGGCGAAGCCCTGATCGACCGCGGCTGCCGCCGACTTGCCGGCACGAAGTTCTTCTCGAATTCGCTCAAAAATCAGCACATTGGAGTCGACCCCCATACCAATGGTCAGGATAACCCCGGCTATGCCGGGAAGCGTCAGTGTCGAACCCGTAAAGCCCATAAAGCCGAGCAGAATCACCAGGTTCAGAAACAATGCCAGATCGGCATTGATGCCAGCGCCCCGGTAATAGATCAGCATGAAAATCATGACCGCCAACATACCCACGATCGAGGCCAGCACACCCTGCCGAATGGAGTCCGCTCCCAGCGAAGGCCCGATGGTGCTCTCCTGCAGGTAGCTGATCGAGGCGGGAAGCGCGCCGGTCCGCAGCAGCATCGACAGGTCTTTCGCCGCCTGTTCATTCATTGAGCCGCCGGAGATGGTGCCGGTATCGCGAATCTGGTCGCGAATCGTGGCGACCTCCCGAATCTTGTTGTCGAGCACAATGGCGAGCGCCTTGCCCTTGTTCGCAAGGGTAAAGTCGGCGAAGTGGTCGCCGGCCGCATGGGTCAAATAAAAGACCACCTGCGGCTCATTCGTGTTCTGGTTGCGGCCGGTCTGCGCATCGCGAATGTCGGTGCCACCCACTTCGGCAGCCCGCTTGATCTGATAAACCTGCTCGGGGCTATTCGGCCCAGCCGTTCCCGCCGGCTCATGGAGCAGCACTGAATCGTACGGCAGCGTTCCGCCCAGTGCCTGCATCGCAGCCGCTTCGTCCGGATAAGGGCCGCCCTGCACCTCATGGATCTCAAGCCGCGCCGTCGACTGGATGATCTCCTGAACGCGCGACAGGTCGTCGACCCCCGGAAGTTCCACCAATATCTGGTTGCTGCCTAGGTTGTACTCCTGAATGACCGGCTCGCTCACGCCCAGCGAATCGATACGGGTACGAATCGTCTCGATCGCCTGCTCCAGCGTCCGCTGCTCGAGGTCCTTGACTGCCTGCGCTTTCATTGTCAGCGTCCAGGTGCCGGGACTGGGGGACGCAATCTCATACTGCGACCCATACCGGTTGTTCAATGTGGTGCGAACGTCACCGACTCGGTCGAGAGGAGTACCCTGAATCTGGATAATCTCCGGATGCTTCGCATCTGGTTTGGTGATCGACCCTACGGTGATGCCGGCCTGCTGCAGCTCCGTCTGAATCCGTGCTGCGTCGGAGTCTGTCGTGGTACCGACCGCCTCCTCCACATGGACCTGAAGAACAAGATGAGTGCCCCCGCGAAGATCGAGGCCCAGATTGATGCGGCTGGCGATGGCCGCCTTCAGCGCCGACGGCGTCACGCCATGCGGAATGCCGATGATGCCGAAGACGCAAATGGCCAAGCCGATGAAGATTGCAATGATTTTAGTATTCAGGTTCTTGCGCATGAGGTCCTTGCCCGTCTGACTTATTTGCCGAGCTTACTTGCCTTCCTCTGGAGTGGTGACCGAGGCGATGGCGCTCTTCACCACTTCGAGCTTGATGTTATCGGGGGGAACCCGGAGCTGCACGGCATCGTCGCGCAGCGCGAGCACCGTGCCGCGGATCCCGCCCGTGGTGGTCACCTTGTCGCCCGGCTTCAGGTCGTTCAGCATTTGCTGCCAGACCTTCTGCTTATTCTGGTTGGGGCGAATTAGCAGGAAATAGAAGACAACGATGATCAGAACAAACGGCAGGAACGAAACGACGCCGGGCGGCAGCGCGGGAAGAGCCAATGCAAGGGACAACATATAAGACACGTTCCTTCTATCGAGAGACAGCGTCGGCGAGGAAGCCTGACTCTCGCAAATAAATTCATCTGTACCGCGGAAGGCCCTGGTTTTCTTCGACCGCTCCAGGCCACTCGATCATACCGGAGCGCAATCAGCAAAGAAGAATATAGGGCTCGGAGGAGGTTGCCTGCCTCGCCGGACATTGCCCGGGAGACCGCTGGACCATCTGCCTGCTGCTTCCAAAACACCCAGCCGATTCAGTCCTTGTCAGCCGCGCCGCCCGATTTGCGCGCACGCACGACTGCGAGAAGAGCCGGAAGGGTTCCTAACTCAATAGCATCGCGTACCGCTTTCATCGTGTCAAGGTAGAAGGCCAGGTTATGCAGGGTATTCAGCACCGCTCCCAGCACCTCCTGGGTCACAAAAAGATGGCGCAGGTAGGCACGGGTATAGCGGCCACAAACTAGGCAGCCACACTCCGGATCGACCGAACCCTGGTCATCCGCAAAACGCCGATTCTTGATATTTAAGCGCCCTTCGGAGGTGAACAGCAGCCCATGACGGGCCGCCCGCGTCGGTAACACACAGTCCATCATGTCTACGCCCATCGCGGCATATTCAACAATCTCCTCGGGATAGCCGACTCCCATGACGTAACGAGGCTTGTCCTTAGGCAGAAACGGCAGGGTCACTTGAATGATTTCTCGGGTGAGCGAGCGGCGTTCGCCGACGCTCAACCCGCCTATGGCGTACCCTGGGAAGTCCATAGCAACCAGCCGCTCGGCCGATTCGCGTCGCAGCTCCGGATACATCCCACCCTGCACAATACCGAAAAGGCTTTGCGTCCGACCTGCAAATTCCTCTGGCCACGGCCTCTCACGTTGGTGAGCGGTAAAGTGGTCCTTGCTCCGTTGTGCCCAGCGAAGCGTAAGATCCAGCGATTGCCGGGCCCGCGCAAAATCGGCCGGATACTCAGTACATTCGTCAAAGGCCATGATGATGTCCGCACCCAGCGCAATCTGCACATCCATCGAATGTTCCGGCGAAAAGAAGTGCGACGATCCATCCAGATGCGACCGAAACCGCACCCCCTCTTCAGTCACCTTGCGCAATTCATTCAGGCTGAAAACCTGAAAGCCACCAGAATCCGTCAACAGAGCGCGCGGCCAGCTCATGAACCGATGCAATCCTCCAAGTTTACGGATAAGTTCGTGACCCGGCCTCAGGTAAAGATGATAGGTATTTCCAAGAATAATCTCCGCGCCGAGCTCTTCCAACAGATGCTGAGGAACAGCCTTGACCGTCGCCTGGGTACCAACCGGCATGAACACCGGAGTTTGGACAGTCGCGTGGGGAAGCGCCATCGCGGCGCGACGCGCAGTCTCCTCAGTTTTCCGTATAAGGAATTTCAAGGTTGCCAAAGATTAGTCTACTGGCCCGGGTAGAAACCAGTAATGATGGTACCGAAATGGTGCCGGCGCTTCGAGCAAGTCGGCCTCTCGGAACACTACCAGCGACGCGATCAAGTCAACCTCACTCGCCCACCCGAACCCGAATCCCAAACCTGCCTACCCGCGGCGTCCCCAGAGTCAATGTCGGCGTTCGCCCCACCTCGATATCTCGGTCGAACAAATTCTCTCCCGCCGCAAAGACCTCCAGCCGATGCCCAAAATCATGGGACGCATAGGCGTCCAACCGAAAATAGCTGTGCAGCAGATAGGTGTTCAAATCATTGTCATATTGGTTGCCGCTCATCCGCCCCTGTAGGCTAAGCGCACCCACCCTCCGATCGCTGAAGCGCGCCTGCAAAGTTCCCATGTTGCGGGCAACCTGCGGGATACGGCTTCCAATCAGCGCCGGCTCGGGGGCAAACTTCGTCACGGTAGCATTCGCATACTGATAACCACCGATCAGCGACAGCCACCGGGTGGGCGCCGTCTCCGCGTCGAGACTGACCCCTCGACTCTCAATCTGACCGAGATTTTCACGCATCTCGATGATCTCCGTCGGCGTGGTGCTCAGCGTCAAGGCCGTAATCGGATCGTTCACCTGCGTCCAGAAATAGCTGGTTCGCAAGGTGGTGTTATAGCGCGTTACGAGGACGACGCCAGTCTCCCATCCCGTCGCGCGCTCCGAGCGAAGGTTTGGGTTGGCCTTCGTCAATTCTTGCCCTACTTGGCCGGTGCGATATAGCTCGTTCTGAGTAGGAGCGCGATAGGCGCGAAAGGCCGAAGCAGTCAAAGAGAAGTTGTTCGTAAGACGCCGCACCACTCCCAGCCGAGGGTCGAAGACCGTCTGCGAGAAGGACGGAAGGTTGGCCTCGCCCAATGGCGGGCTCGTCCACTGCGTGGCATCGAAGTTGGAGAAGTGGTCGACCCGCCCACCGGCACTTAGCGTCCATTTTGTCGGGGTCCACAAAGCCTCGCCGTAGATCCCGGTTTGGCGCTGGCGGGCGCTCGTATCGAGGATGCCGCTTGGCTCATCGTTCTTGTAATTCGTTTCGAAATCGGTGGCCCGAACGTCGTGCGTATCGGCCCCGCCAACAACCAGCAGCTTCCCGCCAATTGGCTGACTCCAGTGGGCCGCGGCGCCAAGCTCCTGAGCAGGAGTCAAACCGATACGGGTGAGCGTTTCCGAGTCCCGGTTAGCCGGAATTGAAGAGAAACTCTGGCGATAGTGCTCATTGTCCCCAAACACTCTGGCCACTAGACTCCCGCCCGAAGCCGCGGTCCAGTCCACGCCGCTCGCATAACGCCACAGCCGAGTGGCATTCGTCTGCAGCGGAGTGCCGTTGGACCGCGCTTCATTGAAGCCATTCCCGCGCAGAAAAACCCTTCCTGTCGAGAGGAATTCCCGATCGATCTCGACAGCGCCATTCTGCGCGTGCACGTTCGAAGGAATATCTACCGTGCCGCGTTCGGAAGGGGCGGTGAGAATGTAACCGTCGGTGCGCAATAAGCCTCCGGCAGCGAGAGCACTCCACTTCCCAGCTTTCAGCGTCCCCAGAACGGCATTGTCCGATGTGTTCTCCGAACCATAACTGCTCAGAAAATTAAACGCGTCGCCGGTTGCCCTTACCGGAACGAAGTCAATCACCCCGCCAATGGCGCTCGATCCGTAAAGATCTGAAACGCCGCCCCGTACAACATCCACCGACTTGATGCTCAACTCCGGCATTTCTTCCCAATGAATCCAGGCCCCATACGGATCGAGGATAGGAATGTCATCGCTCAGAACCATCGTCCGGCTCGCAGCCGTCGAGCCCAATCCACGTAGAGATATCCCCTGCGAAGTAGGATTCGCAACCAACGAAGAAGACCGGCGGTACAGCTCCGCTCCTGGAATCTGCCGTATCTTGTCATCGAGAACCGGCGACGCAGATTCGTTCAGTTCAGTCGTCGTAAGAGTGCGCGTACTCGCGGGACTATCCAGAGAAGCCACCGGCGAAAGATACGCCGTCACCGAAACAAATTCCGGATCCGCTACAGCCTTCAGGACGATAGATTGCGGATTCACCACCCCAATCGCAACCGAGACAGTCACAAATCCAGGCGCCGTCACTTGAATCTCAGTCACACCCGCGCCCAGCCAAAATTGACCGGAGGAATTCGTAACCGTAATAATGCTGCCATCGCTGGAGCGTATCGAAGCTCCCCGGACAGGAAAGTTCTCACTATCGACAACCTGCCCAGTGAGTCGCTGGTTGACTTGAGCGAAGCACATAGCACCTAACTGCCAATAAGCGAACGACAGCCCTAGCAGGTATGCTAGCCAACAAGTATTTGTCTTGTGAGACATTGCTTTAAGAATATCCGGTTTCCTCGGCGCGATCACGAAATGTTTACCGCCGTGACGCGGTTTACGCCTTCGTCAGGAAGTTCACGCAATAGCGTAGTCACCGTTTTCTTGAGCATCGGGTGCATCAGCTCTGGCGCAATCTCCACCAGGGGGGCCAGTACAAATCGCCGCTCCGCCATAGCGGGATGCGGAAGCGTAAGCTGTGGCAAATCGATAATGGAATCCCCCATCAACAGCAAATCTAGATCCAGGGTGCGGGGGCCTTTTGGGGTGGTCTCGCTACGATCACGCCCGAACTCCCGCTCGATAGCGAGCAGTTCCAACAGCAAAATCTCGGGTTGTAGTGACGTTCGGAGGGCAATCGCTGCATTGAGAAAACGCGGTTGGTCCATGTAACCCACGGGTTCGGTCTCATACAAGGAAGACCGTGAGACCACCTCGCCGAGCGACCGAAGCCTTGCGATTGCCGCGGTAAGCGTCGCCGTCGGGCTGCCTGCCACGGAGGCCAGGTTCGATCCAAGTCCGATATACGCGGTTCTGTAAGGAATCGCCATGACATGAGGCCTTGTCGTGAGTATAGAGAGCCGCTGCGCGACAAAGTCGTGGCCGTTAGAATAGTGGCTCATGCGCATTGCTTTTTTTGGAGGCAGTTTCGATCCTCCGCACCGCGGCCATCTGGCGATTGCCCGCGCCGCGATCCAGCGCCTCGCGCTCGATATAGTCTGGATGGCCCCCGCCGGCGTTCAGCCCTTCAAGTTGGAAGGCGCCTCAACCAGTTACGAAGACCGCTTGGCAATGGTCGAGCTCGCCGTCGCTGGAGACTTCCATGTAATCGCCTCGGACGTCGACGCGCCACGTACCGATGGCATGCCCAACTACACCTTCGATATCATCGCCTCGATCAGGGCGACCCTGGAAAGAAGTGACACCCTCTTCTTCCTGCTCGGCGCGGACGCATTTCTCACCCTGAAACAGTGGCATCGCGCAGCAGAGTTGCTCTTCCTCAGCGATTTCATCGTCGCCGCTAGGCCCGGCTTCTCTATCGAACAAGTCGCCGCCTCACTTCCCGAAGGTATCTCCGCGGTCCAACTCCTGCACGAAAGTGCTTCCAGCGATATTGCCGCATGGGCGCTCCGCAATTCCACCGGAAATCACTCGACGCTGTACGTCATTCCCGACCTGCGCGAGGACATTTCCGCAACCGAGATTCGCGCTGCATTATCGGGTGAACACTCCGCCAAAGGCGTTCTGTCTCCAGCGGTGCTCCGCTATATCGAGCAACGGCGCCTTTATCGATGACCGTCCAGCATTGGCGCTGCCTCATTGGCGTTTAACGCCAAGCGCAAGCTACCATGGAGATTGACTTTAGGAGATCCTTCGAACGAATGGCTACAGCAGAAACAAGACGCATGGTGTTAGTGGCCGCAGCGGCCTGCGATGACAAGAAAGCCGAAGAAACACGCATACTTGAGCTGGATCCAAGCGATTCCGGCTTTACCGATTTTTTCCTGATAGCCAGCGGGACCAATACCAGGCAGGTTGTTTCGATCTCAGACGAGATCGAAATCAGACTCAAACGCGAGTTCGGCGCCTATCCCAACTCGGTCGAAGGTCGCCGCCAGGGAGAATGGGTACTGATGGACTACGTCGATTTCGTAGTCCACATCTTTCTCGCCGAAAAACGCGCCTTCTACGACATCGAACGGCTCCGAAAGTCCGCAACCCGCGTCGACATCGACGAATTGACAGCCGCCCTCACCGAGAGGGTGAAAGCGGCGCGAAAGAAAACAGCGGCAAAGAAGACCGCAACAGCCCGGAAGGCTCCCGCGAAAAAGGTCGCGCCAAAGAAAGCCGCAAAGCCTACGCTAAAGAAAGAGAGTGGTGCAAAAAAGCGAAAAAATCGGTGAAGAAAACGAGCAAAGAGAGCAGTAAGTAGAAATCACAATCCATCACAGACGAAACAAAATGGGCACCCAATCGTGAGTGCCCATTCGACTCGTTGAAGCTTCTAGAAGTAGAACTTCCCGGCCAGCTGGACAGCGCGTCCGCCTTGCGGGTCGCCGTTAACATCGGCCGTGCTCTTCACTGAGTTGATCGTGCCGAATAATTGAGGCCCGTCGGTGAAGTTGCCGTCAGGATTGGCGAAGTTCGCGTGGTTGAAGACATTGGCGGCGTCCAGCCGGAGTTGGATCGAGCGCACGCCATCGCTGCTAATGGGGAAGTTCTTGGAGACAGATATGTTGGAGTAGTTGAACCCGGGGCCATGAATCAGGCCCCGGCCCACGTTGCCAAAGCTGCCGGTCGCTTCCTGGGAGAAGACGCTGTTATCAAAATAAGCATGCCCGGAGGCCCGGGGATTCAGCTTGCGCACGGCGAATGTGGACGTATTCGGAGTGTCGGGGCAGGAGTAGTAGGATTGGGCGTCGCACCACTTGGAAAGGTAGACGCCGTTATCGGTGATGCCGACGGGATTGCCTGTCTGCAAGGCGGTGGCGCCGGTTAGCTCCCATCCACTGACTGCTTCCCTAAGGAGCAGGTTGGAGGTGTGGAGAATGGGAACCTTATAGAAGTAGAGGGCGGCGAAGCGCTGGCGGGCGTCATAGTCCGATGGGCCGTAGTTCAGCCCGCTGTAGCCGGGATATTGGTTGTATCCATGACCGTTGAAGCCCGAGCTTTCGAGACCGGAGGAATTATCCAATGCTTTGGAGTAGGTATAGATGGTCTGGAAGGAGAAGCCGTGCGAGGTGCTCTTGGTAGCGGTGACCTGGAACGAGTTGTAATTGGATGCGCCATCCGTAGTCTGTGTCCCGACGGAGACGTAATACGGGACTCCTCCCGACCCAGGAACCACGGCCGGCTGGGCTGTGTACTGCGGGTAAGAGTAGTGGGTGAAAATTTGAGTCTGCGCGTCGCAGCCGTTTGTGTCGGCTACGCATGCCGCATGTCCGGCTGGGGTTATGGGGTCGCCTTCATAGACGATGACGAGCTTATGCCCGAGCGAGCCGACGTACCCTACTTGGAGGACGATGTTGGCAGGTAGCTCTCGCTGAATATTGAAGTTGAAATTATAAACGTAGGGAACGCTGTATTTGTTGGAGATTGAGTTGATCTCGAGGGGCGCGTAGCTGGGCCAGTCGAGGGTCGCGCCAACGGCCGGCGCAACGAAGGGATAGGGGTTGCTGCCACCGAATGGAGCGGCGAAGCCTGGACTCCCGATGAAGTCCGAGAAGCTGAAGGGCGGGGACTCCAGATTCTGGAGCGAACCCTCTTCCTGGTCGCGATTGTAGTAGACGCCGAAACCCGCGCGAATGGAGAGTTTGTGCTCGCCCGGGGTTCCGATCAGTTGCGAAGGACCAGCGCCAGGAGACCAGGCAAGGCCGAGTCGAGGCGCGACATGATCATATTTGACGGTAGAGCCTCCGTAGGAGTTGCAGCCCGGATCGCCCGGGTAGAGCAGGCCGGGAGGCGCGTTCGCGCCGGCGAACTGGCCCGTAATGGCATTGCTGACCTGGAAGCAGGCAATGCCAAGACCCTTGAATTGCCGCGCGCTGTTCGGGGTCTCGATATCGAGCGCGGCCCCGTAGTTCACCACCAGATCGGGATTTACCTTCCAGCTGTCCTGAGCATAGAAATAGTTCTCCCAGGCGAGAGCGTCGATGAATCCGCCGGAGCTCTGAAAGTAGCTATCCGGTACGCCAACCAAGAAATCAGCAAAAGGTACGCCCGAACTGGTGGCCCCGGCACCGTTATAGGAAAAGTTGCCATTGTTGTCGAAGTAGAAAGGATTAGCGACGCGGAACTGTTCCACCGATGCGCCGAACTTGAGCGTATGACTACCCTTGACCCAAGTGAAGGTATCGCCTCCGCGGAAGTTGGTGTCTTTGCGCGGTTGCGGGCCGTCCTGGCTGAAGCCCAGCGCGAAGAGCCCTAGAACCCCCATGTATGGCAGGCCGGAAGAGGGCGACTGGGGGTTGATGTCGAAGCCATAGCTGGAGGGCTGGACGACTTTTTGGGGCTCGACGGCGGCGAAGTTAAAGCGGAAATAGTTCACCTGAAACTCGTTGAGCAGGCTGGGCGAGAAGGTGTGGATGTAGTCGGCGGAGAATATCTTGACGTGGGCGGCATCGATCTCCCCGAAGCCGGGCAGGGTCGCCCCGATGAAGGGGAGGGTTTCGGTGGTGGGGAAGGAGTCGAATGTGCCCGAGGCCCAAAGCGAGTCCTTTTCCGAGAGGTGGTAATCGAACTTGAGGACGCCCTGGTCGGCGGCCCCGGTATTGGCGGTGCTGAAGTTGTAGTACAGGCCACTGGGGGTGTTGGCGGCAGGGACGAACTCGTTCACCAGCCTGGTGGAGATTGAGCTGAAGGCGGAAGTTGGAATACTCCCGCTGGGGAAGCAACTGGCCCAGGTGTTGACACCGTTGGCCTCGCACCCAGCGATGGTGAATGGAATCGGGTTGGTCGAGAATGCGCCAGGCCCGAAGTTTCCGCCGACTTCGGTTGCGGTGGGGACCGGGGTCTGGGTGGTCGATCCGGTCCGGTTGCGATATCCCTGATAGGCGAGGAAGAAGAAAAGCTTGTCCTTGAAAATCGGTCCCCCGATGGTGCCGCCATAAAGGTTCTGGTGGAAGGGCGGGCGCTGTCCCGGCAGGGAGAAATAGTTGCCGTTGTTCAGAAAGGTGTCGCGGTAGAACTCGAAGCCGCTACCGTGGAATTTGTTGGAGCCGCTCTTGATGGTTTGGTTGACGACGGCGCCGCTGTTACGCGCATATTCAGGATTGATCGTGCTGGTGATGATGGTTTCCTGGGCGAGAGCGTCCGGGTTGATGGTGAACCCGATGGTCTGCAGAGGACCGTCATTGATATCCACGCCGTCAAGAATGAAGGAATTGCCGGCGGTCTGGGTGCCATTTGCCGAATAGGTGCCGAAGCGGTCCGACGACTCGACGCTGCCAGCTTGAAATTTCTGCAGGCCCGAAGCGTCGCGCCCAAATAGCGGCAGGTCCTCGATCTGCTGGGAGTCGATGGTGTCCTTGAGTTGCGTGTCCGCCGTTTCCACCTGCACGTTGGTCGCACTGATCTCAACCGTCTGGGAGGTCGACCCGAGGTCCAGCTTTGCATTGATTTCGCGGTTGTCGTTCGAATTCAGCATGATCCCGGTCGATTCGAACTTCTTGAAGCCCGACGCATCGATATCGAGGGTATAGGGTCCACCAATGGCAAGCTGAGGAAAGGTATAGTAGCCGCGATTGTTGCTGGTCGTATTCGTGAAGATGCCCGTGCTGG
>Ga0302324_100019674_pt1 | contig 13243 bp, 10 predicted proteins | sample Palsa_T0_1_FD_201949 | JGI IMG/M metagenome (GOLD analysis project Ga0302324, IMG submission 201949) | Peat permafrost microbial communities from Stordalen Mire near Abisko, Sweden - Palsa_T0_1 | ecosystem: Environmental > Terrestrial > Soil > Palsa > Peat permafrost | place: Sweden: Abisko...
CCGCCGCGCGGAGGACCGTCAGGCGCTGGCCACCGCCTTTCTGGCCAAAGCCATTCTTGGATTGCAAACCACCCGCCAACTGTTGGATCGCCTGCAAGCGGACCGCACGCTTCGTTCTCTGTGCGGTTGGAACTCAGTCGAGGCCATTCCGCATGAGTCCACTTTTGCGCGCGCCTTTGCCGAGTTTTCGCAAAGTGAGTTGCCACAACAACTGCATCAGGCCTTGATCCAAAACAGCTATCAAAAGGACACCCCGCAGGATCAACTTGTCGGCCACATCACGCGCGACTCCACCGCCATCGAAGTGCGCGAACGCTTTCCCGAGCAAACGGAGCAACGCGCCGCCCGGCAAAAGAAACACGCGCCTAAGAAATCAACACGGACCAATAAACAGAGGGTGCCGAAGCAACTCCTACCTAAACCCATCGCCAAACGCAAACGCGGCCGCCCGAAGAAATCGGAGAACGCCTTATCCGGCCGTCGCCTGCCCCGCCAGCGCCGCCAGACGCTGGAAGAAATGCTGTTGGAACTGCCGCGCGATTGCAGTATCGGAGCCAAAACCAGCAGCAAAGGTTATCAGCAGTATTGGCGCGGTTATAAGTTGCACATCGATGTGGCCGACGGACAGATTCCCATCTCCTGCGTGCTCACCTCAGCCTCTTTGCCTGACTCGCAAGTCGCCATTCCGCTGGCCACCATCAGCGCGCCACGAGTTACTTCCCTGTATGCGGTCATGGACGCGGCCTACGATGCCCAAGACATTCGCGAGCATTGTGAAAGCCTGGGCCAAGTACCGCTGATCGATCCGGTGCAAAGGGACGTGCCGATTACGCACCGCACCCAGCAGGACAGTTTGCGCGGCTATGACAAGCGGCGCAAGTTACCGCAGACCATGCCCAGCAAGATCCCACCGTTCACCACCGCCCAGGAAGAACGCTATAAGATTCGCACCATGAGCGAACGCGTGAACGGACGCTTGAAGGACGAGTTTGGCGGACGAACGACGCGCGTCCGCGGCGCCGCGAAAGTGATGGCGCACCTGATGTTCGGCATCCTTGCCCTCACAGTGGATCAGTTGTTGCGACTCACCGGCTAGCCAGCGCCCGCTTTCCGGCCCTTCCCCTTCCACAACAGGCGCCTGCCTGGGTCGCGGCGTGGCCGGCTTCCCCATGGACCGCGCGTTTACTTTGTAAAACTTCGTAAGCACACCTGGAAGTCCTCATTCCTGCCAATTTTTCACACCATTCTGAAAGAGCCGATTTGCATTCTGCAAGTCGATCTCAAAACTTCAAAATATTTCTTTCGCTTTAGAATCATCAACTTACCCCCAAAATTACATCTTCCCAAAACGCCCCCATTTCACACTCGTGGTCGGAAAGCCATTCTTATGACCAAATCTCGCACCCCTGACACCACCGCCGCCCCACCCCGCACGCCCGGTCTCCCACGCACCCCATCCGCGCGGGAAAAACCCCACCCCCGCTCACCCAAAAAAGCGTCGATTTCCCGCCGCTCGGCACTATTATTTATACGCGGGACCGAAACCTCCCAAATCGCCCCTTTTTTCCCGTCCAAAACCTCCACTTTTCCGCCCTCTGTTGTAATAATCAGACACCCCTCCCGTCCTTACTGGCGAGAAACAAGGGAGGCGACTACGCAAACAGCGGTCAAAGAACACGAGGTAGTTACGCAGCCAAATGAATTTAGCCGGATTTTTGAAGCGCACCACGGCATGGTGTTCCGCACGGCCTATCGAATCACCGGCAATGCGGCCGACGCCGAAGATGTCCTCCAAACCATCTTCCTCCGCATGCTGCGCCAATCCGCTTCCGATTCCGCGCTCACCCAGGAAGAAAGTTATTTGCGCCGCGCGGCGGTAAACGCCTCGCTCGACATAATCCGTAAAAGACAGGCCAGCCGTAGCGTTCCCCTTATCGAGGCAGCCGCACAAAAGGCCCAGCCCAAAGCCGACAACGGCCTGAAAGACTGCCTTCGCCGCGCGCTCGAAACCCTCACCGAACGCTCGGCCGAGATTTTTGCGTTGCGTTATTTCGAAGATTTCAGCAATCAACAAATAGCCGGCGCGCTGAATATTTCGCAGGTGCTCGTCGCGGTGTCTTTGCACCGCACGCGTCGTCAGTTACAGAAAGAAATTCGTACGTGTATGGGAGGTGGCAAATGAGTCAACGTGAATTAGATGAAGCGGTAGCCAAAATCCGCGCAGAACAAGTGAACGAGGAAACCGTCAAAGACGCGGCCAAACGTGTCTTCAGTTCGTTGTTCGATTCGGCGTTCATCACCAGCGAGCCAAGCGGCAAAATACGGGGCTGCGCCGATGTGCGGGCGCTCATTCCCGCGTATCTCCACCGCACCTTGTCCGCCCCGCGCGCCTTGCTGATCGAAGATCACGTGCTCAGTTGTGTCGAGTGCCGTCACGCGCTGCAAGAGGCTCGTACGGGCACCACGCCAAATCGCGCCATTCCCATCGACCGTGGCCGCCGCAAGCCCGTGCCGATGTTGGTCTGGGCTGTCGCCGCAACGCTACTCGTCGGCATTGGCTTGGGTCTCACGGGTCTTTTGCCGGGTCAGAATTCGATCAGCGCCACCGTGGCCAGCGTGCAAGGCAGCCTCTACCGGGTCACCGATCTCACCGTCTCTCTCGTCGAAGCCGGCGCTATTCTCAAGAACACCGACGAACTGCGCACCGCTAAAGGGTCTCACGCTATTTTGCGTCTCGCCGGCGGCGCCATCGTGGAAATCGCCGAACGCTCGGAAGTCTCTCTCTCCGGTGGCTGGCGCGGTCCAGCGCTGAACCTGGAGCATGGCCAGATGATTGTCGATGCTCGTGCTAACACTCAAAAAACACTGAACGTCACCAGCGGCGAAATGAATATCCCCGTAAGGAGCGGTGTCGTCGCTTTCAATCACGGCATAAAGGAGTCGCGCGTAGCCGTTGCCGCTGGTTCCGTTGACGTAACCATGGGAACGGCCACTCGTTCTCTCAGAGCCGGGCAGCAGTATGGTCCAGAACTCCGCTTGGTGAATCTTCCTATCAACTCCGAATTTGCCTGGAGCCAGAATTCCGGCGATTACCAGGCGCTGCTGAACCAACTGTCGGCGCTGCAAAAAGACTTGCAGGCCATCCCCGGCCCCGGTCTGCGCTATTCGTCTCACTTGCCGCAATACTTGCCCGTCGATACCTACCTTTACGCCGCCATACCCAATCTCGGTGGCACCATTACCGAGGCTAAGAAATTGTTTGATAGCCGCCTAGCTGAGAACCCCACGCTGCGCCAGTGGTGGCAGCAGCAAGATATCGCCAAGAACGGCGAATTTGATCGCATTATCGATCAAGTGAGTTCCATCAGCAGCTATTTAGGCGATGAAATTGTCGTAGCCGTGAGCGGCGACGTTGCCGGCCAACACGCCAGTCCCGTTTTCCTGGCCGAGATCAAACAGCCTGGACTTGCCCAATATCTGCAAAGCACTTTACCCGCGAACGCTCAAGTGCAAATCGTTACCGCCGGCTCTCCGATTGCCAGCGGCAACGCGCTGTTCATCGACTTCGATAACAATATCTTGGTTGCCTCGCCCAGCGCCGAACAATTGAAGCGCGTGGAAGACGTCGTCCAAAAGACCGTGCCGGGAGATTTCCGCGGCACGCCGTTCTTCGCCCGCATCAGTAAGGTTTACGAAAACGGTGCCGGCTATTTTCTAGCCGCGAATCTGGAACAAATCGCCGCAAAATCCGTAAGTCATGCCAAGAGCGGCATACCCGCCGGTCTCGATAATGTTCAGTATCTGGTCTTGGAGCGCAAAGAAAGCAATGGCGATACGGAAATGAGAGCGGCAGTTTCGTTTGACGGTACTCGTCAAGGCGTTGCTTCGTGGCTAGCTGCGCCCAGCCCTGCCGGTTCGCTCGATTTCGTCTCGCCGGAAGCCAGTTTCGCCGCCTCCATGGTCATGAAAAGTCCGCGAGTCATGATGCAGGAACTGATTGGTCTGGCCAGCGGCGCAGATGCGGACTTTACTAAACAATTGGATGATTTCCAGGCTCACGCTGGAGTGAATTTGCTCGACGATGTAGCCGCGCCTTTGGGCAGCGACGTGACATTCGCTATCGATGGCGCGCTCGTTCCCATCCCGGCCTGGAAACTGATTATCGAAGTGAACGATCCCACGCACCTGCAACAAACCCTCACCCAGTTCGTCAAGAGTTTTAACCAGCAAGCACCGGCCACTGCAGGCAAATTGAGCCTGACCAGCGAGCAGTTCAACGGTCGTACGTTTTACGCCCTCAGCAACGATAAGGCGCCCGCCATCGCCGCCCACTACACATTTGTAGACGGCTATTTGCTCGCCTCTTCGAGTGAGGCCAACGTCCTCACCGCCATTCAGAACAAACAAACCGGCCACATTCTCGCCGATTCGGCCAACTTCCGCTCCAAACTGCCCGCCGATGGTTATCCCAACTTTTCGGCCATGGTTTACAGCAACGTCAGCTCCTCTCTCGGAGATTTGACCAAGCAGCTTAAATCTCCTCTTCTCACCCCCAGCGGCTCCGGTCTCGTCTGCGTATATGGCGAACCCGATCGAATCATCGCAGCAGCCCGAGGTTCCTTCCTCGGCTTCGATTTAGGCACACTGGTCGGCATTCAGCAGGGCGAATCTCTAAAGACTATGATTGCTTCAGGACCCAAAAAAGCCACCAAAGAAGCCATAAACTAAATGCGCCACTCCGCCACTCTCCGGCATCCAGCCCGCTTTCATGCCAGACCTAGCCGAGCCGCGACCGCCAGGGAGCGAATCCGGAGCAAAAGGGGACGGACTTCTCTGTCCCCAATGGACAAATCCTCAACTGTCCGAACAACCTGTGCGTGGACAGAGCTGTCCGTCCCCTTTTGCGTTTCCGAGGTCCCCCACTAACCATGCCACCTGTGATCGAACTCAAAGCGCTCTCCGTCAAGCTCGGCAAGCATGAAGTTCTGCGCGACATCACAGGTTCGTTCACTGGCCGCACCATCGGTTTGCTCGGCCCAAACGGCGCCGGCAAATCAACCCTCATCAGCACACTCTTAGGCTTCTGGCCAATCACATCCGGCTCCGCCAGCATCCTCGGCCACGACGTCGCGCGCGAATCGAAACAGATCCGCGCCCTCGTCGGCTACATGCCCGAAAACGATTCTTTCATCAGTAAAATGACCGCCGTCGCCTTCATTCGCATGATGGCGGAACTATCTGGCCTGCCCTCGGAAATGGCGCTCGAACGCGCGCACGAGGCGCTCTTCTATGTCGGTTTAGGCGAAGCGCGCTATCGCAAGCTCGGCACATATTCGCTCGGCATGAAGCAATTGGCGAAACTGGCCCAGGCCATTGTCCACGGACCGAAACTGCTCATTCTAGACGAGCCGACCAACGGTCTCGACCCGCCCGCCCGTCAACGCATGATCCGCCTCGTTCGCGAAATGCGCGACACCGGCGAAATGCACATCGTCCTTTGTTCTCATCTGTTGCGCGACGTGGAAGAAACTTGCGAAGAAGTGGTGATTCTCAAACAAGGCCGAGTCGTCCACTATTCAAACCTCGAAAATGAACGGCGTCTGAACAGACGTTTTGTTGAACTGGAGCTCCATGGCGACTCTAACGAATTCGTGGCGGCCGTCGAAGGCTTAGGCTGCGAATCGGCGCCCGGCGCCTTGAACCGGCTCAAGCTTGTCCTCGGCGACAAAATTGAAGTAAGCGACATTTATCGCGTAGCGGCCGAGAAGAACGTTCAATTGCGCCGCATGAACTTCCGCCGCGACACGCTCGAAGAAATTTTCCTGAAGGCAATGGAGCACACCAATGGCAGTTTATAAGCGGACATACCGCGGTTATTCCGGCGGTTTGACCACGCATTGGTCGCGCTTCCTGGTGCTCTACCGCTATTCGCGCCGTAATTTGTTTAAATCGAAATTCTTAACTGCATTCTTCGTGCTTTGCTTCTTTTATCCGTTACTCTGCCTCCTTGGAATCTATGCCAACGATCACATGAGCGCCTTCAGCTTTCTCGGTCAACGTACCAATGGTCCGCTTTTCAAGATCGATGGCAGATTTTTTTTGCTCTTTCTCAGTGGTCAGTCTTCACTGGCGTTCATTCTCACCGCATTCATCGGCCCCGGCTTGATTTCGCCCGATCTGTCCAACGGCGCTCTTACTCTGTACCTCTGCAGGCCGCTTTCGCGCCTTGAATACGTGGCGGGAAAAATGTCGGTTCTGGCCATTGTCCTTTCGTGGGTCACTTGGATACCGGGTCTGGTCCTGTTCTTCGTACAAGCGAGCCTATCGGGTTGGGATTGGGCGATGCATAATTTTTTCATTCCCATTGGCATCCTCCTAGGTTCCTGGATCTGGATTCTTTCCATCGCTTTATTGGCCATGTCTTTGTCGGCATACGTAAAGTGGCGCATTGCAGCCGGTGCTTTGCTCTTGGGCGTGCTGTTCCTGGGCGCGGGCTTCGCACAAGCCATCAATCGCGTCCTGCAGACGCAGCAAGGCTACTTAATCGACGTTTCGAAACTGACGAACATCATCTGGCAGGATCTGTTTCACGATTCGGCCGAGAGAGCATTGCCCGCAGGCGAGGCTTGGTTCGGCCTGCTGGCCTTCGCGGCGTTGTGTTTCTATCTGCTCATGAAGAAAATTCGCGCGAACGAGGTGGTGCGTTGAGTAACCAAATCGTTCTTGAGAATGTGTCGAAGTTCTATGGCGACGTGCTGGGCGTCAATCGCGTCAATCTCTCCATTCCGCCCGGAATCACCAGTCTGGTGGGCCCCAACGGCTCCGGCAAAACGACGCTCATGAACCTGATCACCGGTCTGATCCGTCCATCGCGCGGCCACATTCACGTCTTAGGCCTGACACCCGATGAACCCGAAAAACTCTTCCGGCTGCTGGGCTATTGCGCCCAGTTCGATTCCTTTCCCAAAGGTCTGACTGGCTATGAATTCGTGAATTCTTACTTGCGCCTTTCCGGCCGCGATGCCGCCGAATGCGATGAGCTAACCTGGCGCGCCATTGATCGCGTCGGCCTGCGCGATGCGGCTCATCGCAAAGCCGGCGGGTATAGCAAAGGCATGCGTCAACGCATTCGCCTGGCGCAAGCGATTGCTCACAACCCGCGCGTCTTAATTCTCGACGAACCGCTCAATGGTTTGGACCCGCTCGTTCGTTCTGAGACAATTGCGCTTTTCCGTTCCTATGCCAAAGAAGGATGTCACGTCATTCTTTCCAGCCATGTGTTGCATGAAGTGGATATCATTTCCGATCAAGTCATTCTCATGAGCGGCGGTTATGTAGTCGCTGAAGGCAATATCCAAAGTGTTCGTGGCGAAATTCACGAACAACCCATGCAGATTGTCATCCGTTGCGATCATCCGAATACGCTGGCATCGCGCTTCTTTGAAGAAGACCACATCGTGGAAGTGCGAATGCATCACGACAAAAAAGGATTGCTCATCAAAACCAGCGATCCCGACCGATTCTTTAACTTAATGAACCATGTTGCCTTGAACGGCCACAAGCTCGAATCCGTGGCGCCGGTGGATGACGATGTGAACTCGGTTTACGAATACCTCATCGGTAGCGAGGAGGCAACCAAATGAATGTTTGGTGGACACAGATCCTGGCCGTCATGCGGCTCGAAATCAAGAAGACCTTCTTTGCCAGACGCGGCCTTTGGATTTACCTGCTCGCTCTCGCTCCGGTGGCGCTGTTCACCACCCAGTCCATTGTGGAACGAAGCTTTCGTGTGGTCGAACCAGAGACTCCGAGTACCGGCCATTTGCTCACCAGTCAGCAAATGGACAACATTCATGACAAGATGACTCACGATGAGATCATCTCCCAGTTCGGACCACCCGCCAAATCAAGCAAGCAAACTGTGAAGAAGTATGACGAGGACGGCAAGGAGGCAACTGTAGAAGAAGAGACTTTGCACTACTACGGAACTGGCCGCGCCTTGACACTGATTCTGGACGATGGTGTACTGAACGGCGTCATTTCAAACTCGCGCCTGTCATTTGGCCAGAACAGCTACATCTTCGCCGGAGTTTTTCAGTTTTTCTTCATCCGTCTGGCCGTTTTTTTCGGCTGTCTCGGAATTTTCATGAACCTGTTTCGCGGAGAGATGCTCGACAAAAGCCTTCACTATTACTTACTCTCTCCTATTCGACGGGAGGTTCTGCTTGCCGGAAAGTATCTAGCCGGGCTGCTGGCGGCGACTGTGATCTTCACAACCAGCACCGCCTTACAAATTGTTGCTAACATCTCTGCCTTTGACAGCAACACCGTCTCGCGTTATCTGTATCAGGAGCATGGCCTTTCTCACGTCGCGGCGTATCTGGGAGTCACTATCCTAGCGTGTATTGGCTACGGTAGTGTTTTCTTAGCGGCGGGTCTTTTGTTTCGCAATCCCATCATTGCCGCAGCCATCGTGCTCATTTGGGAAGCGGCAAACCCATTGTTGCCCGCTTTGCTTAAGAAATTCAGCGTGATCTATTACCTCAAGTCGCTTTGCCCGGTGCAGATACCGCTCGATCCGGGCATGCCCGCTTTGCTTACCATGCTGGTTTCGAATGGCGATCCCATTTCTAAGTATGTCGCCGTATTCGGCTTGTTAGCGCTGTCTGTGCTTGTTCTCTGGGCATCTTCGCTAAAAGTGCGGCGCTTAGAGATCAACTACACCACCGAGTAATCAGGCCGCAGCTCCTTGACTAAAGTTTCGACCGTGGGTGAGCCGGTGATTACTAAGTCAACGTAGACCATTGATGCCAGCAATAATGGTTTGGTCTCTGTCGCCACAATCAGCCTATCACACTGATGCCGCGACTGTTGCAGAAACGCGATGGCTTCTGTATCCAGAACATCGAACGAACGGCGTATCAGTCCAACTCGCAAACCGAGCCTGCGCCAGAGCCTCACTCGGTGCGCCGCTTCTTCGATCGCCACCACGCGCAGGTCGGCATCCAGTGTGTGCCCGCCCTCTAATTCAGCCAGGAGTTGCTCCTGCGTGGTGGTAGCCGTACCGACTTTCGCGACTACCAGCCCCGCTGCCACATTCGCCACCCGCATGGCATCTTCCATCGCCATACCGCTCGCCACGCCGGCCGCAAACGTCGCCGCGACCGTATCGCCCGCGCCCGAAACGTCAAAGATCTCCCGCGCCACGGCCTTGAGCGAAACCACCGCTACATCGGGCCGCACCAGCATCATCCCCAAGCCGCCGCGGGTTACCAAGACCGCGCCCAGTTCGTTCTCTTCGATCAGCCTCAAAGCCGCCTCCTCCACTGCTGCATCGCTCGAAACGGGCAAATTCGTAGCCTCAGCCAGCTCTTGAAGATTCGGTTTTACCAACGACGCGCCCCGATAACGGCCAAAATCTCTTCCTTTCGGATCGACAAACATCGGCCTATCTGCTTTACGCGCCACGGCAATGAAGCGCGACGCTCGCTCCTCTTTCAGCAAGCCCTTTGCATAGTCCGAAAGAATCACCACATCGCACGCCGCCACGAGTTTCTCGAATTGCGCTAAAAGCTCACTCAGGATTACGTCGCTAATCGAGTGCGTACTTTCGTTATCCACTCGCAGCAGCTGCTGGCTACCGGAGATGAACCTCGTTTTCGCAGAGGTTTTGCGCGACGCGTCGGTCACGGCGTGCAACGCGCAATTCGCTAACCCATTGAGTTCCTTGCCGATCAGATCGGCGCTGCTATCCGCACCCACCACCGTTAACAGCACTGTCTGCGCACCCAAAGAGCTTAAATTTCGGACCACGTTACCTGCGCCACCAAGCATCGACCGTTCGTGACTCACCCGCACCACGGGAATCGGCGCCTCCGGTGAGATTCTGTTCACGTCGCCGTAGATAAAGTGGTCGAGCATGACATCGCCCACGCACAAGATTTTCGCGTTGGAAAAGCGCTCGATGAAAGGGATGAGATCCTGGTGATTCAAAGGCGAAACACGATGATAACAGCGCCGCCGGAGCGTTATGATGGATTAGGAAGATTCTATGGACCAGGAACTGAAGACATATCTGGATGGCAAATTTGCGGATATTGACGCCAAGTTTGTAAAGGTGGACACCAAGTTCGCGGATCAAGACGCCAAGTTCGCGGGTCTCGACACCAAGTTCGCGGATCAAGACGGCAAGTTCGCGGGTCTCGACGCCAAGTTCGCGGGTCTCGACGCCAAGTTCGCCGGGTTGGACGAAAAGCTTGTCGATTTAGAAAATCGCCTCATCGAAAAGATGCGGGACATGCAAACGGAGCTCCTGCGCGGCTTCGAGTCTTTTTCCGCCGCTCAGACGATTCGCTTGCGCAAATTGGAAGCGGACCAATCGAATCTGGATACTTCGCTCCGCGGCCGCGTCGATGTGCTTGAAACGCGGCTTACGCAAATCGAGCTGCGCCTCGGAAAACACATAATGTAACGCGCGTCTGCGATATCATTATGCGCACTATGTGCGATGTCACCCGCAGAAACCTCCTCTTGAGTACCGCAGTGTTGGCTGGCGCGTCGAAAGCAGCCGACGAAGTCAACCAAGCCGTTCCTATTGCCAAAGACGTCTATTTCCACCAAGGCGACCTCGAACATCAAGGCCACTGCAACAATGGTTGGATTATTTTCAAAGACTACGTCTTGGTGATTGACGCCAATTTTCCTTCGGGCGCGCAAACCATTTTGCCCAAGATCCGCGCGCTCACCTCCAGACCCATCCGCTTTGCCTTTGACACGCACCATCATGGCGACCACGCCTATGGCAACCAAGTCTGGGTTGACAACGGCGCCACGCCCGTGGCCCACACCGGTGTGATCGAAGAAATGAAGCGCTATGAAACCGGCTACTACGGCAACACGCCGGGCCGCTGGGAGGAAGCCGCGAAGGGACGGCCGGACGTTGCCGCCAGTCGCCTTTCTCCGCCCTCAGTGCTTTTCCCGCGCGAACTTTTCTTCGACGATGGCGAGCATCGCGTGGAACTCATCCACCTCGGCGTAGCGCACACGCATGGCGATGCCATGGCTTGGTTACCGAAGGAAAAGATTCTGTTTAGCGGCGACGCTTGCGTGAACGGACCGTACAACTTTGTGGGCGACGGAAGCGTTGAGAAATGGATTGGCACGCTCGATAATGCCAGGAAACTCGGTGCTCAGACGCTATGCCCCGGACATGGCCCACGTGGCGATCAAGACGTTCTCGGCGATCAGCAACTTTTCTTCCAAGTGTTAAGCGAAAGCGTTCGAAAACGGGTCAATGATAAACAAACATCGCGTCAAATGTTCGAATCGGTGGCGCAGATTCGCGAAGAAATCGTGGCGCAACCGCGCATCGCGCGCTATGCGAGCAAAGGTGGATTGGGTGCACAAGTGGAGAAGGTTTACAACGAAATGACCGGCGAAAGTTTTCCTCCCGACACCAAAGCCTCGCATCAAGCCCGTTTGCTGCACAGGCATGCTCACGCGGCTGTGTAAAGTGAATAGGATCATTCATGGATAACGGCGACCTAAGCGAGTTGTGGCAAGAACACACAGCTCACGAATTCAGCACCAAGGATACCGAGGCCACGCTGGCAACCATGGTGGAGGACGCCTACGTCAACCATGTGCCTGTGATGACAGGCGGCTATGGTAAGGATCAGTTGCGAGCGTTCTACTCGCACGATTTCATTCCGCGAATGCCGCCCGACACAACCCTAACGCCAGTCTCACGGACCGTCGGCACAGACCAACTGGTAGATGAGATGATTTTCTCGTTTACTCACAGCGAAGAAATGCCTTGGATGCTGCCCGGCGTTCCACCCACCCATAAGCGCGTGGAGATTGCCTTAGTGGCGATTGTGAAATTCCGCGATGGGAAATTGGCGCACGAACACATTTATTGGGATCAGGCGTCTGTTTTGAAGCAAATTGGCTTAATAACCGACCCCGCTCTACCGGTGTTCGGCGTCGAGACGGCGCGTAAGGTCTTGGGGCAATAACGCAATCGCTAGCGCGCCTAACATGGCAATCCCAAAAATCACCAGCATCGGAACCTCATAGCTGCCAAAGTATTGCCGCAGGGCTGAAACAAAATAGGGTAGCCAAGTCTGTCCTAGAGTGTTCGCCGGCAGAATGACAGCCATGGCGCGAGCCAATGTGTTGACCCCGAACTGCTCCGCAGCCATCAAGGGAATGAGCATGTAATCGGCCCCCATGGAAAAACCAAATACAATGGCAAACACATAAAGCGAGGCGGGCCGCGCCGGGCTTACGGCAAGCAGCAGAAGAATCGTCGCCACCACCACAAAGTAGGTGCCTGTCATGACGCGCTTTTTTGAGAACAGATCCGCCAGATGCCCGATCGCCAAACGGCCGGCGATGCTCGACCACAGAATGAGAGAGGATGCCACTGCCCAGGTGGTGTTCAACGTCTTCTGATCTGTGAATCCGGCATCGCGCAATACAAACTTCATGTGTAAGTTGATGGAGCCGATAGCGCCGATGGAACACACACTCCCGAGCAACAGCAGCCAAAAGGGACGGCTATGCAGTAGGTGGGAGAAACTGAAGGGTGCCAAGTGGCCATCCGCCGCTGGATGATTCGCGCCATCGGGAAATTGGTCCAGTTCGCTCGGCCTGTCTTTGAGAAAAAAAAATGCCAGTGGCCAAGCAAGCAAGATCAGGCCCCCCATAATTTTAAGTGCCGTGTGAAAACCGTAACGATCGGTGAGGCCGCGCACCAAATATGCACCTAGGCCGCCGCAGAGTCCCACTCCAACGTATATGGATCCCATCGCCAATCCACGTTTGGCTCTGAACCACTGGGAGACCAAGATCTGGTGGGGGATGGGACCGGAAAAGAGATAACCCACTGTGTACAAAAAATAGAGGGCGAAATAAAGTAGAAGGCTACCCTGCATTGCGCCAAACCCCCAAAACGCGAGGGCCGTAAAGCCCGTCCCTACAAAAATTAATTTTCTGGGGCTAAAGCGCGGAATCAGGAGCGGGCCCACCCATACGGTAAGAAGTGCAGCCAGCGGAAAACCGAGAGTGATTTCCGAAAGGCTCCATCGAAACGACTTTTGGAAATAATCGTAGAAAAAAGGGATGTTGTAGTAAGGAATGCCAACCGCTAGCCCAAACGTGACAAAGGCGGTAGCAACTACACGCCATCCGTAAAATTTTCCACCTTGGACGGAGCGGTCAGTTTGTGAGATTTTTGTCG
>Ga0302324_100019676_pt1 | contig 13241 bp, 14 predicted proteins | sample Palsa_T0_1_FD_201949 | JGI IMG/M metagenome (GOLD analysis project Ga0302324, IMG submission 201949) | Peat permafrost microbial communities from Stordalen Mire near Abisko, Sweden - Palsa_T0_1 | ecosystem: Environmental > Terrestrial > Soil > Palsa > Peat permafrost | place: Sweden: Abisko...
TGAAGAAGCCCAACGCGTCGCTCATGTGGGTCATTGGGAATGGGACCTTGAGACTAGTGAAGTGGTTTGGTCGGATGAGACCTATCGCATCTTTGGCCTTGAGCCGCAAGAACGTCCGATGGATCTGCCCACGGTGCGCGGACTGGTGCACCCCGATGACCGAGACTCCCTGTACGGCGGGGTAGACGTGGATCTTTCTGCCGGAACGTACCCAATCGCTGAGTTTCGGATCGTTCGTCCCAGTGGCGAAATCCGTACGGTGCGTGCCATTACCTCAAAGCTTTGGAGCGCGCCGCCGGTGGATTCGAATGGCGCGCCGTCCGAACGAGCACGCAAATTATTTGGTACCGTCCAGGATGTCACTGAACACAAACGCGCAGAGGAAAATCGGCAGGCTCTATCGCGCGACCTTCAAGAAAGTAAGGCGAGGTTAGAAGAGGCGCAACGGCTTATGCACATCGGGCACTATGAATGGAACCTCACTACGGGTTGCGTGACCTGGTCCGACGAACTCTATCGCATCTATGGGCTGTCCCCGCAAGATGGTCCCATTGACGTGACGAAGGTCAGCGAAATGATCCACCCGGACGATCGAGAGCGTGTTTTTCGAGAAGCTGACGAAGCCGTTCGTAGCGGCGTGCCGGCGGCGGCCGAACATCGTGTCGTTCGTCCCGACGGCAAAGTTCGTATTGTTCAAGGCCTCGGTACTGTGAAAAGAGATGCTGCCGGAGTGGCCTGCGAAATGTTTGGTACTGCTCAGGACGTCACTGATCGCAAGCGCGCAGAGGAAGCTTTACAGCGGAGTCAGTTTTATCTGAGCGAAGGACAGCGTCTCGCTCACATTGGAAGCTGGGCCTTCAACGATTTAGGTCGTTATTGGTCGGACGAACTCTACAAAATCCATGGTTTAGATCCGAAGCATGGGGCACCGACCGACGAGCAGCTTCTGGCTCTCGTACATCCACAAGACCGCGCTTCCATCGCCCAAACAATCAGACTCATGCAAGAGGAACACCGTGGCTTCGACCAAATCCTACGGATTGTTCGGCCCGATGGACAGCTGCGCTACCTTCGTGCGGTGGCGATTCCTGTCGTTGAACAAGGAGTCTTCAAGGGGTTCATCGGCACTACGATGGACGTTACGGAGCAGGAGCTGCTAACGCAGCAGTTGCGACGGGAGCAGGCATACCTAGCGGAGGCGCAAAGCTTGACCCATGTCGGCAGTTGGGCAGCCAATTTTCACACAGGGCAGAATTATCACGTGTCGGACGAAGTCTATCGCCTGCATGGTTTTGAACCCGAGAACGGCCCGTTAGCCGCCGACACTTTTTATAAAACCATTCATCCCGACGATGCGCCCGCTGTGTGGAAAATTATTACCGATGCGATTCAAGGGAGAACCGATTACGAGATCCCCGAGTACCGAATTTGTCGTCCCGATGGAACCATCCGATTCCTGCGCGGCATAGGACATCACAATCCCTCTGGGGAAATGGGAGAGTACCTCGGCATTACCATGGATATTACGGAACGAAAGCGTGCCGACGAGGAAGGAGAAAGACTGCGCCAATTGGAAGCGGATCTCGCGCGCGTCAACCGCGTCAACATGATGGGAGAACTGGCCGCAGCGTTGGCTCACGAAATTAAACAGCCCATCACCGCGTCGATCACTAACGCAAACGCTCTTTTGCGATGGTTGGCGCATGATCCACCCGAGCTGGATCGAGCGCGGGCAGCAGCGTCTAGGATTGAGCAGGACGCCAATCGTGCAGCCAACGTTATCGACAGTTTGCGGGCCTTCTACCAAAAGGGAAAACCGACGGAGCGTCAAATCATCGACGTGAGAGGAATGATTGAAGAGATGACCGGTCTACTGAGGGGCGAAGCGGATCGGCATGGCATAACGATCTATCTCGAAGTCGAGGCCGATAGTCCCAAGATCCTGGTAAACCCGGTTCAACTTCAGCAGGTCTTCATGAATTTGATGCTCAATGCGATCGAGGCAATGAAGGGTGCCGGAGGCGCTCTGACGATCAAATCGCGAGTTGATGCCGAGGATCGTCTATTTGTTTCCATCAGCGATACCGGCATAGGATTGCCGGCAGGATCCGCCGAGCAGATTTTCGAGCCTTTTCATACGACGAAACCTCAGGGGACGGGCATGGGTCTGACGATTACCCGCTCGATCGTGGAGTCATACGGGGGGCGTGTGTGGGCTACTGCCAATCAGGGAAAGGGCGCAACGCTTCATTTCAGTCTTCCTTGCGGGTTCGAATCTGCGGTATGAAACCAGCGACAGTCGTTCCCACTGTGTTTATCGTCGATGATGATAGTGGCGTGCGCCGGGCCATCCAGGACCTCGTCGAGTCCGTTGGACTGCGCGCAGAGTCCTTTGCGACTGGCCATGAGTTTCTGAGTAAGAAGCGGACCTCAGACCCGAGTTGCCTTGTTCTGGATGTGAGGCTACCCGAGATGAGCGGACTCGATTTCCAGCATACATTGGCTGACGCTGGCATACACATTCCTATCATCTTTATCACGGCGCATGGCGACATACCCATGTCTGTCAGGGCTTTGAAAGCGGGCGCCGTGGAGTTTTTGACAAAGCCCTTTCGGGACCAGGACTTGCTAGATGCGATTCATCAGGCTCTTCAGCGAGATCGCGCGACGCGAGAACAACACGACGAAGTCCACGATCTGCATGGACGATATCTGGATTTGACGGCGCGAGAGCGCGAGGTCATGGGGCTGGTGGTGGCCGGAATGCTCAACAAGCAGGTTGCCTCAGAAATCGGAGCCAGCGAAGCCACTGTAAAGATCCATCGAGGCAATGTCATGAAGAAGATGCAGGCGGGCTCGCTAATCGAATTGGTACGTATGGCCGACAAACTTAAACCAATTCTTCCTCGATAGCGACGATTATCGTCGCACATAATTGCTTGCTGCTCGGCCTCTCGTCTCGTGGTAGTCAACTACCACCTGAGTAGTAGTTTTTGCTCCCATGGGCAGATTGCCGTGCCTTACTCAAGGGGCTAGCGTTGGCCCATGAATATCGAGCACGCGCCGAGCCTACTGGCAATCCTCGATGACGACAAGTCGGTTCAAAGCGCGCTGCGAGATCTAATCGAATCGGAGGGTATGTCCGCACTCTGCTTCGACTCCGCGGAGCAGTTCCTGGATTCTCGAGCGAAACACCAGGCAGCATGCCTCATTGCCGACATTGGCATGCCCGGCATGTCGGGCATTGAGCTACAAGCACGACTTAAGGTCGAACAATGTGGAATACCGATCATCTTCATCACCGCGCGTGGCGACATTCCGTTGGCGGTATGTGCGATGAAGGAAGGTGCCAGTGATTTTTTTTCCAAGCCGTTTGAGAGTAGTGTGTTCCTGGCGGCCGTCGAACACGCTATGGAAAAGAACCGAAATGCCAGACAGAAGGCCCTCGAACAGGCCCATCTTCTCGCGCGCTACCGTTCCCTCACGCCACGCGAGCAGGAAGTGCTGCCGCTGTTGGTCAGCGGCCGAATGAACAAACAAGCTGCGGCCGAACTAGGCATCACGGAGTATACCGTTCAAGTTCACCGCGGGCACATCATGCGCAAAATGAGAGCCGACTCTTTTGCAACGCTGGTGCGGATGGCGGAAAGGCTCAGTCCCCGCAACCCATAGCAGCTGTTCCTATGACTCAGCTGTCGCCAGGCTTTGTACCAACGTTGCCGACCGTGAAAACGGTTCCGCCTCAGAGACAGCGCACCGGTGTAATTGAACACCAGAATGTGGTAATCAGAAACCCGGTGAATTCCACCACTGGCCATTCCTAAGGGAATACTTGCGCGCGTCTGACGATTTGAGCTGCGGTAAATAACCCGCAGTGTGTGGGGCAGCAGTTCGTCGGTAATCCACCGTGATGTCGCCGAGAGCTTAAATCTGCCGAAATCTCTTTATTAGCTTAAGTTTCCACTGTTGCATCTTGCAAACTATCAGGAACTGATCGTCGCTCATGGCAATAACCCCTCTTCCAAGCGGGAGCTGTCTTCGGCCAGCGTTCGATTCAGACCGAGTGATGGATCAATAGGGATTTTCTCCGCTTCATGGAATCCAAATAATCGCGAGTTGAGCCGAATCGTCACAGTCGCGAAGTCCTGGCCGTGGTTCGGTAGTCGAATGCCGGCGTTCGACCAGTGACGCATGGTGATCTCGCCTACCAGGGGGCTGCCGTGTAGCCGAAAGCGCACGCCAAGTTGAGACGCAAAGTCCCACTTTGTCACGCTCAGGACGTCGGCCTCAGTTTTTACCGACAATCCGAAGCCGACATATCCCTGGACTGAACCACGATCGAATAAGTGCCACCGGCGTGAGAGTGATGTTCCCCAGTAAGGACTAGCCATATGCCGCTCCTCATGTGTGCCAGGCCAAGGGAGGAGCTGTTGAGTTGTAAAATGAAATGCGCCGATCTCGTACCGGTTCTCGCTCCAGGAGACGGAAACTGGCAGGACTAGACTGCCGGTAGTGGCCCAGTAATGGTACGTCTCGCCGAGGCCGACCTGCACTACACAGCTGTCAATGAAGGATTGCGCGTGCACCGACTCGGGTACCCATGTTGCGCTACCGACAAGACCGAAAAACCCGATTTGGACCAGCATCGCAGCGCGACTGGATGGGCTACACGGAACACTTAACGTATCGTGTACGTGAAGGCGACTCGACCGTGCAACCGAGAGGTTCCAAGAGCTCGAGCGTTTTGATCCCTGCAGCGGGTTTGAACGGGCTTCGCGACGACAAAGACCGACCCGAGAGGACGCGTCAGATTGCTGGCGAACGAAGGCCCAGAGTTCTCGCGGAAATGCGCATCCGGGATCCATCGATCAATAAGCCTGCGTAAAATAAGTCTCGGCTGTGCCGCGTCCCCCAGCAGGCTAGAGGAGCCGGGTCAGTGCACCGATCCCCCGCATGGGGGGGGTGATAGGACGCCGTCATATCCACACAATATGTAGCCTCCGATTTGGTCGCTGAAGCCTCAACGGTGAAGGCCCCCAATTGGGAAAGCCTCTTGATACCGCTTGCGCATTTCACCCGCACTTGGGGCGGCGCTACGGTCTCTTTTTCGGAAAGCGATTGAGAAGCCAGACGGACATCAATGGCACCGCTGGTAGAAGCGCCCGTAATGGCAATCCACCTGGGAGAAGCGGCGAATCTTGCAATGAGAAATGCGACGCGGTTGCGTGAATGAATGCACCGTGGCATCAGCTTGCTTGATGTCGCTGTTGAGCAGTCTCAGGACCAGGACCATGCGCCCAGCGAGTCCTGCTTGAAGCAGCTCCATTGTTGAGACAACAGGTTCTCCGCAGGTTGCGGGACAGGCTTACCATGGAAGAGGGTGCTTGCTCGCTTGGCAGGCGGGCAAGATTCGGGACTTCGTCGACGCTCACATCGCAGAGCCGCTGCTAATCGCGGATCTCTGCGCCCTAATTCAGCGCAGCGAGGCGCACTTTTCGCGCTTGTTCAAGCGAACTCTTGGTGAGTCACCGCACGCGTTTCTTAATTCGACGACGACTGAAATAGGCCGAGCAATACATGCTGCAGACGGATGCGTCCCTGAGCGACATCGCGCTGCGATGTGGATTTCCCGATCAAGCGGACCTCTGCAAGCGCTTTCGCAAGCTCACAGTTAGGACACCGGGTTCATGGAGACGTGCCCGGTGGGCGTCGACGGCATGAGGTCGATGGAGTCTGATCTCGCGGTTGGCTAGCGGACTGGCGGCGATCCTGGTCGGCCTTTCACGATGGTATGGTAGGTCGAGCGAACGTTTTGCCAAGCCAGGATCTAGAGGAAGCCAAACGCCTCTGCGCGGGCGACAGCCTGCGCCCGAGTATGACTCGCAAGCTTAACGAAGATGCTCTTCGCGTGCGACTTCACCGTCTCCGGCGTGATCCTCAGGGACTGTGCGATCCGCTTATTCGACATCCCAAGTGCGATCAACTGCAGGATGCCCGTCTCGCGCCGTGACAGTAAGCGGTAGGAAATTGAAGAGGAGTCTTCGCAGGTCGACTGGAGCGTGAATCTCAGGAGCGTTGCGATATACGGTCGCAGATCAGCGAGCTGGGGATCGCTCGTTGGGAGTTCGTAGTAGACACGTTCGAGCAACGCCAAAAGCGGACGTCCGGCATCCACGAAAGCCATGCACAAGCCCCGCGCAGCGCCAATTCGCAAGCAAGTAACCAGAAGCTCGTAGCTGTTCTCAACCGAACCCAGAGAAGCGGCAGCGGCTGCGCGTCGCAATGCACTTTCAACCGTCGAAAACGCCACTGTTTCATTAAAGGACGTGTTGTCAATGCCCGCTGGTACCAATGGCTGGCACGGGCAGCGATTGTCCAGTAGAGGAAAGGCTCCTCTCCTTCTGATTGGGGTGCGACTTGCAGCGTGTTGCTCCTGGTCGTAACGAAGAGCCTCTAACATCCGGGTGTACTCCGTCGATGCGATGGATATCAATCGGGGCCAGCATCGGGCGCGGCCGAGGGTCTCCGTTTCGCGCAGCAGCGCCAAGGCGGCGCGGGGTCGACCCCGGTGCAACGAAAGTCTCGCGAGGAGGACGCTTGCCCGCGCCACGCACTCCGGTAGTCCTGAGGAGCGGATCACCGAGATCCGCGGCCGCAACAGAGCCTCGGCTTCATCACGCCGACCCTGTTCGTAGGCCACCTGCGCCAGTAACGTTGCGGGCAAAGTACTCATCGCCGAGTTGTTGCCGTAGCGAATGCGCGCCAACTGAAGTGCTTCTGTGGCAAGGTTGGCAGATACGGAAAGCTCTACGCGATCAAAGGCAAGAGCGGCACTTACACAAAGGCTCAGTATGTGGCATACGGCCCTGCCGCCAACGGGAGGAGCCAAGTAGTCCGCTGTGTCGAGTGCGCAAGGTTTTTCGCGTTCACCGTGCTTCCAGTCAATGTATCGCAAAACAGTTGCTGCAAGCGTGTCGTTTGCATGCCAATCGAGTTTCATGAGTACACTGCGGGCGCCCGGGAGGTCATCCTCCGCGACAAGGATTGAGGCCTCAAGCATAAGCAGGACACGCACGTAGCGGGCACAGTGTGACCTACCGCGGATGCTGAGCAGCCGTCTGACAAGGGCTGTCGATTTCGAGGCCTCGCGCAGTTGCATACGCATAAGGGCACAGCGGGCTCGAACGATTTCCCTGCGGATGCCCCAGGTGTCCGGCGGAGACCGTCCTCGCGCCGAGAGGTAAGCCACCGCAGGGTTATCCGACGTGTGCTCGGAGCTCAGGGGGCTGGACCGGGCGATGCCTTCATCTGCACTCGACATAGCCGCAGCCTAAAGTACGAGGCGCAGGCTTGCTTGTAAGGAGAACTCATCCACTTGTGCAATTCTGCGCACCGCTTGGAGCCCGTAAGGTGTATGGCCCCGTTAGCCGAGCAGCGCAGCGTTAAGAGAGTTCAGGTGAGCGAGAGGCGTCGGTACTTGGTATGACGAACGCAACGCCCTTAATTCGTACCCCTTTCGGCTGACGACCATCCATTGTTGCGTGCCAGAGTCGCGACCTTAATTTCCATACAACCCGATATGCGGTAGGTGGTGGAGGCCTCAACCGGTAGGAAGCCGTGCAAGTTCACCGTGAACTTAAGCCGGATGTGACCCTAATGGACCTCCAAATGCCGGATATAAGCGGCTTGGATGTCATCATCGCCATCCGGAGCGAGGGTCCTGCGGCGCGGATCATTGTTCTCACGACATACTCAGGTATGCGCTTGCGCAGCGAGCGCAAAAGGTGGGTGCCCAAGCCTATGCACTCAAGAGGTTGGTGCGTACGGAGATATTGAACACCATTCGTGTCGTACACGCCGGAGAACGGCATATTCAAGCAGACGCCGCGGGGGAGATCGCCAAGCAGACCGCGGATGCCACACTGACCGGACGGGAAATGTAGGTTCTTCGATTTGCTGCATCCGGACAAGCGAACAAGGACATCTCTTCGCGTCTTTCTATCAAGGCCAAAGAGAGCGAATAAGGCATTAAGGGCACGCATGCGGCGCGGAATAGGACCGAAAGCGCGTACTGCCAATCCTCGACCCGCGCTTCGTGTGTCACCTTGAGATGCAAAAGCCCGCGGCCCGCTTCGTCTGCAGCAACCTTGGTACGCTTCTGCCCATCCCCACCATCCCCCCGTAGGGGGGTACGACTCCGATCACTCATTGGAGAGGATCCGAGTATGGCGGTTCCCCCAAACACTGCGCCAAGGACGGCGATGCCAATCTCAGGTTGGGCTTGTTGCGTCGCAGAACTTTGGAGTGCCGGAGGCGAGCTGCGATGCAAATGGAGGCGCCTCACAAGCATCCTGTGTGGCAGCATGATCCTTGCATCGTGCCAAGAGGGCCCGCTCGATCCTCATGGTCCGATAGGCCAAGCGGAGCGCGTCATTCTCTACGATGCGACGGCCATCATGCTGGCGGTCGTCATTCCGGTCATCCTCCTGACGTTGCTCTTTGCCTGGTGGTTTCGCGCCGGCAATCGGCGTGCTACCTATCGCCCTGAATGGGAATATGCCGGGCGGATCGAGCTCATCATTTGGGCTATTCCGGCGCTGGTCATCCTTTTCTTGGGTGGTATCGCCTGGATCAGCTCGCATGAACTCGATCCTCCGAAACCTCTGCAATCGGCCACGCCCCCACTCGATGTCGAAGTAGTCTCGCTGGATTGGCGCTGGTTGTTCATCTATCCGCGCGAGCGCATTGCAACCGTGAACTATCTCGTCATTCCCGCGGACGTGCCGGTTCACTTTCGTCTGACTTCGACGAGCGTCATGAACAGCTTCTTCATTCCGCAGCTAGGCAGCCAGATTTACACGATGCCGGGCACGACCACTCAGCTTAACCTGCAGGCCGACAAACCCGGAACCTATTCAGGTCTCTCCGCGCAGTTCAGCGGGCCAGGATTCTCCGACATGCGCTTCAGCCTGCACGTCGAGTCCGCGGCGGGATTTGCGACCTGGATAGCTCATACCCGCGCTCAAGGTCGCGCGCTCAATGGTACGACCTTCGAAGAGTTAGCGCGGCCCACCAGGGCAGGTGGCGAACTGACATACGGTTCAGTGGCGGACGACCCGTTTCAATCTGTTGTTGCCGGACGCATGACGACACATTGGTCGATCAAAGAGGCGCTCTGACAATGTTCGGCAGGCTTAGTTGGTCCGCAATTCCCCTTGACCAACCCATCGTCATGGGCACGGGTGCAGTGCTTGGAATCGTCCTGTTCTCCGTTTTCCTGCTCGTGACTCTGAAGGGCGCATGGCCTTACCTGTGGCGTGAATGGATCACGAGTGTCGACCATAAGCGCATCGGGGTCATGTACATGATTCTCGGGCTAGTGATGCTGGTTCGTGGGTTTTCCGACGCCATCATGATGCGGACCCAGCTTGCCCTTGCTGCCGGTCACGCGCAGGGCTACCTGCCGCCCGAGCACTATGACCAGATATTCTCGGCCCACGGCACCATCATGATCTTCTTTGTGGCGATGCCCTTTGTCGTCGGATTAATGAATTTTGCCGTGCCGCTTCAGCTCGGCGTGCGCGATGTGGCGTTTCCAAAGCTCAACTCCGTGAGTTTCTGGCTCACCGCCTCTGGGGTACTGCTCGTTAACCTTTCGCTTTTTGTCGGCGAATTCGCCCGCACGGGTTGGCTCGCGTATCCGCCTTTGAGTGAGCTCGCCTATTCCCCAGGCGTCGGCGTCGACTACTACCTCTGGTCGCTGCAGCTCTCGGGCATGGGGACGCTGCTTACGGGCATCAATCTGACGACTACGATATTGAAGATACGCGCGCCGGGCATGGGCTATTCGCGCATGCCCATCTTTTGTTGGACCTCCTTGGCTTCGAATCTGCTCATCGTCGCGGCCTTCCCGGTGCTGACCGCAACGTTTGCGATGTTGCTGCTCGATCGTTATTGCGGCTTCCATTTCTTTACGAACGAGCTCGGCGGCAATCCGATGATGTACGTCAACTTGATCTGGATCTGGGGCCATCCAGAGGTGTACATCCTGATACTGCCAGCCTTCGGCGTTTTTTCCGAGGTCGTTGCGACATTTTCCCGAAAACCGCTATTCGGCTACCGATCGATGGTGCTCGCCACCATGGTCATCTGTGTGCTGTCGTTCATGGTGTGGCTGCATCACTTCTTTACGATGGGCGCGGGCGCGGACGTCAATGGCTTCTTTGGCATCATGACCATGATCATCGCCGTGCCGACCGGTGTAAAAGTATTCAATTGGCTGTTCACGCTTTACGGCGGGCGTATCCAGTACACCGTGCCGGTCTATTGGGCCATCGGGTTCATCGTGACTTTCGTCATCGGCGGCATGACGGGCGTCCTCATGGCGATCCCGCCTGCAGACTTTGTCCTTCACAACAGCTTGTTCCTGATCGCGCACTTCCACAACGTAGCGATCGGGGGCGTCGTATTCGGCGCCATGGCGGGATATACGTACTGGTTCCCCAAGGCGTTCGGATTCAAGTTGAACGAGCGCTTGGGCAAGGCGATCTTCTGGTGCTGGTTTATCGGCTTTTACTTGGCGTTCATGCCGCTCTATGCGTTGGGACTCATGGGCGCGACGCGCCGGATGCAGCATTACCCGGACACTCACTGGCAACCATTGATGGTGGTGGCGCTCGCCGGCGCCGTCGTGATCCTGCTCGGGATTGCGCTGACAGCGGTGCAGCTGGCGGTGAGCATCCGGCAGCGTCACGTGCATAGCGACCCGACGGGCGACCCGTGGAATGGACGAACGCTCGAGTGGTCCGTGCCCTCGCCGCCGCCGGCTTGGAACTTCACTGACATGCCAAACGTCCAGCACACCGATGAGTACTGGCACATGAAGGAGGAGGGCGTCGTACGCATAACATCACCCGGAGCGATCGCCGACATGCGTTTGCCGCCCAATTCGCCCGTGGGGATTTTCCTTGCGTTTTTTGCGGTGATATTGGGCTTCGCCCTCATCTGGCGTATCGACTGGCTCGCCGGAGTCGGTCTCATCGGCGCAGCTGCGGTGGTTCTGAGAGAAGCTTGGCAAACCGACCTCGAGGTCCGAGTTCCTGCGGAGGAGGTTGCGGCCTACGCGCGCGCGCATCCGACGCCGATACCAGGATCGAGCGGTGGCGCCTTTGACCGTAAGGAGGTGACATCGGGAGAGGGGTCATGAGTGTCGGCGAACAGGCTTTGTCGACGGGGCCTGGGGTACCGCTTTCGCTGCGTGGGCCTGCGTCGGTCCGCGTTGTGGCCGGGTTCGGCTTCTGGCTCTTTCTACTGTCCGACATCATCCTTTTTGCGGCGCTGTTTGCAACCTATTCTGTGCTTTCGGGCTCGACAGCGGGAGGGCCGACGGCGGCGGAGCTGTTTGATAAAACGCACGTGTTCGTGGAGACCATGTGTCTACTGGCCTCTAGCGTGACGTGCGGCTTCGGTTCGCTCGCGGTTCAACGAACCGACACTCGCTCCGTGTACTTCTGGATGGGGATCACCTTTCTCCTGGGTGCTACCTTCCTGACTCTGGAGGGCAGGGAATTCGCGAGCATGGTCGCGGCCGGCGCGGGTCCGTCTCGCAGCGCCTTTCTCTCGGCATTCTTCACGCTCGTCGGCACCCATGGCCTGCACGTCAGCCTCGGCCTCGTTTGGCTCGTCATCATGCTGCTGCAGGTCACGACGCTCGGCTTCCAACCGATGGTCGGCCGGCGCTTCTTTGCCTTCGGCCTGTTCTGGCATGCGCTCGACATAGTCTGGATCGGCGTATTCACCATCGTTTATTTGGGAGCGAAATAGTGGACTCGCAGACACAAGCACAGGGCGCTGCACCGGGTGTTGATGCCCGCGATCGGCATGGCGCGCGCAGCTACCTGATCGGCTCGCTGTTCGCGGTTCCGTTGACCGCTGCATCTTTCTGGGCAGCGACGACGTCGTTTGTGTACGCGCCGGCAGTTCCCGTGCTTCTTGCAGCGCTAGCAATCGCGCAGATGGGAGTTCATGTCGCGTTCTTTCTACATATCTCAAGTGCGCCCGATCAGACGAATAACTTTCTCGCGTTGGCATTTGGGGTGTTCGTGACCGGTTTGATCGTTTTTGGCTCGATGATGATCATGACTCATCTCAATCACAATATGATGTCGATGGATGAACTCATGAAAATGCAACGCTAGCGACGGTCTTCCGATGGCGGCCAAGCTGTCCACCGTGGGAAGGCCACCTGTTGGGAAATATGGTTGGGTCGCGCCTTGAGCTACGAACCCCAGCATCCCCAGAAGCGTCGGGTCCTTCTCCATCCCGTCCCGCACCTCGCTATAACGCCCCGCCCCGAGGTCGCAAGATCGAGGGCGAATACCAACACCTTCGAGCCTGCGGAAACGGATCGTTCGATCACGCTCGAAACCGTGGTCTTTTGAGCGAATAGAGCTGGAACTAGGGGCGGACGCCGGTTTTTTGCGCAATCTCGTGTATATCGCATACCCCATGGTCGACAGCGTAAACGGAACCCCAATCGCCTCCGCCGCGGCTTAACAATCCGTGCGACGTTTTTAGCGACTGTCCAGGTTACGCGCCTCGCATTGCCTGTTGTTTGGACCTAGGAGTTCTCGACCTCGGGCATGATCTGCCCCATTTCCATGGCCTGGCTGGGTGGCACTTCGTGAATTCCGATGACGATCTGATCGTCCGCGGCGCGGGTGGCGTCCTGGAAAAGCTCCCATAGGCGCTTGATGAGTCCGCGTTTGTACTCCACCGAGCGACCCGTTCGGATAAGTAATGTGAGTGCTGCAGCAGGGGCGGTTTTTCCCGCCGTATAGCCATTGCCCGGCACGTATTCCTGAAAGATGACGTGTACCCACGGTCGGGGTACTTCCGAATAAGCACAGTGGAAGGCAGTTAGCTCTTCGGCGAACGCGGCTTTAGTCTTGTCCGTGAGCACGCCGCTTTGCGTGCTAACAGTATAGAGAGGCATCAACAGAACTCCTGTGTTTGGCCGCGGAGCTGCTCGGCGGCATGTTCTATCAACGGCACGCACTTCACTGGCGTGTGAGGTTCACTTTGGCGAGATCGATAAGCTGCCCCGCACGTCCATCCAGGACCGCCTTGAGCATGAACAACCCAAACTTGTGGGCTTCATCCAAGGTGGTCGTCGGAGGCATGACCAGCTCCTGCCGGGCGCTAACGACGTCGAGCAGGGCGGGTCCCTTGTGCTGAAGGAC
>Ga0302324_100019677_pt1 | contig 13241 bp, 9 predicted proteins | sample Palsa_T0_1_FD_201949 | JGI IMG/M metagenome (GOLD analysis project Ga0302324, IMG submission 201949) | Peat permafrost microbial communities from Stordalen Mire near Abisko, Sweden - Palsa_T0_1 | ecosystem: Environmental > Terrestrial > Soil > Palsa > Peat permafrost | place: Sweden: Abisko...
CCGGCTCGGCGTCCATTGAACGGCCGCTCGACGTGCTGGCCATCGCCGCGCATCCCGATGACGTCGAGCAGACCTGCGGCGGTACGTTGATCCGCATGGCCGGGCTAGGCTATCGTACTGGAGTGCTGGATCTGACAGCGGGCGATATGGGCAGCCGCGGAACGCCCGAGATCCGTTTGAAGGAAGCCGATGCCGCCGCTTGCGAGATGCGTTTGTCGTGGCGCGGCAATCTGCGATTACCCGACGCGCGTTTGGAAAACACGATCGGGGTGCGCATGAGCCTGGCGATGGAGATCCGCAACCTGCGGCCGCGCGTAGTCATTCTTCCGTATTGGGAAGCTCGCCATCCCGATCACTACCGAACCTCCGAGATTGCATTCGAAGCCTGCTTTCTCTCGGGCCTCAAGAAGCTGGATGAGGAGAGCGAGCCGCATCGCCCGCATAAGATCGTCTACTCGTCGCTCTATGCCAACGTGACGCCGTCCTTCGTGGTCGACATCTCCGATCATTTCGAGCGCCGCATGTCTGCGCTCTTCTGCTATCAATCGCAATACGGCCAGACACTTGAGGCGAACCAACTCTTTCCGGACAGCCAGGAGATTCGCGAACGCCTGGGCTCCATCGCGCGCTTCTACGGCAACCTGATCGGCGTGAAATATGGGGAACCCTTCGTGGTGAAAGAGATGCTGCGCGTGGACGACATCGCCGCCATGGGCGTCCGCAGCCTGTAGGATGTTACGGAACCGCGACCGTGAGGGAGCCGGTCTATAACGGCAGATTGCTGTGCTTCTTGCGCGGCATGGTGTCCACCTTGTTTTGAAGCATGCGCAGCGCGCGGATCACCTTGGGCCGCGTCTCCCGCGGCTCGATCACGTCGTCGATGAACCCGCGCTCGGCGGCCACAAACGGACTTGCAAAACGATCGCGAAACTCTTCGATCTTTTCCTTGCGCAGCGCCTCGGGATCGCTCGCGGCCGCCAGTTCCCGCCGGTACACAATGTTGACGGCGCCTTCCGGACCCATGACGGCGATCTCCGCGGTTGGATACGCGAAGTTCACATCCGTGCGCAGGTGCTTCGATCCCATCACGCAGTACGCTCCGCCATAGGCTTTGCGCGTGATCACCGTCACCTTCGGAACCGTGGCCTCGGCATACGCATACAGCAGTTTCGCGCCGTGGCGAATGATGCCCCCGAATTCCTGATCGGTGCCGGGCAGGAAGCCGGGCACGTCTTCAAACGTGAGAATCGGGATGTTGAACGCGTCGCAGAAGCGCACAAATCGCGCGCCTTTCACCGACGAATTAATGTCCAGGCACCCAGCCAGGAATGCCGGCTGATTCGCTACGATTCCCACGTTCCTGCCATCCATGCGCGCCAGCCCGATCACGATGTTCTTGGCCCAATGCTCGTGAATCTCGAAAAAATCGCCGTCGTCGACTACGCGATGGATGATGTCCTTGATGTCGTACGGCACCTGCGACTCGGCCGGCACCAGGGTGTCCAGCGCCGTATCCGACCTATCCGCCGGGTCGTTCGATGGACGCACCGGCGCACTGTCCACGTTGTTCGATGGGATGTAGGACACCAGCTCGCGAATCATCCGCAGGCATTCGGCATCGTCGTGCGCGAGAAAATGCGCCACGCCGCTGATGCTGTTGTGCGTCTCGGCCCCGCCCAGCTTTTCTTTCGTCACGTCCTCGTGCGTGACGGTCTTGATCACCTCGGGCCCGGTGATGAACATGTGGCTGGTGTGTTCCACCATGAAGATGAAGTCGGTGAGCGCCGGCGAGTACACCGCGCCGCCCGCGCACGGTCCCATGATGGCAGAGATCTGCGGGATCACGCCGCTGGCTAGGGTGTTGCGCAGGAAGATGTCGGCGTAGCCGGCCAACGAAGCCACGCCTTCTTGAATGCGCGCTCCGCCGGAATCGTTCAGGCCGATCACGGGCGCGCCATTCTTCAGCGCAAGATCCATGATCTTCGTAATCTTCAGCGCGTTGGTTTCCGAGAGCGATCCGCCCAGCACCGTGAAATCCTGCGCAAATACGTATACCAGGCGGTCATGAATGTAGCCCCAGCCGGTGACGAACCCGTCGCCGTCCACCACTTGCTCGGCCATTCCGAAGTCGGTGCTGCGATGCCGCACCAGCTTGTCCATCTCTTCGAAGGTGCCTTCATCGAGCAGCAGATCGATGCGCTCGCGCGCCGAAAGCTTGCCGTCGGAGTGTTGCCGCTGCATCCGTTCCGCGCCGCCGCCGGCTTCGGCATTGGCGTGCCGGCGCCGGACTTCGGCCAATCGGGTAGCGGACAATCGGTCGGTGGACATACGAAATTACAGTAGCAGGTGTAGTTCCGCGCTACTCTGCGTAGTATCCGCTGCGCGAGTGCAGCTCCGCGGCCGGGTATCGCTTGCGCGCCGTTTCCCCCAGCGTCACCGTGATGTGCCGGAAGTTGCCGGGCTGCGACTCGGGCGCGTGATAGGCCAGCATATAGCGGCTGCGGATCCGCTCGATCATTTCGTTGAACGAATCGCCCGCGTTCTCGGCCTTCACCCATTCACCTCCGGTTTGCTCCGCCAGCTCGTATACATTCGCGGGCGTGAGATCGGGATTAGCAGGTTTGCCGGGCGGGGGAGCTTCGGGCCGAATCGCGCGGCCGGTGATGATGGCGTTGAGCACCGTGTCTGCTTTATTCAACTCCCGAATGACTTGCCCATCCGTGAGCCGGTAACTGGTGCTGAGATTGTCGGTGAGGATCAGAATCGCGCGCCGGCCTCCAGGCCCCGCGTGCTTTTCCATGTAGTGCGCCGCGTTCACCACGGCGGAATTAATCTGGGTGGTGGATCCCACATCCCAGTTTTTCACGGCGCCGCCAATATTGCGGGCGGTCTCGGCCAGATTATCGCTGAAGCTTTGCGCTACTGCTGTGCTCTTGGCGAACACCAGGATGGCCACGCGATCGCCCGGCCGCAAATGCTCCAGCGACTCGCGCGCCTCCCTCGAAATCTCATCGACATACTTCTGCATGCTTCCGCTGATGTCCAGAAGCAGGATCAGCGTCACTGGCTCGTCGCCGTGAGCGAACGAAACAAGCGGCTGCGGCTGCCCTTCGTCGGAAACGGCGAAGTCGTCCTTGGTAAGATCCTTGACCAGCTTGTTGCCGTCGGTCACCTGAACGTCCACCCGAACGTCCGACACGCCGGTCTTAAACGTCGCCGTCGGCTCCTGCTCCACATTTTCCGCCGTTTCCTGCGCAGCGTTCGCTGTATTCTGAGCCCTGAGGGGCGCTAGGATGAAAACGGTCGAAATGAAAAACATCATCATCGGTACAGCCGGCCATATCGACCACGGCAAAACCGCGCTGGTTCGCGCCCTCACGGGCATCGATACGGACCGTCTCAAGGAGGAAAAGCTGCGTGGCATATCTATTGACCTGGGCTTCGCGCACCTGCAGCTCTCTGAAAACGTGCGCCTCGCATTAGTAGACGTGCCCGGCCACGAAAGGTTCATCAAAAACATGCTGGCTGGTGTGAGCGGCATAGATATCGTTCTCTTTGTTATAGCTGCTGACGAGTCCATAAAGCCACAGACTCGAGAACATTTTGATATCTGTATGTTGTTAGGCATACAAAAGGGTATAGTCGTGCTCACCAAGGCGGACCTGGCCGCCGGCGATCTGCTGGAACTGGCACGGCTGGAAGCCGGCGAATTTGTGCGCGGATCGTTCCTCGAAAACGCTCCGATGGTGGCCGTCAGCGCCACCACCGGCGCCGGCCTGGACGAATTGCGTGCCGAGCTCGCGAAACTCGCCGCAGTGGTACCGGAGAAGGACGCCTCGCAATATTTCCGGCTCCCGATCGATCGCGCCTTCGCGATGCGCGGCTTCGGAACGGTGGTTACCGGAACGCTGGTCTCCGGGACGGTTCGGGTTGATCAAGATGTCGAGCTGCTCCCCGCCCGCAAGCGCGTCCGCGTGCGCGGAATTCAGGTGCATGGTGCGCCGGTTGAGACTGCCATGGCCGGTCAACGCACGGCGCTGAACATCGCGGGTATGGATGCCACCGAGCTGACTCGCGGCATGGTGCTGGCCGAAGCGGGCCGCTTTCAAGCCACCTCGCGCATCGATTGCGCGTTCCAACTCCTGCCGTCCGCACAGCCGCTGAAGCACCGCGCTCCCGTGCATTTTCACGCCGGCGCCGCCGAAGTGGAAGCGGAAATCCGCCGGATCGACGCTACGGAACCGCTGGCACCCGGCTCGCGCGCATATGTGCGCATCGTGCTTCGCGAACCGCTGCTGTTGTTGCCCGGCGATCGCTTTATTGTGCGCAAATTCTCGCCGGTGGTCACCACCGGCGGCGGCATGGTGCTGGATATTGTCCCGCCCCGGCGCGCGGAAGTTCACCGTCTTCGAACTTTGGAAACCGCAGCGCTGCCCGAACGCATTGCGCTGCTGGCCCGCGAGTCGCGCTACGGAATCGGAATGGACGAGGTGGTGGCCCGCACCGGCTTGCTCGAAGCCGATTTTCGCAAGGCCTCTGCAGCAGCCCCGTTGACCGTTCTGGAATCGCCGCAATTCTGGCTGCTCGATCCCGGTTGGGTCACACAGAAGTTGGAAGCTCTCCACCAGCATCTCAAGCAATTCCATCGGCAGAACCCGCTGCTGGCTGGAGTGTCCAAGGAAGAACTTCGCAGCAGGCATTTGGCCGGTGCACCTCCCTGGCTTATGGACGCGCTGCTGGCCCGCTCCGAAACATTGATCGCCGAGCGAGAAACGGTGCGCCTTTCGTCCCATAGGGTTGCGCTGAAGCAGGACGAAGAGGACGCCGCGGCGAAAATCGAAACTGCCTTCCGCGCGGGCGGCCTGGCAACGCCAGCGGTGCACGAAGTACTGGCTAAATCGGGCGTGGATCGGGATCGCGCGCGCACCCTGCTCCAGTCGATGCTACTTGATCGGCGGCTGTTCCGCGTCAATGACGACCTGGTGTTTCATGCTAGCGCCATGCAGTCGCTGCGGGGGCTTCTGGCACAGAAAAAGGGCCGACGTTTTTCCATCCCCGAATTCAAGGATTGGACCGGCGTCTCGCGCAAATTCGCGATTCCGTTGCTGGAGTATCTCGATCGCCAGCGAATCACGAAGCGTGACGGTGATTACCGCACTGTTCTGTAGCCCGCCGAGCGCCTTGACAGTAGGCGAATAAAAGGCGAATATAGGTCGGGGCCCCATGCTGTTCGATGATGATTCTCTCCCGAAGCTGGTCGGAATCGCCCGACTGGCCGCTTCCAGCGACTTGCTCGAAGCCAAGCGCCATGTAGAATACCTGGAACTGGAAACCAGGCGATTGATCGGGCGCGGATCGGGCCGCATGCGTTCCATTTACACGCTGAATCCCTACCGCGGCTGCGAGTTTGGGTGCAAATACTGCTATGCCCGCTACGCGCATGAGTTCATGGAGCTACGCGATCCGGAATTGTTCGAGCGCAAGATTTACGCGAAACAATTCAAGCCCATCGCGTTTCGGGCCGAACTTCGGAGGCTCAAGACCGGCGACACGGTCTGGATCGGTACGGCCACGGATCCCTACCAGCCTGCGGAGCGCCGTTTCAATCTCACTCGCCAGATGCTGGAGGCCTTTGCGGATGAGCGCGGGCTGGATATCGGCGTCACCACCAAGTCCGATCTGGTGGCCCGCGACACCGCGCTGATGGCTCGGATCGCTCGCAGGAACAAAATTCGCGTGCACGTGACTGTAACTACACTCGATGAGCGCCTGGCCCGTTTGCTGGAGCCTCTCGCTCCGCGTCCCGCGCTTCGTTTAGCGGCTGTCGCAAAACTGACCGAAGCCGGCGTGCCCGTCAGCGTGCTGGCGCATCCGGTGATGCCGCTGATCAACGACAGCGAAGCTAGTCTGAATGGCGTGTGCGAAGCTGCTGCTCGAAACGGCGCCACATCCTTCAGCGCCGCGCCTCTTTTTCTAAAGCCCTGCGCCCAGAAGGTTTTTCTGCCGTTTCTGGAGCGAAGCTTTCCGCACCTTGTGCGCCGTTACCGTGAGCGCTTCGAAAAATCCGCCTATTTGAAGGGGCATTATCCCGAAATGATTGCCGAGCGCGTGGAGAAAATCCGCGCGCGTCATAAAATGGATCGGCGCCGGGAGCCCGAGTCCCCGGCCCCGCCTATGGAAGACGACCAACTGGAACTCTTTCCGCCGCTCGCGAAAGGGCCCAGCGCTTCAGGTTTGGATAAAGATTCCACTTTACATCGTAAAGTGAGTCGCATATAATCGTTCCATATGGCTACCGTCCGGAGCATTCGCGCGGCCCGCGCTGAACCGGTTTCCTTACAGACCCATGCGATGGACAATCTGCGGTTCATTCGCGAAACCATGGAGCGTGCGGGCTCGTTCACGGCTGTTCCCGGCTGGGGCGGCGTTGCGATGGGTGTGAGCGCGCTGATTGCCGCGGGCATTGCCGCTTATCAGCCGTCGCTCGAACGCTGGCTCTCCACCTGGCTGCTCGAAGCGGCCTTCGCCATGGTTCTCGCGGTCCTGGCCATCCGTCGGAAAGCCAAAGCGGCGCACGGTCCCGTGCTTTCGGCGCCAGCCCGGCGGTTCGTCCTCAGTTTTGCGCCCCCGTTAATCGTCGGAGGGCTCCTGACCGCTGTTTTGTATCGTGCGGGTATTCCCGCCGCTATTCCCGGGACTTGGCTCTTGCTGTACGGAACCGGCGTGGTAACCGGCGGCGCGTTTTCGGTTCGCGTGGTGCCCGTAATGGGCCTCTGCTTTATGTTCGTCGGAGCCGTGGCGCTGTTCTGTCCGTTGACTTGGGGAACGGCGCTGCTGGCCGCTGGTTTCGGCGGGCTGCACGTCATATTCGGAGCGATTATTGCCAGGAGGTACGGTGGCTAGACAAAATACTGCCCGACAAGACAACGCCCAAAAGGAGCGCCCCTCGTACAAGCCGGCGGGCCCGCCTCTCGCGGGCTTGGATCGGCTGATCTATGAGCCCATCCGGCTGCGGATCGTCAGCGCCCTCGCGGTGAACCCGTCGCTCACGTTTAACGAACTGAAGAAACTGCTCGAGACCACCGATGGAAACCTGAGCGTTCACGCGCGCAAGCTGGAAGAAGCCGAGTATATCGTTTGTACGAAATCGTTCGAGGGACGGGTGCCCAAGACCCAATATTGTTTGACCGAGACCGGGCGGAGGGCGCTGGAGAAATATCTGAATCACATGGAAGCCCTGATCCAAGCCATTCGGGAACGGTGACCCTTTTTTTGGACTCCTGCTTTATGTCAAAAAGCTCCGATATGTCGCAAAGAACTTCAAACAATCTCCACGCCGCGATTATCATGGATGGCAACGGCCGCTGGGCCTCCGCGCGCGGGCTGCCGCGGGTGGCCGGGCATCGCGCCGGTGCCGAAGCTTTGCGCCGTGCCGTCGAAGCCGCGCCCGATCTCGGAATCGGAGTACTGACTGTTTATGCGTTTTCGTCCGACAACTGGCGGCGCCCGCAGCCGGAGATCGCCGCGCTGATGAAGATGTTCCATATTTACCTGCGCCGCGAGCAAGCCAAGTGCGTCGATAAAGGCGTGCGCGTGTCGGTGATCGGCCGGCGCGATCGCCTGCCACGCCTGCTGCTTCCCGCCATCGACGAGTGCGAGAGCGCAACCGCGCGCGGCGCGAAATTGAACCTGCGGCTCGCGGTGGATTATTCCTCGCGCGATGCCATTCTCGCCGCCGCCCAGGATTTAAACGGTAAAGCCACGCGGGAAAAACTTTCGGTAGCGCTCGGCGCCCCGGACGTCGATCTACTGATCCGCACCGGCGGTGAACAACGCCTCAGCGATTTTCTGCTGTGGGAATGCGCTTACGCCGAACTGATTTTCACGCCCGTGATGTGGCCGGATTTCAAGGCTTCCGACCTCGCCGCCGCCGTTGCGGAATTCCGCTCCCGGGAGCGCCGCTTCGGGGCGCTGCCGCATGCCGCGCTGGCGTGAGAATCGGCTGCTTAATTTTCGCCGCCGCCATAGCTTCGCTGGCCGGTCAACAACCTCCCAAGACGCCTTGTATCTTTGACGGATTCGACACGAATTCGAAACTCGCCGAGACTCGAAAGACCGGCGATCCGGTGGTCGTGACCCGAGTCGAAGGCGATTGGACCTGTGGGTATCTGGTTGGCCGCAAAGGCTCGGGTCCAGGTTGGGTTCGATCCAGAGACCTTCGTTCGGTCGATTCCGATCCAAACCCTTCGCTCGCTGCCTGGGCCGGAACCTGGGTGCAGGAAGAAAATCGCATCCGGATTCAAAGCTCGAATAGTGCCGGCAAATTGACCCTGCATGGCGAGGCCTTTTGGCATGGCTTCGGCGATAATGTTCACTCGGGCGAATTTTCCGCGGAAGCGACCCCCACTGGAAACCACCTGCATGTCGAAGATGACTCATGCAAGATCGATCTGGCCATGATCGGCAAGTATGTTCTCGCAAACGATAATAACATCTGCGGCGGCTTGAACGTTCGGTTTTGGGGCCTTTGGCATCGTGCCCGTTAGACTAGCCGCGCTAAGGAGTTTGGGCGACGTATACCTCGCCTGAGAACTCTAACCCGCTTGCGCTGCCGGGCGTTGGACCGCTGAGATAAGACGCCAGGTCGTACACCTCAAAAGTCGCACTGCACACATTGGCCTGGCAGGACAAATTCGCCGTGGACGAAGGAACCTGAATGTTCACCTCTAAGACGAAAGGATTCGTCTGCGAGTAGCTCAGCAGCGCTCCGCCGCCCGCATCAAGCTGAAGGCCCCCGTTTTCAAGAGCCTGGTAAGAAAGACCGTTCACAAATACCGAGACCACCGACCCCAGGGGCGCCGGGTTCGTGGAAGAATTCTTAGAACCGTTCGCGTTCAATGCCAGCGCGAACGACTCCGCGGAAGCAAAGTCGTAGGTTCCAGGAACAACGAACAAGCTGGGATTGGCGTAGGTCACCGGGAACTCGAGCGAAGGCGACGAGACGCCGTTCACCGTCACTTTCATCACTGTGGCCGTCTCTTGAGAGACCAGCGGCACAGCGAGGTTGATCTGGTCCGACGAAACGTACAAAAGCGGCGCCTCCAGAGAACCGAAGCTCACGCTGACTCCCCCCAGCTTGGTGGTTGAATAACTCGTGGCGCTTACTGGCTTGGCTGGACCCAATCCGCTTCCAAAAATGGTGAGTAGCTGATAGGGCGCTATCGGACCAGCCGGATCGAGATTCGCCCCGTCGACGATGCAGCCGATCTGGGGCGTTCCTGCGGCCGGCTTAGACTGGGAGAAATCGACTGCGCCAAGATAGGCGCCCGGAAGCAGGTTCGGTTCGAGGGTCGGGATCGTGAGTGCGTTCGGGGTAAATGGGAAGTTGGCCAAACTCGTCGCTCCGGCGATCCACAGTGTTGAACCGGAGAGAGCGACGCCGGAAATGGTCAGCGAGGAGCCCCCCAAGAATTGCGATCCCAGCACCTTGCCCGAAGCAGCGTCTACTTGAGACACATACGCGGATTGCGCGGGAACGCCCGTAGCTTCAGCCGACAAACAAGCGCTAGGCAGGCTGGCCAGCGCCGGCAGCTTGGCTGCAACATCGTAAAGGCTCAAAAGGCCGAGGAACCCACCGACATACACAAATCCATTCGATCCCGCCTGTACGCCCGCGCCACCCACCGGAACCGAAAACAGAAGCTTCTGTCCAGACGAATCAAGTTTTGAGAGAAACGGCAACGCGGGCGTAGCGAGATTCTCGACCCCTACGCCTGGGGGTATCGTCGGAGGAGTCACCGTGTATGGATAACCCAGTCCAGCTAACCCAGTGAGGTAAACGTTCTCCGACGCATCCACCGCCAGGCCGTTATTCATCGTGCTCCCGGTACCTGAGACCGCGGTAGAAAAGATCATCTTTGTGCCGGTGGGGTCGAGCTTCGTTACGTACTGATTCGGTCCCTGAAAAGATCCCATGCAGGGAGCAAGACAGGTTTCGAATACCGGAAACTTGGGCTGATACGTTCCAGGGGTGGTCGGATAGGTAAGAGAATTAGTCGTCCCCGCCATATAGATGTTGCCCGAAGAGTCGAATGTAATCGCATTCCCTCCAATTCCGGTCGCGGAGAAAAGAATGTTGGTGCCGGTTGGGTCCAATTCCAGCAAATAGGGGCTGCCATCCGTGTTGGCGACGCTGTAGACGCCGGGCGTAGAGGGAAACCCCGCGCTTTCACTGGTCCCGCTCACCAGCACCTGGCCTGCAGCGTTCACAGCAACCGCCTGTGCAAAGCTATTGGCCGAACCGCCCAAGAGGGTAGAGAACACCAATTGACCGCTCGGATCCAGCTTGAACACAAAGGATCGCTCGATGGCGCTGTTCGCGGGCACCGGCCCCGGAGTTCCGGTGGTGTTTGGAAAATCCGGCGAATTGGTATAGCCCGCGACATAGGCGTCGCCCGCGCTATCCACTGCAATGGCATTCCCGTAGTCGCCAATCGATCCGCCCACGTAGCGCACGTACAGGTATTGGCTGGCTTGCGGATTCAGCTTCACCACCAGCACGGTGGTCTGCATCGTCGAAGGATCGACGATCGCAGTTCCGGCCATGTAGAGGTTTCCTGAGGAGTCCGTGGCAATCGCCGTGGGCGTGAAGCTGTCGCGCAAATAAGTGGAATACGTCAGTAGGGGGGACGTGGCCCCGCTAGCTGCAAAAGCCAGTCCTGAACAGAGAAAGAGTAAGAGGGAACGAACAAACATAGGGATCTCCCGCGGACGCGGAAATACAAACCTATCACAATTTGCAAGATCCGCTAAAATAGAAGCAGGCCCCCGCCCATGCTCGACGCCACTCTTGCGAAAATCTTCGGGACCAGGAACGAACGCGAAGTTAAGCGGCTCCGTCCAATTGTCGCCGCCATCAACGATCTCGAACCCGGGCTCCAGCAGCTCTCCGATGCCGAACTTGCGCAGAAAACGGTCGAATTCAAGCAGCGCATCGAGAACGGCGAACCCCTGGATGACCTGCTGATCGAATCCTTCGCCGTTTGCCGTGAAGCTGGACGCCGCGTTCTCAACATGCGGCATTTCGATGTCCAGCTGATTGGAGGCACGGTCTTACACAGAGGCAGGATCGCCGAAATGCGAACTGGCGAAGGTAAGACGCTGGTCGCAACGCTGCCCTGCTACCTGAACGCGCTCGAAGGCAAGGGCGTCCACGTTGTCACCGTCAACGATTACCTGGCCAGGCGCGACGCCGACTGGATGGGCCGCATTTACAGATTCCTTGGATTGTCGTACGGCATCATCGTACATGACCTCGACGACCAGGAGCGCCAGGCCAATTACAACGCCGACATCACCTACGGCACCAACAACGAATACGGGTTCGACTACCTGCGCGATAACATGAAGTTCCGCCTGGAGGATTGCGTCCAGCGCGGCCACAACTTCGCGATCGTGGACGAAGTCGACTCCATTTTAGTGGATGAAGCGCGCACCCCGCTGATCATTTCCGGACCCAGCGAAGAATCCACCGATAAGTATTACAAGATCAATCGCATCATCCCCAAGCTGACGCGCGGCGAAGAGATCAAGGGCAAAGAGCCTGGCGAAAGCTACACCACTGGCGATTACACCGTCGACGAAAAGCATCGCAGCGCGGCGCTCACCGAAGAAGGCATCGCGAAGGTGGAGAAGATGCTCGGTTGCGGCAATCTCTATCAGCCCGAGAACTGGTCTACGCTGCATCATGTCCAGCAGGCGCTCAAGGCGTTGGTGCTGTTCCAACGCGACAAGGATTATCTGGTGCAGGATGGACAGGTGATCATCGTCGACGAATTCACCGGCCGCGTGATGCCTGGCCGCCGTTGGAGCGACGGTCTGCACCAGGCTATTGAAGCCAAGGAAAACGTGAAGATCGAGCGTGAAAATCAGACGCTCGCCACCATCACCTTCCAGAATTACTTCCGCCTGTACAAAAAGCTGGCGGGCATGACCGGCACCGCCGAAACGGAAGCCGCCGAGTTCGAAAAAACCTACAAGCTCGACGTGATGGTGATTCCCACCAACCGCCACATGGTGCGCAAGGAATTTCAGGACATGGTCTACCGGACCGAGGAAGAAAAGTTCCGCAATGCCGCTAAAGAGATCAAGACCCTGCACGAGAAGGGTCAGCCTGTGCTGGTGGGCACCATCTCGGTCGAAAAATCGGAACGGCTCGCCAACTCTCTCAAGAAGATGGGTGTCCGGCACGAAGTATTGAACGCCAAGAATCACGAGCGCGAGGCGTTCATCATCGCGCAAGCGGGGCGCAAGGCCGCGGTCACCGTATCCACGAACATGGCGGGACGCGGCACCGACATTCTGCTGGGTGGCAACCCGGAATTCCTGACCAAGGAATATCTCAAGAAGGAGAACAAGGATCCCGATCTGTTCCAGACCAGCCCGGCCGGATCGCCTGAGCGCGCTGAATGGGACCAGGTGATGGCGCGCTTCCGGGCCGAGACCGCTTCTGAGCACGATGAAGTAGTCGCTCTCGGCGGATTGCATGTGCTGGGAACCGAACGCCACGAGTCGCGCCGCATCGATAATCAGCTGCGTGGACGCGCCGGCCGCCAGGGCGATCCCGGCAGCTCGCGGTTCTACCTCTCGCTCCAAGACGACCTGATGCGCATTTTCGGCGGCGAGCGCATGCAGAATCTGATGCTGCGGCTCGGGATGGAAGAAGATGTGCCGATCGAATCCCGGCTCATCACCAAACGCATCGCATCCGCCCAAGAGGCCGTCGAAGCCCAGCATTTCGCCTCGCGCAAACATCTGCTCGAATACGACGACGTCATGAACAAGCAGCGCCAGGCCGTTTACGGAATGCGCCGGCAGTTGCTCGAAGGCAAGGATCAAACCGAGCGGATCAAAGAAATCATTCAAGGGATCGTGGCTTCCTTTAGCGACATGCGTTGTCCCGAAAAAGCCCACGCCAGCACCTACGATTTGACCGGGCTGCAGTCCGACGTGCTCAGCCAGTTCGGCGTTAAAGTCGATGTGGACGAATTGAACGGGCTGCTGAAGCAGGAGATCGAGGATCACATTATCGATCTGCTGGAACGCCGCTTCAAGGAGAAAGAAGAGCTGATCGGTCCCGAGCACATGCGCGAAGCCGAGCGCTTCGTGATGCTGAACGTGATCGACAACCAGTGGAAGGACCACCTGTTGTCGATGGACCACTTGAAGGAAGGCATCGGTCT
>Ga0302324_100019678_pt1 | contig 13240 bp, 12 predicted proteins | sample Palsa_T0_1_FD_201949 | JGI IMG/M metagenome (GOLD analysis project Ga0302324, IMG submission 201949) | Peat permafrost microbial communities from Stordalen Mire near Abisko, Sweden - Palsa_T0_1 | ecosystem: Environmental > Terrestrial > Soil > Palsa > Peat permafrost | place: Sweden: Abisko...
CACGCTCGACACCAGCGTGTCGAATGCGGCGTTGCCGGCAGCCCGAAGATTGGGATACGAAAAAGACTCCGCACCCAGCTCCGCGCCAAACATCAAGCGGTAAAGAGCGGGGTTTTCAAGACCGAAGTGCACGGCTGCGCGGCCGGCGGCAAGGAGTTGCTCGCGCGGTCCGCGTGCGGCGGCATCGTTCCACGCGCTTTGGATTCGAGCGTTCGCCGACTCGAAGCCGGCACTCGCGATCGCGGCCAGCAATGCGGCCTTCGTCGGGAAATGCGCGTATGGTGCGGCGTGACTTACGCCGATTCTGCGCGCAAGCGAGCGAAGCGTAAAATCAGGGTTGCCCGTCTTCGAAAGCGTTTTTAACGCTTCGCGGATCAGTGCGGACGGCAGATCGTGGTGATGATACGTCTTTGCCTTCGCGCCCGCACGAGCAGCCATTTCGTCTTCCTATGTAGCTTCCGATGAATACGTTTGCCATTGCATTTGTGTGAATCGTTTTCGGAATGCATCTTGGGCAGCGTAAGGTTCTCTCGTTACTTGCGCCGGCGCAATCTGTCTCCTGCCAAGATTGTAGTCTCGCGATGACTCGCCGACGTGTCACCCCGAGCTTGTCGAGGGCGCCGGGACTCCGTTGGCCCTTCGACTGCGCGCCGGAGCCTGTCCTGAGCTTGCGAAGGGGCGCTTCGCTCAGGGTGACAGAATTTGGTTTGCGTTAAGAGCGCAGGTGGGGAATCCAACGTGGGACGGTCGCGCAATAGCGTTCGTAATCCGCTCCAAACGACTTTCGAAGCGTCGGTTCCTCGTAGAGGACCACGAACGTATAGGTCGCAAGCCACTCGAAAAGACCATAGACGATAACGCGCACGTCTCCGAGAAATAGGCCTTGGCCGAAGATGATAAGGAAGACCGCGACGTACATCGGATTTCGGACATAGCGATAGAAGCCGCGAACAACGAGGGTTCGCGTGGGGAAGACGGGCGCCGGGGTCCCTAAGCCCTCGAGCGCAAAACGAACAAATGAATCGAGCAGTACCGGAAGGCCGAGCACGACGAGAATCGTGCCGGCGAGGCGCGTCGCTGGAATTCCGAACAGGGGTGGTTGCTCGTGCCAGCCGGAGATCAGCCACGGAACGAATCCGGCAACGATTCCTGGGGCGACGACGAAGAAAACGGCGGACCCGAAGATCGCTCGAATTCTTCGAACCGCCTCAGGCACGACGCGTCGCCGTCATTCGATTGAGTACATCCATCTGCCGGGCCCGAACAAAAAAGGAAATCGACACGGTTACCGAGGTTTTACGTTGTGCGCCGGACTCACGCTTCCCGCGGGGTCCGTTGAGATGACGGAGCTCGTTTTGCGCGAGCTGACCGCCGACGATTGGGGCGCGCTTCGCGAGCTGCGCCTCCACGCGCTCCGCACGGAACCAGGACTGTACTTCAGCTCGTATGCGGCAGAGGTGGATCGCGATGACGCTTCGTGGATCGCACTCGCCACGGGCGATGAAGCGCACCAACTCTTCGGGCTGTTCGACGACGGCCGGTTGATCGCGATCAGCGGTGTCTTTACGGACACCCGGGACGCAACCGGCGGCACGGCGCTTTTCGGAATGTCGTACGTTCTGCCGAACTATCGGCGGCGCGGACTCGCGCTTCGCTGCTACGAGGCGCGGCTAGCTTGGGCTCGAGCGAGACCGCATTTCGATCGCGCCGTCGTCGGGCACCGGCGTTCGAATCAGGCTACACGGCGTGCGATCGAACATTTCGGGTTCCGCCGGACCGGCGACGAGCCGCGTCGCTGGCACGACGGAACAGAGGAAGACTACGTGGCTTACGAATTGCCGTTGCCCGCGGGCCCGCTTGACAATGAGTGAGCGCTCACTTATAATGTGAGCATTCACTCACTTTTAATTCAGCGGACGGCGATGATGGGCGGTCTACGGCAGTCTCGACCAGGCGAAAACTCCCCCGGGGAGAGCGGTCCCTACGAGCGCCTCATCCTGGCCGAAGTCTTCGCGTATTACGGGTTCCTGGGCGCCGCGGCGGCGACCGCGCTCTTTCTCCATTGAGCGTGCAGCCGGGCGAGTCGGTTCGAACAAAGAAAACAGCCAGAACGCGCGAGCAGCTCGTCGACGCTACCGAACGCTTGATGTGCGACGGCGGCCTCTCCAACCTGACGACGCAAAAGGTCGCACGCGAATGCGGGGTTGCCGAGGGGACGATTTACCGCCACTTCACAAGCCGCGAGGAGCTGGTCGTCACCACGCTGCGCGAACGGCTGCCGGGTGAGTTTCAACCGCATATCGACGCGCTCATGGCGCGCGCCGGTCGCATGGACGTCGAGGGGAATCTTCGAGATTTTATCACGGCCATTGCCCCGCTTTTCTCCGTCATCGCGCCGACGCTCGGTATGCTTGCCGCGGATCCCGCTCTCGCCGCGCGAAACGCCGCGGCACTGCGCGCCGACGGCGGCGGTCCCCACCGCCTCGTCGATCGGATCGCAAATTATTTCCGAGAAGAGCAGCGCCTCCGTCGCATCCCACGTGACGTCGATGCGCGAACCGCCGCGAGCATACTCGTCAGCTTTTGCTTTTACCGAAGCCTCATGCAGCATCTCTTTGGTGACGATCCAACGCGCCTCTCAGACAGTGAGCTTCCGAAGGCGCTAGCAGCAATCGTCGGGCGGGCCGTAACGGATCCTTCCCCGGTTGCCTAGCCCGTCCCGAAACATTTCCGTCGCGCCGGTCGTCTTACGTTTTGATTCGACTGTTGCTGAGGATGCATTGTCGTATTCCACGGTACCGACGAAAGAGCTCGCATTTCAATGAAGAACCTGGCGCGACGATTCTTGAGTAAGGCTCGGGACAAGAGCAAGCACAAACCGGTCATCATCGATTGTATCGGGCCGTTGACGCCGGGCTTTGTCGAAACGTTCGATCGTGCCATCGACGGCATAGACCTTGCGTTGCCGGTGCTCGTTCAGTTCAAGCGCGCGACGGCAAACGACACGCATGGATTGACCGCAATGGCTGAAACGCTCGAGCGCCGGCGCGTCTCCGGCGGCTATGGCGCCTTTATCGCGGCCTCGGGCCGCTGGCGCGACATCCTTCAACGCAGCGGCATCTCAGGCGACTGGATTCTTCGCGAAGAAGACGTATCGGCAAACCGGCGGATCATTTTGGCCAACGCCGCTCGTGGCGCTCGGGCCTAATCGACGGAACCTCGCAGGGGAACGCGGTCGGGATAGATCGGGCGGTTGACGATCTGTTCGAGCGTCGCCGCGTCGGCACCCAGCGCGAGGCCGCAAAACCGCTCGAAGGCTTCGCGCTCGGCCTGGCATTCCGCGTAGCGCGTCGTTTGCGTGAGATCGACCTTGCCCGCAACCTCGAGGAAGCGGACGAAGCGCCCGTCGTCGTCGGTTCCGGCATCGACGAGTCCACCCTCGGCGAAGATGCGAACCGCGGCGCCGATCGTCGTGCCGTCGACCATTTGCAGATCGAGTGTGCGCGCAATGTCTTCGTGCGACATGCGCAACACGTCGCCCGAGATAAGCCCGCGCATGCCGCGATAGAGTTCGCGCAGCACCGCGAGCGACGGCGCACCGTGCGCGATGATGAAGTCGTTGATGCGCCGGTCCCCCTCACCGTAAAGCAGGTGGATGCGCGCGTCAATCCCGTCGCGCCCCGCCCGGCCGGCCATCTGATTGAATTCGGTGAAGTCGAAATTGAGATGGTAGAGGACGACGTCGCGTACGTCGGGTAGATCGACGCCCTCGCCGAACGCGGAGGTCGCGACGACGATGCGCACGGCGCCCTGCCGAAAGAGCCCTTCGACGAGGGCACGCTCTGCGCTCGGCACACCCGCGTGGTAGAACGCAACCGCCGAGCCGAGCTGCATTCGCAAGCGCTCGGCAATTTTGGTTGCCTCCGACCGCGAGTTGCAGTAGACGATCGCTTTCCCGTCGCCCTCGAGCTCGCGCAGCAAGTACCGATGCTTGTCCGCCGTGTTCCGGGCATCGACGACGTGCAGGTTCTCTCGAACCGTCGGGTCGATCACCCAGGCCTCGATCCCGAGCGCCTCGCGAATCGTGCGAAACGCGTCGTCGTTTGCGGTCGCCGTCAGTGCCAGGACCTGCGCGCCGAGCCCGCGCACGAGCGCGCCGAGCGAGCCGTACGCGGCGCGGTGCCGCGATTCGTGAACGTGGTGCGCTTCGTCGACGACGACCAACTGCGGCCGGTTGCACGGCCGTTCGAACGCCTCGCGGTGATAGGTTGCGAACTCCGGCGTCGAGAGGATGATGTCCCAACTACCGTCTTCGAGGGCGGCTTCGAGCATGGAGCGCTCGCCGCCGTCGATCGCGCCGTTCGCGCGCAGGATGCGCAGACCGAACGCTTCGAGCCGCTTGGAGAGCGCATAATACTGATCGTTGGCAAGCGCGCGCAGCGGGTAGAAGACGAGCGTCTTCTCACCGCGGTCGCGCGCGCGTTCCGCAGCGGGCAACTGAAAGCATAACGATTTTCCGCGACCCGTCCCGAAAATCGCCAGGGTGTTGCGACCGGCTCCAAGGCGCGCGAGCACGTCCCGTTGCGCTTCGCGCAGGGGCCGCTCGCCGATCAGCGCGGCGCGAATGCCTTCGGCCGGTGCGGCCGGATGCAGCGCAGCAGCACGCGCAGGCACGGCCGCCGCGCGACGCCGCCGGACGTGAATGTTGACGCCGACGTTACGATCGCCCCCGCCCGTGATGCTCCCGACCGTCGCCGTGTAAGCGTCGCCGCCGTCGATGTTCGGCGCGAGCCGCCGCGCGATCTCGCGCCGCAAAAAGCCGAGTTGCAACGTCCCGTAACGCACCGCGATGGCGTTCGAATCGTGCGGATTTTCGGCTTGCCGTTCGAGTTCGAGCGGATTGCCCGGTACGAGCCCAGCCACGATGTCCTGGCGCCCTTCGAAGCTCACGCCCACGATCTTCGTGTAGAAATCGTCCGCCTCACCGATCGTGGCGAACCGGTCGCGTACGAGATACGCGTCTTTCTTCGCGAACAGTTCGTCGAGAAACGCGGCAGTACCATCGCTCGGCGCGATGATTTCGATGGGTCCGATGTCGTCCGCCGGCGCGTCACTTTCTTCGTCGAAACGCGCGAGCAGCCGCTCGAAAGCGGCTTCGGAGGCGGTCGGCAGCGGGAGCTTAGTCTCCCTTGAGGGTCGCGGGGTGTTCGCCCGCGGCGCTTTCGCCCTGGATTTCGGCATCGTCGAGATTCAGCGTGATCTCCTCGTGACCGAGTTCGAAGGCTTCGTCGTGCAGGCCGGCTTTCTGCGCGTCGAGCGGATCGATTTCGGCCTCACCCTCGTACGTCGGATCGTAGAGATCGGCCTCGTATTCGGGCACGTCGTCGTGCAGCGCGCTCGCCGGCTCTTGCACCGGCGCAACGCTCGATGGGCCGCGCTGCGCGGGCGGCTTGCGGCGATAGCGCGCCGGCCCGGCGGACGGCCGCACGACGCTCGTCTTCTTGCGCCGTTCTTTTCGCGCGGCCAGCACTTCTTCACGCGAAGCTCCGCTCGCGGCTTGAGCCCGCGCTTCGGCAACGGTGCGCGGGCGATCGAGGGCGCTCGCACGCTGCTGTTGCCGCCGCGTCGCGGCCATCTTCAGCTGCCGTTCGCGCAATATGTGGACGAGCGGCGCCGAGTAGAAGATCGAGTGGTAGCCGCCCGAGCAGATGCCGACGAGCAGCGCGAAAGCGAAATTCTGCAAGCTCGCTCCACCGAACAGGAGCAGCGCTAAGAGCGTGATGACCACGGTCGCGAGCGTGTTCACCGAGCGCGTCATCGTCTGCAGAATCGACGTGTTGACGATCTTGTCGTAGGCTTCGCCCGCCATCACCTTGACGTTTTCTCGTATTCGGTCGAGGATGACGATCGTATCCATCACCGAGTACCCGATGACGGTCAGCACCGCGGCCAAGAACGCATCGTCGGCGCGCTTGTCGGCGATCGCGTAGATGCCGATCATCATCGCGGCGTCGCGCACGAGTGCGATGACCACGACCAGGCCGAAGATGTAGTTCCAGCCGAAGCGGAAGGCGATGTAGATGAATTGGATCGAGATCGCGATGACGAGCGCCTCGGCCGCCTTGATCAGATACTCCCGTCCGAGCGACGGCCCGACCGCCTCGATCTCCGACTGTGCCCGATCGACCGGCGCGAGCTTGCCGAGCGCGCCCCATATTTTGGTGGGATCGTTGCCGAAGTCGACTTGCGTCTCGATCGTGTAGCGCTCGTTCGGCTGCGTGTCGCCGGCTTTCCCGAGGGTGTTGACTCGCCCGTCGGTGACCCCGATCGACGCAAGCTCGTGCTGGATTTGCGGAATCGTGATCGGCTTGGTGAACTTGACGGTCACATCGGTGCCGCCCGTGAACGAGAGCCCGAGGCGCAACGCGTGCGAAGGCTGGAACCCCCCGCCGGGCGCCGTGAAGCTGTGGTACAACAGCGCGAGGAAACCCGCGAAGATCACCGCGTACGAGATCCACGAGACGGTGCGGAACCAGGCGACGACATTCCAGTTGAGGCGGCGGAAGAACATCGCTTACGCTCCGTACGCCTTCGGGTTTTTGACGATCTCGTTGTCGACGAACAGATCGACGAAGAAGCGCGTAACGAAGGTCGCCGTAAACAGCGAGAATGCGGTGCCCCAGAAGAGCGTGTACGCGAAGCCTTTTACGGTGCCGGTGCCGAGCAAGAAGAGCACGCCCGCGCCGACGATCGTCGTGAAATGGCTATCGAAGACGGCCGAGAAGGCGCGACGGAACCCGATCTGCACCGCCGCGCGCAACGTCTTGCCGGCCCAGATCTCTTCCTTGAGACGCTCGAAGATCAGGACGTTCGCGTCGACGGCCATCCCGACCGAGAGCACGAAGCCCGCGATCCCCGGCAACGTTAGGACCGCGTGAACGCCGGCCAGCAGGCCGAGCAGCATGAGAACGTAGACGACCAGTGCAAGGTCCGCGAGGAATCCCGGCAGGCGATACCAGGCCAGCATAAACAGCAGCACGAGCCCGAGCCCGACCATCGCGGCGTACATCGACTTCTCGAGGTCGATCTTCCCGAGGATCGGCCCGACCGTATCGTTCTCGATCACCGTGACCGGTACGGGCAGAGCGCCCGCGTTGATGTCGTTCGCGATCCGGATCGTGTCGTCTTCGGTGAAGTTGCCGGTGATCTCGCCTTGGTCGGTGATCACGCCTTGAATCGTCGCTGCCGAGGTGTAGCGCTTGTCGAGGAAGAGCGCGAGCAGTTTGCCGAGATTGGCCTGCGTCATCTTGCCGAACTTGGCCGGATCCTTCGTCTCGAAAACGATCCGCCAGCCGCTCCCCTGAGGCGCCGGCGCGGAGGCCGCGCTCTTGATGTCGGCGCCGGAGTAGACGATCGGACCGCTATCCTTGTACGCGCCGTTCGGATCGTCGGCGTACTTCTTGTCACTCTGGGCGCGCTCGTACACCGCCTCGGGCATGATCTTGTAGTCGAGCTTGGCAACGTCTTTGAGCGCACGGACGGCTTCGTCCGGATTCTTTACGTTCGGCAGCTCGACCAGGATCCGGTCGCCGCCGACGGTCGAGAGCTGCGGCTCGGCGACGCCTAGGCCGTTGATCCGGGCGTCGATGACCTGCATGACCTGGCCCTGGATCTGCCGGGTGATCGTCGGGACCTCGGGGCTTGGCTGCAGCTGTAAAAGGACGCGCACGCCGCCCTGGAGGTCCAACCCGAGCTTGATTTTCTGCTGGATCGGGAGGACGAGAAAGAGGCAATAGGCCGCGATCCCGGCTATGAAAACTCCCGTCACCCACGGTTTAAGGCGTAGCCACATAGATTAAACGAGGACCCCGAGCTGCCGTCCGGCGGCGAGTGCCGAACTCCCATCGGGTGTCCGGGCGACCATGGAAGGGGAGAACCACGGTATTGTAGCAGGGTCGCTAGACCCCGTCAAACCGTTTCCGTGCCTCTTCAAGCCAGGTGCGAAGGGGCGTCGTAGGGAGGCCAAGCCCTATGGAAGCCAAGACCGTCGATGCCGGGTTGTTACAGTCGCGATATCGCTTAACCAAGCAGCGTGCCGCCGTCCTCCGTGCGCTCGGCGACGGAAAGCATCTCTCGGCGGAGACGATCCTCGAGCGCGTCCGGGCCGAGATGCCGGCCGTCAGCCTCGGCACCATCTACCGAACGCTCGACATCCTGCGCGAAATCGGATTGGTTCAAATCTTTTCCTTTGCGGGCAGCGCCGCCCGGTACGAAGCGACGCTGGAGAAGCACCACCACCTGCTCTGCTCGAATTGCCGTTCGCTGACCAACGTCCGCGCCGACGGTCTCGCCGATCTCGCGCATGACATCGCTCGGCGCGAGCGCTTCAGCAACATCGATTTCGCGCTCACGATCGTCGGCCGCTGCCACGATTGCACGAACCGTAACGGCGCCTAATTCCGGCAGCCTGGGCTGCGGTTGGGACGATCCTGTGAGGGGCCTTGGAAGTCGACCAGCTTGGTCGCAACACTTCCTGGAGAACGCACTCGTTTCTGGGTTGCTATGCTCAAACAACTCCTCGCCGCAGCAGCGGCACTTACTCTCGCCGCTCCGATAGCGGCGCAGGCCCAAGAGGTTCCGTCGTACGCAGCGGTTCAAAGCGACCAGCAAGACCAGCAAATCCAAGGCCGCGTCACGGCCTTCGATGGTGCGTACAACCTCAGCGTGCTCGATAACAACGGATATTCCGACAATATCCAGTTGCACGACGGCACGATCATCAATCCGACGGGCCTGACGCTCGAACCCGGAATGATCGTGAACGTCCTCGGTTACAACGCGGGTCCGGCCTTCGACGCCAACGAGATCGACACGCCGTATGTGTTCGAGAACGCCGTCCCCTACTATCTCGGGCATCCGTGGGAGTACTACGGTCCGACGATCGGCCTCGGCTTCTTCTTCGGGAACACCGGTTGGTGGCACGGTCCGCACGGCGGCGGATGGAATCGCGGCGTCGCATACGGCTACGGCGGACGACCGAATAATGTGACGGTCAACAACTTCTCCCCGCAGGCGCGCGTCGCTCCGCACGTCCCCGCCTATCGTGACAACGCAGCACCCGCGTATCGCGGCAACTCGGCGCCCGTCTACCATTCATCCGGAGGCAACGCCTTCGCGAACGCGCCGCACTTCGGCGGCACCGCACCTCGCACGGGCGGCGCAGCCCCGCGTTTCGGCGGCGCTCCAGCCGGCAGCGGATTCAGCAGGTCGCGCGGCGGCGGCGGATCGTCCCACGAACGACGTTAAGATCAGCTAAGAGACGAGCCGATTCCACCGGGATCGGCTCGTCTTTTCGTTATTTGGGTATACCTAGAGTCGAAAAAAGGGAGAACAGTACTTATGCAACGTCTTTATAAAATCGCCGGAGCGCTCACCCTCGCGATCGCGATGGTCGCCGCGATGCCGGCACCATCGTTCGCGGCATTCTTCGTTGGAATCTCGGTGAACTTCGGTCCGCCGGCACTACCCGTTTACGTTCAGCCTCCGTGTCCGGCACCAGATCTCGTTTGGACCCCGGGCTATTGGGGTTACGGTCCGTACGGCTATTACTGGGTTCCGGGAGCCTGGGTCCCCGCGCCGCAGGTCGGCGTTTACTGGACGCCCGGATACTGGGGCTATGTCAACGACGCGTACCTCTGGCACGGCGGCTATTGGGGCCCGCAAGTCGGGTTCTACGGCGGCATTAACTACGGCTACGGCTATTTCGGAAACGGCTACCAAGGCGGCGGCTGGTACGGCGGCCACTTCCGCTACAACACGTTCGTCACGAACGTCAACACGACGATCGTTCGCAATGTGTACGTGAACCGGTTCGCCGTGCAAAACAACTATGCGGCGGCCAATCGGGTTGCGTACAACGGCGGTCCCCACGGAATCTACGCACGACCGAGCGCGAGCCAAATCGCTTACGGGCAACAGCATCATTTCGCCGCAACGAGCGTGCAACTGCAAAACGAGCACGTCGCGGCGACGAATAGAAACTACCTCGCAAGCGTGAACCACGGCCGTCCGGCGAGCGTCGCGTTCAGCCGGCCGCTCAGCGCGCAAAATCGGCCACCGCACTTCGCGCCGATCTCGGGAGCCCGTGGTGCGACCGCGACCTATCGTAGACCGGCGACAACCACGTACCGCGCGCCCGCAACCACGTATCACCGGCCGGCGGCAACCACGTACCACGCGCCGTCTGCGGCCACGTATCACCGCCCGGCGGCCACCACGTACCACGCGCCGGCGGCGGCCACGTATCATCGGCCGGCGGCCACCACGTACCACGCGCCCGCGGCGGCCACGTATCGCCGGCCGGCGGCAACGGCGTACCACGCGCCGGCTGCGGCCACGTATCATCGGCCGGCGGCCACCACGTACCGCGCGGCGCCACACGGCGGGGCCCCGCACGCTGCATCCGCACCGCATGGTGGATCTGCACCGCACGGTTCGGGCGACGATAAGCACCCGCACTAGTACCTCCGGCAGCTCGGAACAGAAAGCCGCAGTCCGCAAGACTGCGGCTTTCTCAGCTTCGTCAAAACACTTCGCCGGGTGCGTTCTCGTTACGAGCCGAGTTCAACCGAACCGGCTCGTTTTTTTTGCAAATGGGCGCCTTAAAGCGCGTACTAGCTCGCAAGCGCTTTGGTGGATGGGCGTTCGAGGACGAGCGTGGGGCGGAGCTCGAGTTCGGGCGGAAGTTCGGCAAAGGCGTAGACGTCGATGCGAAGCGCGAAGCGGCGCAAGAAGTCGGCCAGCGCCGGGCGCAGCGATCCGGTGCACACGAGCGCGGCACGTTCGCGCGGGACGCGGGCGAGGTAGCCGGCGACGACTGCTCGGACGTGCAGAGCGGTTTCGGGGTGGGGCGCGAGCGCGCCCTCGACGAGCCACGCCTGGAGTTCGGTCTCGAACTCGGGTTCGACGATCAGCGGTTCCAAGATCGGCGACGGCCGGCGCCGCACGTGCGCGGGAACGAGACGGCGCCGTACCGCTTCGATCAGATCGCGCGGGTCGCGCGTCGTTTGGGCGGCGTCGATCAGCGCTTCGAGGGTTGCGACGGCGTCGCGGGGCCAGACGCGGTCGCGCAGCAATGCTTCGAAGACGCGGTGCACCGTCGCGAGCGGCAAGGCGTCGTTGCCGAGTTCCTTAACGAGCGACGGCACCAAGGCGCGCAGGTGCTCGAGTAACGTGTGAAGCTCTTGGCGGCCGAGCAGCTCGGCCGCATGCGAGCGCGCGATCTCCGACAAGTGCGAGCCGAGGATCGAAATCGGATCGAAGACGAGCGCGCCGTTGGCCGCGGCGAAGTCGCGCTGATCGGCCGAAATCCAGGTCGCGGCCATGCCGTAGACAGGCTCGCGCACGCGCTCGCCGGCAAAGCGCTCGAGAATCTCCTCGCCGGCCACGGCCAGCAGCTTGTCGAGCCGCAGGCGTCCTTCCCCCGCGAGCGTATCGCGAACGCGGATGGCATAGGTCGCGGGATCGCGCGACAGATCGTCGCGCAAGCGCACGCCCGGCATCACGAGCCCGATGTCGCCCGCTACCGCACGGCGCACTTCACCGATCCGGTCGAGCAGCGCGTCGGCAAGCGGGGGCAGCAGAAGTGCCCCGAGATCGAGCCCGACGTCGATCGAGAGCGCATCGACCCCAACCAAACCGAGCGCCATCTCCGGACGCCGGATGGCTGCGCGGCGCGCCGCATCCTGCGCGGACTGGTGCGCTTCGCGACGCGCGCGTTGCTGTTTGCGTCCGAGCTGCGCGCAGCAGAACAGCAGCGCCCCGATCGCCGCGAACGGCGCGTGCGGCAACGCTGGAACGAGCGCGAGCACGAGCGCGAACGCGCCGGCAGCGCGGAGCACGTCCGGGCGTTCGAAAATCTGCGAGGCAATGTCGACCCCGAGCGAACCGTTGCCGGCTACCCGGGTTACCATCAAGCCCATCGAGATCGAGAGCAAGAATGCGGGCAGCGTCGTCACGAGCGCGTTGCCGATCGAGAGGATCGCGAACGTATTGAGGGCGTCGAGCGGGTTCATCTCGTGATAGGCGACCCCGACCACGACGCCGCCGATCAGGTTGAGTACGACGATCACGAGCGCCGCGATCGCGTCGCCCTTGACGAATTTTCCGGCACCGTCCATCGCGCCGTAGAAGTCCGCTTCCTTTTGCACGTAGGCGCGTTTGCGCCGTGCGCCTTCGGCGTCGAGTACGCCGGCGTGCACCTCGGCATCGATCGCCATTTGCTTTCCCGGCATCGCGTCGAGCGTGAACCGGGCCGCGACTTCGGCGACGCGTTGCGAACCCGACGCGATGACGATGAACTGGATCGTGACGAGGATCGCGAAGACGATCAAGCCGACGACGAGGCTGCCGTGCACGACGAGCGTGCCGAAAGCCGGGATGATCTCGCCGACGCCGCCCTCGACGTGGCCTTGGGTCAGGATCAAGCGCGTCGCCGAGACGTCGAGCGAGAGGCGGAAGAGCGTCGCAATCAAGAGCGCGGGCGCGAACGCGGCGAACTCCAGCGGCTCGCCGACCGTGATTGCGAGCAGCAGCACGATCCCCGACCCGATGATGTTACACGCGAGCAGCGCGTCGAGCACGAACGGCGGCAGCGGCACGACCAGGATGCCGACGATCGAGAGAACGATGCCGGCGAACGCGTAGGTGATCGTTTTGTGCGTCACGCGATCGCCTTGGATTTCGCGAGGCCGGCGACGATCGCGGCGACCGCGCCGTACGTGTCGGCGGGGATGTAATCGCCGGCATCGGTCGCGGCCAGCAGCGCGCGCGCGAGGACCGCGTTTTCGACGATCGGAACGCCGAGCGCGGTCGCCCGCCGCTTGACTTCGCGGGCGCCCTCGTCGATTGCGCGCACGAGAACCTGCGGCACGGGGATCGCGGGCGGTTCGTACGCGAGTGCGATCGCGACGTGGGTCGGATTACAGACGACGAAGGCAGCCTCTTTGAGCCGTTCGATCGATCCGCGCACGAGTGCGCGATGAGCCCGGCGGCGGCGCCCGCGCATGACCGGATCTCCCTCGCTCTGCTTGTGTTCGCGGCGTAATTCGTCGAAGGTCATGCGCAGGCGGCGCCTCCACTTGACGCGCTCCAACACGAGGTCGATGCAACCGAAAGCGGCTGCGACCCCGAGCGCCGCCCAGAGGATCTCGCCGAACGCGCGGACCACAAGCGCTCCAAG
>Ga0302324_100019680_pt1 | contig 13240 bp, 13 predicted proteins | sample Palsa_T0_1_FD_201949 | JGI IMG/M metagenome (GOLD analysis project Ga0302324, IMG submission 201949) | Peat permafrost microbial communities from Stordalen Mire near Abisko, Sweden - Palsa_T0_1 | ecosystem: Environmental > Terrestrial > Soil > Palsa > Peat permafrost | place: Sweden: Abisko...
TCAACATCACCAGGGAACGTTGGCCGGCAAGATTGAAGAACGCTCGAATTCGAAGAGTGGTCGCCGAATATAAGATTGTCCCGCGATAGCAGATCATCGAAAATCCGCTGTGGTTTTCGATGGGGGCGGGAGTAGGACGGCAGCGGGCCAGTTTATTCATCAGTGAAAGTGCACTCTGATGTTGTGCCGCTGCGGCCCGCGCCATCCAAAGGTAGGCGGCATTCAGATCCTGCTCCACCGATTCGCCGAGCAGAAACAGCACCCCCATGCGGTATTGCGCATCAGGATTGCCGGCCTCCGCTTGAAACGCCAACTCGCCCAGATTGATATCCACTTGTTTCATTTGCCCCTCAGCCGGAAGGAGACGATCGCTATCCCACTCCTATCAAGTCTGTATGCCCTGATTGCCCGGGTCAATATTCACTTTGGTTCCAGTGCTTCAGGAGATTGCGTTCGTCCGGCTCTTCGAGAGGCGTCTTGTTGTACCTTCAAAGTGGTTGTCTTCAAAGGGTGCACTCTGTTCTCTTGTCGCCATTTCGCGGTTTCGACGCTCGTGGCTGCATCGCTGCTGACGGGATGTTCCTTATTGCCTTTCCACAGTAAGCGTCCTTCGATGATAGCCATGCAGGTGAATGTCGCCTCCATGGCCAACGACGATAGCGTAGTTCCCTTCGATGTCGTCGTAGTTCGCGACAAAAACATGCTCAAGCAGGTCTCCCAAATGGATGCGGCGGCATGGTTTGGCCCCAAGGGGCGCTGCAACTACCGGGGAGGCCCCAAGGCAAAGGTGCAGTTCTACTCTTGGGAGTTCGTTCCTGGGCAGGCCTTCCGTATCGATGTCCCGGTGGAGCACGGGATCAAGGGCGTCCTTGGTTTCGCTGATTACGCGACCCCGGGGGAGCATCGGATCACTTTTGCCACCTCTGGAAGCCAGTTGGTGAACATGGGGGCGGACGGTGCAAGCGCATTGACCAAAGTCTCGCTTCCCAATCCAACCCAACCTCCGGCGCCAGTCAAGCAAAAGGTCTGTCCCGACGATTAATCGCCCGCCAGTCCGGCGCCGTTCTGGAAAAATTCGGATACCTGGTTGAGCAGAAAACCACCTGAGCTCGGAATCCAGGTGAGTGGGTCAGTTCGCTCCCCGGGCCGCTGGGTGAGCTCAGGTTCATTCTCTCGCTCTGATCTTCCCCAATCTTCTCCGGTTCTGGGTGTTTCTGCGGAACTGCGCGGGCGAGCCGGGGCCTGGACGAACCATAAGCGCGCTGCTCCGGTTCAGCTCGAGACGCCGCGGTAACGGAAGCACTCTCGCAGCAAGGGGTGATTTTCGAGCTGAGTAAGTAAGTTCGGCTCCCATTGTGCCCCAATTCAGGGTCTCGATTCTAGATCGATCCACTCCGGAGTCCGGAAGCGAAGAGGTGTCAGACGGGCCACTTATGGCAACATGGAATCGGAGTATCCCGCCAACGATGACCATTCATATCGGAACCTCGGGTTGGGCATACGCTTCATGGAAGCCCGATTTCTATCCGCCCAAACTCCCCGCAAAGAAATTCCTCGAATACTACGCTACCCGGCTCAATTCCGTCGAGGTCAACTACACCTTTCGCCAGTTTCCCTCCGAGTCGATGCTCCTGGGATGGCTGGCAGCAACCGGCGAGGACTTTGCCTTCTCCTTCAAGGCTTCCCAACGCATAACCCATTTCGCGCGGTTGAAGAACTGCGAAGATCTGGTGGACAGATTCTATGGCGCGTTGAATCCGGTGCAAAGGGTGAAGCGGCTCGGGGTCATCCTTTTCCAGCTGCCTCCGAATTTCAAGGCCGATGCCCAGCTACTGGATGGATTTCTCTCCCACGCATCCCGCGCCGGAGTCAGGCTGGCATTTGAGTTTCGCCACCCCTCGTGGTTTGCCGAGGAGATCTATGCGGTCTTGAGGAGCCACCAGGCTGCGCTCTGCGCCGCTGAAAGCGATGAGCTGGAGTCTCCGGATGTGACGACCGCGCCGTTTCACTGCTATCGGCTGCGCAAGAGCGAATATTCATCGGCGGAGATCGATAGGCTCGTTGCCGGGTTTCACCACCAGTCAACCCACGGCGATGTCTTTGCCTACTTCAAACATGAAGAAACGCCGGAAGGTGCGCTCAATGCCGCCCAAGTGCTCGAGCAATTGAGGTCGGCCTGAGATGCGGGAGAATCGGCTCGCTGCCGTAGATCGGGGAATGCGGATCGGCGAATTTCGGCCTCGTCGTTATCTCCGTAATGGTCACTTGATGACCATTACCGGGAATTACATTCCGCGAGAGCACAAACTTCCCGCCGAAGAGCAATGGTTCGTCGAGGTCGAACCGGCTGCGGCCGACCGTCGTTCGACGCTGGTTCGCTGCGATTGCGAGTGGCAACCGCCGAATGTCCGGCGCGATCGGATGACGCTCGTTCTCGTGCACGGACTGGAGGGCTCGTCGAGGTCGCAATATATTCTCGGCACCGCAACCCGGGCCTGGGCGGCTGGCTGCAATGTCGTGCGCATGAACATGCGCAGCTGCGGGGGCTCGGACGAACTTTCGCCCGGCATCTACCACTCCGGCCGTTCGGAAGATGTGGCAGCCGTCGTCGCCGGACTGGCACGAGAGCATGGCCTGGGTTCGATCGCTCTGGTTGGCTATTCGATGGGGGGCAACCTGGTTCTCAAATATGCGGGCGAAGCCGGTTCAGCCTCACCCCCGGAGCTCAAGGCGGTGGTCGGAGTTTCCCCGTTGATGGATTTAGCGCCTTCGTCAAAAGCGCTCCACAAGCCGTCCAATCGCCTCTACGAATGGAAGTTCCTGCGCGGCATGCTGCGCCGCTTTCGCAGGAAAGTCATGCTCTTCCCCAAGCTCTATTCGCTGGACGGGCTCGACGAGATCCGCTCCATGCGCGACTTCGACCACAATGTCGTGGCCCGCTATGGCGGCTTCGCAGATGCGGACGATTACTACCAGACGGTCGCCAGTTCCCGGGTTGCCGCGAACCTCGCCGTGCCGACGCTGATTATTCACGCGCTCGACGACCCTTTTATCCGCATGCTGCCCTCCACCCGAGAGACTCTGCTCGGCAACCAACAGGTGACCTTTATTGAGACGCAACACGGCGGCCACTGCGCCTTTCTCTCTCACGAGCAAGGCAACGACCGGCATTGGGCGGAAAAGACGCTGGTGAACTGGCTTCTCAGCCTGGGCGAGGCGAAATAACCGCAACGCCCCGGCGTCCGGCAATAGGCTGGTTTCAAATCCGGTAACATCGCTCCAAGAAAAAGAGCGCCCAGCTTAGGCCGGACGCCCATTTTTGCCGACTGAAACATAGGTTCTAGAACCAGTTCCATAGGTACTGGTTGTAAATCTCGTGGTGATACTGCACTTCCGGCGTCTTGACGAAGGTGCCGAGCAGGCGCGGGCAGCGGTCCGCGGCGCCTTGCTTCAGGTCGGCGAACCTCGCCTTGACATCATCGCCAAGAATCGACGAAATCCACTTCGAGCCGCGAAAATCCTCGAGCGCCGTGTAGATATTGTCGGGCAGGTAGCGGCTCGCGGAGCGCAGATTCTTGATGGTTGAAATATCGCCATCCAAGCCGGTCTTGAACAACGAGTAAAGCGCAAGATAGGGATTGGCGTCAGGCCCTACTGAACGCACCTCAACTCGCATGCTCTTGGAGTTGCCGATCGGAATGCGCACCATGGAGCCTCGGTCGGTCGCCGAAGCCTTGATCTGGTTGGGTGCCTCGAAATGCGGATCGAGACGGCGATATGCGTTGACGCTGGAGTTGAGCGGCAGGCAAAGGTCGCTTCCCCGGGTCAAAATGCGGTCGATGAACTTCCATCCCAAGGCGCTTAGCTGCTCAGGCCCTTTCGGGTCCCAGAAAAGGTTTTTGCCGTCCTTGGTGATCGACATGTTGGTGTGCATGCCGCTTCCATTGACTCCAACCACAGGTTTCGGCAGGAAGGAAGCGGTAAAACCGAGGCCGGTGGCGACTTGCCGGCAGAGCAGTTTGTAAAGCTGGATCTGGTCGGCGGCGGCGACGACTTCACCATAACTGTAGTTGATCTCGAACTGCGAAGGCGCAACCTCCGGGTGGTCCTTCTCATTCTCAAAGCCCAGCGCGCGCTCAACCTCGGCGGCGGCGTCGATGAACATCCGCAGCGGATCTCCAGGCAGGGAGTGATAGTAGCCGCCGGTATTGACGTAGTCGAATCGCCCCGTCTGATGGAAATGCCGTTCTGCATCACGGCCGGCGAACAGGAAGCCTTCAATCTCGTTGGCGGCGTTGAGGGTGTATCCCTTTTCAGCGTAAAGCTTTTCGGCGTAGGCCTTGAGCACACTGCGAAGGTCGCCCGAGTACGGGCCGCCCTGCTTGTCGATGACTTGGCCGAAAACGAAGACTTTGCCCGATCCGAGGACATCGGCAGGCACCCAGTAGAACGCGCTCCAATCGATGCCCAGCCGTAAGTCGCTTTCCTTCTGCGCCGTAAAACCGCGGATCGACGATCCGTCAAAGGTAAGGTTGTCGTAGCTGTTGACCAGGAACTTCTTGTCGTAATCCAGCATGTGCAGGCGGCCTTCGAGGTCGCTGAACAGCACGGTCACCGCCTTGATCCGCTTTTCGTCGGTCAGGTACTTGATGCGTTCTTCCTGAATCACATCTGCCGCAACGCGGCTCTTGCGCTGTTCTTTGACTGCTAGGTTTCTCTCTTCGAGCTCTTCATATGAGAGCGTCAGGAAATTGCGAAGTTCGGTCGACATGCGTCTCCTGTGTGGTGGTGTAGCTTCTCCGGGGAAGGTAACTGCCAGCTAGTAGGTTATCCCGGCCCATGCCGGAGGCCAACGGTATAAAAAGTTCTGATTCTCGAAATAGAAGAAACTTATGTTCAGCCTAACTCCATTCCGGCTCGTTCCAATCCGTGTCGCTTGTGTTTAGATTCAAACACATGATCAAAGTTCTCGGCCTCTTGCTGCTGCTTGCCGGATGGTTCTTAGTAGGGGCTGCAATTGCCCTGCTGAGGCCCGGGTTTGTTCCCGTCTTTGCCGTTGCCGGCGGAGGGGTCGAGTTACTCGGACTTGTATTGCTGGCCCGGCAACACCTGGTCGAAACTCGACAGCTTACTCGTTCTCAGGAGCCTCGCTATTGATCCCCACTGCTTCGGTTAACGACGCGACGATCCTTTGTCTGGGCTGCATCTCTCTGATTCCCCTCGCGATCGCGGGCATCGTGCTGATGAATGCCGGACTGGGAAGGTCGCGAAATGCCGCCCATTTCGTGTTGTCGGCATTGTGCGTGTTTTCCATTGCTGTCGCCGTGTATGTTGTTTGCGGTTTTGCGTTTCAGGGCGCGCCCGGTGGGTCGTCTTACTATTTTGTCGCCGGCGGCAAGCCGTGGAGTTGGATCGCGGCAGGCCGTTTTTTCCTGCGTGGGATTCTCCTGGACGGCTCGCCACGATCGCTCATATTTCTTCTCCAGATTTTTGCTGTCGGCCTGGCCGCCATCATCCCGCTCGGCGCCGGCGGGGGCCGGTGGCGGCTGAGCGCCAGCGCCATCTCTGCCGCGCTGCTCACCGGATGCACCTATCCGCTCTATGCTCATTGGGTCTGGGGCGGTGGCTGGCTGGCAGAGCTGGGAACGAACTTCGGTCTCGGCACCGGTTTCACCGACGCTGGCGGTTCCACTACAATTCAGGCAGTTGGCGGAGTCACTGGTCTCTGTGCTGCCTGGATTCTCGGCCCGCGGCGCGGTAAGTACACTTCCTCTGGAATGCCCGCGGCAATTCCCGGCCATGACATGGTGATGGCCGGGTTTGGCTGCCTGCTTGCCATCGCCGGCTGGCTTGGCCTGAATTCCGCCGGAGCATTGCTCTTCGCCGGTATCGCGCCCGGCGCGGTAGTCTTGGTCGGGCTGAATACCGTCCTCAGCGCCGCTTTCTCGACCCTCGCCGCCATCTTTTTTACCCGCCTCCGTTTCGGCAAGCCTGACGCCTCGCTCTCCATGAACGGCTGCGTCGGCGGGCTGGTCGCCAGCAGCGCAGGCTGCGCCGTCCTGTCCCCGCTGACCGCGGCCTTGACCGGTATTGTGGCGGGCGCACTGGTGACCTACTCGGTCGAACTCCTCGACGTGCGGCTCCGCGTTGACGACCCCGGCGGAGCTATTCCCATTCACGGGGTCTGCGGAATCTGGGGAGCGATTGCCGTCGCCCTCTTCGCCGCGAACGCCCCCGGCCAGTGGCTCGCCCAATTCGCCGGAGTAGCAACCATTCTGGGTTTCGTCTTACCGCTTAGCTATGGCCTCAACTGGGCTATCAATCGCGTCTGGCCGATGAGGGTCTCTCCCGAAGCCGAACGCCAGGGCTTAGATCTGCACGAACTCGGCGCCGGGGCCTATCCGGAATTCATCACCCATGGAGACGAGTTTACGGCGGGGTAGCGGGGATTAACGCGCAGCAGATTGCTGTTGACAGATCGAACTCTACATATGTAGATTTGGTCATGAAATTCCGGCTGTCTCCCCAAACCCTTCAGGTTCTCGATGCTTTCCTCGAAGGTCCCACAGACTGGAAATACGGCTACGACATGAGCCGGAACTCAGGCCTGAAATCAGGCACTCTGTACCCGATTCACATGCGCCTGGCAGCGAGAAAGCTGCTTGAGACTACCTGGGAAACAGCCGAGCCCGGCAGACCTCCACGGCATTTATACCGGCTTACGCTCGACGGCCTACGCTTTGCCCGGGAACACCGTCTTGCACTATCGACCGGACCCAGCGGGGCAGCGGTTTGGAGCGAGCTGCGATGACCGCTCCGCGAAAACTCGCGGTCAGCCTTTTGCGGGCGGCCCTTCGTCACGCTCCCGAGGACACTCGGGAGTGGGCCGGGGCGATGCTGGGGGAGCTGGACTTTATTGAAAGCGATTGGGCGGCATTGTTCTGGGCATGGGGAAGCGCCACGGCCATCTGCCGCCACTCGAGCAGGCAACTGTGGATTCGACTAAGAAACCAGCGCGTACTCAAGGAGGCGTGGATGAGTCTGTTGCAGAGAAGGGCAGTGGGATTGATTTCAGGTATGGCCATCGTTCTGGTGGCCGCGATCGCGATACTGACCCTGATCCATGTTTCGGCCGGTTTCTTCGCGCTGGGCAGTCCTGAGCGTTTTCCAGAATCCGTGTGGTTGTGGATCGCAACCCTGTCGGAAGCCACCTTCGTCGTCGCCGCGATCGCCTTATGGCGCAAGCGACGCCCCATGGCCGTTGGCATCTTGCTGTCGGCTATCGCCATCGGCACCCATATGGCGGTTCACATCTCCACTCATTGGAACCGCTAACCGGGGCGCAGGTGAGACCGGCTCATCCCGCTCCGAGATAGCCCGGATCGCGGCTTCGATGCCGTACAGCAACTCTGCCTTTGGTCTAGCTGCTGGGAGTCTGATATGGCTGAATCACCGGATAGTTTTCCGATCACGACCTCGATCGCGCCCTGGCTCTCGGTCCGCCGCAGCGGGGCAGCGGTCGATTTCTACAAAGCGGCCTTCGGGGCAATCGAAGTCTATCGTACCGAGGCCGACGGAGTGATCGCCAGGCTTTCTATCGAGGGAGCGGAGTTCTGGGTCGGAGACGAATCCCCAGAACACGGAAACTTCAGTCCAGAATCTCTCCGTGGCAGCTCAGTACGCATCATTCTTACCGTCGCCGATCCCAATGCAGTCTATGCGCGGGCACTGGCTGCGGGTGCATCCGAAGTCTATCCGGTGAGCGAGGGGCATGGCTGGCGTGTCGGAAGAGTGCTCGATCCGTTTGGCCATCACTGGGAGATCGCTCGCCCACTCGCAACCTAGCCGTGAATTCGAGCCAGGATGGCTGCTACGAGGTAAGCACGATGGAAAATCGTTCCGTCCCACCGAACACGATTCTGCCCCACGTTCGTTATTCCGATGTTGCTGAGGCGATTCAGTGGCTCTCCCGAACCTTCGGCTTCAGCGAACATTACCGTTACGGAGACCCGGTCAGCGGCGCACAAATCTACCTCGGCAATGCATGGGTCATGGTGAAGAAGGCGCAGCCCGGCGACGCCAGTCCACAGACATTGGGCTATGGAACCCAAAGCCTGACCATATTCGTCGATCAGGTCGACGATCACTTTGCTCGAACCAAGGCCGCTGGCGCAAAAATCGTTGAGGACCTGCACGAGACCGAGTATGGCGAACGCCAATACGGAGTCGAAGACCACCAAGGGCACCACTGGCTCTTCTCCCAACATGCCCGAGATCGTAGCCCGGAGGAGTGGGGAGCGATCGTCACCAAGGCGCCGGTTGGGGAGCAACCGCATCGTCCACTCCCAAGCTTTTGTTACCTGCAAATTCCAGCCCTGGACGTCGCCGCTTCCGTACGCTTCTATGGGATGGTCTTCGGCTGGAACATCAGGCGTCGCGACAGCCTGAATCCAGCCTTTGACGACGCCTCCGGGAATATAAGCGGCGCCTGGGTCACAGGCCGTGAAATCAACCGTCAGCCCGGTCTTCTGCCCTACATCTGGGTCGACAGTATTCACGCCACTGCCGCCGCGATCGCCGCTCATGGCGGAGAGATCATCGACACTCCGCATCCCGACGAGCCCGGCGGCACCTCCTGGATCGCTACCTTCCGCGACCCGGCAGGAAATGTTCTGGGGATCTATCAGGAGAACGTTCCGTCTTAAGCCTTCCCGGAGCGGGATTTTGACTTAGGCTTGGTCACGCTCTCCGGCGGCCGCCGGGGCCGTTGCTTTGCCGAAATCGCCTTGATAATCAGCCGGCGTCGCATATCGGCCTTGAGCGGGACCTTGGCCCGAAACAACGCCGCCTCGATCAAAGCCTGAATCGCCGGTTCATCGATGGCGGATCGATCCCGCAGCACGATATGTTTGCAAACCTTCCCTTGGCCGCGCAGAATGTTGGCCGGATCCGGCAAGCCTTTCGCCTGCAAAAAGAAAAGACTCACCCACCGGGGATAGACCGCGATTGAAAGAATCGCCTCCGAGGCGCGTTCGCTCGGTGCAAAGCCGATGGCCAGCGCATTGTAGTTGTCGTAGACCAGCTCGAGGGCATTGGGAAGTCGCGCTCGCAGCCGCGCCAGTGCGGTTTCAGCTTGCGCGGCAACTTCCGGTGTGAACTTCGCCAGGAAGCTGGCGAGTTGAGCTTCGGGAGAATCGGACTCATTATGAGGCTTAGGCATTGGACGCTTAGACCGCAATCCTGCTTCGCGCCACCGAATATCGGCGCTCTACCACTTTGCCACCCAAATCAGCAAAACAAAAATCACCACCGGAATCAGCGCCAGCCCGGCATAAAGCAGCGCTTTCCTTTGCCACGGCTCGCGGCGCTTCCTCCAATCGACCAACTCGGCTCGATCTTCGACCCCGACTTCTTCCGGATGGGCGAGATCGTGGGCAAACTCCCGCGCGTTGGGATAGCGATTGCGCGGGTCGCGCTCCATCGCCCGATAGATAATCTCCTGCAATTGCGGAGAGATGTTGGGGTCGTGTTCGCGCGGGGGCACCGGATTGTTCAGCAGGCGATCGTTCATGATCGCAAACGGGTTGGGCCCGTCGAATGGCGTCTGCCCGGTGAGCATCTCGTAGAGCATCACGCCGACGGAATAGATGTCGCTGCGCGCATCGCCCCGCTTGCCCTTTACCTGTTCGGGCGAAATGTAGCTTGGCGTTCCCATCACCTGGGTCAGCTTGGCGAAGGTCAACCGCCGTGCGCCTTGCTGACCGGCCAGGCCGAAGTCGATCAGCTTGATCTTTTCTCCCCACGGCTGGGAATTCGGAGTCCCCGGCTCGCCGGGAAAAATCATAATGTTCTCCGGCTTCAGGTCGCGATGCACCACTCCCTGGCGGTGAATATAGTCCAGCGCCTCAAGAATCTCGCCGGTGATATGGGAAGCTCGCTCCGGGGGCAGTTTGCCTTCCTCCGACAGAATGTTCCGCAGCAGGCGCCCCGGCACCCACTCCATCACCATGTACACCTGGCCGCGCTCTTCGCCCTGCGCCGCTTTCAGGACTTTCATCACCCCGGGGTGGTCCAACTTTTGCCCGATGCCTTCTTCGCGCTTGAACCGGTCGAAGAACAGCGGATCGGATTCCATCTCCAGGTGCGGCACCTTCACCGCGACAGTCTGGCCGGAATTCAGATCGGTAGCGCGAAAGATCGAGGCCATGCCGCTGCGCGCCACAAGTTCGTCCAGATGATAATGGTCGAGTTGGTCGCCGGCGTGGAGTTCGTTCATGAGAAGGGCGCTCTCGGCAACTTGTACAGCCTTCCGCGGTACATGCCCACGCTTTCCACGGCTCGGATCCGGATCAGTTGAACACTGACATTATCACTGCCGTCCCGGGTGTTCGCAAGCGCGACCAGCTTGGCCGCGGCGGCTTCCAGGTCCGCTTTTGGCCCCACCAGCTCCGCGATATCGCCCGAGGTCACCGACCGGTGAAGACCATCGGAGCACAGCAACAGCACGTCCCCGCCAGTCACCAGGTGATCGCTGGTTTCTACATTGACAAACATCTCGCTGCCCAGACATCGACTCAGGATATTGCTGGTGTTGGCCGACAATGCCTGCCGCGAAGAGAGTATTCCCAGCCGCAGATGTTCGCTAGCGACCGTGTGGTCGCGAGTCAGAGCCTCGACCTGGCCACGGCGCACCAGATAGCATCGCGAATCGCCAACATGGGCGACCACGGCGCGGTCATAGCGTAGCGCGCAGGCAACAATGGTCGTAGCAATGGATCCCATCCGGAATCCGACTGCGGAGGCTTCATAAACCCGCTGGTTCGCCATCTGAACAATGCGGCCCAGGGCGGTGGTTAGCGATTCATTCGCCGAGACTGAGGGAAGCCGGGTCAGTATAGTGTCGATGGCCAGCGCCGAGGCGACCTCGCCGCCCTCCTGCCCGCCCACCCCGTCGGCAATCGCGAAACACCAGCCCCGAAGTTGCGCCTCTTCCGGAGTCGCAGGCAGATAGTGTCCGCAGGAATCCTCATTGTTCTTGCGCGTTGGCCCGGTATCCGACAGCTCGGCAAACTCGATGTCCAGCATGATTCGATGTTACGAGAATCCAGGCCGAACGGGGGCAGACACTCGACGATCCAGCCGCGCCGCATAGCCGCCCGGGGTGGCGAAGTGCAAGTGGATGTATTCAACCGATCGGACCGCGAAGACCGCTTCAACGGCAGCTTCCAGGTCGTGGCCATGGGCAAGATCCGCGTGAACCATCATGCCCGTCACGTCGAAGCCGCGCAGGGATAACATTCGTGAGCGAAGCAGCTCCGGCACCTCATTCAACCCTGGCTTGGCCTCATCAGCTTCCGGCCGAACATAGATGGCATGGCTGGCGCGAAAGGGTGTGTCGGCGCTCTGGTGTTGGTAATGAACCAGCAGTACCCGTTCGCGCCGATCTCGGCATCGGCGAGACTCACCCGGCAGGGAAATCCGGGTTTTTGTGAACCGTCTGCCAGACTGCCCCATGACGACCAAGTTCTTCCTCGGACATTGCCAACAGATGCTGAAAGTGAGACTTGGGCAAGGCACGGATTAGGAATGACCTACGGATAGCTCCTCGGGAAACCAGGCTACCCGTATGCAGGAAAACAAACACTCCAGTTCTTGCGGTTAGAGGAGAATATTGAAGATCGAGCCTAAACGCCAGCATTGGTGACCCGCTCCCGGATCAGCGTCGTCCGGCCGCTCTTCTTACTTGAGCGCAGGAAATAAATCCCCCCATAGATCGCCCAGATGGCCGCAATTCCCAGCGCATACAGGGGCTCTTTCTTCGATCCATAGCCCATAAATGGGCCAATCAGATAAAAGGCCATGCAGGCGAGGTTGGCAAACAAGCCAAACAGTGGAATTAAGAGATGGAGGATCGGGTTGAACCTGGGGTGACGATGAAACGCCACCATGCAGGTGATACAGCTCAGCATATAGAGAACAAAGGTGCCAAAGTTCGAAGCCAGCGTCACCATCAGCAGCGTATTCGGTAAACCGGCCAGCCGGTCGTGGGTGAAGTATCCAACACTGGAGAAGATGCCATGGGGAAGCGCCTGGATGGTCGCGTCCGTCGGAGCGCTGGCATCGCCGAAGACCACCGCAACGGCTACGCACCCAATGACGGCCGAGATTCCAGCCAGCAGCCAGATCGCCCGGTGCGGGCTCAGATTCTTGGAGTGCAGCGAGCCCAGACCGCCGGACAGTTCCCTGTCCTTGCCCATCGCGTAGGTGACCCGGGCGCCGGTGTTCATGCAGGAAAGCGTCGTGCCGATCAGCGCCAGGAAGACGGTGAAGGCCTCGACCAGCATGAAGCTTCGTCCATTGCCCGGACCGAAGAGCGCGTCGCCTACCACGATCATCATGTCGCCAATAGGCGCCGCTGACCCGGTAGCGCTTTGCATCGTGTAACCGCTGTTCAGAAAATAATTGGCACAGAAGTACTCAATCAGATAGCAGAAGGCCCCCTGCACCAGCAGCGAAGTGACCACTGCGATAGGAACATCGCGTTTGGGATTCTTGGCCTCGCCGCCCATCGCAGTCACCGATTCGAAGCCGACCAGGATGAGAATCGCCACCGTCGCCTGAATGAACGACCACGCGATGCTGTGAATGCCGATGACCGACTTCGCATTGGGATGGGTGAGGAAGTTTCCCTTGTCGTCCGCTGTCGGATAGCTGATGTGATACGGAACGATCCTGCCGGCGGCATCCACCTTGGGCTGAGGGGTTCCCGAGGCATCCCGAACGACTGTCTCCGTGGTCACCCCGTTCGCGGTAACACTGGTGGTTGCGAACTCATAGGTATATGCCTCGCCCTTGGTGGCATCGAACTGGTAGGCCACACTGCCCGGCGGATGATGCATCCGGTAACCGAGCGCCATGACCGAGAAAACCACCAAGGCCGTGATTTGAATGAAATTGATGGCTACATTGACCGAAGTCGCGCCGGAGATGCCGCGGTGCGCGATGTAGGCGATGAGGAAGGAGAAAACGACCGCGACCAGCATCATGAATATCGGCCCGGGATTGGAGGCGCTCATGATGTCCGGACGGATCGTCCCCAGCACATAACCGCACAGGATGCCCATGTACGCGACCATGACGCCGGGATAGATCCAGTAATACAAGTGCGATCCCCAGCCGACGATGAACTTTGAAAGCCGCGCAAACCGCCATGCGCCGTGATGATTCAAAAAGGCTTGTT
>Ga0302324_100019683_pt1 | contig 13238 bp, 9 predicted proteins | sample Palsa_T0_1_FD_201949 | JGI IMG/M metagenome (GOLD analysis project Ga0302324, IMG submission 201949) | Peat permafrost microbial communities from Stordalen Mire near Abisko, Sweden - Palsa_T0_1 | ecosystem: Environmental > Terrestrial > Soil > Palsa > Peat permafrost | place: Sweden: Abisko...
GCGAGATCGAGTTACGACGAGTTTCACGGCCGCAATTGCGGCACACGCGCACGATCGGGCTAACGAACTTGCCCGGGATCATGCCCGCGTGCGTGCCGCTGGCGCGGGCGTGCCGCGGGTGAGCGTCGAGCCCGTGCTGCCGCTAGATATCATTGGCCTGTACGTACTCTTACCAGCGAACTCGTGAGTCGTGCCTTACTCCGCACGAATACTCGCTCTTGTCACCAACGCAATTACCATCGAGGGTGCCCTTATTGCGCCCGCGCTGCTGGCACGCGTGGCGGCACAGCAAGCCGACAGCCAAAGTAATGCCGACTACCGGATTCCGAAGGGTCTGACATTACGGGACGAGATCGCCCGCAACGTCCGCATCGGTCAGGCACTCTTTGCCGAACTTAACGCGAGTCCGGCGCCATCGGTGGTCAAGACGATCGACTTCGTCGAAGTACTGTTCCGGGACGTATTCGGCTTTTCTGACATGGCGCGCGTCGGGACGCGTACCGTCAACGATCGTCTGTTTGCTGTCACCCTTGAGGGACTAAGTGGACGAGTACCCGTTGTCGTCGTGCCTCCTTCTGATCCACTCGATCGCGCGAGCGACCACCTCCCAACAGATGGTCGTCGGCGCTCCGCCGCATCCGCGGTCCAAGACTGGTTGAACGCGCGCGAAGAGGCACTCTGGGGTTTTTGCTGCAACGGTGATCGTTTGCGGCTGCTGCGCGACAACACCAGCCTCACCCGGCCGGCCTACATTGAAGCGGACCTGCGCCAGATATTTGAGGCGGAGGCCTTCGCCGATTTTACGCTTCTATGGTTGCTGATCCACGCAACCCGCTTCGGATTGCCGGACTCGACGGCTGTCGACAGCATCCTTGAACGCTGGCGTGAGGCCGGCAGCCGCGAAGGCACTGTGGCGCGCGACCGTCTACGCGACGGCGTCGAGGCTGCACTCAAGGTTCTCGGCACTGGCTTTCTGGCGGGAAATCTCGAACTGCGTCAGCGTGTCCAGAGCTGCGATCTGCCCCTCAGCGATTTCTTCGGTCAACTCCTCCGTCTCGTCTATCGCTTGATCTTTCTGCTTGTTGCCGAGGATCGCGAGTTGTTGCACGATCCAGGCGCGACACACGAGACTCGGTCCGTCTATGCGCGCGGTTATTCGGTGTCCTCATTGCGCGACCGCGCCGTCCGCCGAACGGCGTGGGATTGTCATCATGACAAGTGGGAAGGACTGGCGGTTGTGTTCAGGGCGCTCGGCCGCGGTGAAAAGCTTCTCGGGCTCCCGGCACTTGGCGGACTATTCGCCCCGGACATGATGTGGGACCTTGAGTCCGCTCGTCTGCCGAATCGCGCTCTGATGGAGGCGATTTTCCGATTGGCATGGCTGCGCGAGGATGCAGGCCTGGTGCCGGTAAACTGGCGCGACATGGAGACCGAAGAGCTCGGCTCGGTTTATGAGAGCTTGCTGGAACTTACTCCCCGGCTGATAGAGGACGGGCGGGGGTTCGCCTTCGCCGAAGGGGGTGAAGCGAAGGGCCACGCGCGCAAAACGACTGGGAGCTATTACACTCCTGACTCCCTCGTGCAGGCGCTTCTGAGTGGCGCGCTCGACCCGGTGCTGGACCGCGTAACAGCCGAAGCTGATGACCAAGCCAAAGCGCTGCTCGGCGTCACGGTGCTCGATCCGGCCTGCGGCTCAGGCCACTTTCTCCTTGCGGCCGGGCGACGCATCGCGACGCGGTTGGCGCGTGCGCGTGCAGGGGGCGTCGCTTCTGCGGAAGATTTTCGGCACGCCTTGCGCGACGTGGCTCGCGCATGCCTGCATGGTGTGGACCGCAACCCCATGGCGGTCGAGCTTACGAAGGTGGCGCTTTGGATAGAGACGGTTGATCCCGGAAAGCCGCTTGGTTTCCTCGATATGAATATCCGTTGTGGCGACGCGCTGCTCGGCGTGTTCGACTTGACCATGCTAGGCAATGGAATCCCTGACGAGGCGTACAAGCCACTCGCGGGTGACGACAAGGCAACCGCGCGATACTACGCAGCACGCAACAGAGACGAACATGGGGGCCAAGGGGCTCTAGATTTTGCACGAGGGGGCGGCAAATTGCCTGCCGCAGTACCTCTGGCGCACGCGCGCGCCGTACTACGGGCTCTTCCAGAGGATAGTGCTGAGCAAGTAGCAGAGAAGCGCCGGCGCTTCGAGGCGACTCAATCGGAACGCCTGAGACATGCCTGGGGCGAGGCTGCCGATTTGTTCGTCGCCGCCTTCCTGATGCCAAAGATCGGCGGGCCGCCGGCTCTCGACGAGGACTCAGTCGTGCCGACGACGGGAGATCTTTGGGCAATGTTGGCCGGCAAGCCGGCGCATCCAGCTCTGGTCGCGCGCGCGCTCGCAATATCAGGGGCCGCCCATGCGTTCCATTGGCAGTTGGAGTTCCCCGATGTCAACGCGCGTGGTGGGTTCGACGTGGTGCTGGGTAATCCTCCCTGGGACACGATGAGTCCGGATGCCAAGGAATTCTTCTCTCCGTACGACGGCCAGGTGCGTTTCATGTCGCCGGAGGACCAAAAGGCACGCATCGCGGAAGTGTTGACCTTGCCAGGTGTTTCCCAGGCTTGGGGCGATTATTGTTATCGGCTGTATGCGCTTGCAAACTTCTTTAAGGCAAGCGGTCGATACACGCTCTTCGCAGAAGGCAATCTTGGTAAGGGTGATTTCAACGTCTATCGAATGTTCACAGAATTTGCGTTGAAGGCAGCAAAGCCCAAAGGGCGGGCTTCGCAGTTGGTTCCCGAAAATCTCTATAACGGTGCAAACGCCGCGGCCATCAGGCGGTTCCTATTCGATTGCTGCAAGCTTCATGAGTTGATCGCATTCGAAAACACTCGAAAGGTCTGGTTCGATATCGACACAAGAGCAAAGTTCTGTCTTTACGTCGCCGAGCCGGGCTCCACCACCATCAGCTTTGATGCTGCGTTTGGCATAAATTCAAAAGAGAAGCTCGCTGCGCTGAGTGGCGGCCTCCCTATCGAAATGCCAATGTCCTTGGTCGAGGAATTCAGCCCCGGTTCCTTCGCTATAGCGGAGGTTGCACACCCATCTGACATTTCGATCTCGCGAAAGATCTACGCCCGATTGCCAAAGTTCGGCGCCGAATTGAAAGGTGTGGGAAAACGCGAGTACATGCGCGAGATTGATATGGGCAACGACCGTGAGGATTTTGGTGACGCACGCGACGGCGTGGCGCTTTATGAGGGGCGGATGGTGGATACGTTCGATCACAGAGCCAAGATGTATGTCTCTGGCCGCGGCCGGTCCGCAGTATGGGACGAACTCCCTTATGGGTCGCCCGAGAAAGGCATCAAGCCGCAGTGGCGAATTTCGGAATCCAAAATACCCGACAAGGTCGCCCCGCGGTGGGAGGAATATCGAATTGGCTTTTGCGACGTAGCGAGCCCCACAAACCAAAGATCGCTAGTGGCGGCTCTCATTCCATGCGGTGTGATTTGCGGGCACAAGGTCCCAACGATTCAATTTGTGCCTAACGATGACAGGTTGATGTTGCTCTGGTTGGGTATCGCCAATTCATTTAGCCTAGATTTCCTCGCACGCAAGAAAGTTGCTCTGACTATGTCGTACACGGTGTTGGACAGTCTGCCGCTACCGCGCGTATGGACTGGGACATTGCTAGAAATTGAGATCGCGCAAAGGGCGTTGATGCTCTCTGCGACTGGAAAAGAGATGATAGAATTCTGGAGCCGCGCTTCGCCGCAGCTAGGGATAAACTCGGAGGGCGGTCCGTGTGAGGAGCCTGCTCGGCGTAAGACCCTACGAGCGGAACTAGATGTACTTGTCGCCCGCGATTTCTTCAGACTAACATTCGACGAAGTCCGCTACCTAATCGATCCCGCTGACGTGCTTGGATCCGATTGTGGTTTCGAGACTTTCGGCGCACTTAAACGTGCTGAAGCACGCTTGTCGGGTGGCGCGTTCACGTCCCGTGATCTGATCTTGCAAACGTGGCGCACCTTGCGGGCTTCCGTTGCTTTTACAATGCTGCCTGATGGGGCGTGGGCTCGGCTCGGTCAGCCTCATCCGGGCGATATAGGGGCCGTTCTCACTGCCCTTCTCAAAGCACTGGACGGTCCGATGGCAATCTGCAATGTCCGCCTTGCGGCTGCCCTCGTGCTGGAGCCGCGATTGCTTGTGCCTCTGTTGCCAAGAGTCGAGGCTTCGGAATGGCGTCGATTGGTGGGTCCGGAGGCCGATCCGTTGCCGGGCAATGTAGCGGCATTCGCCACGCGCATCTACGCAGCATGGGGAGCGGCTGTCCGAAACCACCGGGGCAACGGCCGGTTAATCGAAGACCTCGCTAGCAATACTTGGACTTCTGGTTCCGGCCTTGAAGCAGTCGACACGAGAGGATGGCCGGACGGTCGCGCTAGTTTTGTATTCGACGCGCTAAAGAATATTGGTCTAGGTACGGCGGCGACTTCGCTGCCGAGCGAGATTCAACAGTGGATCGCGAATGCTGCGGCAGCATGAGCTGATGGGGCCGCAACCCCTCACTGTTACTCCTGCCGCGGGGCTGGTGGCGCCACGGCTTTGGATCAGACGTCTTGCCATCTGGAAAGAACCCGGCGGAGAAAATATTCGAGACATCGAACTAGCACCCGGCCTCAACATCGTCTGGTCGCCGGATAGAGCTGATCGTGCCGTTGTAGGTGGCCAAAAGAATGCAATCGGACACGGCAGTGGCAAGACGCTGTTCTGCCGACTAATCCGCTACTGCCTTGGCGAGGATCGCTTCTCGCCCGAAGTGCAACGCGAGCGGATCGGTACCGCATTCTTAAACGGGATCGTTGGTGCTGAGGTCATGCTCGACGGAATCTGCTGGGCCGTTGTACGACCTCTTGGCATACGCCGTCGTCACATGGCGGTTGCAAACGGGAATCTCAACGAAATTGCCGCCGGTGAGGGTGCTTCGACAGGACTTGAACCTCTAATTGAGGCTATCGATCAGAGCATCATCACGACTGCACTGGCTGATTTGGTTCGACCACGGATGGATGGGCGAGCGTGGCCGGTTGCCTTGGCATGGCTTGCCCGAGATCAAGAATGTCGATTCGACGATGTACTCGACTGGCGCTCACCTTCTTCGGATTCGGACTCGCCATTGCCGGCCAGCGGTCGGGAGAAGGGACCAAGGCTTGAGGCGCTCCGCGCCTTTTTAATGGCAATCACGCCCGAAGAGCAAGCCACGCGAGTGCAGATAAATGGTCTCGACGAACAGTATCGAGTACTCGATCAGGAGATTGGCCATCGGCAGTGGGAGATTGATCGAGCACAAAACCGATTGGTTGTCGCGGTGGGTCAGATTGGTCAAACTTTGCCCGAGATGCCGCTTCTGATCGAGCATCTACGAAATATAGCAGGTGAGCGCGTAGTAACTGCAACCAAGCTTCCCGCAGACGGAAAAGCCGAACTCTTCGCCGCGCGTAGGGAATTTGAATCTGCCCGCTTAGAATGGATGCGTTTGGATGGCGAGCGCATTCGCGTCGAAACATCGATCCCAATCGAGAAACGCGTATTGAGCGAGATCCAGGGCGAGTTACCCGGACTTTCCTATTCCAAGGTAGAAGCGGAAACTCAAATCTGTCCTATATGCGAAGTACCGATCGATAGGGCTATTGCTGAAAAATGCAAGCTCTCTTATAAGCTTCAAGATCCCGAAGCTTGCCGCGCAAGGTGGGAGAAGCGCAAGCGTGACTTCGACGGTCAAGGACAGAAACTAGGCGCTCTTCGCCAAGAACGCACACGCATCCTTCAGCAATTGTCTCTTGCCAAGCAGAAGTTGGATCAGTTGCGCGATCGTGTTGCGGCCATTGAGACGGCGCGCGATTCTCGAGAAGCTTCGTGGTACTCAGCTCGGAGTGTGCAGGATGATGTCGAGCGATTGACTGATCTCTTTTGCGCGCAAGATGCAGCCATGAGGAAATTGTCCGAGATCAACACGAAGCTCGAATCGGGACGAGACCGACTCGGTGCCCTTCGAGACACGCAGGCGCGAGTGTTCGGTCGATTAAGCGAGAAGTTTGACCCGATTGTTAGGGGCCTACTTGGTCAGGACGCGCGAGGGCGCGTTGCGCTTTCTGGTAACGGCATTGAGCTCTCGATAGACCTTGGGGGAGAGAGAGCGACCGCCGCAATCGATTCGCTGAAGGTGTTGGCCTTCGATCTCGCCGCTATGTGTCTTAGCATCGAGGGCGAGACGCGGGTCCCGGCGTTCCTGTTGCATGATAGTCCGAGAGAAGCAGACCTCGGTCTCAGCATTTATCATGAGCTGTTCCGATGCGTCCGCGAGCTTGAGGAGCTATCAGGGCAACCGCTGTTTCAATATATCGTGACCACCACTACCGAACCGCCGGATACGTTTAAAACAGACCCAAGTCTCCGTCTCGTCATCCGTGGTGCGCCCGCAGAAGAGCGCTTACTTAGGACGGACCTCTGAGGTGAGGCAGCCTGAAGATCCGCCGGGTTTCGTTGTGCGCACAGAGTCGCAAAAAGCAGCTTCCAGCAATGGATTTAGGCTAGAGCAGGGCATTGATAATGGTTGGTTGCGCTTTGGGTCCACAACGTCGCAGGTCGGCGTCTGGATAGCCGGGGCCTCAAAGGACGGTCCGTGGTTTCTGTGCGTCGATCGTCCGGAAGTCGGCGCTGAATGCGGGCTTCCGTTGGCGTCCGACCTAAATAGCCCCGGGGTCGCCGTTTTCTCTTTTGAGTCTCTGCAAGGGCTTTACGAGGCTCTCGAGAGGATCTATCGACTGGGCATCAGCCTTCCCGACGCACCTCTTAAGGCATTTCTAGCGGCCGTGAACGATCTGCCGCGCAAGACGGAGACAGAGCGGCTGATCGTTCAACGTGTCGGCCAGGAAGTATTTCGGAGGGCGCTGCTTGCCTATTGGAGCGGGCGATGCCCGCTCACAGGAATTACCGATATCCAGTTGTTACGGGCCTCGCACATTGTGCCTTGGGCAGAGTGTGAGACCGACGAGAAGCGGCTCGATGTTCACAACGGATTATTGCTGTCAGCTCTGTGGGACGCTGCGTTCGACACCGGTCTTGTAAGCTTTACTGCTGACGGGGCTCCCATATATTCGCCTCGCCTGAGCATCGATGCAGTGACGAGTCTCGGTTTGGGGGGGATGGGAAAACTAGATGCTCTCACGAAGGGGCATCAAGAGAATTTGGCGTGGCATCGCTCGCGGCATGCATTCTAGACGCAGGCGTTGTCCGTTGGCCGCTTGAGCCGCCGCGGAAGCCGAATAAGGGTTAACCCCCATCGCGCTCGCCGCATCTGCAAGCGGTCGAAAGGCTAACAGGGAGAGCAAATTTGTCTATGGCGTTATGCAATTATTGCGGAGCTGCCCCTACGATTGCCAACAGTCACGTGGTATCCCGCTTTCTAGGTGCGTACATAAAGAAGAACAGCCCCTTCGGTCACATGATGAATCTATGGGAGCGGCAACCTCAATATGATCTACATAAGGGCCCGTATCTTTGCGCCAAGTGCGATAATGACGTATTTGGCTCCTGGGAAACCTACTACTCGCAGAATGTTTGGCCAGATCCGATCAACGCCAAGTCGCAGTGGGGCGATGTAAGGACCATAAATTTTATCTTGTCGCTGGCATATCGGTACACCCTTCATTTTTTGGTGACATCACCCATGACTGCCAGCGCTCCGTACTCGATTTACTTTCGCGATCTGACCGCGAGGGCGCTGAAGGCTAGCGGCGAAATTGACAAAAGCGTATTTGTATATCCCTACGTTCATCAACCGATTACGCGCGACTGCACTCTGCTACCGGGCGTCAACCACTTGCTTAATTTGGGCGTGCATGGCGAAAGCTGCCCGCGGGAGGGGGATTTACCCAATGCCGTGCTGGTCATGACGCCTAAGGTGCTCGCGCTGGTCTGCGACGGCGAACTCGGAGCTTCAGTCGATTGCACGATGAAAAATCCAAGGTATCTGGCCGTGGGATTGCCGTTTGATCCATTGAGCAAAAACAGGGATATGCCCAATTTCCTATCGAGCAAGCTCAACGGCTACATAGGCCAGGGCCAGGGGCACCAGAAGCAATTGGGTCGTTGGAAACGGCTTGCCTATGGCGCGGACCGGGTCCTCAATCCGAACAAAATGTGCTAGCAGGCCAACGTCCAGGATCAGGCGCTCCACGATTGGCAAAAGGCAAATTGCCCACGCACATGAATGCGGATGCCCGAAGGCATCCGCGACTGGATCCAGGATCCAGCGTGAAGCCTCTATATCTTTGCCGGCCGCGACGTTGCGGAATGTTGAAACTGGAATTGTTTTTTGAATCCGCGAGCTGCTTTGACCTGGAACCGTAGAGAACCAGACGGTTACATTGGCGGTCGGAGTTCGCTCGGAATTTGCGGCTACTCGGCGTAGACGCTAATGCCACCGAACGCGCTGTTCGTAGCGAATCGCGAAACGCAAAAACTGGAATCTATTGCGCGACCTTGCGCGGTGCTTCCAGCTACGTCTGCGCACAAGCCGAAACCGTCGCGAAAGAGTTGGTCAAGGGGAGCGCCAGTTTCGGTGTCGGCAAACATACACTGATTGAAACATGGCGCCAGATCGATATTAACTGACTGTTCCTTGCAGGCATGCTTGCAGAAGAAAGCCATTACGATACTCGCCGGCGACGTCAAACGATCCGTCGATCAAATGCCTCCGTCGAAGACCGAGAACGAGCGTATCGCCACGGCGTTACTCAAAGCACCGCGAGCCCGTCACACACGGGACGCGTCCTTCGTTCGCTGACTCGTTGCATGCACGGTGGAGGAGGGACTGCAACGGAAATATCGTCACATGCCTGGCTCACTGTCGAACCGGTCATCACCGCCGCCTTCTTTCTCGAACACGTCAAATGGATGACCACCCGCTTCCATCATATCTTTAAGCATATCGGCTGGTAGACTGGTGCCGCGCCACTTGTTCTGAGGAAAGTCTAGAACTGAACCGATTGTCACGCCTTCGTAGCGAACAAGGAATTTGCCAACTTGTCGCTCTACTATCGTGACGTTAAGTGCCTTTGCAGCTTCGCTCGCAAAGTTTCGCAGCATATGGATCACGTAATGCACGTCGCCGTCGGACCGGCGCAAGATACGCTCCAACGTACGGAAGTCAACAATGGCTTGATCGTTATCTGAGAAAAACATGCCGGCATTTGATGACGTGATAATCAACGTAAAGACTGCAACGATAAACCCGTCGAAGTGCTTTGGGTTTTCAGCGGGTAACTTTAGGCGTAGAAATTGAATCCCTGCAGTGGTGCCCAGGAACTCCGAAATCGCTTTGACCTGATGAAAAGCCTTCGACACATTGTCCTTGTTGAGAGCTCGGAGATGGTCCTTCGACCATCCAGGTGGAATGGGACCCTTAATCTCGCAGACAAACACGACGTAACCGAGCATGGGCTCTTCGGAGATCACCAAGAGGTCTATGTCAGGCAGGTGAGCGAGAGGCAGTCTTACATTGGTTCTGGCTGTAAACCCTTGCTCCTCGAATACCGTTTTACAGCGCTTCACGAAAGCCTGTGCCATCGGGTCGCTGAGGCGATTCAGAAAGATCTCGGGCCGGCGAAGAGCTACGAGACGTAGGAAGCTAATCAGACCCTCGTGCATTGAGAAAAGATGCGGACAAATGATGAGATGCGGTCGGCCGGCTACTTGGCACTCGTACAGAGCGAAGTACAGCGCCTCGATACCCTCGGCTGCGCTTGCGGGACCGTACGTGATCTCGGCGACGACTCGATCGCAGACCGCTTCGCTCAGCGATGTATCCGCTGCAAGGTCTCTAAGTAACTGTCCGCGCTCGGCAAAGATTGCGCCGGGAGCGTCGTTTGCCTGCGCGTAGTAACGGTGAAAGAGCGTCTTGATTAGCAAGGCGCGGAAGATTCTATGGAACTCCGAGTAGGTATATCCCCCGACATCGATGGTGCTCATGGGGTCCAAAAGAGAGAAATAGGCGGATAGTTTTATATCCGCTTCCTGCTCGAGTAGTGGGAGTGATGCCTTAATCTTGTCGGTAAGAATCCCTTCCGGTTCGCCTCGTAGCAATTCCTTGATGCGGGCGGTGGAAGAGTCATCCCTGAATGCTTCGATTGAATCCAAAACGAAGTTGTTAAATCCAATGAAGAATTGCCGCGGAATTGTGGGATCCAAGAAGCGAATGGTGACCGTGTTGTCGGTGAAGCTCCACGACAAGCTGTCTCGAGCGTTATATGTGTAGTAGAGGTATTCGCGCAGTAGGTAATAGGATGAAGCGAAGAAATATGCATCGGTCAACTCCTTCACGTCCGGCTCCGGGCCCGGACGACCGCTCACGAAGCGGTGTGCAAGGATATCGAAGCCATCCGATAGAGTGCGGAAGAAAGGATCAGCGCGGTGAAGGGCTGCAGTCTCGAGTATATTCGCTCCGAGCTTGAGACAAGCATTTGCGTCATACTGGAAAATCGTCAACGCGTCGAGCCCGCGGTCGAGCTCAATCTCGAATTGCTTGACTGCCTCCCGATCCAAACTCATGTGGACCCCCCGTTGAGTCGCGTCGGATCATGCTACCCGCAACTCTCATCTTCTGGTACTCAGTGGTCTTCCCACAATTCGGTCAGGTTCTTTGTAATTGATACCTGCGGAAAATCTCAGGCAAAGGATTCAAAGGGGGATCGACAATGATTAATGGCCTAATCATGCAACCGCGCGAGGGGTAGGCCGATTTCGCTGTTCCGTGGGCGTAAGTCAACGGGCCTGGACTGTGCGTATACGCTTCGGTGGGCGTGGCCCGGTGACGGTAACGCTCGAGGAGTCTCCGCACGCTACCATGGTGCGAAAGAAGCAGCCTGGTGCGCATTGCGTATAGGTCGGTTCCGCCATGAAGTTTCCTACGAAGTGATAGCGTTGCGTGCCAGGGTTCGGCTGATCCAGCGGCGATAGGGCCAAGGCCAGCATCTGTAGGTTTTGTTGAGCTGCGCAGGCCATGGAAAAAGCGAAGACATTTTCTTTGACGCGCAATTCATGGTCTTCGGGCAACCGCTCGATATACGTGGGGTCGTCCAGGTAACCCTCGCGCTCGACTTGAACGAGCCCTGGATCATATTGTCCAACGCATTGTAGGCACGCGCGGCCAAAGGTCGCGGTGTGCGCCCGCCAGTCCGCGGCTGCGAGCTGCCCAAGGCGGTTTCGACGAACATAGATACCGCCGTCGACCACCGGGATTAGGTGAGCACTTGCAATGAAATTGAGGACATGCCGGCCCCAGGGCCGATCGACGCACGAAAACAGCACGTCGCAATCGAGCGCGGCACGAAAGCCGAGCTCTTCGTAGACCGCAGCCTCGACCGGATCAAAGCGAAACGAATCGGCCGTGGCGCGCATTGCTAAATGCTTGCCCAGCAGTTCGACTTTGACAGCACCAGTGTCCCGGCGCGTGGCGTACAGGAGTCGATCGAGGTTGTGCTGCTCCACGACGTCGTAGTCGATAGCCGTGATGTCTTCAAAGCCGGTGCGGGCGAGGGATTCCGCGATGAACCCGCCGACGCTTCCAGCCCCGACAATCCCGACGCGCAAGCGAACGAGGCTGGCTTGAGCGTCTTCGCCCCAGGCCGAGACGGTCCGCACCTGAGCCTTCGTGACCCTCGGCCGCGGCGCCAGCTCGTCCATGTAGGTCGCCCTCAGTCGATCACCCACGACACGTACCGCGGAGCACCATCTCCGCAAGTACATACGCGGTGCAGTGCGCTCCCAAAACCGAGCGCTCCATGCCGCATCCGCAGCGAGTGTCAACCCGACGAACGGAAGGTCGGTCGCGCCGTAGACGGCCCCGGCGTTCGTCTTCTCGGCCACTACATCCGGCGCGCTCATGCCCTGCCAGCCGCGACCCAGAGGATGACTGTGCATGAAGGCTAGGCCGCAACCCGTTGCGGCGGCCTCGCCTAGCGCCCGCTCTAGGAATTGGGGCGTGAAGCTCACGTTGCCGTGAAGTAGCCGATCGCCGGCTTGCGGCAGGATTAGGCGCTCGATCAGGGCGGACGTTCTCTCGCGTCCTCGACTGGGATTCCACAGTGCAAAGCAGAGATCCTCCTGGCCATCGGCACGCAGAAGATGGGTACGAGCAAGATCATCCACGTGGGATGTCATCGCGACCCCACGCTCGCCGCGGCTCACTGGGAATCCCAAAGCCGCCAGATGTGGCTCATGTAGGCGGCGACTGTCCGTTTGCTCACGGCCCACTCTGGATAGGGCCGGGACCAGTACTGCCAGTCACTACCAAAGTCGCTGGCATGAATCGCGCCTATCGGGTGCCCGCCCTGCTGACCGATCGGATGGATGTGCGGCGACACGTGCGGTCCGCTTGGGCAGGTCGCTGGGAAATCTCCGGGTACGACGAGTCCGAGACGGATTTTTCGGCCGGCGTGTCCGCCACTTTCCACCAAGTAGTCGAAGATGAGATGGTCTGGCTTGCCGAATACCACCACGGGCTCGTATCCCACTGCGATCAAACCCGCAACGAAGGCCTCTATGCTAGTCATCGGTGCCATCCGAGACCGGCGTCGGCCCAGTTGAGATCACCTGGAACTTCATGCCGTCGGCAATCCCAATGGGAATGTTCCCAACGCCCTCGTAGCTTGTCTTTTCATGACCATGGATTTGCACGAGATAGTTAGTGGAGGGATCCTTACCAGCAAAATCCTTGGTGATGTCGTCGGGCGTCAATTCCGCCGCTTGGGTAGTGAAAGGCTCTCCGTCTACTCGAAAGTGGGTCAGATCTTGCGCCCGATGGTGGTCATGATGGTGCTCATGGTGTTCGGTGGTGTCGGTCGTCATTGCCGTCTCCTACAGTGGCACTAAGGCGAAGTTGAAACGTTGGCTCAAGCGGGACGCAGTTATCGTAGACCGTTTTTAGGTTAAGGGATATACCCTTATTCAATACGTCATTAGTACAAACGTTCGTGGGACTTGACTCTTGCCGAACGTTTGTGTAGAATATCTTTCTGTTACAAAGACTTGGCGCACTCCAGACTGGCATGCCACGAGCTCGCTACGCGCAGAACAAGAATTACTACGTCGCACTGGGGCGACAAATCGCGCAGGTTCGGCAGTCCAAGTCAAAGATGACGCAAGAAGACGTCGCGTCAAAGGTTTCGCTGACTCA
>Ga0302324_100019684_pt1 | contig 13237 bp, 10 predicted proteins | sample Palsa_T0_1_FD_201949 | JGI IMG/M metagenome (GOLD analysis project Ga0302324, IMG submission 201949) | Peat permafrost microbial communities from Stordalen Mire near Abisko, Sweden - Palsa_T0_1 | ecosystem: Environmental > Terrestrial > Soil > Palsa > Peat permafrost | place: Sweden: Abisko...
CTGACGCATCCGGAGCGGGTGCTTGCGATTCAGCGGCGCTATGTGGAGGCGGGGTCGGAGTGCATCCTGACCAATACTTTCGGCGGCTCGAGGATCATGCTGACGCGACATTCGGAGGCCGATCACGTGGTTGAAGTCAATAAAGCGGGCGTGGAAATTGCTCGCCGGGCATTTGGTGACAGCGACGGTTACGTAATTGGGGACATTGGTCCGTTTGGTGGTTTGCTGCAGCCTTATGGGGATTTTACGGAGGCGCAGGTACGGAGTGCGTTTGAGGAGCAGGCTCGCGCGCTGGTGGATGGCGGCGCGGATGCGGTGATTATCGAAACGCAGACTTCGCTGGAGGAGTTGCTGATCGGGATTGAGTCGGCGCAGAAGGCTGGAGCGCCATGCATTATTGGATCGATGGCGTACGACGTGACGCTGGACGGGACGACGTTTCGGACGATGATGGGAATTGAACCGGAGTGGGCGGCTGAGTTTATGGAGGAGCACGGGGCGCACATTGTGGCGCTGAACTGCGGCACGCGGATGGATATGGTGCGGGCTCTGACGGCGGTGCAACGGTACAAGAGCGTGACGAACCTGCCGGTGATGGTGCAGCCGAATGCGGGGCAGCCGAGTTTGGTGAATATGAAGGTTGTGTACGATGAAACGCCGGAGCAGATGGTGAAGGGGCTGGCGCCGATTCTGGAAGCGGGCGCGAATATCATCGGCGCCTGCTGCGGCAGCACGCCGGAGCACATTCGGGCGTTCAGGAAAACGATGGACGGATTCCTGGAGTCGAAGGGAATCGCACTGGAACGGAGTCGAGCGTGAAGACGAAACTCTGCGATGTGAATGCGGCCGCGGTGGAGAAACTTCCGCCGCGGGGTGAGGATAAGTCCGGCATCGGAGTGCACTACATTGACGCGTATATCAAGCCGATGAATGTGAAGCTTGAGGATGGGACGCCGGTACGATGCAAACGCCGGGGCTTGAAGATCATACTTTCGGCGGGACCGAAAAAAGGCGAAGGCCTGATGCGGCGGCTGGATGTGAGCATGGATCCGGTGGTGATGCTGGACGCGGCGCTCGAGGAAGCGGCGACGGCCGCCGGCATTGAACTGGCGGTGGAAAACGGATCGATCTTCGTTACGATTTGATTAATGCCGCGGCGGCTCCTTTGGCGCGCTGACCCTTCCTGGGCATGCGCCGCTGCCCTAAAAGTCACCATTTCTTGTTCCGAGTGGCACCGGACAGGGGGAGAACTGTCCTTGCTCGTTCATGGAACGAAAGGACTTCCCCGAGTTTTGGATGGCCCGATGGTAACTCCCACCAAAGTGATGTAAATCGGAGTTCCGCAGTGCCCTCCGTGCGGCGACCAAAGATTCGTTGACCTTCGGTCATATGACCACTAAGGTACGTCAAGAATTCCTTCCTTCTTTTGCGCGTTGTAACCAGCCCTACGCTGGCCTTCCCCTGCGCACAAGAACGGAAACAAGAAGAAGTAGTAGCCGGAGTTGGTTTTCATCTCCGGAATTTTTGTACGGCCACAAAGAAGGCGACCTGACGCCCGTGGTCCGGCAATTCAAATTCTGCTCCTGAGGGCTTTTATGTCTGCCAATGGTTTTGTAGGTGCTACTCGCCGGTTCTCGCCGTTTCGCGTTCTCTCCAGCCTGTTGGTCAACTGCATTTGGCTTGTGCCGGTTCTGCTGACGTCTGCGAAGGCGGCGTATGCAAGCACCTACACAGTGACGAATCTGAATGATTCCGGTGCAGGGTCGCTGCGGAGTGCCATCACGTCGGCGAATGCGGATACCGCAGGCAACATCGTGTTCGCGTCGGGGGTGGTGGGCACGATCGACCTGCAGAGCTCGTTGCCGAACGTCACGCTGACGAGTGGCAGTATGACCATCACGGGGCCTGGCGCGAACAAGCTGACGATCTCCGGTCAGGGCAAGTATCAGGTGATGGTGATCATTACGGGGGCCGTAGAGATTTCAGGAGTGACCATCACGGATGGATTTGCCTCGGCCACCACCGGCTACGCCACAGATCCGGGGTGGGGGGGCGCGTTCTATGTCACTGCAGGAGCTGCGCTCAATCTGCAAAACGACGTGCTGACGAACAACACGGCGACCGGAGGGGGAGGTGGGGCGATCATCAGCGAGGGCACCCTGACCATAAGCGGCACGACCTTCTCGGGCAACAACGACACGTACGACGATGGCGGCGGGGCGATCTTCAACATCGGCCCGATGACGGTGACCGGCAGTACTTTTTCGTTTAATACAGCGGTGAACGAGGGCAGCGCCATCGTCAATTACGGATATGGCCCGATCGGCGTCGCGACGATTGTCGACAGCACGTTCGCGTACAACTCGGTGCCGCCGGGTGGTGGTGGGGGCGCGATCTACAACGAACAGGGAGCGACGCTGACGGTTCGTAACAGTACGTTTGTGGGAAACACTCCCGATATCGGCGGAAGTATCGCAAACGCGAGCACGATGACCCTGAGCGACAACATTTTTGTGGAGCCGAACTCGACTTCATACCAGTGCACCGCCTATTCGCTGCCGGCTTCGCAGTGCCCGCCGAACCCGAGCAGCCCAGATGCGAACGGCAATTTCGACGAAGTCGCCACGAGTTTGAATCTGCTGCCGCTGGGTTACTACGGCGGGATAACGCAGACGATGCTGCCGGGGACGGGCAGTGCGCTGATTTGCGGAGGCACGAGCGCTGGGGCGGAGAATATCTCTGGAACGGCCCTGACGAGCGACCAACGCGGCTTTGGGATCGATCCATCGTGCGGGACCGGTAAAGTCGATGCGGGGGCGGTGCAGACGCATTATCTGACGGTGACGGCGACGAGCGATCCGGGGAGCGGAACGTGCGGGACGACGTGTGCGCTGCGCGATGCGATTACCGAGGCGAACTCCCAGGGGCACGCGGATATTATTTTTGCCCCGGCGGTAACGGGGACGATTACGCTGGGCAGCGAGCTGCCAACGATTACCGGCGAAGTGGATCTTATTGGGCCGGGCGCCAACCTGCTGACGGTTTCCGGCAACAGCGCGGTCCCGATCTTTGGGGTTACGAGCGGGACGCTGGATATCACAGGGCTGACGGTTGCGAACGGCAAGTCGGCTTCAAATGGCGGCGGCATCAACAACACCAGCGGCCTGGTAACGCTCAGGAACGCGGTATTGAGCGGGAACAGCGCGACCAGCGACGGCGGCGGGATGAATAACGGCGGGACGGTGCTGGCGATCGACAGCACTTTCTCCGGCAACAAGGCGGTGCTGGGCAGCGCGATCTACAACACGGGCGCGGTGAGCCTGATTTACAGCACTGTATCGGGCAATGCGGCAAGCAGCAGCGGCGGAATTTATAACAACAGCGGTGGCTTATTGACGGCGGTGAACGCGACGTTCGCGGGCAACACCGGCGGCACCGGGCCTGGGATTGATAACCTGGGTGCCCTGACTGTGGCGAACAGTATCACGGACGGGAGCTCAGAGTGCGCGGGGAGCGGATGCCCGACGTCGGGCAACGGCAACCTGGTGGGCGCAACACATCTGGCCCCGTTGGGTTACTACGGCGGAGCTTTGCCGACTGTGCTGCCGCAGCCGGGAAGTTCAGCGATCTGCGGAGGGTCAGCGTTGTACCTACCGATCGGCGCGATTGCCGACGAGCGTGGCTTCCCGAGCGACAACATCACGTACACGGGCTATTCATCGGCTGCGCCCTGCGTCGATTCGGGCGCGGTGCAGACCAATTACACGGCTGTGCAGTTCGCCGGAGCAGGACCGTATGCGGCTGCTGCGAATGTGGCGGGAACAACGCCGTCAGTCGTGGTATCAGTGACGGAGAACGGCCAGAACATCGGCGGAGTTCCGGTGACGCTCACGTTCAGCGGTACGGGTTCGGCGTCGGGTCTGACGGCGACTACGGTTGCGGGAGCAGGAGCGACCTACAGCAGTCTCGTGGTCACTCAGCCAAGCGCATCGGGTGACACGTTGTCTGTGAGCCTTTCGGTGGTGGGGACCGACACGCTGACTGCGGCGCCGGTGGCACTTACAGTGACCGGAAAGACGACTCCGACCGTTACGACGTGGCCGACGGCGAGCGCCCTCAACCCGGGTCAGACGCTGGCGTCTTCGACGCTGTCGGGCGGGGTTGCATCCGTGGCGGGTAACTTCGCGTTTACTATACCTGGGACGGTTCCACCTTCGGGGACCTCTTCGCAGAGCGTAACCTTCGTGCCGACCGACACTGCAGACTACAACACGGTTGTGGGTAGCGTGAACGTGACGGTGGGCACACCTACTCCGATAGTTCCTTATATCGAGGTAAATGGAGGAAGCTGGCAGACGACCGCCACGGTCACGGTGCAATTCAGTGACCTGGTAAACCTGGGCCCGCAACCGCTTACTGGCGGTTCATGGAGCTGGTCGGGACCCAACGGATATACCTCCGCCTCGCGGCAGATCAACAGTATTCCACTGACTTTGCCCACAAATGTCTTTGTGGCAACTTATACCAATCCGGCCGGCGTCAAGAGTACACAGGCTTTTACGATCAACGTGGCTCCAACCGCGATAACTCCTTATATCCAGGTGAATGGTGGAACCTGGCTAACTGCTACCAGTGTCACGGCGCAGGCCGCTGACCTGGTCAACCTGGGTCCGCAACCGCTGACCGGTGGGTCATGGAGTTGGACTGGCCCTAATGGATACACTTCCACCGCGCGCCAGATCAACAGCGTGCCTCTAACTTCTCCCACTAATGTCTTTGTGGCTACTTACACCAATCCAGCCGGCGTCAAGAGCACACAGACATTTACAGTTAACGTCGCCCCCACTCCGATTACTCCTTATATACAGGTGAACGGTGGAATCTGGCAGGCGACCTCCAGTGTCCTTGTGTTTCAAGGCATGTCGGTGAACCTTGGTCCGCAGCCTCTGACTGGTGGTTCGTGGAGTTGGACTGGCCCCAACCGGTTCACTTCTACCTCGCGCGAGGTCGACAATATTCCACTGAGTCCTGGCGTCGATACTTTTGTAGTTGTCTACACCAATCCGGTCGGTGTAAAAAGCACAGCGACGTTTACGATTCTTGTTCTTTAAGGAAAAATCGCAACGAATCTGGAGCTAGATGGCCATTGGCTTCGAGAGAGGGAGCGCCAAAGAGGGCTCCCCTATTAAGGATTGAGACCCGCAGCTATTGCGGGTCTCTTCTTTTCTGTAGCGAAGAAATCGAGAGGGCTGCGTCGAGCGGGCTCAGAAGGATGAGGTTTCCACCTTTCGGTGGAGGCGCGAAGCAACCTGATGCCGGTAAGATCAACGCGCAAAGAGAATCCCCTGAGCCCCCAGGCTCGCAATTTACTCTTGAATTTGCGGTTTGCGCGGCCGATGCTGTCGCGGGGGCGCCCCGCGTTGTTCGAGATAAGGAACGGACCGATGCGAGATGAAAACGCGGCAAAGCCGAACCTGCGTGTTCTATGGCGGCCGCTAGCATTCATCGCTGTTCTGCTGGTGCTTTGGGAAATCGAGATTCGGAGACAATCGAGCCATTTGCTGCCCGGGCCGTGGGGCGTGGTTGGGGGCATAGCGGACCTGGCGCGGCACGGGCTGCTGCTGAAGTACGTCGTTGCCTCGCTGTTTCGCGTGACGTGGGGATTCATTCTTGCGGTCGTGCTTGCGATCCCGTTGGGACTGGCAATTGGTTGGTATCGCAGGGCCGAGATGGCACTCAATCCGATTCTGCAGATTCTGCGACCGATTTCGCCGTTGGCCTGGATTCCGATTGCGATTCTTTGGTTCGGAGTCGGCGATCTGGCCGCTATTTTTCTAATTTTTGTCGGGTGTTTTTTCCCGTTGATGCTCACGGCGATCAACGCGGTCCAGAGTATCCCGGCGGTGTACGTGAATGCGGCGCGAAATTTTGGGCTGGGATCGACGAGCCTGGTTTATCGGGTGCTGTATCCGGCGGTGGTTCCGAATCTGATCGTTGGACTGAGGATCACGCTGGGGATTGCGTGGCTGGTGGTGGTTGCGGCAGAGATGATTGCGGTCAGCTCTGGCCTGGGATTTCTGATTGTCGACGCGCGCAATGCCGGCAATCGTTATGACCTGGTGGTTGCGGGCATGCTGATTATCGGAATTATCGGGTTGTTGCTCGATGCGGGGATGCAGTCGCTCGAGAAGGTCAAGTCGTTCCGCTGGGGTTATTCGGAGGATTAGTGTCGCAAACGCAAGGTATTGGTGCGCCCATCGCTCTGAAGACGAAGCTGCACGTCGATCACGTCAGCGAGGTCTTTGAGCGCGACGGCAAGCGCACCGAAGTCCTGAACAACATCGATCTGGAAGTCGGCGATGGGGAATTTGTCTGCTTGCTGGGGCCTTCGGGCTGCGGGAAGTCGACGTTGCTGAACGCCATGGGAGGATTTCTGTCGCCGACCAGTGGAGAGATCAAGGTGGACGGCGAAGTGGTTCGGAAGCCGGATCCGCGGCGGATCTTTGTGTTCCAGGAGCGTGGGGTTTTTCCGTGGCTCACAGTCGAGGGGAACATTGGATTTGGATTAAGCAAGCTGCCGCGGGCCGAGCGGGAACAACGGATCGCGCACTATGTGAAGATGGTGGGCCTTGAAGGGTTCGAGAAGACTTACCCACAGGAGCTCTCGGGTGGAATGAAGCAGCGCGTGGAAGTGGCGCGTGCTTTAGCCGTCAATCCCGACATGCTGTTGCTGGATGAGCCGTTTGGGGCGCTCGATTCGATCACACGCCTGATTATGCGCGGAGAGCTGTTACGTATCTGGGAGGCGGAGCGGAAGACCATCATTTTTGTGACGCACGACATCGACGAGGCTGTGCAACTGGCGGATCGGGTGGTGGTGATGAGTGCGCGGCCGGCTACGATTCAGCAGATCGTCAACATTGACATTGCGCATCCGCGCGACATCAGCTCGCCGCGTTACCTCGAGTTGCGCGACGGAATTTTCCAACAAATTGGCATTGCCCACAAACTATGAATGCACTGAGCCAACCTGGTAAGCTGGAGCGATTGTTCCTACCGATTCTTGCGACGGCTTTGCTGCTTGCATTCTGGTATTACGCGGTGCGGTGGAGCGGAACCAAGGTGTTTCCTTCACCACTTGAAGTGGAAAAGGGATTGGCGGAGCTGCTGCGGCATCATGTTTTGTGGAAGGACATTGTCGATTCGCTGCGACGGGTTGCCATTGGATTCGGAATCGCGGTTGTGATTGGTGTTCCGCTGGGACTGACGCTGGGGTGGTATCCGGCGGCGAATCAGGTGGTGAATCCGGTGATGCAGATTCTGCGGCCGATCAGTCCTATTGCGTGGATTCCGGTAGCGATTATTTTTTTCGGAGTCGGCAACAACGCCGCGGCCTTTCTGATATTTCTGGGCGCATTTTTTCCGGTTGTAGTGGCGTGCATCCACGGGGTGGCGAATGTCCCTGCGGTGTACCGGCGCGCGGGGCGCAACTTTGGACTGACGCCGCCGCAGTTGCTGGCGAAGGTATTGTTTCCTGCGGCGCTTCCGCAGATTTTGGTGGGGTTGAGGATCGCACTGGGCATTGCGTGGCTGGTGGTAGTGGCAGCGGAAATGATCGCGGTTGATTCGGGCCTGGGGTTTCTGGTGATCGACTCGCGTAATTCGGGGAAACGGTACGACCTGGTGGTTGCGGCGATTCTGCTGATCGGGGTGATCGGTCTGGTGCTGGACGTAGCGTTTCGGCGGCTGGAGAAACTGGGTTCAGTGCGATGGGGGTTCCGGCTTGAGTCCTAAGAAGGTGATGTTGTTTGGAGCGGCATGGCTCGTGTTGATTACGGGGCTGCATGCGTGGCTGAATGTGAACTGGGATGTAGCGCTGAACAACTTCAAGCCGCCAGCGCAACGAAAGATTATCGTCGCGTACATTCCCGTGACTTGCCAACTGACTTGTCCGGTGACAGATTACATTTCGAAGTTCTCGGAGAACGGCGAACTGTTTTTGCCGCGCATGTTTCAGGGTTTTCCGGAGATTAAGGAAGCGCTGATCTCGAATAAGGTGCAGGCGGCGTTCATCGTCGCGCCGCTGGCGATTGCACTGGTGTCGCAGGGCGTGCCGATCAAGGTTGTGTATCTCGGGCATCGCTATGGCAGTGCGTTGGTGGTGAAAAAGAATGGACCGGTGAAGAGCTTTACGGATCTGAAGGGGCGAACGGTTGCAATTCCCAGCAGGTTTTCGGACGAGCGGCTGATCTTATTCCGCGCGATGAAGGTTTGGGGGATGAAGCCGGGCGACATCAAGATGGTGGAGATGGCTCCCCCCGATGTGTCCGGGGCGCTGGCGGCTGGGGCGATTGATGGATTCGTGATGGGAGAGCCGTTCCCGTCGCAGGCGGAGATGGGAGGATTCGGTCGTGTTCTGTTTCAGGCCCGCGATTACTGGCCGGACTATATGTCGTGCATTCTCGTAGTACGGCAAGATCTGATCGACAAGCGGCCGGAGACAGTGCAGGTTTTGGTGGACGGCATTGCGCGTTCTGGTCTGTGGCTCGATAAGGGCAAGCCGTATCGCGAGGACGCGGCGGATTTCGTGGGGCGCTATTACTACAACCAGAAGCCGGCATTGCTGCGATGGGCGCTGACGAAGCCGATGGATCGCGTGGTCTACACGCAGCTGGCACCGCGCAAGGCGGATTTCGATATGGTTCGGGACCTGATGATGGAGACCGGCGTTCTGAATAAGAGGATGGAATTCAGCCAATACACCGATACGCGGTTTTCCGATAAGGCATCGATTATGACAGCGTGGAAGTATGAGCCGGGAATTGCAGCAGCTAAGTAATAATTCTGTCAGGAGCGGGCTACAGGGGAGAGAGATTATGCAGCGCAGACGCTTTGTTCAGATGATGACACTGGCGGGAGCGGGAACACTGGCCGCCGCGGAGTTGGCGCACACCGGGGAGACGAAGACGGTTTCGTATCGGGTGAAGGGGTTTACGTGCGTCACGTGTGCTGTGGGGCTTGAGACGATGCTGCGTGAGCAGAAGGGCGTGAAGTGGGTTAAGGCGACGTATCCTGAGGCGCTGGTGACGATCAGGTACGATGCTTCGTCTGTGAGTGAGCCTACGCTGCGGGGATTTATTTCTGACTTAGGATTTATCGCTGAGCCAGCGACGCACGGTTAGTGGGCATGCCCGGAGTAACGGGCTGCACGGACTTTTGTCGATCGCCGAGGAGATTCATGACAGAAACATCTCGCAATGACTATGCCGCAATCGCCGAGACACTGAGTGCGTCTCTTCACCTGCAGCAACCTCCTATCGCCATCTCATTTTCCGAATCGCTGCCGGCCGATGTGCCTGTGCACTCGGGTCGGGTTCCGGCGGGATGCAGATTCTGGGAAGACGCCGCCGCGGGCGCGTTCGCGACCACAGCAGAGGACCACTACCGCTGCGCCATTGGTGTCTATACGCATAATTTGAAGCCATCGCCGGAGCAGCAGGCGGACTTGATGGACGCGCTGAAGGTGTTCGCCGATCTCGGCTATGTTCGTGCGGAAGATCTGCCACAGATCCCGGTGTTGCAGTCGCAGCCGAAGTGCGTTGTTTATTCTCCTCTGGCACGGGTGGTGACGGCGCCGGACATCGTGCTTTTGTTTGTGAACTCGAACCAGACGCTGATTCTGTCGGAAGCAACGCAGCAGGTGGAAAGCCAGGTTGCGCCTGCGATGGGGCGGCCGGCGTGCGCTGTGGTGCCTCAGGTGATGAACACGGGCCGTGCTGCGCTGAGCCTGGGATGCTGCGGCGCTCGGGCTTACCTTGACGTTTTGCCGGACGATGTGGCGATCTTCGCGATTCCTGGCGCGAAGCTGGCGGAGTATACGGAGCGGATCGAGGCGCTGTCGAAGGCCAACGCTCTGTTGTCGCGCTTTCATCAGATTCGCCGACGCGCGGTCGAAGAGGGACAAAATCCGACGATCAAGGATTCGCTGGCCGCGTTGAACGCCTGACGATACTTGTGTGCGGTGCGGATTGAGCCGGGATTTTCGACAGCCGCACCGCGTACACTGCTGTCGAGGCACGCGATGGACCATTATGTAGAACGGGTCGTCGATCTGATCGGACCCGGATCGAATCATCTTTACAACATGAGCGTGGACGAGGCTCGCCGTGTTCTGCTGGAGGGTCCAACGGAGACGGTCCGGCAGATTCAGGGGTCGTTCGCGCTGCTGGTGAAGTCGGGCAAGACGGTGCGAATGGCGCGCTCGCTCGATCGGCCGATGCGGTATTTCCTGGCGAAGCGACAGGAGGGGCCGGCGCTGATTGTGGCGTCGAGGATCGATACGATTTTTGACTGGCTGAAGGCCGAGGGTCTGGAGGGGCAGTTCCATCCCAGTTACACGCGCATGGTTCCGGCGCATTATGTGGTGGATCTGCAACTGATCGGTTGCCCTGATCCGGATCCGGTGTACACGCGATTCTTCGCGCCTGTAATGGGGACGCTGCCGGCGGACCTGGATGCGATTGGGAGGACTTACATCTCGGCGCTTGCGGAGGAGATTGCGCGATGGCTACAGTCGGTGCCCGCGACGGAGCCGATTGGCGCTTGTTTTTCGGGAGGCATCGACAGTGGGAGCGTGTTTCTCACTACGTATCACGTAATGCGCAAGCTGGGTATGAGCCCGAGCCGGCTGAAGGCATTTGTTTTGGATCTGGGCGATGGTCCTGACGTGCCGCAGGCGCGGACTTTTCTTGAGCGGGTTGGTTTGTCGCTGTTTCTGGAGCCAATTGAGGCGGATTCTTCGGCGCTCGACGTCAGCGAGACGATTCGTATCATTGAAGATTACAAACCCCTGGACATTGAGTCGGCGACGATGGCTCTGGCGCTGAGTCGAGGCATTCGGGCGCGGTATCCAGAGTGGCGTTATTTGATCGATGGCGATGGCGGCGATGAAAATTTGAAGGATTATCCGATTGAAGAAAACCCTGAGCTGACTATCCGCAGTGTCATCCAAAACTCGATGCTGTACCAGGAGGGGTGGGGCGTGGGCAAGATCAAGCACTCGCTCACGTATAGCGGCGGGCTGAGCCGGTCGTATGTGCGCACCTATGCGACAGCTCATCATTATGGATTCGATGGATTCAGTCCGTACACGCGGCCTGAGGTGATTGCGGTGGCGGAGGCGATTCCGTTTATCGACCTGACGCAATACAGCGTCGAGCGACTTTATGAACTGAAGGGCGAGATCGTTGCGCGGGGTGTGAAGGCGGTGACCGGACTCGAGATGCCGGTGTTTCCCAAGCGGCGCTTTCAGCACGGCGCGCTTTCGGAAGAGGCTCTGCGTTCGCGGTTGCCGTATCGCGAGGCGGAGTACCGAGAACAGTTCTTGTTGCTCTACCATTGAGGTTTTTGTTGTCGGCTTATCCAGAGACCGCGGCGGAGAGGGACGCGTGGATATTCGCGCGGCGCCCGCAACGAAACGCGGTCGATCCATTAATGCCCTGGGCATTTTTTGTCGAGGAGGAGCGGAGCGCGGCGGGGGAAGTCGTGCCGGTTGCTACGGTCTTTCTCACGAACCGCGAATGCCCGTGGCGCTGCGTGATGTGCGATCTTTGGCGGAACACTCTTGCGGAGGAGACTCCTGCCGGCGCGATTCCGACGCAGATCGAGTACGCATTGGAGCGGCTGCCGGCGGCGCGGCAGATCAAGCTCTACAACAGCGGTAGCTTTTTCGACCGGAAGGCGATTCCAGTGGAGGATCATGCTGCGATCGCATCGAGGGTCGCCGGATTTGATCGGGTGATTGTAGAGTGTCATCCGGCGTTGGTTGGAGCGGACTGCTTGGCGTTTCGCGATCGCCTGAACGGGAGACTCGAAGTTGCGATGGGGCTGGAGACCGTTCATCCGGAGATTCTGAGCAAGCTGAACAAGCGAATGACGGTGGATCAGTTTGCCGCGGCGGCGAAGCGACTGAAGGAGAACGATGTTGACCTGCGGGTCTTCATTCTGGTGAAACCGCCGTTCATGGCGGAGGGAGAGGCGCTGGAGTGGGCGGCGCGGTCGCTGGATTTTGCGTTCGATTGCGGGGCAACGGCGGCAACGTTGATTCCGACGCGGGGCGGTAATGGCGCGATGGAGGAGTTGGCTGCGAGCGGGGAATTTGCTCCGCCGAGACTTGCGACTGTAGAAGCTGCAGCGGCTTATGGGATTTCGCTGGGACGCGGGCGTGTGTTAGTGGACTTGTGGGATTTGCGGCGGAGCGTGGAATGCGAATCGTGCCGTGAACGGCGGGTGGAGAGGCTGCATGCGATGAATCTGCGGCAGGCTATCTTGCCAGTTGTGGATTGCGAAAGCTGCGGAGGAAAGAGCTGAGCGATTCCTACGACATTGCGGTGGTTGGTTCTGGGTTTGGGGGATCGCTCATCGCCATGATTGCACGACGGCTGGGGCATTCTGTCGTTCTGCTGGAGAAGGGAACGCACCCGCGCGTCGTCATCGGGGAGTCATCGACGCCGCTTTCGAATTTGCTGCTTGAGGAACTGGCGGATCGGTACGATTTGCCGGTGCTACGACCGCTGTCTAAATGGGGGAGCTGGCAGCGGGCTTATTCCGATGTTGCGTGCGGACTGAAACGTGGATTTACGTTTCATCACCATGTGCTCGGCGTAGAGATGGCCGCTGATCCGAATCGCGGGGATCAACTCCTGGTCGCGGCGAGTCCGCGGGATGAGATTGCGGATACGCACTGGTATCGGGCTGACTTTGATCACTTGCTGGTGCGCGAGGCGCAGAAGCTCGGTGTGGCGTATTCCGATGAGACGAGTCTGCATCAGTTTTGCGATTGCGGTTCGGATGTCAGGATCGAAGGCCAACGAAACGGGCGGGAGGTGTCGTTTCAGGCGAAGTTTTTGATTGATGCTACGGGACCTCGCGGTTTCCTTCATCGCGCGCTGGGGCTCGGAGAGCTAGAATTCCAGGGTTACCCCACGACGCAGGCGCTGTACTCGCATTTCTCTGGCGTTGGGCGGCTGCAGGATTATCGATACAGCTGGACACCGGAGGCCCCGCCTTATCCTATTGACGATGCGGCTGTGCATCATGTTTTTGACGGCGGATGGATTTGGGTATTGCAGTTCAATAACGGGTTGACGAGCGCGGGTGTGGCTGCAACGGATACGTGCGCGTCACGGTTACGATTTGCGGAGGGCGCGGCGGCGTGGGGGCGGCTGCTGGATTTGAT
>Ga0302324_100019685_pt1 | contig 13237 bp, 13 predicted proteins | sample Palsa_T0_1_FD_201949 | JGI IMG/M metagenome (GOLD analysis project Ga0302324, IMG submission 201949) | Peat permafrost microbial communities from Stordalen Mire near Abisko, Sweden - Palsa_T0_1 | ecosystem: Environmental > Terrestrial > Soil > Palsa > Peat permafrost | place: Sweden: Abisko...
AGACGTTCGACCACCGGCTCGGGGTCAGCTAGCCCGCGACGCGTGCGGCGTTGCCCGCGTGGCGCCGCTGCTGGGTCTGAGTCCGCCGGTTCGGCGGCAGCGAAGCGCCGGCGCCGGCGCGCTCCAGCGCGGCGAGATAAGCGGCGTCCTCCTCGAGCACGGCGAGCGCCCGCTCGCGCTCCAGCGGGGACCCGTGTCCAGGCACGACGGTCTCGGCGAGCTCGACGAGCTCGCGCAGCCGGTCCAGCGTCGCCGCGTAGGCGTCGAGCGAGCCGCCGTCGGCAATCTCTGGGATCTCGACCGGCGAGAGGTAGTCGCCGCATACCAGCACTCCGGTCCATGGCAGCCAGTAGGCGGTGCCGTCGGCCGTGTGCCCGTCGGCTGGGTGGAGCTCGATCTCGCGCTCCGGTCCGAGCGAGAGGCCCCCGGGCACGGGGAGGGTCTGGATCCCTCCCAGTCGGAGCGGCGCTCGGCCCTCGATGTATTGCTCTTCATCGAAGGACCGCAGGTCGCGCTGGGCGGCGCCGGGCTCGGCGGCCAGCCGCGCGCCGGTGCTCTCGCCGCAGCCGAGCGACGCTGTGGGGAAGGCCTGCCGGCCGAGGAGATGATCCCAGTCGGCGTGGGTGCTGAGCAGCCCCGAGACGGGAAAGCCGCTCTGCTCGAGGAGATCGGGAAGCGCATCGAGCTCGTCCGGGTCGATGGGGGAGTCGATCACGAATCCCTCTTGACCAGCTCGGACCGCGGTGCACGTGGTCTGCCAGACGCGGCTAACGACGACGATGACGTCGGGGTGGACGGCGAGGGCTCGCACCCACTACGTCACCCCGATCAGCTTCGATGCCTCACGCAGGGTCGTCACCTCGGCGTCGGGCTTCTTCTGGCCCGGTTCGAGCTCCTGCTTGCTGCGGTTGACCCAGATCACGGGGATCTTCTTCTTCAGGCATGGCTCGACGTCGTGGTAGTAGCTCGCCCCGATGTGGATCCAGCCCTTCTTCGAGCCAATCCGCCGCTCGGCCTCGGTGAAATGCGCTGGATCGGGCTTGTAGGAGCGGACCTGCTGGGCGGTGACGACGAGATCGAAGTCGATCGGGATGTGGCGGCGGGTCTGGCCGAGAAGCTTGTCGTCGATGTTCGTGATCAGTCCGATCTTGTGCTTCTTGGCGACCTTCTGGAGCACCGGGTTGGTCTCCTTGAAGGGCTGCCAGCGCTGGATCGACTCGGGCAGAAAGCCGGCGCGCGAGGGCTCGAGGGGCCAGCCGAGCTTCTTGGAGATCTGCACTGCGGTCCGCCTCAGGACCTCCGCGTAGAGCTCGTAGGAACCCGCCTGGATCTGCTGCTGGATCTCGTGGAACAGGGGGATGAGCTCGTCGCGATCGATCGTGAAGCCATCGCGCTCGGCCTCGGCGCGGAAAGCCTCGTACACCCCCGTATCCCAGTCGATCAGCGTTCCATATACGTCGAAGGTGACAAAGCTGATGTTCTTCGGGATAGCCATAGGCTCGGGCATGATAGCCGCGGCCCCCGAAGTGCCTTGCGCCCGCGAGTTCGGCGCCAGCCGAACTCGCAATGGAATCGGCTTCAGCCGATTCCCCGAACTCGCAATGGAATCGGCGTAGCCGATTCCACATGCTCTACAGTCTCGACCGTCCGATGGATCTGTTGGAGTACCAGGGCAAGCAGCTCTTCGCCCGTCATGGCATACCGGTATCACCCGGGAAACCGGCTCGCACGGTCGAGGAGGCGGTCGCCGCCGCGGACGAGATCGGCTACCCGTGCGTTGTCAAGGCGCAGGTCCTGATCGGCGGGCGCGGTAAGGCGGGCGGGATCAAGCTGGCCCATGACCGCGACGAGGTACGTGAGCACGCGTCGGCGATCCTCGGCTTGGACATCCGCGGTCTCACGGTCCAGGAGGTGTGGATCGAGCTGGCCTCGGACATCGCCTCGGAGTACTACGCGTCGATCGTCTTCGACCGCTCGGCCAAGGCCCCCCTGATCATGCTCTCGACCAAGGGCGGGATGGACATCGAGGCGGTGGCGGACCAGGATCCGGAGGCGATCGCCAAGCTCCACGTCGACCCCCTGCTCGGCTTTCAGACCTTCCACGGGCGCCGTCTCGCCTTCGAGGCGGGCGTGGACGCGGACGTCGTCCGCCCGGTCGGCGCGATGCTGGCCAAGCTCTACGAGGCGTTCGTCGCCGAGGAGGCGACGCTCGTCGAGGTCAACCCGCTGATCATCACGCCCGACCGCGAGGTCAGGGTGCTCGACGCCAAGGTCACCCTCGACGACAATTCGCTCTTTCGCCATCCCGACAACGCCGAGCTCCGCGATCCCTCCGCCGAGGACGAGCAGGAGCAGATGGCTCATGAGCGCGGCCTCACCTACGTGAAGCTCGACGGCGACATCGGCATCCTCGGTAACGGCGCCGGGCTCGTCATGTCGACGCTCGACGTCGTCGCCCTCGCCGGTGGCAGCCCGGCCAACTTCCTCGATGCCGGCGGCGGGTCGAAGGCCGAGGCGATCACCAGCGCGGTCGAAGTGATCCTCTCCGACCCCAAGGTCAAGGCCGTGCTCTTCAACATCTTCGGCGGGATCACCCGCTGCGACGAGGTGGCCAAGGGCCTGATCGAAGCGTTTCACCAGGTCGAGCCCGAGGTGCCCTTCGTGGTGCGCCTGGACGGGACGAACGATCTCGAGGGTCGGCGGCTGCTCGCGGAGGCGGAGCTGCCAAACGTGTACGCGGAGTCGACGATGGACGGCGCCGCCCAGAAGGTCGTAGAGCTGGCGGCGCGGGCATGAGCATCCTCGTCGGCAACGAGACGAGGCTCTGCGTCTCGGGCATCACCGGCCGCGAGGGCACGTTCCACGCGCTGCGCAACCGCGACTACGGAACCCAGGTCGTCTCGGGGGTCACGCCCGGTAAGGGCGGGCAGTCGGTGGAAGGCGTTCCGGTCTTTAACACCTTCCACGATGCCGTCGCCGAGACCGGCGCCAACACGGCGATGATCTTCGTCCCCCCGGTCTTCGCCGCCGACTCCATCCTCGAGGCCGAGGACGCCGGGATCGAGCTCATCGTCGCGATCACCGAGGGCATCCCCGCCCACGACGAGCTGCGCGCCTACAGCGTGATCAAGAAGAACGGGCGCGCGCGGCTCGTCGGCCCCAACTGCCCGGGGATCCTCTCCCCCGGCAAGGCCAACGTCGGGATCATCCCCGCCACCTTCTTCAAGGAGGGCAACGTCGGCCTGGTCTCGCGCTCGGGAACGCTCACCTACCAGATCGGGAATGAGCTCGCCCAGAGCGGCTTCGGCAACTCCACCATCGTCGGCATCGGCGGCGACCCCGTCCCCGGCACCGACTTCATCGACGTCATCGGGCAGTTCGAGGACGACCCGGAGACCGAGCTCATCGTCATGTGCGGCGAGATCGGCGGCGATGCCGAGGAGCGCGCCGCCGACTTCATAGCGGCCAACGTGACCAAGCCCGTGCTCGCCTACATCGCCGGATTCACCGCCCCTCCGGGCAAGACCATGGGTCACGCCGGAGCGATTGTGTCCGGATCCAGGGGCACCGCCGCAGCCAAGGCCGAGGCGCTCGAGGCCAAGGGAGTGCGCGTCGGCCGGACCCCGACCGAGGTGGCGAAATTGGCTATCGCCAATTCCGTTGGCAGTTCGGCTTAGCCGAACTGCCGACGTAGCCGTGATCTCCTAATCTTCAAGCTCGTGTCCGCCACCACCAAACCGATCTCCTTCGCCCGCGGGGCGCCGTCGCTCGACATCATCGACGTGGAGGGTCTGCGCGCTGCCGCCGACCGCGCTTTCGTCGGCGACCCCGCCGGGATGACCGGCTACGGGACGGCGATCGGCTACCCGCCGCTGCGGGAGTGGATCGCCGAGCGGCACGACGTCGAGCCGTCGCGAGTGATCGTGACCAACGGCTCGATGCAGGCCGACGCGTTCCTCTTCGACGCCCTGGTGGCGGCCGGGGACACGGTGATCGTCGAGCGGCCGACCTATGACCGGACGCTGCTGTCGCTGCGTGGTCGGGGCGCCGACGTCCTCGCCGTCGAGCTCGACGCCGACGGGATCGACGTCGCCGCGGTCGCGGAGCTCATCGGCGCCGGCGCGCGACCGAAGCTCGCCCACATCATCCCCAACTTTCAGAATCCGGCCGGGTACACGCTCTCGGCCGCCAAGCGCGAGGCCCTGCTCGTGCTCGCGCGCGAGCACGAGTTCACGATCTTCGAAGACGACCCCTACGTCGCGCTGCGCTTCGAGGGCGCGTCCCTGGCGACGATGGTGTCGATGGACCCCGAGCGCGTCGTTTACGCCTCCTCGTTCTCGAAGACGGTGTGCCCGGGGATCCGGGTCGGCTACCTCGTCGGTCCCGAGGAGCTGATCGCCCGCATCGTCAAGCTCGCGACGAGCACCTACATCTCCCCGAGCATGGTCTCGCAGGCGATCGTCAACGAGTTCTGTCGCAGCGGCGCCATCGAGCAGTCGATCGAGACGGTCAAGGAGGCGCTCTCCGAGCGCGCGCACACGCTGTGCGAGGCACTCGAGCGAGAGCTCCCCGACGCGCGCTTCACCCGGCCCCAGGGCGGCTACTTCCTGTGGGTCGACCTCCCGGAGGGAACCGACGTAAAGGCTCTGGCCGCGCTCGCGGCGGAGCGCGGCGTCCAGGTCGTCAAGGGCTCGGACTTCGTGCTCGACGGCGGCGAGAGCAGCTTCCGCATCGCCTACTCCGGCGTGACGCCGGCCGAGATCGAGGAGGGCGTGCGGCGCCTGGCGGGCGCGTACGCGGAGGTTGCGGGCGCGTAGTCGGCCTCAACTCCTCGGCGTGCTGGCCGTCGTGGCGGCGCTGCTGGTCGTGGTCGTCGTCCTCAATGTCCTGAAGCCGGGCCGGTCGGTCCCGATCCCGCTGCACAAGCGGCCGGCGACGGCGTGCACCGAGCACTGGGTTGGGTCCTGGGAGGCAAGCCCGAGCGGCGTAAGCCTGACCCAGCCGCTCGCCGATCAGACGCTGCGGATGATCATCGCGCCGCACCTGGGCGGCCGCATCCTCCGGATTCACCTTTCCAACCGGTTCGGAGCCGCGCCGGTGACGCTCGGTCCCGTCACCATCGGCGTGCGCGACTCGGGCGCATCGCTCCTCCCCGGCTCTGAGCGGCAGGTCACCTTCGGCGGGCGGTCGTCGGTGGTGATCCCGGCCGGTGCGGATGCCGTCAGCGATCCGGTGATGCTGTCCTTCGGCGCCTTCCGCGACCTCGCGATCAGCGTCTACGTGCCGGGCACCGTGAAGAATCCGGACGAGCACTTCTCGACGCGTCAGACGAGCTACCTGAGCCCGAGTGGCAGCGGCGATCATGCCACGCAGAGCAGCCCCGCGGCGTTCACGGAGAAGACCACGGGCGCGTCCTCGACGGGCTGGTACTTCCTCGACGGGGTCGACGTGGAAGCTCCTGGCAGCACGGGGGCGGTGGTGGCCTTCGGTGACTCGATCACCGACGGCTATCAGGCCAAGCGCAACGGGACCGAGCAGCTCTCGACGATCAACACCAACGGCCGCTACCCCGACGACCTCGCGCGCCGGCTGATCGCCGCCAATATCCCCCTCTCCGTGCTCAATGCCGGCATCGGCGCCAACCAACTGATGCGCTCAGCGCTGCCGTTGTACGGGCCGAGCGGACTGTCGCGCTTCGCCACCGACGCGCTCGGCGAGCCCGGCGTGACCGACGTGATCGTGCTCGAAGGCCTCAACGACATCGCCTCGGGAGCGACCGCGAACCAGCTCATCGCCGCCTACGAGCAGCTGATCAACCAGGCGCACGCCGCCGGGGTGGCGATCCAGCTCGGCACGCTCACGCCCACCGGCGGGACGTCGTCTCCCGCCTACGGTGGCGCCGCCGCCACCTCCGTGCGCAACCAGGTCAACCAATGGATCAGGACTCAAGCGTTCTCGGACGGCATCGTCGACTTCGACGCCGCGGTCCGCGACCCCCACGACCCCGGGACCATCGCGCCGGCCTACAACGGCGGCGACGACCTGCATTTCGACCTCGCCGGCTACCGGGCGCTGGCGGCGGCCGTCAACCTCGCGTTACTCGCGCGGCCGAACTGCGTCTCGGCTCAGCGCCCGTAGCGCTCGCGACCGAGCACGAGCTGCTCGGGAAGGGCGGTCCGCGGCGGCGGGGACGGATCGGCGAGGACGGACACCGTCTCGGCCACGCTGACCGTGACCGTCGAGGTTCCGTCTCCGAAGGCGACGTCGACGTGCTCACCGTCGTTGAGGGTGATCTCGCCCTCCCGGCCGGGCTCGAGGCCGACGTCCTTGAGGTAGTGCAGGAGGTCCTCGGCCTCGTTCTCGAAGCGCAGGATCGTCACCTTGGCGCCCGGCTCGCAGTCGGCCAGAGGCACTCCGGCCACGCGCTCGCCGACGCGGATCGGGTGGCCGTGGGGACATGTCTTGGCGTCGCCCACCGAGGCGCGAACGAAGGCCTCGAACCGGGGCGTCATCGCGTGCTCGAGCTGCTCGGCCTCCTCGTGCACGTCGTCCCAGGGCACGCCGACGACGTCGGTGAGGAAGCGCTCGATCATGCGGTGGCGGCTGACCGTGTGCTCGGCGTGCGCGCGCCCGGGCTCGGTGAACTCCACCGTGCGGTCGGCGCCGCGCGTGATGTAGCCGTCGCGCTCGAGCCGGCCGAGCATCTCGTGGACGGTCGGGGCCGAGAGCTGCATCGCCCGCGCCAGGTTCGCTCCGGTCATCGGGAGACCGGCCTCGAACAGCCAGAAGAGCGTCTCCAGGTACTCCTCTTCGGCGGTGGTCGCGTGCGCTGCGGCGATGGTCCTCATCGTAGCTGGGTAGGATCGCGAGCTGCTGTGAGCCTGCCCCTGACCCCACCGATAGAGCCCCAGCTGGCCCGATCGCGCGGCGAGCTGCCGGTGGGGGAGCAGTGGGCCTATGAGCCCAAGTACGACGGCTTCCGCGCCATCGTGTTCGTCGATGGCGCCGACGTCGTCGTGCAGTCGCGCGGGGGGAAGCCCCTCGGGCGCTACTTCCCCGAGCTCTCGTTCGCCTCCGGCCGCTACGTGATCGACGGCGAGATCGTGATCGACGGCGAGGCCGAGGGGCGCCAGGACTTCTCCGCGCTCCAGCAGCGCATCCACCCGGCCGAGTCGCGGATCACCCGGCTCGCCGCTGAGACCCCGGCGCACTACATCGCCTTCGATCTGCTCGCCCTCGGGGACGAGTCGTGGCTCGAGCGGCCGTTCTCCGAGCGGCGCGCCGCGCTCGAGGAGCTCGTGGAGGCGCCGGTCAGCCTTACCCCCGTCGTCCGCTCGGAGGCCGACGCCGAGCCGTGGCTAGGCAGCAGCGAGGGGGTCGTGGCCAAGGACGTGACGGCGCCCTATCGCCCCGGGCAGCGGACCGGGATGGTGAAGGTCAAGCGGGTGCGGACGATCGACGCCGTGGTCGTCGGCTACCGGCCGGGCAAGGAGGAGGGCACGGTGGGCTCGCTGATCCTCGGTCTCTACGACGCCGAGGGCAAGCTCCACGTCGTCGGGCACTCCTCGGGGCTGCGGGCGGCCGAGAAGCGGGCGCTGGTCGAGCGCCTCGCGCCCTACGAGACGGGGTCGCGCGGGCGCGGTGACCCGAGCCGATGGAAGAACGAGAAGGAGCTCGAGTGGATCGAGCTGCGCCCCGAGCTCGTGGTCGAGGTCACCTTCGATCACGCCAGCGACGGCCGGATCCGGCACGGCACGAAGATCCTCCGCTGGCGCGAGGACAAAGCACCGACGCAATGCAGCACCGAGCAGATGGCCGCGTAGTGGCGTAGCCTGTCCCTCGTGGTAGGGGAGGAGCGCGAGAGCGCGATCCGCGTTGTCGGACTGAGCAAGCGCTACGGCGCCACGGCCGCCGTCGACGATCTCTCCTTCGAGGTCCGTGCCGGCGCGGTGACCGGGTTCCTCGGTCCCAACGGCGCCGGCAAGACGACCACGCTGCGCATCCTCCTCGGCCTGGCGCGACCCACGGCGGGCCAGGCGATGATCTTCGGGCAGCCGTTCGCGGCGATCGCCGACCCGGTCCGAACGGTGGGGGCGGCGCTGGAGATCTCGGGCTTTCACCCGGGGCGGTCCGGACGCAACCATCTGCGCTCACTGGCCGTCCTGGCGGGCCTGCCCTTCTCGCGCGTCGAGGAGGTGCTGAAGCTCGTCGAGCTGACCGATGCCGGCGACCGTCGCGCCGGCAAGTACTCGATGGGCATGCGCCAGCGCCTGGCGCTCGCCGCCACATTGCTTGGGGACCCGAGCCTGCTCGTGCTCGACGAGCCCGCCAACGGCCTCGACCCTCAGGGCATTCGCTGGCTGCGCGACTTCCTGCGCGCGATGGCCGCCGACGGGCGCACCGTTCTGATCTCGAGCCACGTGCTCAGCGAGGTCGCGCAGACCGTCGACGACGTGATCGTGATCCACCACGGCCGCCTCGTCGACGAAGGGCCGGTCGACCGGCTCTCCGGCCCGCAGCGGGTGAGCGTCCGCTCGCCGCGCCTCGCCGACCTCGCCGCGGAGATCGAGCGAGCGGGAGCCGAGGTCAGCCACGCCGAGAATGACGTCCTCGTCGTCTCGGGCCTCAACGCCGCGCAGGTCGGCGACCTCGCCTTCGCCGCCGGACTGCCGCTCCACGAGCTCGCCCCCCACGCCGCGTCGCTCGAGGAGGTCTTCCTCGAGCTGACCACCGACCCTCCGACCGCCCATGAGCCACAGGCGCCGGCATGAGCAGGGTGCTGAGCTCCGAGCTGCTTAAGCTGCGCACGACGCGTACCGCGCTCGGCTTCGCCGGCGTGGGGGTGCTCCTCGTCCTCCTCGTCGTGCTCGTCGGCACCCTCGCCGGCAACCCCACGACGGCCATAGACAAACGCCAGGTCTTGAGCATCGGCGACCCCTTGGCCGCGGTGCTCCTGCTCTTCGGCGTGGTCGGGGCGACGTCCGAGTACCGCCACCGCACGGTTGCGGCAGGGGCCCTGATCGTCCCCTCGCGGCTGCGGCTGAGCATCGGGCGGATGGTCGCCTACGGGCTCGCCGGGCTCGGCGTCGGCGCACTCATGCTCATCGTCTCGTTCGCCATCGGCATTCCCCTGCTCAGCGGCGCGAGCGGGCCGTCGCTCACCGCGAGCGACTACGCGCAGGCAGCCGGGGGAAGCCTGCTGGCGTGTGGGTTGGGAGCGATGCTCGGCGTCGGCATCGGCGTGCTCGTCGCCAATCAGGTCGCTGCGGTGATCGGGACGCTGGTGATCGTCTTCGTCGTCGACCCGGTGCTCCTGGGGGTCCTTCCCCACGTGGGCAAGTTTCTCTTCGGTAACGCGCTGAGCGCGGTGGCCGGCCGTAGCACCAGCCACGAGCTCGCTTTCGGGGCCGCCGTGGCGGTGATCCTCGGCTGGACCGCGCTCGCACTCGCGCTCGCCGGGTGGGTCGACAGCCGCCGGGACATCGCTTAGGGCTCGCGACGAAGTTTCTGGAGGAATCCGACGAGGTGCGTCCAGACGCCGTCGGAGCCTTCAGAAACTTAGTCGTGGGCCCTTAGCCGTATCCTCCGGCCCATGGCGGTGGCATGCGGTGGTATCGATCTCGGGGGGACGAAGATCCAATGCGTGATCGTCGACGCGAACCATAAGGTGCTCGGTCAGGCGCGCGGGCCCACACCGACCGAGGGCGGTCCGGCCGACGTAGCGGCCGCGATGGCGAAGGCGCTGCGAGAGGCGGCGACGGACGCAGGGCTGGAGGGCACAAGGGCGCTCGCCGGGGTCGGCGTCGGCTCGCCGGGCGCCATCGACGAGAAGGCGGGCACAGTCTCGGGCGCCGGCAATCTGCCCGATTGGGCCGGCTCCTTCCCCCTCGGCCCCACCCTGAGCGAGGCGCTGGAGACGGACGTGTCGATCGGCAACGACGTCGGGGTGGCGACCGACGCCGAGCTGGCCCTGGGCGCCGGGCGCGAGGTGTCGTCGCTCATCGGCGTCTTCTGGGGTACCGGGGTCGGCTCGGGAATCGTGCTCGATCGCAAGCCCTGGCTCGGCCGCGGCGCCGCCGGGGAGATCGGGCACACCGTCGTCAAGATGGGCGGCCGGCGCTGCCTATGCGGCCGGCGCGGCTGCCTCGAGGCGTATGCCGGGCGCGCGGCGATGGAGGCGCGCGCACGAAAGCTGCACAGTAAGGGCAAGCCCACCGACCTGTTCAAGCTGATGAAGAAGAACGACCGCACCCGGCTCACGAGCAGCATCTGGGCGAAGGCGCTCGAGCGCAAGGACGGCCTCGCGCGCGAGCTGATCGACGACGCGATCGACGCGCTGGGCGCCGGCATCGCCTCGGCGGTCAACCTGCTCGACGTCGAGATGATCGTCATCGGGGGTGGGCTCGGCATCCGCCTCGGCGAGCCCTACGTGGAGCGCATAGAGGTCGCGATGAAGCCGCACCTGTTCGTCGACGAGCGCCCGCCCGCCGTCCGCCTCGCCGAGCTCGGCGACCTGGGCGGGGCGATCGGCGCCTCGATGCTCGTGAAGCCGACCAAGAGGGTTGCCAAGCGCCGCCCGCCGAGCACGGCCAAGCCCAGCTCGTAGCGCTCAGCTCAGCTCAGCTCGGCTTCGTGCCCGCCGTGACCGGAATACCGACGACGATCCTCGTCGCGCCCGACTCCTTCAAGGGCACGTTCAGCGCCCTCGAGGTGACCGCCGCCATCGCCCGCGGCCTCGAGTCCGCCGGGCGGCCCGTCGATCCCTGCCCGGTCGCCGACGGCGGCGAAGGCACGCTCGAGGTGCTGGTGGGCGCGCTCGGGGGCGAGATCCTCACGGCGCACGTCGAGGATCCGCTCGGCCGCACCATCGAGGCGCGCTTCGCGCTGCTCGACGGGGGCGGGGGCGGGGGCGCGGTCGTCGAGACGGCGAGGGCGAGCGGGCTGGCGCTCGTCGCCGACGCTGAACGCGATCCCCTGGCCGCCTCCACTCGCGGCACGGGCGAGCTGATCCTCGCCGCCGTCGAGGCCGGCGCGGACACCGTGCTCGTCGGCGTCGGAGGGAGCGCCACCACCGACGGCGGCGCCGGTGCGATCGCGGCGATCCGCGAGGCGGGCGGGCTCGGGCGCGCGCGGCTGACCGTGCTGTGCGACGTGCAGACGCCGTTCGAGGACGCCGCCCGGATCTACGCGCCGCAGAAGGGCGCCGATCCCGACACCGTGCGCCGGCTCAGCCGCCGCCTGCGCGACCACGCCCGCCGCCTCCCCCGCGAGCCCCGCGGAGTGCCCATGACCGGCGCCGCGGGCGGGCTCAGCGGCGGCCTGTGGGCGGCGTTCGGCGCCGAGCTCGTTCCCGGCGCCGCCTTCATCCTCGACGCGCTCGGCTTCGACCCGCGCATGCGCGCCGCCCGCGCCGTCGTGACCGGCGAGGGCCGCCTCGACCGGCAGAGCCTCGCCGGCAAGGCCGTCTCCGAGGTGGCGACTCGCGCCCGGCAAGCTGGCGTCCCCTGCCACGCGATCGTCGGAGAACGTCGCCTCGACGCATTCGGGGCGCGCATCCTGGATCTGCAGGCGGTGCTGGAAGCCGGAACCCTCGAGGAGATCGAAGCGGCCGGGGTGGAGCTGGCGGCGCTGATCTGAGGCAGGCGCGCGACGCGACCACTCGAATCGAGCCCACTACGCGATCTTGGCACGAAGCGCCGGGTACGACTCTCCAGAAAGTCGAAGGCCGCCTGCCTCCCGTACGCTCGGCGCCTCATGCCGCTCGTTCCCCGCCGCTCGATTCATCTCCCTGCCCCCGGCTCGCGCCGCGCGGTGGTTATCGGCGCCGGCTCGTTCGGCACCGCGGTGGCGGTCCTCCTCGCGCGCGGCGGGCTGCGTACCACGCTGCAGACGCGGACGCCCGAGCAGGCCGAGGTGCTGATCGAGGATCGCGAGAACCGGGTCTACCTGTCAGGCGTGGAGTTTCCCCGCGAGCTGCGCATCGAGCACGTAAGCGAAGGCCTCGCCAGAGCCGACTACGTGTTCCTCGGCGTGCCCTCGGATGGCCTCGACGCGGTGATCGAGGGCCTCGTGGCCGCCGGCCTACCCCCGCGGGCATCGGTCGTCTCGCTCGCCAAGGGCCTCGTCCCGCCCCAGGGCAGCCCGCCCACCGCACTCCTGCGCGAGCGCTTCGGCGCGGACCGGATCGCCTGCGTCGGCGGCCCGGCGCACGCGCGCGAGATGGTCTCAGAGGGGGCGGGGCTGGTCGCGGCTTCCACCGCCGAGCCGCTCGCGACGGCCCTGGCGGGGGTGTTCATCCGGGCGGGGGTGGTGTGCGAGGAGTCGAACGATCCCGTCGGCGTCGAGCTTGCCGGGGCGGCGAAGAATGCCGCCGCCCTCGCGGCCGGAGCCACCGAGGCGCAGGGCCTGAACGCCGCGGGCGCCGCGGCGGGACACATCTTCGCCGAGGTGTGGCGCTGGGCCGAGCGGCAGGGCGCGCGGCCCGAGTCCATGATCGGCCTGGCGGGGACGGGCGACCTGCTGGCGACGGCGCTGGCGCCCCAGAGCCGCAACCGGCGCGCCGGCGAGCTCCTCGCGCAAGGTGTCTCCGCGGCCGACATTCCCGCCCGCGTGGGCCAGGCCGTCGAGGCGCTCCAGACGGTACCGCTCCTCGCGCGGGCGCTCAGGAGCGCCGGGATCGACGCGCCGGTGACGGCGGCCCTCGGGCGCCTGATCGCCGGCGAGCTGCCCCTCGAGCAGTGGGTCGCGCTCGTACGCGCGACGGTGCCCCCGCCGGCGCGGTGGCGACCGGCCGTGCGCCTGGGGTTCTGGCGGCGCATGCGCGAGCGGGTGCGCAGGCCCGATCACACGACGTAGTCAGGAAATCTACGAGGTGTTTACTGGAGCCTGATCCGTGGCTGCCACGCTCAGGCAGCAAACGTCCCGGAAGGAGAAGCGGTGCCTCAGATAATCGTGCTTGCTGATTTGGCCCGCCGGCAGGGTGAGGAGGCTGTCATGTTGCGTGAGCGCGTGAGTCTCGCCGACCTCGAGTCAGACCACTTCGCCACGCAGCTCGTCGAGCGGCTCGGGTGGGCGGTGGGCGACGCCCACGAAATCGAGCGGGAGCCTAAGCCTGGATCCACCGATCCTGCGGTCGTCTCGACGCCGGATGGCCGTCGCCATGCGCCATCGGCGTCGCCCATAGGGTCCACCCTTATGGTGCTCCGCCGATGGCCCCTTGCTCGGCCCCCGACGCCGA
>Ga0302324_100019687_pt1 | contig 13237 bp, 19 predicted proteins | sample Palsa_T0_1_FD_201949 | JGI IMG/M metagenome (GOLD analysis project Ga0302324, IMG submission 201949) | Peat permafrost microbial communities from Stordalen Mire near Abisko, Sweden - Palsa_T0_1 | ecosystem: Environmental > Terrestrial > Soil > Palsa > Peat permafrost | place: Sweden: Abisko...
CCCTTGACCGTCCCAGCCACGCGTGAGGCTATGGCGTTGAGGTGCCCATTAATTTGCGCGTCGTCGGTCGATTCGTAGGTGCGGGAATAGAGCCACCACGCGACGCCGACCGCTAGCACAACCGTCCCGGCGATGACCCCGATGATGATTCGGCGCCGTTTGGTAGCGGGATCGACCTCCTTATGCTTAACATTGATTGAACTCCAGCGACGAAACCTTCTACAAATAACAAAGCATCTTCCGGGTCTGCGAAAACGCGGTCCACTGCCATCTTACCCGTTACTCTCTCCTGAAACCGAAGCAGCACCCCATCTTCGGTTTGGGTTATTGGGCTTTCCATTTTTGATTTCCTCCTGTTGCGACGCGTGCGGCCTTCGTGCTGGCCGTTGGGCGATGTAATTACATTGCACGTGGTGCACCAAACACTTTCGCTAAGGGGCGAATAATCAGTAACATAAGCTAAGTAAGACTATATCCATGCATAGACTATGGTGCGTGTTCGAGCGGAAAATTCGTGTCCGCTAATCGGAACTTTCGTTCCCTCGCTCAAATTATTTTCCTCCTATCTATCGGCATTTCGCCGACCCTCACCTATACGCAAAACGCGGTCGTTGTTATCTATCCCAAGCACAGAGTAGGTGAAGACTATGTCTTACTTCCGGTCAAGCATACCCGTCATAACATTTGCTTCGAACTTAGACTATACAGATCTCCTAGCTCGAATTTGATGATGTGGATCGTCCGCACAAATAGGAATAGCCCCAGGCTTATCAGCAAAGCTGACAGCGGAGGGGCAAGGGACTTCATTGATAGATAGTTCTGTTGTTTGCTTCATATAACCTTTTGACGGCTTGGATTGCTCGCACGAGCGAGCGAGGGCTAACCTTTTAGGGTGAAACTACTTCGGAGAATCCGGCCTACCGGGAAGGTTAGTAACCGGAAGGCCTGCGCCCTTGGCGAGCAAGGGAATCTTGGGATCAGTTTGGAGAGTCGAGCGGGGTATACACTTATAGGACGAATGAGAAGGCCAAAATACTCAGGCGCTACAAAATAATTTCTAGAACAAAGGACTTAGCGGTTTATCGCGGGGATTCGCTGGTGTATTCACTTAATAGACGAATGAGAAGGGTATTTCCTTTAATTTATATGAAAATAAATCCCATGTGCGGCCCGAACCACGGCCCGGATCTCAGGCTGATGTCTAGGACCCATTCAAGGTGGAATTAAGAGGGATTGTCGGGAACTGAGATGGACAGGCTAAATCTGGGTTCGGCTATCATCCTGCACAGGCCTACGGCTCGCATGAAACCAGCGATAGGAAGAAACTTCGGGTCCGCACTATCCAGAGTGGGGATTTTTGGCCTGCCCGTAGTTCTCTTGAAGCATGACCCGTTCCGTTATCTGGGAAATCACCAAGTGGGTTCTACCATATCTACTCGCGTGGCTGTGGTCCCAACTGAAGCCCTTGGTCCTCGATAATAGATTGTCAGAGCGAGTGTTCGCATTGAATCGCAGGACGAAGCCGGGATTTCCGTTTAATCGCATATTGCCGGACCCTAACCCAAGGAAAGTTCGAGCCGGTAGTCCAATCAGTCCGTGGCCGCGTTTCTAATCAAGCTGATGCTCCCTTTTCGCGTTGCTCGGCAGCCAGCCTATCCCTCATGTCAAACTTTTCTTGGGCAGACCGTAACTCTTTCTCGTCAGAGATCATTTCCCACACCTCAGGGCTAGCAGCGCTAATTCTTCTGAGAAGCGCTCCATCTGGCCTTCGCGCTAGAGTCAGGATATCGGCTGGACGTGTCGCGTTCCCAGTGGCGTCCTTGTATTGATGAACCAGCTGAAAACAATCCCAACTTTTCTCGGTAGCATGTGTGAATGGTCGGTAGGAGATATTCGTATTTGTTGTTTTGCTCATGTTTTCGAGTTTCCGACTCTGGTGACTTTTTGTCAACTGAACAGGTGCATGGACCTATTTTCGGGGTGGGATAAGAATTGATTAAGGCTTAGGGACGCGGCGTTAGCTTGTCGTAGTTAGCGAATTCGCTTACGTCTGCAAGTTATCTTCTGCCGCGCCACATTTTTCCCATTCGCCAAAGCGGTTCAATTCTCCTACGGTCACAAGGCTTGAGTATCTCCAGACATATCGGAACCTTGTCTCTCGCTCCGTGTCAAAAACATCCTTGTATTTAATATAACCCCGCATTATGACAAACAATCTGTCTAGCTTTATCTCATTGATAATCTGCAGGTCGTCAGCGTCGAAAATCGCAAACGTCTCAATCGGTTGGCTACCCGGAGAAACCACGTCAGGAATCTTGATTATTTTGTACATGAAAGGAACGTAATCGGTGTCGTTTATATTTTGCAAGGGCAGAACCCCTGCAACACATTGGGCGTCTGTGATGAAAGCCGCAGTTGGCCCGTGAATAAGTATTCTAAAATCTACGATGTAAACCCTGTCAAATTCAAGTTCCAAACTTAACTTCTCTAACTCGACTCTGAGACGCGCGCGTTCCTTGTTAAGAAAAAACTCTATGTTATCTCTTGCTGCGGTCGCAGCCATTTCCGTTGCGGCAGTCTGCCGCTCAAGAATTTTCACGCTGTCCTGCGCAGCTTTAGCACTGTCTCTAGTGGCCTCGGCCGCATCTCTCGTTTTGACAGCCTGATACCAAATACCTCCGAGCGTGCCAGCACCTATCAAGACTAAAACGATTGTCAGAAAGATATAAAGCTTGTCCCAGAAGTCTTTCTTAGGTGTTACGACGATAACAGGGGGAATTTCGCGGACCATCCCTCTATATTCAGGCTTTGGGATTTCTGGACTGGGCTTTGTCAGGTCAGTATCAGGCGCGGTTTGTGATGGTGCGGGTGAAGCTTGCTTGACGGTCGCGCTGTTGGGTGTCTGCTTTGTGGGTGGAGCAGGTGTTTGAATGACGGTCAACAAGATCCCCACAATCAGAAGTTTCATAACAGCGAGAGTGTAGCATTGAAGCCTACTAATCTATTGTTCCTGGAGTTTTAGACAATAAATACATCGGGGCAATGTACTGATTCTTGGGTTGCCACTTTTCGGAATTCTCACGCAATAATTCTTACTCCATACATCTGCCCATGTAATGTGCTTGCCGCCAAACCTCAACTTTCCTTCAATTCCCGCCAACGCTCTTTTCTGAAGTTCAAACCCGTTCGGAAGAATAATCAACCCAAAAAGGTCATGGCAATCTCGTTTCGCCGTTTTGCTTTGGAATTTCAACATCTCTGTAGTGAAGTCATCGCCATTTCCAGTAACGATGATTAACTGCCTATCCCACGCCAGTTTTACAATCGCTTCATCAGAGGCGTCCTCGGCAAGGCCCATTTGCAAAGTTGTATAGGTTCGTTTGTGTGGAAAATAACTCGCAGCCTTAGCGACATCACGATCCACAAGGAAGCCGTATTTACTTACGTCGGCCAATCGCGCCCAGCGGCATACATCATTTTCGTCATCCAGTCGTACTTGATAGCCTCTTTATGACAGTAGATTTTGTGCCGCTCTCGTGCTTGGCGATACCGCTTGACTTCTTCCATCACGTAGAGGGCTATAAGTACAGCCCACAAAGTTATCCAGAAGTTCATGTGTGTTGCCTCATGGTTTATCCTCCGCGCTTTGAAACAGGTTTAGCGGCAGATTACGCAATGGCTTTATTCGCCCTTCTCTTTGGAATCTTCGATGTGTTTTAAGGTCGGGTGAAGACAACAAGGACAAATCCCTTTGTTCCAGCACTCTTTAACATCTGGCCCCATATCATTTTCGTCTTTGTACATTGAGGGCACGGCGCTGACAGTGCCGGATTTGACGGCGGGACCTTCACTGTCAACTTCGGCTCCGCAATTTGAGCACTTCTTTATCATTTCAGCACGCTACCAACCGGGTTTTTCCTTCGTATGCGATAACGGTGAATTTCCCAAACGGTAATACTACTTCTTCAGAAGCGCCTGCTTCTTCTTAATTAGCGCCTCCGTCCGATTGAAGGCATCCGTCGCAACGTCCAGTTGTGCCTTAGCAACGTTGATGGCGTGCGCCAGTTCGCTATATTTAACAACGTCATCCAAGACGATTTTACCGTTGACTATTCGAATATTATGGCTAGGGTCCGCCGCGTAACGATAGAAATCTATACTGGCGGAACACCACGCGATTCCGGCGCGAAAAAGATCAGAGACATACTGATTGTAGTTCGGATCGCGAATTAGTTGTCTCACCTGACTTAGAATAATTTCTTGTCGTTTGGCGTAGGTAATTTCTTTGCTGCAAAATTCGTTGACCTGATCAAACGATTTCGCCGCGACATCAGGACTTGAGAGGGTCCGGTTCTCGTAAAGATGTTTCCCGATATCGGAATCCCAAAAGGCCGGGATCAACGGATCATTCACTTTTGCTGAAGCCGCCTCTTGAGCTAGCAGGGCGTTAACCTTGTCCTGATCTGACTGGGCGTTGGTATTTGACAAGGCGTTGGTCTTCTGAGCGGGGATGCACGATATCGCCAGAATGACAAAGAGCGCCCCGAAAAACCTCACGTAATTCTTCTGGCGCTTCAAGAATTTATCTACCGATGGCATCATTTGACCCTCTTCGACCGGCCGTTTTCATGTACGCCGGACATTCTTTACCGTTGATTCTTAAAATTTCAGTCGTTTCGCGCAATCGCTTCAGTTCAATCGCCCGTTCAAGGTCTCTCTTCGTAAATCCAAATAACGGTTCGACTGCCTTTTGGGGGTAAGAAACAACGAACAACTCTTCTTTAGCGTAGGCAACTACACCCTTTGCGCCATGAAGATTCTTAACCAGTTCTACTGCTCTTCGATTTTCCAGCTCTTCCATCACTCACCTCTAGGCCGGTCTATGCTCTCGATCGGGTGTCCCGAGACTCTTGTGTGCTGGCCGGTGCGCCGAAAAGGGCGAGTTACATCAACAGAAAGCGACGAAACTCATTCCGTACAAACAATCGCAACTGACATGTTCTTTTCGGCGCGAGCCACGGCTGGCCAACCCATCGCGGCTGTCGCGCTGCTGGTGCGATATGGTATTTCCGTCGAATCGAGGAACGCTGTCACGAGGTTATCCTTGATCGCGAAATTTACATTTTGCGGTATGTCTCCCGTGACTTTCGCGACCTCCAAGGCGTCGAGCTTGGCAACTATGACCCCCACCACTCTGGCGTACTGATCGACTAGCGGCCCACCACTGTTACCGGGCTGAACAGGAGCCGTGATTTGAATCAGATTGAGATCGCCCTTCGGCCCACTGAGTGCGCTGATTATGCCAGTCGTCGAGTTACCTTCTGGGGTGAGCAATCCGGGCAAAGGGAATCCGAAAGCCATGACCGCATCTCCAACATGAAGCGAGCTTCCAAACACAGCGACTGAAGGCGGCGTGATGTTGCTCTTTAGCAAGGCAAGATCGGCAGCTTCGTTGCGCGAAACAACCGAAAGGATTGCACCGTCTGTTGTCGCTAACGATTTACAGCCATCAACAACGTGATTGTTGGTTAGAATATGCCCTGCGGCAGATACGAAAAATCCAGTTCCGAATTTTTGGCTCGCCGTCGGAGCCTCGGGGCCACTCGTCTCTTGAGGCGGTTTAGCCTCCGGGGGAGGAGGAAGCTCTGCTAGAAACTTGCGGGCGCGTTCAACCGCAACTGCGCTTATCTGATCGTATCCTCCGATGCTAATGACTTTCTCGAAAGACTTTCTAGCATCGCCGATTTTCCCAAGATCGTCGAAGACCACGCCGAGCCACACGAAACAATATGCGGAGTCCGGCTTAAGCGCTCCACACCTTTCAAGTATAGGGATTGCATCCTCGAATTTGTTCTGCTTGGCTAAGCCCATTCCTATTTGAGCTAGGTACCCCGCTTCATCATCTCCTTTGAGGAGATCACGGCAGTTGCTGAGATACCGTCTGGTTAAAGACACCTCAAGGTCCCATTGAGCATTTGTCCCCGCCACGAGTCCTGACGTGGCAAGTTGTCCGCACTCAATCTGATGTTGATAGTTCTGAGCCGAAGCCGCCGGAGGCATCACCCAGCTAACGCAGACGAACACTGCGACCGCAATTAGGTGCTTCATGGGTGTTTCACCTCTCAGTCAGATTTTTACTTCTGCCGCCCGAGATGTACATGGAACCAATGTCCTATGCGTTACCTAAGCCATACGTGAGTGTTGACGGTGCACAGAGTTGTAAAACGGGTTTCGCCACCGGTGATCCGCATCGGGCGGCTCGTGCGGTTCCGTGTGGACTCAATCAAGAAATACCTGCGGAAGGCTGAAATGTAGGCCTACTCTTCCCGAACTATTCTGAACTCTCAGTTCCCGGATAGTCTGAATGACCCTTTAGAATGCTGGCGGTTTGCTTCAGGCTCGTGGGGGGATTTCCTGCGAGAGGTTAGACGACGGAACCGTTATCGCAAAACGGAAAACAAAGCTGCCGCTGCGAAGATTGCGATTGCGGTGATGCTGATATCTTTCTTATGATTTTTCTCCTCGTCAGATTCTTGCTCCTCCTGCCTGCGACGTAAATAGAACCAATGGCCTACGTGTTACCTAAGCTGTGGGCGATTGCCCTCAATCGGTTCCAACGCCAGCAGGCCGCCCGTGAACTGATCAGGCAAGGCCAAGCGGAGTTCTGCTTTGTTCTGGGGTTCTGCCGGGCTAATTCGACTGCCGTTACTTGCGTTGCCAGGCCCTCCTTTTGCCCCTGGCGACGCGCACTTAAGGGCTAGACAGGTTGCTAAGTAAGTCACAAGTACCATTCTCACTGACCGGCGCTTCGCAGACAATCGGCCTAGTGCATTTTGAGGAGAAGCCGTCGGCCCGATGAGACTCGCTAGGAGAATTGGCCTGCTGCGACAAAGTCATTCGGACAAGAACAACAGAATGGGAAAGCTCTTACTCGCGATGCTGCTGCTTTTCGCTTCTGTGGCTGCTCCGGCGCGAGCACAACGACCGTCGCACTACCATTCTGGGACGCACAGCCATTCGCGCAGTCGGAGCTATTCCACCCACGAGGTCTATCCCCATCGCGCTCAGTCGCACTCTTCTCTCGGACATCACGTCCCGTCATCGGCAACAAGTCATAGCCACCGCAGCGCGGCCGCGAAAGACGCATTCAAGCGAGAACAGCCCTGTCCGTCCACAGGGAGAAGTTCCGGCGCTTGCCCTGGGTATGTGATTGACCACGTTGAGCCGCTCGCCTGTGGTGGCGCGGATGCCCCCTCTAACATGCAATGGCAAACAAATGCCGATGGAAAGGCGAAGGACAAGTGGGAACGGCGTGGATGTAATTAAGCCAGAGGGCAGATGCTTTTCCCCATCAAACACGAAAATATGACAGCCCGGCGTTGGCCGGTCATCACGCTTGGTCTTATCCTGTTGAATTTCCTAATCTTTCTTGGCACTCACCGAACAATGGAGAACCAAGAAGCTCCGCTAACGTCCGTCAAGACGCACATTCTAATCCTCGCAGCCCGACATCCAGACCTGACCATCTCCTCTGAGGCCCAACAGTTCGTCGCCGATTTTCAAGCCGATGACCCGGCAAATTGGGCTGAGATGCAGACTCCCGATTACAAGGCAATCGACGATTGGGACGCCCAGATGCGGAATGTGGATGATCGAGACCAATTACAAACTGAAATGGACTCCATCGCTGGCGAGTATGCCAACCTAACGGCCTCCTCCATCGCGGAGCGGTTCGCCTTCATTCCTGCTCATCCGAGGCCCATCGCGTATCTGAGTTCCACTTTCCTGCACGGCGGTTGGTTACATTTGATTGGCAATATGTGGTTTTTGTGGCTGGCGGGATTTGTATTGGAAGACGTATGGGGCCGTCCACTGTACTTGGCCTTCTATCTCACGGCGGGAATTGCCGCCACGCAGCTTGACGCTTGGGCAAATCCTGGAAGTGTCGCCGTCTCCTACGGGGCTTCAGGAGCGATTGCGGGTCTGATGGGAGCGTTCTTGATGCGCTTCCCAAAATTGAAGATCAGGCTGATGTGGTTCTTTGGCTCCTGGCTATCCGGTTTTTGGCGTCCATGGGTGCGAGCCTACTGGCTGCTTCCAGTGTGGTTTGGGATGGAGATTTATTACGGGAAGATTACCGGAGAGAGCGATGGCATTGGGCATTGGGCGCACGTTGGCGGGTTTGCCTTCGGTGCTCTTGCAGCTCTCGCGATCCGCTACTCGGGTTTGGAACACAAAGCCAACAAGGCGATTGAGGAAAAGGTTTCTTGGACAGCCGACCCTGAAATCAACGAGGCGAACGCCTTGATGGACCAAGGGAAACTTGATTGGGCAGCCGCGATGCTCAATAGGTACCTCGTAGTAAATCCTGACTCGCTCAGTGCCTGGCGCTTGCTGCAGATAGTTCATTGGCGGAAAAACGAAATTCCCGCCTGCCGAGAAGCGACACGCAAGCTTTGCATGGTAAATCTGCAAGCGGGGATGTATGAAGCGGCTTGGCAGGATTACGACGAGTTCCTCAATCTGGGCGGCGACAAGATGCCTGCCGCTGCCTGGCTTGAACTCTGCCGCGTGGCTGAGGAACGGAATGACTCTAACCGCGCGCTAAGCGAGTACGAGAAACTTGCCGCTGCCCATCCTTCCGAGCGGCAGGGCCTCATGGCACAGATTGGTGCCGCTCGAATCTCGCTCAAGCGATTGAATCGCCCTCAAGACGCATTGAGACTGTATGAGGCGGCGTCAGCGTCCGCCATAGCGCATTTGGATTTGGAGCAAGACATCGAGTCAGGAATTCAGGAGGCCGAATGCGCTCTCACGCACAGGGTCGCGACGGTCAAGTGAAACGCTACGCGGTTTGACCTGAGCGACATTGTTTGTACCAGCGGGAGTGAGGGAGACACCTTAAAGACCAAAAGTTCGAAGCGGAAATGGACGAAATGCAAAAGTTGCTTCATTCGACAGGCTCAACGCATAAAGACTAAATGCGCAAGATTTGTATTTTCGGCATTCACCACGAGTATCAATCTGGAGGTCCAATCCCTTCTTTCGCCAACATCTACCGCAAAGCCAAGCCAACGCAGTTTCGTCCGCGTAGAAACCACTGTAAAATCGTCAGTTGGCACTACTGACTTCTGACTTCCGTGTGTAAATAACTGCTTCGACACGCTCCATTGACTCTAACGCTGTGCCCGGTAACGATTGATAGAGGAGAAACGCTGGCGTGAAACGTGCGGCCATAGCCTTTTCTTCAGTCGCTTTTCCTTTGATCTTGCTTCTTGCGGGCGTCGTTGCCGCGCAGTCGGCACCGCCTCGGAAGGACATACCAGCGATAGCCAAAGCCGCGAATGGTGTCATCGTTTCAATCATCACTTCGGACAAGAATGGCAAGCCTGTTGCCCAAGGCACTGGCTTCCTCGTGAACAAGGATGGCCGCATTGTGACGAACTACCACGTCATCAAGGGTGCCAGCTCCGCAATCGTTAAGCTGCCTGACGGGGCGTTCTACGATGTCGATGGGGTGGTGGCATTTGACAAGGCGCGGGACCTAGCAGTAATCAAAGCCCACGGACAGAATTTCCGCGTGGTTACTCTCGGAAACTCTGACCGAGTACAAGTAGGAGAGGAAATCGTTGCGATTGGCAGCCCGCTTTCTCTCGAATCCACGGTGTCCAGTGGCATCGTGAGTGGAATCCGAACGATCAAAGAAGAAGGCGGCAAGTTTTTACAAATCACCGCACCAATCTCGCCCGGTAGCAGCGGCGGACCACTGTTCAATATGGCGGGAGAGGTCGTTGGCATCACGACCCTGTATCTCAAAGGCGGGGAGAATCTAAATTTCGCCATCCCTGTCAACGATGTAAAACTCCTGCTTGCGACTGGCTCCAAGGTGCAGGATTTCCCCGTCGAAACTTCGGACCCTCTGGCAAATCTTGGAACGCCTGCGACGCCGAATGCTGCGCCGTCTCCGTCGGTCAGCCCGACCGCGGCCCGCGCATTCTACAAGCAATTTTATGATACGGGGAAGTTAGACGGACTCATTCCAACTCTTGTTTGCTTCGATGATGACCCGAAGAACTCACGGGATTTTTTCACGCTCGAAGAAGAGGTTTACAACGAACGATACGCCAAGTCGGCCAACGCCCACGTTGAGAATCTCAAGAAGGAACGAAGCGGAGAAGTCGTCGACGACACTGAGGCTTGGCAGACAATGCGATCAATAGAAGCCTCCGAGCCAGACGTGTTCTTCATAGATGACGATTCGCTTGCCCTCACGAGCATCCTGTACGGAACAGACACTCAGGAGTATCTTCGCGGTGGAGGGCGAGTGATGCTCTTTGGCAACTATGTCAAGGGTATGGCACCTTCTATTGATTCGGTTTTCCGTTGGAGTGGACCGGGAACTGGAAATTCATGGTTCCGAGACTTCCCCCCTCCCCGCCCCGACATTAAGGCAGGTAGGCTTCTTCTTCAGATTGACCCAACAACAAGGCGTTACCGAATGGGCGATGAGTTGACGTTTGGCGACGGAACTTCATTACGTGAGGATCAGCGGATTGGCACGTGCGAGAGAATTCCAACCAAGCAGTCGGCATCCAACACCAAGGAGCGGTCGCCAACCGAAGTCTTTAATCTGCGTTCGCAGTGCGCTCAGTTGGGGAAAGCGATTGACGAGTGGTCCACGCATGATAAAACTGCGTTACAGAGTGTAGTCGCCAACTACAGCGTAAAAGATAATCGTTGCTATGTCGATTTGAGATTTCTTGTCCTGTCCGGCGAAATGGCAGCTTGGGATGACAACACATTGTACGACGGTCAAACTCGTGAAGCCTTGGCATATTCCATAAAAGACGGTCGCACAGGTAGGTCAGGTATTTCCGATAAGTTTGGAGGGATTCTCGTTAACGGGCGTCTCGATATGCCCGATGAGTGTTTTAAGACCCCGCCCAACACGGATGAGGCGGTTAAACAGGCAGGCGATTGTTCGTTCGATAAAGCAAATGCGTACATCGAAGAACGCATGAAGAGAGACGACCAATGATTCCCGGTATCCGGTGCAGAAACTGCGGTCACGAGGTTGCAAACGCGGTGTGGGATAACCGTGAATCCGACAAGGTGTTTGTTCACGTTGGGCGAGGTGACGGAACCTTTGACGGGTTTATGAAATCTATGAGGTGCCACCCTGATGATGAGAAGAGCAAATTCTGTGCCACTCCAGACGGAGGCAGCGGTATGTTTCCGCGTGCACTAAACCTTGCACTTGGGCTGCGAAAGTATGATGCCCTTGGACGCAGGAGTCGCCCACAATGAAAGAAGAAGTTAAGAAAGTTTCTTACGAAAATCTCGTAATGCAAATGACAAACTACGCCGTTGAAATAGGGCTGGTGTCCGAAATAGATTGTCCCCAATGCGGAAAAAGAGATACCGCCGTCATCGTCGAAGGCGTTTGTGCCTTCTGTTTTCTGAAGCGTGGTAGGGGGAAGTCCAATGACAAGACTAAAACCCGCACATCGTATTCGGGTCGAGGATGACGATGACGAAACCCAGATTATCTGGAGATTCTGGAAGGTGGGTTCTCTCTTACGAACAGGGAAGTTTGGTAACAAGGCATTTCGCGTTCGTGAACGATAACGGCTCGCTCGGGAGCCGCCTTTCGGGGTTTTCTGTATTCTCAGTGCATAGAGGCAGCGAACATAAAACGATACGCAGCGGTCGCAGTCCTTTTGTTCGCACAGGCGGCCTTCGCCCAAGCCCCGGTGAAGTATGTCTCGGGGCGACAAGGGATGTCCGTCACGTTCCCTGATAAATTCCATGCCACCGACCCTGGCGAAGGATGCCACGATGCCGAGCTACTGGTTCAAGAGATCGACGTAACCTCATCGACGGGCTTCCAACCTCCCGGCGCACCAAGGGTTTTGAACACCAAACTCTTCATGGTAGACAACTGCACCGACCCGGAAGCCGTCGCCGCTCCCTGGGCGCTCACGATAAAAGCCGAACTCGCTAACAACTTCAACGCAGGTGATGTTCACACACCCAATGCGGTCATAAGCAACTGGGCTAGGGTTAAGGTCAACGGCTATGATGCGGCCCGATGCGCCCTGGAAGGAACTAGCCACGGTCAAAAGTTTACCGGGATTTGGCTCATGGTTAAGCGCGGGGACCAGATGGTCATGGTGATGGCGATTCATAGCGCTAACTCGCCAGAAGACACGTCCGATAGGGATTTTATTGATTCCTTTGTAGTAACGGCACTGCCGAAGCGCTAGCCTTCTCCGAAAGACGTATAGAAGCAAAAGCTGCTGACTAAACTAAGATGAAATCCACAGACAGAGTGCTCGTCTCAGTCCCGACGAGAACCCTCGCGGAATACCCTGGTTACGACCCGTTTAAGTTTTCTCCCCCAGGGTGGTGTACTTTTCTGGCGGACACAAATAAAGAAGAGTGGCGCACGCTCCCCGAGTGGGAAAGCAACCCCATTCGTCGCGAAGAAATAAAGGACAAAATTGCAGCCCGACAGTTTCGAGACAAGGAAGGTGGACAGACTCGCAATGAGCATTTGGAGCGCATTGCCCATCTAGTGGTGTACGGATCGCCTTGTCCGATAACTTTGTGTGTGGTTCCGCCTCGACGTGCACGAGAGGTGGGAATAGAACCCCGCTGGGGAATGAGTGATGGATTTCATCGTCTCGCCGCAGCCATATATCGACAAGATGAATTTATCCCATGCTTCTTGAACGGCTTTTATCGGGACCGATTGGACGAAGAGGATGTGGCATACATCGAGCAGACTTAGGGGTGTCGGGTTCCTCCTGTGGAAGAATAAACCTTGGGAACTTTTTGGAATCAAAGGGATAATTCCGAATTCGATCCTAGGTTTGGTAAGGGCCTCTCCCCCGTCGTCTCGTGTAAGCGTATGACTGGATCAAAAACGGGGGGGGGCAGGTCACTACGTAGCGGGCATAAGTGGCAGAGGCCGCGCCTGCCTACCGCCTGCCTAGTTGCGAAAAAAAAGTTAGGTCCAACTTGGGTCCAACAACTGCCAAATTAGGTCCAGAACCGTGTACCATGACGCAGAACAAAGCCAGACGGACCAACAAGATAGATTTTTTGCAACTGCCTTGGACGCAGGAGGTCTGGAGTTCAAATCTCCACGCCCCGACCATTCTCCTCAGTCAGTTGCAGACAGAACGCCTTAAACATCAGTCTTTAGCGCAAAATTGGCAGTGTGGCTGCTCGT
>Ga0302324_100019689_pt1 | contig 13237 bp, 6 predicted proteins | sample Palsa_T0_1_FD_201949 | JGI IMG/M metagenome (GOLD analysis project Ga0302324, IMG submission 201949) | Peat permafrost microbial communities from Stordalen Mire near Abisko, Sweden - Palsa_T0_1 | ecosystem: Environmental > Terrestrial > Soil > Palsa > Peat permafrost | place: Sweden: Abisko...
GAACCGATCGGCACCCACGGCACCCACGGCGTCTTGAATCCCCGCGGGCGGCCAGGCTCGGTCTTGCGCAGGATCATGATGCCCACCGCCACCAGGACGAAGGCGAAGGCCGTGCCAATGTTGCAAAGTTCCACCACTACGTCGATGTTCATCACTCCGGCGAAGCCCGCCACCAGCAGGCCGCTCAGAAGGGTCGAGAGGTAGGGCGTGCGATATTTGGGATGCACGGCGGAGGCCCAGGGCGGCAGCAATCCATCACGCGCCATGCTGAAAAAAATGCGCGTCTGGCCCATCTGAAAGACGAGCAAAACCGACGCCGTGGCCAGCAGCGCGCCCACCGAGATGATCACCACCACCCAATTCAAGCCCAGGCCGGTGAACGCGGTCGCTAGCGGCTCGGCCGTGTCGAGTTTGGCCGCCGGCAGCATCCCTGTCAACACCACGGCGACGGCGACATAGATGACCGTGCAAATACCCAGGCTGCCGAGGATGCCGATGGGCATGTTGCGTTGCGGCTGGCGGGTTTCCTCCGCCGCCGTGGAAACAGCGTCAAATCCTATGTAAGCGAAAAAAATAATCGCCGCGCCGCTGGCGATGCCTTTCCATCCGTGCGGCGCGAAGGGCGCCCAGTTTTCCGCCTTCACGTAGAACGCGCCCATGACGAGGAAGAACAACAGGATGACCAGTTTGAGGACGACCATGCCGGAATTGCACCAGGCGCTTTCCTTGATGCCGATGATCAGCACCCATGTCAACAGCATGACGATGCCGAAGGCGGGCAGGTTGAAAATAATCGGCACACCCAGCAAGTGCGGCGCGTGTTGCCACGCCTGGGCGCCCCGCAACACAGCCTCATCCAATGTGGAAAGATCGATATGTTTGGCGGTGGCGTCCGCCACAGCCGCGGTCGCTTGCAACGCGGAGCGAAAATCGACCCCAAGCCAGCTCGGCCAATGATGATGCAGCAAGGCCTGGAAATACCCCGACCAGGAAATCGCCACCGCCACGTTGCCCACCGCGTATTCCAGAATCAGGTCCCAGCCGATGATCCAGGCCACCAACTCCCCCATCGTCGCGTAGGCATAGGTATAAGCCGAGCCGGCCACCGGCGCCATGGAGGCAAATTCGGCGTAGCACAGCCCCGCCAGCGCGCAGATCGGCGCCATGATCAGGAATGAAACCATGATGGCCGGCCCGGCGCCGGTGTGGTCCGCACCGCCCGCCGCCGCCGTGCCGATGGTGGAGAAAATCCCCGCGCCGACAATCGCCCCCACGCCGAACAAGGTCAGATGCATCGGCCCCAGCGCGCGTTTGAGTTGGTGCTGCGGTTCGAGCGTCTCGCCGACCAGGCGGTCCAGGGACTTGCGGCGGAAAAGCTGGCGCATAAACGGCCCCCAGCAGATTGGAGCGGCGTGGCGAAGGCAAGGAGAAAAGAAAAAGCGCGGGTGGTGCCCACATCAGGTACTTTTTGGGTTGCGCGGTCGTCCCGACCGCCGCCGTCGCCGTCCCGCCGACGGCATCCCTCGATTCGAAACTGACGCACCATTTTGGTGAAGCCGCAAGCAAATCCCTGATGACTGGCGTTGTTGCGCACCGCTTGACGCACCTCGGCATTCCTAACCCGGATATTTCACAATGCCGCGAGCGCCTGTTCCACATAGTCGGTGGGGCGGCGCAGACCGCGAAATGCGGTCCAACTCTTTTGTTGTTCCTTCTGCTGCGCCGCCCAAATATTAGGGCGAAGCGGCAGCTTCGCCCTACCAAATTATGAAATATGCAGGCTAAGATCGTGGTGTCATGAAATTTTTAGTCTCATCTGTACTAAATTGAAACAACACAGCCGCATGCGTCTTCCGCTCCCGTTTTGGGCGGCGATCGGCTTTGTGCTCGCCAGTGGCGGCCTGGCCGCATGGATGCTGGTGCATCGTCCTCCGGCGCAAGCCCGGGCGAAAGGGTTTTCCAATTATGCCGGCTCGGCCTCCTGCCGCGAGTGCCATCGGGAGGAATACGACCAATGGGCCAACTCACATCATGGGCTGGCGGAACAAGCGGCTGATTCCAATACTTGTCAGGCGGCGTTTGCGGCGGCTAAAATTGTCGGACCCGCCGCGCAAGCAGTTGAACTCGCTGTTCGCCACGGGAAATATGAGGCGACAACGACCAGCGCCGGCGGCCAGCGCGCAACGTTCACCGTGGACGGCGCCATTGGCCGCGAGCCATTGGTGCAGTTTCTGGTGGGCGTACCGGGCGGCCGGCGGCAGGCGCTCTCCTCGGCCTGGGACCCGCGCCGAAAAGAGTGGTTCGATGTCTTCGGTGCGGAAGAACGCCGGCCGGGAGAATGGGGACATTGGTCGGGGCGCGGGATGAATTGGAACAGCATGTGCGCGGCCTGCCACAACACCGGCCTGCGCAAAAACTACGACCCCACCACCGACACGTATAACACCTCCAGGGCGGAAATGAGCGTGGGTTGCGAGGCCTGCCACGGCCCTCTCCAATCGCATGTCCAGTGGCAGCATCGTTCCGCGAAATCCAGCCGGAAGGATCCGACCCTGGCGCCCATGAGCCGCCAGCAGAAGCTCGATGCCTGCGGAGCCTGTCATGCGCGGCGCTCGGAGTTGACAGGCGATTTCAAACCCGGCGAAGATTGGCTGGATCATTTCGAGTTGGCGATGGTCGATGGAACGGACCTTTATTATCCGGACGGGCAGGTGCATGAGGAAAACTACGAATACGCTTCCTTTTTGGGCAGCCGCATGCACGCGCGTGGCGTGACGTGCACCGATTGCCACCAACCGCATTCGGCCAAGCCGCGCTGGCCCGGCAACTTTCTCTGCCTGCGCTGCCATGATGGCAGTTACACCAACACCCCGGTGATTGACCCGGTGGCCCACAGCCATCACCGCGTGCGCGGCTACGGTCCCGGCGGCACATTGCTTGACAAGGACTTGACTCATTTCAAGCCGGACGGATTCTCGGAGACTGGCGGCGAATGCGTCAATTGTCACATGCCGCAGACGGTTTATATGCAGCGCCATGCGCGGCACGATCATGGCTTCACGATTCCCGACCCGTGGCTGACCAAGGAATACGGCGTCCCCAACGCCTGCAACCGTTGCCATCAGGATAAAGATGTCGTGTGGGCTTTGGCCCAGGTGGACCAATGGTATGGGAAGCTCATGGACCGGCCGACCCGGCAACGGGCGCGCCTGCTGGCGGAGGCCCGGGCCGGCCAGCCCGCCGCGGTCGAGCCATTATTGAAAATGCTGGCCGCGGAAACCAACGCGTATTGGCGGGCCGCGCTCATCAATGTTCTGCCGCCGTGGTCCGGGCAACCGCAAGTCGATGCGGTATTGCGGCAAAGCCTCAGCGACGGGAATGCGTTGGTCCGGGAAAAAGCCGCGCGCGCTCTGGAGGGGAGCGCGGAGAATCAAACCGCGCCGACTGAGGCCGCCTTGCGGGCGCGGTTGGCGGACCCTGTCCGCTCCGTTCGCATCGCCGCGGCCTGGACTTTGCGCGCCAGCCTGGACCCGAAGAGCCGGGCCAGCCGGGAATTGGATTTTTTTCTTGACGCCAATGCCGATCAGCCGGGCGGACAGTTGCAGCAGGGGGAGTTTTTGGTTGCCAGAGGGCAGGCGCAAGAAGCCCTGGAACATTATCGCAAGGCTGCGGCTTGGGACCCCGCTTCCGCTCCCATCCGCCGCGACCTGGCCGTGCTCTACGGCTTGCTCAATCAAAATCACGAGGCGCTGGAGCAATTGCGCGAAGCGGTGCGCCTGGAACCGCGTGAGGCGGAGTATCATTACAGCCTCGCGCTGGCCCTCAATGAGGCCGGCGACTTGGCAAAGGCCATCGCGGAACTGCAAGAGACCACCCGCCTGAATCCACGCCATGCCGATGCCTGGCGCAACTTGGGCTTGGCGCGGGCGGCCCAGGACGATTTGGCCGGGGCTCTGGAGGCGCTGGGGCGGGCGGAAGCCTTGGAGCCTGGCGATGCGCGCATTCCCTATGCCCGCGCCACGGTTTTAGCGAGGCTGGATCGGGTGGCCGAGGCGCGCGCCGCCGCCGCACGCGCCCTCCAACTGCGGCCCGATTATGCCCAAGCGCAAGAGTTGGCGCAGCGGCTGGAGGCCCGGGTCAAGTGAAGCTTGACGAGTTGCGCTTGTCGTGGGCCAGGAATCTGCTACACCTATCTCGTGCGCAACATTTCCCATCTGCTTCTGTTGTTCGCTTGGGCGATTGTGCCGGCCTTCGGGGCTGACGCGCCGGGCGAGGAGATCAAAACATTGGACACCCCCCGCGCCTTTCCCGACATCACCACCGCAGTTCAATGGCAGGAGCGCAGCCGCTCCATCCGCGAGCAAATTCTCATCAGCAGCGGCCTCTGGCCCATGCCGGAGAAGACCCCGTTGCGGGCGGTGATATTCGGCAAGATCGAGCGCGACGGCTACAGTGTCGAAAACGTTTACTTCCAAAGTTACCCCGGTTTTTATGTGGCGGGGAATCTTTACCGCCCGTTGGGCAAAGGCGGCGGGCCTTTCCCGGCCATTCTCAATCCGCACGGCCATTGGGAACACGGGCGTTTGGAGGATTCCACCAACTGCAGCGTGCCCGGACGATGCATCAATTTTGCCCGGCAAGGAATGATCGCCTTCGCTTACGATATGGTGGGTTACAACGACACGCATTTTCCGGAATCACCCCTGACTCCCAATTTTTACGATAATCACCACAGCTTCGGCAGCACCAACCCGGCCGCCCAGCTCTGGAGCGTGACGTTGATGGGCTTGCAAACCTGGGACAGCGTGCGAGCGCTGGATTTCCTGCTCTCTCTGCCGGAGGTGGACCCGCACCGGCTGGCCTGCACGGGCGCCTCGGGCGGCGGCACGCAAACGATGATCCTGGGCGCGATTGACGACCGCCTGGCCGCGCAGGCGCCGGTGGTCATGGTCAGTCACACCATGCAGGGCGGTTGCGTGTGCGAAAACATGCCGGGCTTGCGCGTCGATTATTCCAACATGGAGATTGCCGCCGCCGCCGCGCCGCGCCCGCAGATTCTGGTGGCCGACACCGGCGATTGGACCAAAACCACCCTCACGGTGGAAGGTCCGGCCATCGAACATATTTATCAATTATTGCAAGCGCCGGAAAAACTGCGCTACGTCAGTTTTGACTTCGGCCACAATTACAACCAAACCAGCCGCCAAGCGGTCTATCAATGGTTTGACCGCTGGCTCCTCTCTCAACCCGATCAGCCCGTGGCGGAAGCGCCGTTTCAGAAGGAGCCCGACGCCGACCTGGCCGTCTTTCCCGATGGCAAGCTGCCTGGAGACGCCGTCAGCCAAACCGAGTTGATCCAGTTTCTCATCAAAATGCATCGGGACCAATTGCGGAACATAAGCCCGACCAACGCGGCTACCCTGGCCAATTACAGACGACTCATGGAGACGGCCTGGCTGCGCACCATGCAGTTGGAATGGCATGCGGAACCCGCCCGGGCCACGGCCAAGGACATGGCCAGGAAGCCGGGTTACATCGCCGAAGAGCTCGATGTGGCGCGCCCCGGTCAAACTGAACCTGTCAAGTGGCTGCATTTTGCCCCGTTGCGCTCGCACCGCGAACGCAACCCGACGGTGGTCATCCTGGCCCATCCGGACGGCAAGACGCTTTTTGTTGACAACGCCGGCGACCCCGCCGGTTTAGCTCGGCAATTTCTGGCCCGGGGTTTCGATGTCGCCGTCGCGGCCGAATCCGGCGCGCCCGCCAACTCCAACCAAACGTCCGTGCTCTTCACCGCCTACAATCGGACCCGCCTCCAGGAACGTGTGCGCGATCTGGTTTCCATTTGCCAGGCCGTCCAGGCCCTCAACTCCTTCCGCTGCCGCGTGGTGCTGTGCGGCTGCGGCCGCGCCGGCTTCTGGTCCTTGCTGGCCGCGCCCGCCGCGGACGCCGCCATCGCCGACTGCGGCCAGTTGGACATCTCCGACGACCAAACCCTGCTCGGCCCCGATTTATTTTGTCCCGGCATCCGTAATATTGACACATTTGCGGGCGCGGCCATTCTGGCCTCGCCCCACCCCTTGGTGCTCTACAACGTGGCGGCAGGATTCTCGACCTCCAGCCTGCGCTCCTGCTACAAGGAGTTGCACGAGGACAAGATGCTCCGGGTGGAGTCGCGCTTGTTGAATGATGCCGAGATCGCCGGCTCCCTGCCGGAAGTTGTCGAAATAAAATCTAATTGATTCACTTCACCGGCAGCGCGAAAGAGTCATCACCATGGGATCGCACCTCCACGATGCGTTGGCCGTCCACGACGACCTGGTAGGCGACGCCCTCGCGGGCTTGGATGCGGGCCTGGCCATCGCGAATGGACACGGGAAACGGGGCCACGACGCGATGCCCGGCGACGGCGGCGACGGCCAGGGAATCGAGCTTGCCTTCCAACGCAAAACGCAGGCTGACCAGGGCGCAAGGGTTGATGGCGGGGCCGTTGCGTTGTTGACTGGCAAGATTGAACGAATCCGGCTCGCACCCGGCGAATGGGCCGGAAGAATATTGCATCTGTTCGGCGGTGGTCAGAATGCCTGTGGCCACCCGCTTCCAGTCCAGCGTCGGATCGAGCGGCGCCAGCATCGTCAGCGCGTCAGCATAGACGTAGCCGCACCATTGCACGGGCAGTCCCATCCAGTTCGGCGCCTGCCAGCCGGTCGCGCCAAAAACGGCGATGGTGGCGTAGGCCATCGTCGGCTCGTCGCTCCATTGATAGACAAAGGGCAGGCCGGTGATGGCCCAGGCGCGCCCGCGGTCGAGGTAATCATGCTGCCCGGTCAATTCGTAGCCGCGCACATACGCATGAACAAGGTAGGCGGAGGCCAGGATGTCCGGCGTGTGCAACGGGCATTCCCAGGTCTGCGCGCCGCGCGGATCGCGGAAGTGTTTCATGAACTCAAGCGCCTTGACCCCGGCTTGCAGCGACGCGGCGTCGCCGGTGAGCCGGGCGTGCTCCAATAGTTCGACGGCGCGCGAGGCGCAATAACCGCTGGCGGTGTCCTCAAAATGGCCGCGCCGAAGCTTGCCGTCGTAACGGAACGAACCGTCGGGCTGTTGCTCGGCGAGGACCGCGCGCGCGCGGTCGGCACTCATGGCAAGCCACTCGTTGGCCCGGCTGGTGAGAAAATAGATCGAATCGTTGACAATATGCGCGCCGCCCGGAACCAGGTTGGGGAGCGCTGGGATTTGACCCGTCAAGCGCCAGACGGTCGAGGCCTGATCGGCGTAGGGCTGGCGCGCCCAGCTTGCTTCGGCGCAGTGGCCCCAGCCTTCGGCCGTTTTGAGCGGAGGGTCGCTCAACGCGGCCAGGCACAAGTCAAGTTCCGCCTGGCGCGAGCGCGGGGCGGTTGGCAAGGGCGGCAGCCCATGTCGTTGCACCGCCCAAAGGATCGCATCCTCGATGGGGCCGGTGTGGCGGACCAGGATGGCGCATTCGATGTTCTTCCCGCGCAGGGAGGCGCGATGACCTTCAGGCCCGTCCAGGAAATTGGGCGTGGCAAAGACTGGCTGCAAGCTCATCTCGCGCCAGGACATCGCCGCCAGCGCGCGGTCCGTGGCGAAAGCCATCAGCGGCATCGTCACTTTCTGCGGATCGGGAGCGAAACGGATGTGGTCCTCGGTTTCAATGTCCAAGGTCGATGAGGAACGTTCGCCCTTGGCCAAGTACTCCAACCCGGGAAAGAGCCCTTGTTCCAGAGACCCGAACGCGCGCAGCACGGGACCTTCGCAGGGACGGTCGCTTTCCAGCTTGGCCGTGAGCGCGTCCCCGTTCAGCGACAGGTTGAGCGTGGCTCCTTCGCCGCGCCACACCAGGTCATGGCCTTCGCCGGTCAATTTCATTTTGGGCGTTACGCCATCCCGGCTGAGCAGCGGCGCCAGCACGCCGACCAGGCGGCCATCCAGTTCGAGGCGCGCCCCGGAGCCATCACGCGCGGCCCGCACCGCCAGGCCGCCGGACTGGAGGCTCTCCCAATCGGTGGCCGCTTCGGAGTCAACAATGGAAACGACGCGGTGCAGGGGCGGCAAAGCGGGGGCTTGAAGGTCGATGTCGTACGTGCGAAACGGCGCCTGCCCCGGCGCGATTTGGGAAAACTCGCCGTCGGCGCCCGCGCCCAGGGTGAAGGGCCGTCCATTCATGGTGAAGGAAATCGGTTTCGCGGCATTATTCTTCAACCGCATGCGGACGTTGGCGGCTTCAGTGTGGACCGATTGGATTTCAAGCGGGTGCAAGGTCTGCCGCAGCGCTTGAATGGATTCAACCTCGATCACGCCCGGGCCTTCGGCCGGGTCCAAACGCAGCCGCTCAATGGTCTCTTCGGCGGCCAGCACCACGGTGTAATCGTGCCACTGGCTGTCGTGGATGAGGTGGAAATGCGCGCTGTGAGCTTCGTTGAAATCCGGCGCTGCCGCCGTGCTCCAGAAGATTTGGCCGTTGCCGCCGGCCGCGCATTTGAGGCGGAGCCGCGCGAGGACCGGGCCGTCCACCTGGATGGGCGGCCCGATTAGATAAGGATCATCTCCGCTGCTTTGAATGCGCAGCGCGCCATCGGAGCTGGTGAGAGAGCAATCGTGCGCCGCCGTCCATCCCGCGCCATCAACCGGAAAGGTCCACTCCAGCACCTTCTCGGTTTTAACGACGGCTCGCGGATAAGGATTGATTTCCTGGGCCACCGCCGCACCGGCCAGAATGAAAAAGGGGATGCACCGCGCCCATGGCGGGAAGATGGGAGTGGCAGTTTTCATCAATTCTGGCTGCGAGGCATGGCTAGACAGTTTCCAGGGCAGTGGGTCAATTTGGTCCTGGATGCCTTAATGGTTCGGAGACGCCGCGACTTCTGACTGTTGAACCATACTCAAATATCTGCTGAATTCTTCATTTTGAAAAGCCTTTTTTGTGTTTTGGTCAATTCATCCATCAATTTACGAGCTCGTCCAATTGATCCACTACCGATTCCGCTACCGATTCCAGTTGCCATTTTCGCCGCACCGTGGATACAATTGAGGCATGAAGACCGTCGTACTTGTCCTCGCGTTGCTTTCGGTCACTTCTTTCGTCGCGTCTGCCGAGTCACTCACCGCCGACCAAATGCTGGCGCCGGCGAAGGCCAAAGCAGTCTCTGAACAGAAAACCATTTTTCTCCATTTCGGCGCCTCCTGGTGCGGGTGGTGCAAACGCCTGGATGCTTTTCTGGACCGCCCCGACATCAAGCCTGTTTTTGAGAAATACTTCATCCCGGTAAAACTTGTGGTGCAGGAGAGCCCGAAGAACAAGGGCCTTGAGAATCCGGGCGCCGACTCGCTCATGCAGCAGCTTGGCGGTCCTTCCGGGCTGCCCTATTTCGCGTTTCTCGATGAGAGCGGACACATGATCGTGAACTCGAAGCTCGATGGACAGAATATCGGCTACCCAGGGGAACCGCACGAAATCGACTACTTCCTCCAGATGATGAAAAAAGCGGCGCCCAAGATGGAGGAGAGCGACCTCAAGACCATCGAGACGGCGCTGAGAAGCTTCAAGCGGAGTTGACCTTCCGGCAATGGGCGCACGGGCTTTGAATCATTTAAGTTGGAAGTATTGTTGCGGGGCGGTGATGGAGTTGGTGTAAGGGCTTTTGGCGCCGGCTATGTTGGTGAAAATTCCGTTGATGGTTGGGGCGGTAGAGAGCGAGGACGAAGGATTATTCCAATTCAAGACCACGGCGTTCTGAATCAATTGAATGTTCAACGTGGGCTGCAAGGTCAAGGCGAACAACTCCCCGCTCCCGTTGGCCCCGCCGTTCCACGCCGAGCCATAGAGAGTGCCGCCGGATAACAACAACCCGGTCAAGCTCTCGGGGACGCCGGGACTGTTGAAACTGGTCAGGTTGGTGTAACCGGTGCCGTCGGTGTTGACGGCGAAGACCGTCCCGCCGTAGTCAAATCCCAGTTCCGTCGCATAAATGGTATTGCCGGAAATCACCAATCCGGCCGATGGATCACCTCCGCCCAGTTCGGGATCCAAACTGTAGATAGTGGTGAAACCCGTCCCATCGGTGTTGATCTTGAAGACGGTCCCATAGGGCGCAGTGTCGGGGCTCCCGGAGCCAAGCACGGTTGTGCCATAAAGGGTGTTGCCTGACAATACCAAGCCCGCAAACGGGTCGGCGGCAAAATCGCCGAAGCTGTAAAGATTTGTGAAGTCCAGACCGTTGGTGTCGATCCGGAACAAGGTCCCGTTGCCGCCGTCGGAGTTGGTGTAGAAACTGCCGCCAAAGCGCGTGGCGCCAAACAGATTGGAGCCGGACAAAACCATGTGAACGGAGGGATAACCGCCGTCCACATTGGTGAAATTATGCAACAGGCTGAATCCCGATCCGTCGGTGCCGATCTTGAAGAGAGTTCCGTTGCCGCCGCTGCCGCCTTGCTCCGTCGCGCCGTAGAGTGTGTTGTTGGACAACACCAAATCGGTTTCTGGAAAAGCCCCACCGCCGTTGTAATTGAGACCGGTCGTAGGATCCTCGATCAGGCTGCCGCCAAATTGGTGGAGAATGACAAACACCTTGCCGTTGGTGCTGATGCCAAAAACGGTGCCGAGGCCATTGCTGCCGCCCGCGCGGGTGGTCCCATAAAGCATGTTGCCGGACACTACCAGCGACGCCAATGGACCGGCTCCGTTGGTGGCTTGATCAAAGTTATGGAGGTTGGTGAAGACATGGCCATCCGTGCTGATGGCAAATATAGTTCCCAAGCCATTGGTGCCGCCGTCCGCCGCCGTCCCATAGAGCATGTTGCTGGACAAAACCAAATCCGCCATCGGACCGCTCCCATCCAGATTTGTGTCCGTAGAGGACAACGCGGTAAAATCGTAAAGATCGGTGTAGGGCGCGGCGGAGGCGCCAACCACCGCCAGAAATAGCGTGGCCAGCATCAAGGTCATCCGATTGATCATTTTTTTGGGAATTTTATACATCGGTACTCTCGACCATAAAATTCACCGCGATGCAAGCCCTTGTGACAAAAATCTTGCTGCTTGTGTGGATGGGCTTGGCCTGTTTTTAGGGTCTTAGCATGGCCCCGGCTGGATTTGGACAAGTCCTGATGATCTCTGGCAATCCCGGCAAATTTCTGTTGCCAATCTTCAAAATTGTCTATAAAACCGGGCATTGTGGTTCATTATGAAGACCTTCCTTAAGCTGATTTTCCTGGCGCCTGTTACGCTTTTGCCTGTTTTCGCCCAAGCCCAAACTTACTCCGATATCTACGGCTTTAGCCTTTATTCGGGTTACCCACCCTCGAATTATGACGGCGCGATCCCGGAATGCGCCCTTGTGGTCTCAAACAATGTCCTTTACGGGACCACTTGGGAGGGCGGCACCAATGGCGTCGGCGGCATTTTCTCCGTCGCCACGGATGGATCGCAGTTCCACGAACTTTACTCCTTCTCCGCGCTTTCCGGCGAAATATACGGCAACAACAGCGACGGCGCGGAACCGTATTGCACGCTGCTGTTGTCCAGTAACATGCTTTACGGCACAGCCAACGCCGGCGGCCTTAATGGCGGCGGAACTATTTTTCGGATTAATACGGATGGAACCGGCTTCAGCAACATCTACAATTTCGGCACCTACTCGGGAGCGCCGCACGCCGGACTCATTATTTCAGGCAACGTTCTATTCGGAACAAGCACCTCCGGCGGACAAGGCTACGGCTCGGTGTTTCGACTCAACGCGGATGGCACCCACTTCACCAATCTCATTAGTTTCTATCCTGCCGCCACCAACTTCGCTTTTTCCGCCACTGGAGAATTGATTTTATCTGGCAGCACGCTCTACGGCACGACTCAAGGCGGCGGCTCCGGATTTCAGGGCACAATTTTCTCCCTTGGCACAAATAATCACGGCGGCTACACCAATCTCTTTTTCTTCGAGGGTGTCGGCGGTCAAAGTCAGGCCTCCACCAACACCACCGGCGGCAACCCGACCCACGGGCTTGTGCTTGCCGGCAACAGGCTATACGGAACGACTCCGGCCGGAGGCACGAACGGAAACGGCGTGATCTACGGCATCAACATGGACGGTTCAGGTTTTACCAACATGCACACCTTTTCCGCCACCACCAACAGCACGAATTACGACGGTATCACGCCGGATTGCCAGTTGCTGGCGGTCGGAAACACCCTTTACGGAACTGCGTCCGCCGGCGGCCCGGCGGGCTTTGGCTCAATCTATTCGATCAATGCGGATGGAACGGGGTTCACTGTTCTTTGGGGCTTTCCGGATATCCCCGATGCGGATTATTTGGATCAGGACGGTATTGGGGCAGCCGGTGGCTTGGTCGAATCTGGCTCGACTCTTTACGGGACGTCGAGCGGTGGCGGCGGATATGACGGAAACGTTTACGGACTGGACCTGTCCTCGATCGTGCCGCCTCCGACGCTTGGTTTTCAGATCAACCAGGGCAGTCTAACTCTCACTTGGGACCCGTCTAAATTCACTCTTCAAGTCACAGCCTACCTTGGTGGAGAAGGATTCAGCGACGTGGTGGGCGCCACAAGTCCTTACGTCATTATTCCCACCCAAAGTTCGGCGTTTTATCGTTTGAGAAGCAATTAGCTCGGCTCATTTTCATGGCGCACCTTTGGTTTTTTCCCCGAAGATCTTTCAAGGGAATTTTTCTCGAACTTTTTTCAGCCGATCGTTGCCTGCTCAGATTGGGTGCGCGGGTTTCACGCCAGAAGATCGCGGATGACGTGGCCGTGAACATCGGTCAGGCGGCGGCTGACGCCGTTGTGGCGGAAGGTCAGCTTCTCGTGATCAATGCCCAGCAGATATAACATGGTCGCGTGGATGTCATAGACTTCGGTGGGATGATCGCGATCGGCCGGCTTGTAACCCCATTCATCACTGGGCCCGTAACTGGTGCCGCCGCGCACACCGCCGCCACAAAGCCAATTGGTGAAACAATAAGGATTATGGTCGCGGCCCTTGGAGCCTTGCGAGGAGGGCATGCGGCCAAATTCCGTCGTCCACAGAATCAAGGTGTCTTCGAGCATGCCGCGCTGCTTGAGGTCCTGGATCAAGGCCGAAGCGCCCCGCGCCATGCCCATGGCCAGAGGACCGTGGTCGCGGCGCACGTCCTCGTGCGAATCCCAATTGCGCCGCGGGAAGCTGTTGTCGTTGCCCGACCAAATCTGCACAAACCGCACGCC